>Ga0207693_10000300_pt1 | contig 46109 bp, 44 predicted proteins | sample LARL81metaG_FD_184347 | JGI IMG/M metagenome (GOLD analysis project Ga0207693, IMG submission 184347) | Corn, switchgrass and miscanthus rhizosphere microbial communities from Kellogg Biological Station, Michigan, USA - LAR L8-1 metaG... | ecosystem: Host-associated > Plants > Roots >... | reverse complement strand
ACCACCACGGCGATCAGCAACACGACCACCAAGCCGGTCGCAGCTCCGGCCCCCGTGCATCAGGGCGTCAGGACTCCCCCGAAGATCGGCAAGGGCTTCCCCAACACGGAAGACTTCTATCCGGCCGCCTCCAAGCGCCTCAATGAGGAAGGCTCGCCGACCGTGCACGTGTGCATCGGCGCCAGCGGCAAGCTCACCGCAGCGCCGACGATTGCGCAAAGCTCGGGCAGCACGCGGCTCGACGATGGCGCGCTCGCGCTGGTGAAGGCCGGCGCCTCGAAGATTGTCCCGGGCACCGAAGACGGCAAGCCGGTCGATGCCTGTTTTGACTTCCGCATCAAGTTCCAAATGACCAGATGACCCAGCCGCCGCCCCGCAACGGGCGGTTTTTTTCGAGGAAACTATGGAAAACCAAGTCCAACCAGCCGTTCCCGTTGTCCCGACCGTGCAGACGGATAATCCGTATGGTCTTGCCGCGCTCTGGCAGACCGGCGACATCATCGCCCGTTCGGTGCTCGTTCTCCTTCTCATCATGTCGCTCGCCTCCTGGTACGTGATCCTCACGAAGCTCTGGGACCAGAACAAGCTGAAGAAATCCGCGAAGATCGTGGAAAAGCAGTTCTGGACCGCGCCCTCGGTGAAGGACGGCGTCGAGCGCCTGAAGAAGGGCGATGAGTTCCGTGGCATCGCCGAGGACGGCCTGCGCGCCGCTTCGCACCATGACGGGCGCCTGACGGACCGCATCGACCTGCACGAGTGGATCACCATGTCGCTGCAGCGCGCGGTCGACGGGGTTATCAGCAAGATGCAAAGCGGGCTCGGGCTGCTCGCGACCGTCGGTTCGGTGGCGCCGTTCGTCGGCCTGTTCGGCACGGTGTGGGGCATCCTGAACGCGCTGGTCGGCATCGGTATCGCCGGCCAGGCGAGCATCGACAAGGTGGCCGGCCCGGTCGGCGAGGCGCTGATCATGACGGCGATCGGCCTGTTCGTCGCGGTACCGGCGGTCATGGGTTACAACTGGCTGCTCGGCCGCAATAAGTCACTCCAGGACTCCCTGCGGAACTTTGCGAGCGATCTGCATGCCTATCTGGTAAGCGGTGCCCGCATGCCCACCGAAGGGGTGGGCGGGGCCCGGCCGGCGGCTGCGAAGGCTTCAGCGGTCAACAAGTAAGTTGCCGCGGTGTGCTGGGAGCGGGGCGCCTTAACGGCGCCCCGCGTCTTCCGGGCAGAGCGCGTTGAGGAGTAGCTCTCGATGTCAATGAACGTCGGCGGTTCCGGCGCAGAACGGAACACAGAGGTGATGTCGACCATCAACACCACGCCCCTGGTGGATGTGATGCTGGTACTGCTCATCATCTTTCTCATCACCATTCCCGTCATCAACAAGACGGTGAAGGTGAACCTCCCCAAGGCGGTGAATATCCCGACGCAGACGAAGCCGGAGAACATCACGATTGCCATCGACAAGGAAGGCGTCGCGTACTGGAACGACAAGCGGCTCGCCAGCCGCGAGGACCTGCTCGCCCAGGTCAAAGCGGCCGCGGTAAGAAAGCCGCAGCCCGAGATTCATATTCGCGGTGATAAGGACACGCGCTACGAGGCCATCGGGCGGGTCATGTACATGATCCAGCGCGGTGGGGTGCAGAAGGTCGGCTTCCTGACCGAGCCCGACCACGGCGTGCGCGGTTATCGCTAGGGTTCCCGAGGAGTTCTACCCATGTCAATGAGTGTTGGTTCCAGCGCGGGCGAGGCGATGTGCGACATCAACACCACGCCCCTCATCGATGTGATGCTGGTGCTGCTGGTGACCCTGATCGTATCGCTGCCGGTCATGACCCACGCCGTCAAGCTGGACATGCCCAATCCGAATGCACAGCCGCCGCCGCCGGAGACGCCCCCGGAGGTGATCGATCTTGAGATCGACTCGGACGGCACCGTGGCCTGGAACGGCACGCCGGTGTCGGGCATGGAGCAGCTGGAGGGTTATTTCCACAACTCCGCCGCCAAGGAACCGCAGCCGGAAATCCACCTGCGGCCCGACCGGCGGGCGCGGTATGGCGTGGTCGCGCAGGTGCTCGCCGCAGCCCAGCGCAACCGCATGGTGAAGATCGGCTTCACCAACGTGGCGGAATTCAGCAACTAGTCATCAGCAATGCGAAACATCACCATGAAGGTCACAGTTAAATTGGCGCTCGCGCTCGCGGTGAGCCTCGCTCTCCTGGCCAGCGGCGCGCCCACCTGGGCTGCCGCCAAGAACACCAACAGCGAAAAGGTCGCTAAGATCCTGAAGCCGGCGCAGGAAGCCCTGCAGCAAAAGAAGTACGCCGACGCACTCGCCAAGATCCGCGAGGCGCAGGCGCTGCCGGAGAAGACGCCGTTCGATCAGTACACGATCCACGAGTTCGCCTGCCAGGCGAACATCGGCGCCGGCAACTACGCGGAGGCCGCCAAGGAGTGCGAGGCGCGCCTCGATGACCAGTTCATGCCCGAGGCCGACAAGCCGCAGATGATCAAGCTGCTCTTGGCCCTCAACTATCAGCTCAAGAACTACGACAAGGCCATCGACTACGGCCAGCGCGCGGTCAAGGGCGGCTTCGCCACGGAAGAGAACAAGAACTTCCTCGCGCAGGCCTATTACCTGAAGGGCGACTGGAAGAATTCACTGAAGATGGAGGAGGCGCTGGTCGATAGCGACATCAAGGGCGGCCAGGTCCCCAAGGAGCAGCAGTTGAGCCTCGTCCTGAGCTCCTGCGTGAAGCTCGAGGACAAGGCCTGCCAGCAGCATGCGCTCGAGCGCATGGTGGCCTACTACCCCAAGCCCGAGCACTGGAAGAACCTGCTCTTCAGCGTGCAGCAGCAGGCTTCCGGGAACGATGCCAACACCCTGCAGACCTTCCGGCTGATGTCGGAAGTGGACGTGCTCGAGAGCCCGAGCGACTACAACGAAATGGCGCAGCTCGCGCTCGAGGCCGGCTCCCCGGGCGAGGCACAGAAGGTGCTGGAGAAGGGCTTCGCCGCCAACGTGTTCAACGAGCAGCGGGCCAAGGACCGCAACACGCGCCTGCTCGAGACCGTCAAGAAGACCGCGGCCAACGACCAGGCCGCACTGCCGAAGATCGAGAAGGAGGCCGAGGCCGCCACGACCGGTGCCAAGAACGTCGGGGTCGGTCTGGCCTACTACGGCTATGGCCAGTACGACAAGGCCATCGACCAGATCTCCAAGGGCCTCACCAAGGGTGGCCTGCGCAACGATGCCGAAGCACACCTGCTGCTCGGCATCGCGCAGCTCAAGGGCGGCCATAAGGAGGAGGCCGTCAAGTCGTTCAAGGCGGTGAAGGATCCGAGCAATCCCACCATCGAACAACTGGCGAACCTCTGGGCCCTGCACGCGCGCCAGGCGTGAGCTCAGGCGGTCGGTTGCCGGCCGCCGCTGACTGATACTTCCCAGGGCCGGCGAGAGAGAATCTGCCGGCCCTTTGCATTCCACGCGCGCCAGGGGATTGGCGCGGCCACCGATAAGGAGCCATGCAACATGACGATCAAGGCAGGCGAGAAGATGCCCGCGGGCACGTTCAAGCGGATGACGAAGGAGGGCCCGAAGGACCTCTCCAGCGACGAGCTGTTCAAGGGCAAGCGGGTGGTGCTGTTCAGCGTCCCGGGTGCCTTCACCCCGACCTGCGATGCCAAGCACCTGCCCGGCTTCGTGGAGCTGGCCGATCAGATCCGCGCCAAGGGCGTCGATACCATCGCCTGCATGGCAGTGAACGACGTGTTCGTCATGAACGCCTGGGGCAAGTCCTCCAGCGTCGGTGACAAGATCGTGATGCTCGCGGACGGCAACGGCGAGTATGCCCGGGCGCTCGGACTGGAACTCGACGCCAAGGGTTACGGCATGGGCATGCGCGGGCAGCGCTTCGCGATCATCGTCAAGGACGGCGTCGCCACCCACGTCGACATCGAGGCGCCCGGACAGTTCAAGGTGTCCGCGGCCGACTACGTGCTCGCGCAGCTCTAGCCGATCAGACGTTCAATCTCGGGGATGATCTGGAACAGGTCGCCCACGAGGCCGAGGTCGGCCACCTCGAAAATCGGCGCCTCGCTGTCCTTGTTGATGGCGACGATGGTGCGGGCGTCCTTGATGCCCGTCAGGTGCTGGATGGCGCCGGAGATGCCGACCGCGAGGTACAGCTCCGGGGCGATGATCTTGCCGGTCTGCCCGACCTGCATTTCGTTGGGGGCGTAGCCGGCATCCACCGCGGCGCGCGAGGCGCCCACGGCGGCGCCGAGCTTGTCCGCGAGGCTGTAGAGGATCTTGAAGCCCTCCGCGCTCCCCAGCGCCCGCCCCCCGGAGATGACGCGCCGGGCGGTCTGCAGGTCCGGGCGGTCGCTCTTGGCTGCCGACACGGACACGAAGCGGGTATGCGTTGGCAGCGTGACCGACACGCTGGCCTTCTCGATGCTCGCGCTGCCGCCGCTGCCGGCGGCCTCGAAGGAGGCCGTGCGCACCGTGCCCACGAGCTTGGAATCGGCCGCACATTCGACGGTGAGAATCGCGTTGCCGGCGTAGATCGGGCGCCGGAAGCGGGTCGCACTCTCGATCGCCATGATGTCGCTGACCTGCGGCGCCTCGAGCAGACCCGCCACGCGGGCCATCAGGTCCTTGCCAAAGGTGGTCGAGGGACCGAGCAGGTGCGTGTAGGGGCCCGCCAGCGCTGCGATCTGCGGCGCCAGCACGGCGGCCAGGGCGTGTGCGTTCGCCGGGTTCTCCACCGTCAGCACCCGGTCGACGCCGGCGAGCTGCGCGGCCTGGGCGGCCACGGCTGCCGCCTCCACCGCGCACACCAGCACCGTGACCTCAGCCCCCGCCAGCGCGCGCGCGCAGCTGACGCACTTGGCGGTGCTGGCATTTAACTTCGCGCCGTCGTGCTCGGCGACGACCAGGATCTTGCTGCTCACAGGAGTCCCTTCTTTTTCAGCGCCTCGACCAGCTCGGCGGCGTCCTTCACCTTGACCCCCTTCTGGCGCTGCGGCGGGGGCTCGAAGCGCACCAGCTTCAGCTGCTGGCGCGGCTCGACGCCGAGCGCGCTCAGGGTGAGGGAATCGAGCGGCTTTTTCTTGGCCTTCATGATGTCCGGCAGCTTCACGTAGCGCGGCTCGTTCAGGCGCAGGTCCGTGGTGATGACGGCCGGCAGGTCGACCTCGAGGGTCTCAAGGCCGGCGTCCACCTCGCGCGTCACGCGCACACTCTCACCGGTGAGCTCCAGCTTGGAGGCGTAGGTGGCCTGGGGCCGGTTCCACAGCGCCGCGAGCACCTGCCCGGTCTGGCCGTTGTCGTCATCGATCGCCTGCTTGCCGAGGATCACGAGCAGGGGCTGCTCGCGCTCGACGAGCTTCAGCAGCGCCCGCGCCGCCACCAGCGGCTCGATGACGCCGTCGGCCACCACGTGCAGGGCGCGGTCGGCACCCATGGCGAGCGCGCTGCGCAGCTGCTGCTGGCAGTCCGCAGGCCCCACGGTCGCCACGATCACTTCCTCGGCGCCGCCGCGCTCCTTGATGCGCAGCGCCTCCTCCAGCGCGATCTCGTCGAAGGGGTTGATGCTCATCTTGACGCCATCGGTGATGACGCCGCTGTTGTCCGGCTTCACCCGGATACGCACGTTGTAGTCCACGACGCGCTTGATGCCGACCAGAATGCGCTTCATTCCATAGCTCTTTTGCGGGCCCGTTCCGGCGGGCAGTAGGCCTGCAAGTATAGCGGGGGTGAGCGGGCGGTGTTGCCGGGACCGGCCGCGGCGTTGACGAATTGCGCACGCCCTCCCTACAGTGCCCCGCCATGGTGAACTACGTGCTCCGGCGCATTGCCGGACTCATCCCGACCTTCCTCGCTATCGTCACCATCTCCTTCTTCATCCTGCGTCTGGCACCGGGCGGCCCGTTCGACCAGGAACAGAGTCTGGCACCAGCGGTGCGCGCCAACCTGGAGCGTCTCTACGGACTCGACGAGCCGCTGCCCGCGCAGTACCTGAAGTATCTGGGCGCACTCGCGCGCGGGGACTTCGGCGTCTCGCTACGCGAGCGGGATTTCACCGTCACCGAGCTCATCCGCCAGGGCTTGCCGGTGAGCGTCACGCTCGGGCTCAGCGCCCTGACACTCGCGCTCCTGGGCGGGATCCCGGCCGGCATCGCCGCGGCGCTGTGGCGCCGCCGCCGCGCCGACCACGGGGTCGCAGCGCTCAGCGCTCTGGCGCTGGCGTTGCCGAGCTTCGTGGTGGGACCGCTGCTCGCGCTCATCTTCGGGCTCTACCTGCACTGGCTGCCGGTGGCCGGCTGGCAGTGGGGGAGCCTGCGCTACCTGGTGCTGCCGGCCATTACGCTCGCGCTGCCGGTCGCTGCGGCGCTGGCGCGCCTCACGCGCGCGAGCCTGCTGGAGACGTTGCGCACGGGCTTCGTGCGCAGTGCGCGGGCGCGCGGACTCGGCGCGGCGCGCGTGCTGTGGCGGCATGCGCTGCCGCCGGCGCTGCTGCCGGTGGTGAGCTACCTGGGGCCCGCCGTGGCCTTCGTGGTTACCGGCTCGCTGGTCGTCGAGACGGTGTTTGCCCTGCCCGGCACCGGACGCTACCTGGTGCAGGGGGCGATCGACCGGGACTATCCGCTCGTCATGGGCATGATCGTCGTCTACGCACTGCTCACCCTGGTGCTGAACCTGCTCGTCGACCTCCTCCACGGCTGGCTTGACCCGGGCGTGCGCCGTGGCTGAGGGCAGCGCCGGCGCCCTGTGGAACCTGGCCGGCCGGCGCCTCGGCGCCCGGCGGGCGGTGCGCGTCGCCCTGACCGTGCTCGCCCTCATCGTGCTCGTGGCGCTCGTGGGCCCGCGCTTCAGTCCCTGGGGCTTTGACAGCCTGGACTGGCAACACCTGGCACAGCCGCCGAGCACGGTGGCGGCGCACTGGTTCGGCAGCGACCGCCTGGGACGGGATTTGTTCGTGCGCACCCTTTACGGCGTGCGCCTGTCGCTGCTGATCAGCGTGCTCGCAACTGTGGTGAGCCTGGTCATCGGCGTCGCCTGGGGTGCGGTCGCCGGCTTCTCCGGGCCGCGCACCGACGGTCTCATGATGCGCATCGTGGACGTACTGTATGCGCTGCCGTACCTCTTCATCGTCATCATCCTGAGCAGTCTGTTCGCGCGCGGCAGCCTCACGGTGCTGCTCGTCACGCTCGGTGCGGTGGGCTGGCTCACCACGGCGCGCATCGTCCGCGGCCAGACCGTGAGCCTGAAACGGCGCGAGTTCATCGAGGCGGCGCGCGCGCTCGGACTCACCGAGGGCGCGATTCTGGTACGCCACCTCCTGCCGAATCTCCTCGGGCCGGTGCTCGTGTACGCGACTCTCACCGTCCCGCAGATGATCCTGTTCGAGAGCTTCCTGAGCTTCCTTGGCCTCGGCGTGCAGGAGCCCCAGGCGAGTCTGGGCAATCTGATCTACGTCGGCGCTCAGGAGATGCAGTCCGCGCCCTGGATGCTCATCGTGCCGGCCGCCTTCATCGTCGCGCTGCTGGTGTGCCTGAATGTGCTGGGCGACGCGCTGCGCGATGCGCTGGATCCCCGTGAATACTGACGCGGTGCCGGTGCCGCTGCTGGCGCTCGCCGGACTGGGCGTCACCTTTGAGACCCCCAACGGCACGGTGACGGCGGTGGAGGCGGTGAACCTCGCGGTCGGCGCCGGGGAGTGCCTGGGGATCGTCGGCGAATCCGGCGCCGGCAAGACCCAGCTGTTTCTCGCCGTGACCGGGCTGCTCGAGGCCAACGGGCGCTCGCGCGGCAGCGCGCGCTTCCGCGGCCAGGAGCTGCTGGGGCGCTCCGCGGCGGAACTGGACCGGGTGCGCGGCGCCCTCATCGGCATGGTGTTTCAGGATCCGATGAGTGCGCTCACCCCGCACCTGTGCGTCGGGGACCAGATCGCGGAAGTGCGCGTGCGTCACCTCGGCGAATCCTGGGGCGCGGCGCGCGCCAGCGCGCGGCGGCTCCTCGAGCGCGTGCACGTCGCCGACGCGGCGCGCCGCATGCACCAGTTCCCGTACGAACTCTCCGGCGGCATGCGCCAGCGCGTCATGATCGCCATGGCGCTCGCCGCCGGGCCGCAGCTGCTCATCGCCGATGAACCCACCACCGCGCTCGATGTCACGATCCAGGCGCAGATCCTGGCACTGCTGCTGGAACTGAAGCGCAGCGCCGAGCTCGCCCTGGTGCTGATCACGCACGACCTGGGGGCGGTGGCGGGATTGGCCGACCGCGTCGCCGTCATGCGCCACGGCCGCATCATCGAGACCGCGACGGTGGCACGGATCCTGAAAGAACCGCGCGATCCGTACACGCTGACGCTGCTGCCCTCCGCGTCGGCGTTTTCCGCAGCGGCGGCCGGCACCGCGCCCGCCGCAGCGGCCGCCGCCGCGCTCACGGTGAGCCATCTGACGGTCGACTTTCCCATCGCGCGGGGCCTGTTCGCCCGGCCGCTGCGCCTGCGCGCCGTCAACGACGTCACACTGGAGCTCGCCGCAGGGGAGTCGCTCGCCCTGGTGGGGGAGTCCGGCTGCGGCAAGTCGACGCTTGTGCGTGCGGTGCTGCAGCTGCTCGCGCCGGTGAGCGGGCGGGTCGCCTGGCTGGGCCGGGAACTGGGGACGTTGCCAAAAGAGGAGCTGCGCGCCCTGCGTCCGCAGCTGCAGATCATCTTCCAGGATCCGCTCGCGAGCCTCGATGAGCGCCAGCGGGTGGACGAGATCGTGGGCGAGGGACTGCGCGTGCATGCCCGGAAGCTCACCGCCGCCGCCCGCGGCGCGGCGGTGCGCTCGGCACTGGAGCGCGTCGGCCTGGAGGCCGCGCTCGGCGAGCGTTACCCGCACGAGCTCTCCGGCGGCCAGTGCCAGCGCGTCGCGATCGCGCGCGCCATGATCCTCGCGCCGCAGCTGCTGGTTTGCGATGAGCCCCTGAGTGCCCTGGATATACCGACGCAGCAGCAGATCGTGGCGCTGCTGGCGCAGCTGAAGCGCGAGGCCGGCCTGTGCCTGCTGTTCGTCAGTCATAACCTCGCGGTGGTGCAACAGCTGTGCGAGCGGGTCCTCGTCATGTATCTCGGGCACACGATGGAGCTCGCACCGGCGCCGCTCATGTACGCGACGCCACGCCATCCCTACACCCAGGAGCTCATGAACGCGCTGCCACTGGCGGACCCGCAGCTGCAGCCGGCGCGCCTGGCGCGGGTGCGAGACGGCGAACCCCCGTCAGCGCTCGCGCCCCCGAGCGGCTGCGTGTACCGCAGCCGCTGTGCGCACGCGCTCGCAGTGTGTGCCGCGCACACCCCCCCCTGGGAGGAGGTGAGCGGCGGTCACCGCATCGCCTGCCACCGCTGGCGCGAGCTGCCGGCATGGAAGCCCGAGATCCCGCAGCCGCGCGAGTAGACTTGCGCCGGAGCCGCTGCAGCTCACACTCCGCCGCCGCCGCGCGGGCGCGGGCTGCGCCAGCTGCTATTCTTGGGCGCATGAGCGAACCGACCATCCGCCCCAGCGAGGGCCTGAAACACGTGCGCTACGAGATCCGCGGACGCCTCGCGCGGCGTGCCCACGAGCTCGAGCGCCAGGGCTACGAGATCATCTCGCTGAACATCGGCAACCCGCGCGCCTTCGGGCTGCGCACCCCCGAGACCATGCGGCTTGCGATGATCGAGAACCTGCCGGAGGCGGAAGGCTACTGCCATCAGAAGGGGATCTTCCCGGCACGCGAAGCGGTGGTCATGCAGCAGCAGGGCCGCGGGGTGAGCGGCGTCACGGCCGAGGAGGTCTTCATCGGCAACGGCGTGAGTGAGCTCATCGATCTGACGCTGCGCGCGCTGCTGAATGAGGGCGACGAGGTGCTGGTGCCCAGCCCCGACTATCCGTTGTGGACCGCGGCCGTGACCCTCAATCGCGGCCGCGCGGTGCACTACCCGTGTCGCCCCGAGCACGGCTTCGTGCCCGACCCGGAGGAACTCGCGCAGCTGATCAGCCCGCGCACCCGCGCGATCGTCATCATCAACCCGAACAATCCCACCGGGGCGGTGTATCCGCGCCGCGTGCTCGAGGCGCTGGCGCGGCTCGCCGAGCGCCACGGTCTGGTCGTCTTCAGCGACGAGATCTACGACCAGATGACCTATGACGGCGCCGAATTCGTGCCCATGGCGACGCTGGTGCACGACACGCTGTGCGCCACGCTCTCGGGCCTGTCCAAGGTCTACCGCGCCTGCGGCTACCGCGTGGGCTGGGCGGTGTTTTCCGGGCGCACGCACGCGGCCGCCGAGTACCTGCACGCGCTCGAGCTGCTCTCCTCGCTGCGTCTGTGCAGCAACGTCATGGCGCAGTGGGCCGTGCAGACCGCGCTCGGGGGCTACCAGAGCATCCGCGAGCTCATCGCCCCGGGCGGCCGGCTGCACGAGTCGCGCGCCGCGATCCTCGCCGCCACCGGCGCCAGCGCCTACCTTAAGCTGGCACCGCCCGGGGGGGCCATGTACGCCTTCGTCGGCGTCGATCCTCAGGCGCTGCCGCAGTTCGATGACCAGCAGTTCGCGCTGGATCTGCTCGAGCAGAAGCACGTGCTGGTGGCCCCCGGGGTGAGCTTCAACGTGCCCTACCGCAATCACTTCCGCATCACCAACCTCCCCGACGCCGCCACCCTCAAGGAGGTGTTCGCGCGCATCGAGGAGCTCCTGGCAAGCTATGCTTCGGCGCCGCGCACGCCGGAGCAGGCGGCCGCGAAAGTCATCAGCGGACGCTTCAAGTGATCCTCTCCCGCGCCCGGACCCCCGCCGCCGAAGTTGTTTAGGCTCGCCACCGATCTCACCACACACCTGAGGCACGGCGGCACGCTCGTCGTACCGACGCGCCAGCGCCTGCGCGCAGTGCAGCTCGCCTATGCGGCGGCGGAGCTCGCCGCCGGCCGAAGCGTCTGGGGCAGCCCCGACGTGCTCACGCCCGCAGGCTTCATGCGCCGGGAAGCCGAGCGCCTCGCCGCCCTGGACCCGGAGCCGTGGCCGCGCGTACTCACCGCCGCGGAAGAATGGCTGTGGTGGGAGCAAAGTGCCGCCCAGGCCGCGAGCGGCCAGGTGTTCCTCGATCACGGTGCGCTCGCGCAGTCCCTGCAGCGCGCCAGCGAGCTCGCCGCCGCCTACCAGATGAGCATCACTGCCGCCGCGCCCGGCAGCGAAGCGGGCCTGCTCTTTGAGGCGCAGCGAGTGTTCGCAGCGCGTGCCCAGGCGCTCAACGCCACCCGGGTCAGTGCCCTGGCCGGGCGGCTGTGCGCCGCCGCCGGCGCGGGGCGCCTGCTCCTGCGCGGCTTCGATGCCATCCCGCCCCAGCTCGCCGCCCTCGCCGCGGCCCGCCCCACACCGGCGGGCGAGGCGCCGCCCGCGCCGCCGCCGGCGACGGCGCGCCTCGTGCGCCCCGCGGACAGCAGCGCGGAGCTTGCGGCGATCACCGCCTGGTGCCGGACGCGCCTGCAAGCGCAGCCCGATGCGCGCCTCCTCGTCATGCTCCCGGGCGCGGCCGGCGCCCGCGAACGCCTGGCCGCCTTCATCCGCGCCGAGCTGGCACCGGCGGGCCTGCTCAGCGGTGCGCCGGTGAGCGCGGTGGTCGGCATCGAAGGCGGTGACCCGTTCGCCGAGCTGCCGCTGCCCGCGCACGCGCTCACCGCACTTAGCGTGCTGTGCGAGGAGGAGCTGGAGTTTGAAGGCCTTGCCAGCTGGCTCGTGGCGCCGCACTGGGAGGCGCCCTCGGCTGCGCAGCGCGCCGCGCTGGCACTCATGCTGCGCCAGCGCGGTCTTACGAACCTCAACCTGCGCGTGCTCTTTGGCGCGCTGCAGCTCGCACCCCCGGAACTGAAGGCCACCGCCCGGGAGCTGGATGGCCGCCTGCACCGCGCGGCGGCGGCGCTGGGGGAGGGCAGCGCCTCACCGCGGCGCTGGTCGGAGCGCTTCGAGCGCGCGCTGGAACTTCTGGGATGGCCTGGCGCGCTCACCGAGGGCAGTGCCGCACAGCAGACCCGGCTGCGCTGGCGCGAGCTGCTGGAGGAGTTCGGTGAACTGTCGCTGAGCGCGAGCCTGCTGCGCCGCGAGGCGGCGCTGCCGCTGCTGCGCTCGCTGGCGGCGCGCACCGCCTACCGGCCGGCGGAGCAGGACGTGAGCGTCAGCGTCTCGCCCGTGCTCGCCGACCCGGTGGCGTACTACGACGGCATCTGGGTCGGCGCCCTGAGCGCGGAAGTGCTGCCGCAGCCGGTCAGCCCCGATCCCTTCCTGCCGCTGAGCGCGCAGCTCGCGAGCGGCGTGCCCGCCGCCAGCGCCGCGGGGCGGCGCGCACAGGCACAGGCACTCCTGCGCGCCTGGCAGGGGGCCACGCAGGAGCTCATGTTCTCGGTCCCGGTGCACGAGGAGGACCTGGAGGTCCTGCCGAGCCCGTTGCTGAGCGCGCTGGAGCCGCAGCTCAGCTACCCGCGCAGCCTCTGGCGGCCGGCCCAGTGGCGGCGCGAGGGGCTCACCGAGGAGTTCCGCGACGAGCGCGGGCAGGCGTGGACGAGCCCGGCGCCGCTGCCGGGCGGCACGCGTGTCCTGACGCTGCAGAGCGCCTGTCCGTTTCACGCCTATGCGGAGCTGCGCCTGGGGGCCGCCCCGCCGGAACACGCCGAGCCCGGCATCGCCATGGACCAGCGCGGGCGGCTGCTGCACGCAGCGCTGCAGGGCCTGTGGGAGCGGCTGCGCGATTCGGCGACGCTCGCCGCCCTGGGGGAGGCGGCGCTCGAGCAGCTGATCGGGGAGTGCGTGGCGCACGCCGCGCAGGCGCTGCAGGCCGATCCGCGCGGGCGCCGGCGCCGCGGGCGGCGCGCGCCGGACACCCAGTTCGATCTGTTCGCGGTCCTCTCCCCGGCGCTCGCGCGCGAGGCGGCCCGCGCCCGGCGCCTCATCCGCCGGCTGTGTGACCTGGAACGCACCCGGCCGGCGTTTCGGGTGGAGGCGACCGAGGCCGAGGCGGAACTCGCCCTGGGCGGGGCGCGCATCCGCATGCGCCTGGATCGCATCGACGCGATCGAGGCCGGACGGGTGATCCTGGACTACAAGAGCGGCCGCAGCGGCCACCCGGACTGGTACGGCGAGCGTCCCACGCACCCGCAGCTGCTGGCCTACCTGGCCGCGAGCGGCACGGACGTGGCGGCGCTCGCGACCGTGAACGTCAACGCGCGCGAGGTGCGCTTCACCGGCGTCGCCCGCGCGAGCGACCTGCTGCCCCAGGTGCGACAGGTGCGCGGCACGAGCGGCGTGGCCGGCGATGACTGGCAGCACCAGCAGCGCGCCTGGCTTGCGCTGATCGAGCGACTGATCGGTGCGTTCCTCGCCGGGGATGCGCGCGTGGATCCGGCCGCGGGCGCCTGCGACTACTGCCACGTGATGGACGTGTGCCGGATCCTGGAAGTGCGCGCGGCGGCGCACAGCAGTGCAGGGGATGACACCGATGAGTGACGCGCTGGCGCAGGACGACAGTGCCGCGCGGCTGCAGGCGGTGGATCCTGGCGCCTCGGTGCTACTCGAGGCGCCGGCCGGTTCGGGCAAGACCGCCGTGCTGACGCAGCGCTTCCTGCGCCTGCTCGTCACGGTGGAGGACCCCGCGCAGATCCTCGCCATCACTTTCACGCGCAAGGCGGCCGCCGAGATGCGCGCCCGCGTGACGCGCGCGCTGCGCGGGCAGATCGGCACGCACGACCCCGCGGGTGCGCAGCTGCGGCAGCTGGCGCAGGCGGCCGTGGCGCACGGCCGCGCGCGCGGCTGGAACATCGACGCGGAGCCGCAGAGCCTGCGCATCCAGACCATCGATTCGTTCAACTACTGGCTGGCGAGCCAGCTGCCGGTGGCCGCGCGCGTCGGCGGCCGCCTGAACGTGACCGAAGCCGCCGCGCCTCTTTACCAGCGCGCCGCGCGGCGCACCCTCATCAGCGCCGAGGCGGACCCGGCGCTGGGCGCCGACACGCAGCTGCTCTTTGAGCGCTTCGACAATCACTGGATCAATCTTGAGCGCATGCTGGCGCAGATGCTGCGCGAACGCGGCCACTGGCTGCGCTTCGTCGTCGACCAAGATCCGCGCGAGCTGTGCCGCGAGGTCAACGACAGTCTCGCCGCCATCACGCGCGCGCGGCTGTGCGCAGCACAGGCGCTGCTGCCGCAACTGTGGCGGCATCGTGCCGAGGGGCTGCCGGGCATGGGGCCACTCGGCGCCGAGCCTGCCGACCTCGGCGCCTGGCAGCACCTTGCGCATCTCACCCTGGCACGCCACGACTGGCGCGCCCAGGTCAGCGTGCGCTGGCTCGGGGACGCCTTTGCCGAGCCTGCCGCCTGCCGCGCGCTGAAGGATCTCATCGCGGACCTGCGCGCACTGGGTGGCGCGAAGGAGACGCTCCTGGAACTGCGGCACTGGCCGCCGCCGCAGCTGGCGGCGCAGGACGCGGCCGCCATCGGCGCCCTGTCGCGCCTGCTCAGGCAGGCGACCGCCGAGCTGTACGCCGAGTTCGCCCGCGCCCAGCGGGTTGACTACACCTACATCACCGGCGCGGCGCGCGCCGCGCTCACCGAGGGCGGGGCGCCGACCGACCTCGGGCTGCGCGCCGGCCTCAACCTCAGGCACATCCTGGTCGATGAGTTCCAGGACACCTCGCTCGCGCAGTTCCAGCTGCTCGAGGCGCTCACCGCCGGCTGGGAGCCCGGCGACGGGCGCACATTGTTCGTCGTGGGCGATCCCATGCAGTCGATCTATCGCTTCCGCGACGCGGAGGTGGGACTGTTCCTCGCGGCCCGCCACGCCGGCATCGGCACCGTGGCGCTGACGCCGCTGCGCCTGCGGCGCAACTTCCGCGCGCACCCGCAACTGGTCGGCTTCGCCAACGAGGTCTTCACCCAGGTGTTTCCGGCCGTTGATGACCTGCGCGCGGGGGCGGTCCGCTACAGCGCGAGCATCGCCGCGCGCGCGCCGGCGCAGCAGCCGGCCGGCGTCCCCGCGGTAACCCTCGCGCTGTTCCCCGAGGACCGGCCGGCCGAGGCGCGTGCGATCGCCGCGCGCGTCGCGGCGTTGCGCGCGCAGGACCCGCAGGCGCACATCGCCGTGCTGGTCGTCGCCCACGCGCACGCGGTTACCATCGTGGCGGCGCTCGAGGCCGCAGGCGTTGCCGTGCTGGGAGTGGATCTGGTGCCGCTCGCCGAGCGCGTCGTGGTGCGCGACCTCGTGGCCCTGACGCGCGCGCTGCATGACCTCGCCGACCGCACCGCGTGGCTCGCGGTGCTGCGCGCACCGTGGTGCGGGGTGAGCCTCGCGAGCCTCGCCGCGCTCTCGGGGCTCAATGACAAGGAACTGATCCTGGAGGCCCTCGGCAACCGTGCGCGGCTGGCGCGCTGTGCCCCGGCGGACCTTGCACGCGTCGCGCGCCTGCGCGACACCCTCACGGCGGCGCTCGCGCAGCGCGGCACACAGCCGGTGGCGGACTGGCTGGAGGCCACCTGGGTGCAGCTGGGCGCCCCGGACGCCTATCGCGCCGGGGAACTGGCGGACGCGCACGCCTTCTTCAGCGCCCTGGCGCAGCGCGCCGCGGCCTTCGAATGGCGCACGCCGGCGGACTTCACCGTCCTGCTGCAGGATCTGTTCAGCGCGCCGGGGGCCACGCGGGCGAACCCGGTGCAGGTGATGACTATCCACCGCGCCAAGGGCCTGGAGTTCGATCACGTGTTGGTGCCGGCGCTGGACAAGGCCACCGGCGGCGCCGAGCGGCGCCTGCTGCGCTGGATGGACCTGCCGCGCGAGTCTGGCGGCTCGGACCTGCTGATCGCCCCGGCCCCGGCGATCGGAGCGGCGGAGGAGGATGACCTCGACGCCTACCTCAAGGAACTCGTGCGGCGGCGTGATGCGAACGAGCGAGCGCGCCTCATGTACGTCGCCGCCACGCGCGCGCGCGAGACGCTGTGGCTGTCAGGGGCGCCGGCGCTGGATGCCCGCGGCGCGGTGAGCCCGGACCGCCGCAGCCTCCTGAGCACGCTGTGGCCGGCGCTGGCGCAGCGCTTCCAGAGCGCGCCGGCGGCCGCGGCGGCAGCGGCTCCCGATCCCGGCCGCAGCTTCCGGCGCCTGCGGCCCGAGTGGCGCCCGCCGGCCGCCGAGCCCGCCGTGCCGGTGGTTAACCTGCCGCCGGCGCACCTCACCCTGGAGCCCCCCGAGTTCAGCTGGGTCGGGGAGACGCAGCGCCACGTCGGCACGCTGGTGCACGAGTGGCTGGCGCGGCTGGCGCTTGGCAGCGCGCTGCCGACCGCCGCGCAGATCGGGGCTGAAGCAGCTGCCGTGCACGCCCGGCTCGCGCGCCTCGGGGTGAGCGAGCGCGAGCGCGACGCCGCCGCCGCTCTCATCCTGAGCGCGATCGAGCGCACGGTGACCGATGAGCGCGGCCGCTGGCTCCTCGACAGCCGCCACGCGCAGGCGCACGCCGAGCTGGCGCTCACCGGCGTGAGCGACGGACGCCTGCGCAACATCGTCATCGACCGCTCGTTCATCGACGCCGAGGGCGTGCGCTGGGTGATCGACTTCAAGACCAGCCGCCACGAGGGCTCAGGACTGGAGCAGTTTCTCGACGAGGAACTGGAGCGCTACCGGGCACAGCTGCAAACCTACCGCGGGCTGGCGCGCGCGCTCGGCCCTGAGCCGGTGCGCGCCGCGCTGTATTTCCCGCTGCTGCGGGCCTTCCGGGAGCTGTGAGCGGGTGGGGAACTAGAACGTGCCCGAGAGCGAGAACGGCCGGCGGCCGGCGGCATCCGGCGAGCCGAGGTAGCGCATGTTGTTGATGAGCTCGGGCGGGGCATCAGGCCGGGCGGCGACCAGCCCTTCGACCTCGTAGCCTCCCTGGTGCGTGAGTTTCAGCGTGCCCGTGACGCTCAGCGGCCCCCCGAGGTCGCGGATCTGGCCGACCGGCTCCCCCTCACCACCGGGGAAGCGCACGCTGTAACTGCCCAGCGGCGTGCGGTTGCCGGCGTGGTCCTCCAGGTTGCGCACCTCTATCGTGCCCTGCAGCTGGGTCGCAATCCCGTGCGTGAGCTCGGCGAGGCTCAGATCGAGGCTCGCGTTGCCGCGCAGCGTCGCCGGCAGTCCCGGCAGCAGCGTGGGATCCAGCGGCAGCGCGGCGGTGAGGTTGCGCGCTGTGAGGTGATCGCCCAGGCCCCACTCGAAATCCCCGTTCGCGTGCGCGCTGCCGCGCGTGAGGGTCACGTGCGCGGCGAGCTTCGCGGCGAGGAGCCGTGCGGGCCGGAGTTCCCAGGCGAGGTCCCCCAGTGGCAGATGTTGCGCGGTGAGCCCGCTGCAGGCGCCGCTCCACAGCGAGCCCTCGACGGCGCCGCAGGCGAAGGGAGCCTTGGGCCCCGAGGGCACCACCCAACTTGCCGGCAGGCGTGCCACGAGGATCGCCGCGAAGACCACAAGTCCCGCAAGCGTGATCCAGATGCCGCGCCTCACATCAGCCCGAGTGCAGGACGAGGGCGGCGTTGACCAGGCCCGGCGCGCCGCCCTTTTCGATGGTGGCGGAGTCCACGTACACCCCGTTCTGCTGCGACAGGCGCGCGAGCCACGCGATGAGCGTGTCGAAGGGCGCCTTTTCCAGGCGGATGGAGAGGCTGCCGGCGGCGCCCGGTTCGCTGCCGGTGATGGCGCTGGCAAGCCCGGACTCGCGCGCGGAGCGATCGATGATGACCAGCAGCGATTCGCCGGTGGCCGAGGGCGGCGGCGCGCTGCTGGCGAGCTCCGGGGCGACGCTTTGCATCCAGGCAAGGTCGGCGCGCTTCTGGGTGAGCTTCGCCCGCTCGCGCGCCACGCTGCGGTCCAGCGGGATCAGAATGCCGAAGATGAGTAGTGCGAGCGCGGCGAGGCTGCCGATCAGGAGAATGCGGCGGTCGCGCTCGGACAGGCGCTCCAGTGCCTCGCTGAGCCTGGCAAAGGCGGCGCCGCTGAAGAGCTGCGGGACGGGGAACTTGGAGGGGAACGAGATCTTCACGTCAGCTCCCGCCCCCGTGCAGCTGGATACGCCCCTCGTAGCCGGAACCGCTGTTGGTGCCGCCGAGCAGGTCCGCCTGCCAGCCGTTGCTGCGCAGCGCCTGGCTCAGGTGATCCAGGCTCGAGGCATCAGGGGCCGAGAGCTTCATCTCGATGGCGCCGTTGTGGAAGTTGAGCGACTGCACGTTGGTGCCCGGGGAGGCATCGCGCGCCTGCGCCAGCGCCTGCAGCGCCGGCAGCAGGCCGCCGCCGCTCCCGCGGGCCACCGCCAGGCGCTGCTCCATGCGCCGGCGCGCGTCGGCGAAGTTCGGATCCCCGGGCATGGCGGTGTGGAAGGTATCGCGGATCGAGACATCCACCTGCTTCTCGCGGCTCTTGAGGAAGTGCAGCTGCGCCGCCTTGCCCCCGATGTGCAGCACCAGCAGCGCCCCCAGCAGCATGGCGGCGACGCGCCACGCGGCCAGACCCACGGAGCGGCCGCTCTTGGGGGCATAGTCACCCTGCAGCAGGTTGATCGGTGTCGCCGAGGGCAGCTGCTGCGCGAACAGCGCCAGGGGTCCCCCGGTCAGCAGCTGGATCTTGATGCCATCGAAGCCTGCGCGCACCGCCTCCACCTGCGCCGAGTGCCGGTGCCACTCGGGCGCGCCGGTGTAGAGGATGAGCCCGCGCGCGCCGCTGGCGGTATCGGCATGCGCCTGGGCGATCTCGAGCGCCTGGGGGAGGGCATCGGCAGGCAGTACCACCACCGCCCCGGACGGCGGGCGCACGAACACCGCGTCCTCTTCGAGCAGCGCCACCGAGTGGCCCGGGTTCTCCGGCAGCATGTCGCTGTCGGCGTACATGGCATCAGGCTCGATGCCGTCGGCGCGCAAGGTGGCGAGCCAGTCATTCAGCAGCGTGCGGGCCACCACCGCGACGCGCACGCGCGCGGCCTCCGGGGTGCGCCGCGCGATCGCGAAGTGCAGCGCGTCGATGTCATCGGCGAGGTATTCCTCGAGCGCGTAGGGGACCAGCGCCTGCACCTTCACGCCGCTGCGCGGGGGCAGGTCCGGCTCCGCAAGCAGCACGTCCGTGCCGGGCACCAGCACGCACACGCGGCGCCCGGTGATGCGCGGCGCGGCCAGGTTCAGCGGTCCGCTCTGCGGCGGGCCGACCGGCGCGCCGCGCGCGTCCACGATCAGCCAGGAAGCGGCCTGCTCGGGCGAGCGCGGCAAGCGCAGCAGCAGGGTCTCAGCCATTGGCTGATCCTGTCACTGCCCGCGTGAGTCTATGCATCGATTGCGTCACTGTCCGTTAACCGGCGCTACCGGCGCGTAAATCCGGGGTTCCGGGGTAAAGCTGCGCTGCACGGGACGCACCATCCGCAGCTGGCCATCCTGATAGAGAAGACTGTAAAGGTTGAATTCGGTACTGCCAATAGTGACCAGGCTCGTGAGCCCGAAGTAGCTCGAGGTCACCCCCACCGCCCCCTGTACCCCCTTGGTCTGGCCGGTTTGCGCCGGTGGCACGGGCGCCTGCTGGCCGGACGAAGCGGCGGCCGGCGGGGCGGCACCGGTCCATTGCGTCGCATCCTTGAATGCAACCGAGTAGTCGCTGAGCTTCGGAAAACACGCACCGGCGTTGGTGCGGTTCTTGGCGAGCCCCTCCGGGTCTGGGGTGAACTCCTCGTGGTCCAGGTAAGCGTCCAGCACCACCGGGGAGGCCGTGCACAGATTGAGCTTCGTGCCGTGCGGCAGCGCCGTGATGTAAGGGGCGAGCTTCAGATACCGCTCGCGCCCGAATCCGGGCAGCGCCAGCAGTTCGCTGATGCTCGTGATGTAGCGGTTGGGCGGACGATACGGCAGCGTCTGCCCCATGTAGACGCTGTCTTCGGCGCCCTCCGGAATGCTCGGCTGATCGTTCTTGTCGATCCAGTCGACGACGTAGCCGGTCCACTTGGTTTCCAGCCCCACCAGCTCCAGCAGGTGCGTGAAGGCGGCCACACTCACTTGATCCGGCGCATCGTAGTTCGTGACGAGATTGTTGATGTTGAAGCGCCCCTGCAGATCCTCGAGCGAGGCTTCGAGCATCACTCCGGGCACCACCTCCAGGGGACCGAGCGGCTTGTCCCAGCCCTGACCTGCGTAGATCTCCTTGGAGTTGCTCTGCGCGATCTGGCGCAGCCCGTAGGCGGCGAGCGCCTCGGCGCCCTCGCCGATGAGCACCGCCTGATCAAAGGCGTAGGTCGCGGTGCCGCGGCGCGCCGTCATGGCGCTTTCATAGGCAACGGCGGCGGCCACGATGGTGCCCAGTGCCACGAGCAGCACCGCGACCAGGAGCGCGATGCCGCGCTGATAGTGCGGCGGCGCGCAGCGCTCGCGCTGACGCCGCAGATGCGCTGCCGCGCTCACGTGGCGATCTCGACGATGCGCACGATCTTGCCCCAGTCCTCGGTGTCGATGGTGATCTCGACCGCGAGCGGGCGCTGGCGCAGGCTCTGGTCCTCGGAGCCGCACACCAGACAGCCCGAGGCCGGCGGCCACTGGTCGTTCCAATTGTGATTCACGTCCAGGTAGCGCACGGTGAAGGTCTTGACGTGCTCCATTAGCTCGCGCTTGGCGGTGGTGCTCGCCAGCGTCGGATCGAGCACGTTCCAGTACTCGCGCCGCAGCGTGCCGTTCTCTAAGAAGTAGGCGACGCGCTGCAGTCCCGGACGCTGCAGCCCGGAAGGATTGGACCAGCCATCGCGGGTGAGCGCGACGATCGGTTGCGCGCCCGGGGGCGAACCGACCAGCGCACCCTGCGCCGGCTCATCGCCGACCGCCTGGCGCACCGGCCGCGGGGCGGCCTGCAGGAAGTCCTGCTCCAGCACGCGGATCGCGGTCTGCAGGCCGAGCAGCTGCGCCTGCTTTTCTTTCAGCGTGTCGTGGCTCTTCAGCGCCTGGTTGATGGCCGCATATCCCATCGAGAAGATCACGGCCGCGATGAACAGCGCGACCAGCAGTTCCAGGAGCGTGAAGCCGCCGCTGCGGGCTCTCATTCGCGGCTGCCCGCCGGCGGTTGCCCGGGCGTGGTGGGCGGCGTGACGATCGGCGTGGTGCCCGGACCGGTCGTGGCCGGCGGGGTCGTCCCCGGTGGCTGCGCACCGTTGGCGGCGCCGCCGGGGCCGATGGGCGGCCCCTGCTGCTGCGCCCCCCACACCGGTGTCGCGCCCCCATCGGGGATGCCGACGGAGTTGCCCGAGATGCCGCTCACGGTCGTCACCCAGCCGTTGTCCTCCCCGCCCTTGACCTCCGCCGGGCGCACGCTGACATCGATGCGCACCACGCCCGGCACTTCGGTCGCGACCACCGCCTGGCGCCAGTGCCAGCTGCGGCCGGCGTAGTCGGTGTCACCGTTGCTGTTGCCGGTCGGGGGTTGCTGGCCGGAGATGCGCAGGGTGGCGATCTTGTTCAGCGCCACCCACTGCGCGAAGGTCTTGTCACGCAGGTAGCTCACCGTGTCAGCCGAGGAGGAGAGGGCACTCAGGACCGCCGACATGCCGATGGCGACGATGGCGAGCGCCACCAGCACCTCGATGAGGGTGAAGCCCCTTCCCTCGGTCATGCCATGCGGCTTCACTTTTTCGCCTCGAGCAGCGGCTGTTCGGTCACGCCGCCCTTGTCATCCTGCGTGACGGTGATGCTGCGCACCCCGTTGTCCCGCTGCAGCGTGGCGGCAAAGGTGGTGAGGTCGCCGTTGGCGAAGATCATCACCTGAGGGGTCTTGTCCTTGGCGTCAGCGGGGCGCTTGAGCACCACGGGGCGCGCCTCGATGGTGAGCTTCACGGTGAGCCCGTCGGGGAGCTTGCGCGCCGAGAGTGCGTCATCCTCGAACACGCCCCTCCAGCTGGTGCGGCGGTTGTCGTACACGAGGAACTCGTAGCCGTCATCGTCGAACAGCACTCCATACTCGCGCGTCTGCAGCTCGGCCTGTTCGCGCGCGTAGTTGAGGAGCGCGTACAGCCGGTCGCCTTCCTTCTCCAGTTCGTGATCGCGCCCGGTGAGGCTGACCGACAGCAGAATGCCCGCGGCGATCACGCCGATAATCGCCACCACCACCAGGATCTCAACGAGTGTGAAACCCCGCAGCGCACGGCGCGGGCGGCCGCGTGCCACGCGCGGCGCGCGCTTAATCGCCGATGTTCCAGTTGCCGATATCGGCATCGATGCCCTCACCGCCGGGTGCGCCGTCGGCCCCGTAGGTGAACAGGTCGTACTCCTTGCCGTGCGTGCCCGGGTTCACGTACTGGTAGTCGTTGCCCCAGGGATCCTTGCTGATGCGCTGCAGGTAGCCGCCGGGCTTCCAGTGCTTGATGGTCGGGTCGGTCGGCTGGGTGACGAGTGCGTTCAGGCCCTGCTCGCTGGTCGGGTACTTGGAGTTATCCAGGCGGTACATGGTGAGGGCGGTCTCCAGGCTCTGGATGTCCTGCTTCGCCTTCACCACGCGCGCCTCGTCGACCTTGCCGATGACGGTCGGCACGATGACCGCGGCCAGCAGTCCGATGATGATCACCACGACCATGATCTCGATCAGGGTGAAGCCGCGCGCGTACCGGTGGCGGTGGTGTCTGCTAACCTCGGGCGTGTTGTAGGTCATGCGCTGTCCGTAAGCGGCCGCGAGGCCGCCGTGTGAGTGCAAAAACGGGTCCGGATCATAACAAATGGGGGTCGGCCGGCCTGTGAACCGCGTGCGCGGGACTCTCGAGTCTCTCAATTGCGACGGGCGCTTGGGGCTGGCGCTGCTGTGCGCCTGCCTGTTGTTGCTGCTGCCCGCCCTGGGCGGGGAGCCCGTCCGGCTGGCGCTGCGCTACGACCGCGCGGCGCTCGCCTCCGGGGAGCTGTGGCGCCTCCTCAGTGCTCATCTGGTGCATCTGAATTTCCGGCACGCCTGCGTCAACGTCCTGGGGCTTGCGCTGCTGTGGGCCCTGTTCGCCCGTGATTACACCCCGCGCCAGTGGCTGCTGATCACCTGCGCCGCGATCGCTGCGATCGATGCGGGGCTGTGGCTGTGGGATTCGACCCTGCCGTGGTACGTCGGTTCCTCGGGCGTGCTGCACGGCTACCTGGCGGCCGGCACGCTCGCGCACCTGCGGCGGCGCGAGCCGGACGGCTGGATCCTCGCCGCGGTGCTCGCGGGCAAGCTGGGGTACGAGCACGCCGTGGGGCCGCTGCCGTTCTCCGGCAGCGCCAACGTCGTGGTGGACGCGCACCTGTTCGGGGTCCTGGGGGGCGGGGTTGCCGCCCTGGGCGTGGGGCGCGCCCGGCTGCCGCTATAATCGCGCCGCCTGCTCGCCCTGGCGCTGCTGCGGAGTCCTGATGTCCTTTGCCTTCGTCTTCCCCGGCCAGGGTTCACAGTCGGTCGGCATGCTCGGTGCGCTCTCCGCCGCGCAGCCGGCCGTGCAGGCCACCTTTGCGCAGGCCTCCGAGGTGCTCGGCTACGACCTGTGGCAGCTCACCAGCGCCGGTCCCGCGGAAGATCTCAACGCCACCGAGCGCACCCAGCCGGCGATGCTCGCCGCCGGCGTCGCCACCTGGCGCACCTGGCAGGCGCGCGGCGGGGCGCTCCCGGCGCTCGTGAGCGGCCACAGCCTGGGGGAGTTCACCGCTCTGGTGTGTGCCGGCGCGCTCGACTTTGCCCCCGCCATCGCCCTGGTGCGCTGCCGCGGTGAGCTGATGCAGGCGGCCGTGCCGGCCGGCAGCGGTGCCATGGCCGCGATTCTCGGGCTCGAGGATGAGGCGGTCGAGGCCGCGTGCCGGGAGGCTGCGCAGGGGGAGGTGGTGGAGCCGGCCAACTACAACTCGCCCGGCCAGGTGGTGATCGCCGGCGCCGCCGCTGCGGTGCAGCGGGCGATCGGGGCCGCCAAGGCGCGCGGCGCCAAGCGCGCGGTGCTGCTGCCGGTCAGCGTGCCCTCGCACTCGAGCCTGATGCAGGGGGCCGCCGTGCGGCTGCAGGAACGCCTGGCAGCCCTCGAGGTGCGCGTGCCCAAGATCCGCTACGTGAGCGCGGTCGATGCGCGCCCGCACGAGGACCCGCAGGAGATCCGCGCGCTGCTGGTGCGCCAGCTGTCCAGCCCGGTGCGCTGGTCGCAGACCTTGAGCGCGCTGAGTGCGGGACTTGCGCAGGTGATCGAGTGCGGGCCCGGCAAGGTGCTCACCGGTCTTAACCGCCGCATCGAGAAGCGCGCGGACCTGACGTTCCTCGCACTCGAAGACCCGGCATCACTTGATGCGGCGCTCGCCGCCACGCACGGAGCTGCCCATGCTTGAAAATGACGTCGCCCTGGTCACCGGCGCCTCGCGCGGCATCGGGCACGCGATCGCCCTGGCGCTGGCGGCCGCCGGCGCACAGGTCATCGGCACCGCCACCAGCGCCGAGGGGGCGGCGAAGTTCACCGCCGCCCTGGGCGAGCACGGTTACCGCGGACGCGGGGCTGTGCTCGATGCCGGCAGTGCCGCCTCCATCGATGCGCTCCTGAGCGGGCTGGACCAGGCCGGGGAAGCCCCGAGCATCCTCATCAACAACGCCGCCATCACGCGCGACACGCTGCTGCTGCGGATGAAGCCGGAGGACTGGGACGCGGTGATCGCGACCAATCTCACGGCGGTGTTCCGCATCACCAAGGCGTGCGTGCGCCGCATGATGAAGGAGCGCCGTGGCCGCATCGTCAACCTCACCTCCGTGGTCGGCCTCACCGGCAACCCCGGGCAGGCGAACTACGCGGCCGCGAAGGCCGGATTGCTGGGATTCACCAAGTCGCTCGCCAAGGAACTCGCCTCGCGCGGCATCACCGTGAACGCAGTGGCGCCGGGCTTCATCGACACCGACATGACGCGCGGCCTCAACGAGGAGCAGCGCACGACGCTGCTCGCCCAGATCCCGATGGGGCGCCTCGGCACGCCCGAGGACGTCGCCGCCGCGGTCGCGTACCTTGTCTCCCCACAGGCCAGTTACGTCACCGGTGAGACCCTGCACGTCAACGGCGGCATGTACATGCCCTGAGCCGTCGTGGCGGCACCGGTGCCCGCGTAAGCGTCAGGTCCGCGGAACCTCCCGTTGCGGCCAGCCTGCGCCGCCAAACAATAGACTGAGTCTGCTGGCCACTTACGGCACCGCCGCCGCGGCGCAGCGCGTTGCTCGCAAACGACGTGGGCTCGCTGCGATCCCCGTAATGCCGCAGTGCACCCACAGGGCAGCGCCGCACGGCGCACGCCGAGGGCGCCCGCTGCACGTTGGAACGGCGCGACAGTCCTGGGGCGGCGGAACCCTCAGTCACCCGGTGAGGTGCCAGTTTCGTCAGTAAAAACAACCACTCGCGCGAGTGGCGGCTCGGGGGGTGTTCCCCTACAATACCGCGCCCGCTGCCGGTCGCATGGCCCGGCTGGCCGGGTGATACTTTTTTTACCGCTTATACAAGGACCAATCGTCAATGAGCACAGTCGAGCAGCAGGTCAAGGCCATCGTTGCCGAACAGCTGGGCGTCAAGCAGGAGCAGGTCACGAACGATGCCTCGTTCGTTGACGACCTGGGAGCCGATTCACTCGACACCGTCGAGCTGGTGATGGCCCTGGAAGAGGAATTCGAAATCGAAATTCCTGACGAAGACGCTGAGAAGATCACCACCGTTCACCAGGCGATCGACTACATCAACGAGCGCCGCAGCAAGTCCTGATCCGATCCCCAGGCGCCATACGGACAGCGCGTGAGCAAGCGCCGAGTTGTTGTAACGGGTCTCGGAATAGTGTCCCCGGTGGGGAGCACTGTTCGCTCGGCGTGGGAGGCGATCCTGCGCGGTGAGAGCGGCATCGGACCGGTGACGCGCTTTGACGTGTCGGCATTCCCGGTGCGCTTCGGCGGCCAGGTGCGCGACTTCGACGTCAACCAGTACATGTCCTCCAAGGAAGCGCGCCGCATGGATGACTTCATGCACTACGGCGTCGCCGCCGGCGTGCAGGCCGTCACCGACAGCGGCATCGACTTCAGCAAGACCGATGCGACGCTGTGCGGCGCGGTGTGCGGCGCCGGCATCGGCGGCCTGTGGACCATCGAACAAGACTACAGCGAGTACCTGAAGGCGAATAACCCGCGCAAGATCTCGCCGTTCTTCGTGCCCGCCACCATCATCAACATGATCGCCGGGCACCTCTCGATCCGCTACGGCCTCAAGGGCCCGAATCTGGGCGTCGTGACCGCGTGCACGACTTCCACGCACGCCATCGGCCTGGGCATGCGCACCATCCAGTACGGTGATGCGGACGTCATCGTCGCCGGCGGCGGCGAGATGGCGACCACGCGCTGCGGACTCGGCAGCTTCGGGCAGGCGAAGGCGCTGTCAACGCGCAACGAGGCGCCGGCCGAGGCCAGCCGCCCGTGGGACTTGGAGCGCGACGGCTTCGTGCTCTCCGACGGCGGCGGCGCGGTGCTGCTCGAGGAGCTCGAGCACGCCAAAAAGCGCGGCGCGAAGATCTACGCGGAGCTTTTGGGCTTTGGCATGAGCGGGGATGCCCACCACATCACCGCCCCGCCCGAGGACGGCGAGGGCGCGCGCCAGGCGATGGCGAGCGCGCTCAAGGATGCCCGGATCAATGCGCAGGACGTGCAGTACATCAATGCCCACGCCACCTCGACGCCCCTCGGTGACAAGGCCGAGACCGTCGCGATGAAGCGCGCCTTCGGCGAGCACGCCCGCAAGGTCGCGGTGAGTTCCACCAAGTCGATGACCGGGCACCTGCTCGGTGCCGCCGGCGTGGTCGAGGCGATCTTCTCGATCCTCGCGATCCGCGACAACGTCGCGCCGCCCACCATCAACTACCGCACGCCCGATCCGGAGTGCGACCTTGATTACGTGCCGAACACGGCGCGGCAGATGAAGATCGATACCGCGCTGTCCAACTCCTTCGGTTTCGGCGGCACCAACGGCTCGCTGATCTTCAAGCGCTTCAGCGCCTGAAGTTAACCGCTTCCCGGGATCGGCACACGCGCGCTCCGCTGGTTCGCGAACTCACCGTCCCGCCGCAGGTCCTCGGGCGCCTCGCGGCCGCCGCGCCGCACGCCTATCCGCTGTTACTCGACAGCGCCGCCGCGGGCCCCTTGAGCCACGCGAGCGTGCTGCTGGCGCACCCGAGTGCTGCGCTGTCCCTCCTGGCCGATGGCCGCGTGCACGGGCAGGGCGTGGCGCCGCAGGGCGCAACCTTCCTCGGGGCGCTCGAGCAGTGGTGGCGCGCGGAGCGCTGCGCACTCACGCCGGAAGCCGCCGCGCTCGCCTTCACCGGCGGCTGGGCGCTCTTTTTCAGCTACGAGCTCGCGCAGGAGATCGAGCCGCACCTCAAGCTGCCGCGCACGCCGCTGCCCTGGCAGGCCTTCGCGCTGCGCACCCGCGGGGCGCTGATCCACGAGCTCGGCACGGGCCGCGTGCTCGCGGTCGCCGAGAGCGATGCGCCACAGGTGCTCGAGCAGATCGCCTCCGATGCGCTCGCCGCCGCCGCGGCCGCCGAGGCTCCCGACACGCTCAGGATCAGCGCCGTGCGCGAGGAGGATCCGCAGGCTTACCTCGAGCGCGTGCGCCGGGCGAAGGAATATGTGCGCGCCGGAGACATCTACCAGGCCAACCTCTCGCGCCCCTGGGACGTGCAGCTGCACACCGCGCCCGGCTCGCTGCCCGCCGCGGCCTGCCTCTACCGCCGGCTGCGCGCGGCGAACCCGGCGCCCTTCGCCGCGCTCGCGCAATGGCAGGACGTGGCGATCGTGAGCTCATCCCCGGAGCGGCTGGTGCGGGTCAACGGGCGCGCGGTGGAAACCCGTCCCATCGCCGGCACCCGGCCGCGCAGCCGCCTTCCCGGGGATGACGCACGCGAGATGAGCGAGCTTGCGGCCCATCCCAAGGAGCGCGCCGAGCACATCATGCTCATTGATCTGGAGCGCAATGACCTCGGGCGGGTGTGCGAGGCCGGCAGCGTGCGGGTCGATGAACTCATGAGCATCGAGTCCTACACCCACGTGCACCACATCGTCTCCAACGTGAGCGGCGTGCTGCGCGCGGAGGTGAGCCCGATCGGCGCGCTGCGTGCGGTATTCCCGGGCGGCACCATCACCGGGGTGCCCAAGTTCCGCTGCATGCAGATCATCGCCGAGCTCGAGGGCCACGGGCGCGGCGCCTACACCGGCTCCCTCGGCTACCTGACGCGCGACGGGCGCCTGGACATGAATATCCTGATCCGCACCATGACCTTGAGCGGTGAGCGGGTGAGCTTCCACGCCGGCGCCGGCATCGTGGCGGATTCGGACCCGCAGCGCGAGCTGCAGGAGACCCGCGCCAAGGCCCGCGGGCTGCTGGCGGCCCTGGGAGCGCTGCCGTGACGATCCCGGCGGGGCTGCCCGATGGGGTATGGGTGGATGGCCGCGTGGCGGCCGAGGTGTCGCCCCTGGACCGCGGGCTGCACTACGGCGACGGCCTCTTTGAGACCATCGGCTGCGTTGCGGGCCGCCCGCGCTTCCTCGACCTGCACCTCAAGCGCCTGGCGTCCGGCTGCGCGCGCCTGGCGATTCCCGCCCCGGAGCCGGGCGCCCTGGCGCAGGAAATCAGCCGCGCGGCAGCTCAACGCGGCGGCGCCATCCTCAAACTCATCGTGACGCGCGGGCCGGCGCACGCGCGCGGCTATGGCGTCAGCGGCGCGGAGCAGGGCACGCGGATATTGCTGCGTTACCCGCCCGGCCCAGCCGCGGCGGGCGAGGGCGTGCGGGTGCGCCTGGGCGAGTTGCGGCTCGGCGAGAACCCGGCACTCGCCGGAGTCAAGCACCTCAATCGCCTGGAGCAGATCCTCGCGCGCCTGGAGTGGTCTGATCCGGACATCGCCGAAGCGCTGCTGTTCAGCAGCAGCGGCGCGCTCGTCTCCGGCTGCATGAGCAATGTGTTTCTGGTCCACGGGGGCAGGCTTTCGACGCCGCGCCTGGATCGCTGCGGCGTCGCCGGCGTCATGCGTGAGGTGGTGGGCCGGCTGGCCGTCCGGCACGGTATAGAATTCGAGCAACTTCCCCTCGATCGGGAGCGGCTCAACGCCGCGGAGGAGATCTTTCTGACCAATGCGCTGACCGGCATACGCCCGGTGCGCGAGCTTGAGGGCCGGGCCGTGTCCCCCGGACCCGTGACCCGGCAGCTGCAGCAGGCGCTCGCCCCCTTGTTCCTCGGCAAGGAGACCCTGTGAGCGCCCCGCTGCGCGTCCCCGCTCGCCAGGGCGGGAGATTCGTACTGCTCACGCTCACCCTGGTGCTGCTGCTGCTCGGTGCCGCGGCGGCCGGCGCCTATGCCTGGCTCAAGCACGCCTACCTCGCGCCCGGTCCTGCCACGGCGAGCTCGCGCATCGAGGTGGCCCCCGGTACCAGCCTGCGCACGGTCTTGAGCCACCTGCAGGCGGCCGGCACGATCCGCGACGCGCGGGCGGTGGAGTGGTACCTGCGCCTGACGGGCGCACACGTGCGCGTCGAGACCGGCCTCTACGAGATTCCGGCACAAGCGAGTGCGCGCGAGATCCTGGTGCAGTTCGCCGAGGGGCGCGTCGTGCTCGAACAGCTCACGGTGGTCGAGGGCGCGACTTTCGCGGACTTCCTGGACGGGCTCGCCGCACACCCCCACGTCGCTCACACCCTGCGCGGCAAGAGTGCCATGCAGGTGATGACCGAGCTCGGGCATGCGGGCGAGCCGCCGGAGGGTGAGTTCTTTCCCGACACCTACCGCTTCGCCGCCAACACGGCCGACACGGCCATCCTGACGCTCGCCTACGAGGCCATGCAGCGCGAGCTCGCCGCCGCCTGGCAGTCGCGGCGCGAGGGCCTGCCGCTCGGCACACCCTACCAGGCGCTCATCCTCGCCTCGGTGGTGGAGAAGGAGGCCGCGCTCAAGAGCGAGCGCGCCCGCATCGCCGGGGTGTTCGTGGAGCGCCTGAAGAAGGGCATGCGGCTGCAGTCCGATCCCACCGTGATCTACGGCCTCGGGGAGAAGTACGACGGCTCCATCCACACCCGCGACCTGCAGACCGACACCCCCTACAACACCTACACGCGCGAGGGCCTGCCCCCGACCCCGATCGCGCTGCCCGGGCGCGAGTCACTGGTGGCGGCCGTACAGCCCGAGGACAGCGGCGCGCTGTATTTCGTCGCCACCGGGCTCGGGGACGGCGCGCATCACTTCTCGCGCACGCTGGAGGAGCATAATTTGGCGGTGCAGAACTATCTTGCGCGCCTGCGCAGCCAGTCACGAGCGGCGGCGCCGAAGCCGGTGGTGACCGCGCAGCCATGAACCGCGGCAAGTTCATCACCCTGGAAGGCATCGAGGGCGCGGGCAAGTCAACCGTCGCCCGCTTCGTGTGCGAGAGCCTGCGGGCGCGCGGGCTGAGCGTGCTCGCGACGCGTGAGCCGGGCGGCACGCCGCTCGCCGAACGCGTGCGCCAGATCGTGCTCGAGCGCGGCACGGAAAGCCTCTCCCCGGTGACCGAGACCCTCCTCATGTTCGCCGCCCGCGCGCTGCACGTGGACAACGTGATCCGCCCGGCGCTGGCGCGCGGGGAGTGGATCGTGTGCGATCGCTTCACGGATGCGACGCGCGCCTACCAGGGCAGCGCCCGCGGCGTCGCGAGCACGCTGATCGAGCAGCTGGCGCAGGCGGTGCACGGGGACCTCGCCCCCGACCTCACCCTGCTTCTGGACCTGCCGGTCGCTGCCGGCCTGGCGCGCGCCCGCGCGCGCACCGGGGCGGTGAGCGATCGCTTCGAAGCCGAGACGGTGACGTTCTTCGAGCAGGTGCGCGCCGGGTACCTGGCGATCGCCCGCGGCGAGCCCGCGCGCGTGCAGGTCATCGATGCGGCGGCACCGCTCGAGGAAGTCGAGCACCAGGTCAGCCTGAGGCTCGCGCTGCTGAGCATTTCGCGGGCACTGGCATGAATGCGCTCACCGAGACGGAGCTGCCGCCGCCGCCCTGGACCGAAGGGGTGCGCGCCGCCCTCAGCTCCGCCCACGCGCAGGATCACCTGCCCCACGCACTGCTGATCCACGAAGCCCCCGGCAGCGGCGGGGAGTGGCTGGCGCTGTGGTGCGCGCAGCTGGTGCTGTGCGAGCAGCGCGGCGCCGCCCCGTGCGGCAGCTGCCGGGGGTGCCGCCGGGTGGGCGCCCGCCAGCACCCGGATCTCATCTGGATCGGCCCGGAGGAGAACTCGCGCCAGCTGCGCATCGAGCAGGTGCGGGAGCTCGGGGAGGCGCTCGCCCTCACCAGCCACGCCGGTGGCTACAAGGTGGGCATCCTCACGCCGGCGGACCTGCTCAACCGCTTTGCCGCCAATGCGCTGCTGAAGACGCTGGAGGAGCCCGCGGCGCGCACGCTGCTGATCCTCGTGGCGACCCAGCCCTCTAAGCTGCCGCCGACTGTTCTTAGCCGCTGCCAGCGGGTGCGCGTGCCGGCCCCGAGCCGCGCGCAGAGTCTCGCCTGGCTCACCGCCGCCCGCGGACCGCAGCCGTGGGATGCGGCGCTGGATGCGCTCGGGGAGGCGCCGCTCATCGCCGTGCGCTCGGACCCGCAGGAGATCGCCGCCGTCGGCGCCGAGGCGCGCCGCACGCTGGAGGCCCTGGCGATTCGCGGCACCGATCCGGTGGCCGCAGCCGAGCGCTGGGCGCGCTCGGAACTGCCCCTGCGGCTGCAGTGCTTTGAGATTTGGCTCACAGAACGCATCCGGCGGGGCGAGCGGGCCGGGGACTTTATGACAGAAATGCGCGCTGGCCCCCACTTGTCACAGGGCACTCCGGTCTTGAATATACGCGAGCTCTTCCAGCTCGTTGACGAGGTGCGGGAACTCCGCGCCACGCTCGACGTCCCACTGAACCGGGGAGTCGCGCTGGAGAGCTTGTTCAGGCGGCTCGCACCCTCACCGGGCGAACCGCACATGAGGCTTTAGCGATGGTGGCACTGCCGGCAAGCGTACAGGACGGGGAACGACCTTTGAGAGCGGGCGCAAATAAACCGGGTCTTCTGACGCTCACCATCAAGGACAAGAGCGCCTTGTACCTGGCCTATATGCCGTTCGTGAAGAACGGCGGCCTCTTTATCCCCACCAACAGCAACTACCGCCTCGGCGATGAGGTGTTCATGCTGCTGAATCTCATGGGCGAGGACGAGAAGCTGCCAGTCGCCGGCCGCGTCATCTGGGTGACCCCGAAGGGCGCCCAGGGCAACCAGGGTAAGCGCACCGCCGGCATCGGCGTGCAGTTCTCCGAGCAGGACCGCGGCCAGACGCAGAAGAAGATCGAGACCTACCTCGCCGGGGCCCTCTCAGGGGATAAGGCGACGCACACGATGTAGCGTGCCGACTGCGGGGCCTTACCAGGCGAGCAGATCCGGGCCGAACATGGTGGCATCCACGCGCCGACCGCGCAGGCGCACGCCCAGATAGTTACTGGCGCGCTCGAGCACCTCGACCCATACCCACATCAGGGTAAACGAGACCGTGAACGTGCCCGCCAGCACCAGAAGGGTTCGCAGCATTGCTGATACGTCCGTGTAGGGCCTGAAACGACCGTACCGGGGCGGCCGCTGCCGATCAACGCGAAAGCTCTGGCGTTCATGTAGGCGCTCGCCGATACCGCACGGAACTGCCTGAAACGAGGGGCGCCAGGCCCCGGCACAGTCCGCGCTGAAGGACAGGGAGGAAGCACCGCCCGCCCAATTAGGAGCCCGTCGGCCGGCGAGCGGGGCGGTGGGGGATCGCCTTGGGCGCGGCGCGGGACTTAGGGCTTGTCCGCCGCGCCGCCGCGTGTGAGCTGCAGCCCGGCGCCGTTGCCCAGACCGCCGCGCAGCACGTAGGCATCGAAGCCGCGCTCGACCAGGATGTAGGCCGCCGCGGAGCTGCGGCGGCCGGTGTCGCAGTACACGATGTAGGGCTTGGCGCGATCGAGCGTCGAGAGCTTCAGACGGATCAGATACAGCGGCACGTTGAGCGCGCCCTCGATTCCGAGGTTCTGGTACTCGCTCGGCAGTCGCACGTCGAGCCAGCGGCCGCCGCGCTCGAGGATCTTGCGCGACTGCTCCGGAGTCACCCACTGCAGCAGCGGCTCGTTCATGAGCTCGCGGAAATCCTGCTTGTTGAGGCGCATGAGCACCCCGTCGGTCACCATCGTCACCGTGGCATTGCGCTTGGCCTCGGCGATCAGGGCCTCCTCGCCGAAGGTGTCCCCGACGTTGAGCTCGGCGAGCTTGATGCCTTCGCGGCTGAGCGGCGTCTCGCGCGTGACGGCGCACTTGCCCTGCACGATGATGTAGAAATAATCGCCCTCGTCGCCCTGCTTGATGACGACTTCGCCGGCCCGGCAGGGGGTGCGCTGCAGGCGCTGGAAGATTGCCTGGATGTTGGCCGGCGGGATGCGGTGGAAGGCGTTCGTCTGCAGCAGCGTCGTCATCCAGTCATCGGAGCCCGCGCTTTGCAACTGCGCCTGCAGCTCCTCGACCTCGTAGCTGCCGGTCTGGTCCCAGGTGATCATGACGTCCAGCAGATCGCTGTCGATCGACAGGAAGCTGATGTCATCGATGGCGCGCACCGTCACGCGGCGCGGCAGGTTGGGGAACAGCGGGTTGCGGGCCTCAGGGGTGCCGCTCTTGACGGTCGCGACCACGCGCTCGGCCTCGGAGGCCTCGACGCGCCCGCTGACGAGCCATACGGTGCGTTTGTCGGTGTCACCCTGGCTGAAGAGCACGCGACCGGAGCTCAGCACCTTCACGCTCACCTTCTTGGCGAGCGCGGCCAGGTTCTCGCGCTTCATCCCGTCCAGCGGCGCGAACGTCTTCAGCAACTGGGCAGTGGCTGCCTGCTCTTCGGCCATGTGTTTCCAAATGCCTGCTTCGTTTTTCCGGTCTAAGCGGGCGAAATCTAAAACAAATTCGGGTCGGACACCGAGGTGGTGCGACCTCATTTGGATGGTAACACAGGCCCTTCGGCGCGCCGGACGCCTGTCACGCTTTTCCCTCGCCCGACAGCAGCCGCCAGCCCGCATCCGGCTCAAAACGTGAGCCATAGCGCGCCGCGAGCTCCGTAAGGCGTGCCACGACCGCCGGTATCCCGCGCGCGCGGGCGTAAGTGAGAGGTCCGCCACGAAATGGCGCGAACCCGGTGCCAAAGATGACCGCCGCATCCACGAGGTCCGCATCCTCGACCACGCGCTCGCGCAGGCACGCCACGCACTCGTTCACCAGCACCAGGATCAGGCGGTCGATGAGGTCGGCGGGCGCCTCGCCCGCGGCCTCGGGCTTGAGCGGCTTGCCCTGCTCCCAGCGGTAGAAACCTTCACCGCTCTTGCGGCCGAACTTCTTGGCCGCGATGAGCTCGCGCAGGCGCGCGACCTGCGTGACCGGGCGCTGCAGCTGCGCGGCGATGATCTCGCCTACGTGCTCGGCCACGTCCAGGCCGACGACATCGACGAGCTCGATGGGACCGACCGGCATGCCAAAGGCGACCGCGGCGCGATCGATCAGCTGCAGCGGCACGCCTTCGGCGGCGGCGAGCATCGCCTCGTAGGTGTAGGGGGTGAGCACCCGGTTGACCATGAAGCCCGGGGCGCTGCGGCAGGGCAGCGGCAACTTGTCGATGCGGCGCGCGAAGCCGCTCGCCAGCTGCACCGCGCCGGCATCGGTGGCGGCGCCGTGCACGACCTCGATCAGCGGCATCTGCGCGACCGGGTTGAAGAAGTGCAGCCCGACCAGACGTGCGGGCTGCGCCAGTTTCCCCGCCAGCGACTCGAGCGTGATGCTCGAGGTGTTGCTCGCCAGGAGCGCGCCGGCCTTCAGCCGCGGCTCAAGTTGCGCGTACAGCTGCTGCTTCGCCGCGAGGTTCTCGAAGATCGCCTCGATCACGACGTCGGCGTCCGGCACCCCGGCGCCCTCGACGTCGGCCCGCAGGCGCGCGCGGGCGGCCGCGCGCTGCGCCGCATCCGGCAGGCGCTTGTCGAAGAGCTCGGCCGCGCGCTGCAGCGCGGGCGATACGAGTTCCAGCGTGCGGTCCTGCAGGGTCACCGTGAAGCCGCGCAGCGCCGACCAGGCGGCGATGTCCCCACCCATGACACCGGCGCCAACCACGTGCACGTGCTTCAGATCCCGGGCGGCCTTGCCCCCGCCGCTCTTCAGGCGATCCGTGAGCAGGAAGACGCGTACCAGGTTGCGCGAGGTTTCTGAGAGGAACAGGCGCGCCATGGAGCGCGCCTCCGCCTCGAACGCGGCGGCGCCGTGCGCGCCGTGGCGGGCCCACAGGTCGATGATCGCGTAGGGCGCCGGGTAGTGAGCCCGGGGAGCGCGCCGGGCGACCTCGGCGATGAGCGCGCCCTTCACGAACGGGCGAGCGATGCGGGTACTCAGGAGCCGCTCGCTTAAGGGCGCGCGGCGTGGCGGCGGAGCCTTCAGCACGAACTCGCGCGCCGCGGCGCGCAGCTCAGGCTCGCTCACCAGGCGGTCCACCAGACCCAGCTGCAGCGCCTTCTTGGCCCGCAGCGGCTTGCCCGTCAGCATCAGCTGCATCGCCGGACGCACCCCGAGCAGGCGCACCGAGCGCACCGTGCCGCCAAATCCCGGGTGCAGGCCGAGCTGTACCTCGGGCAAGCCCAGCGCCAGGCGCTCATCGGCGACCGCCACGCGATAGCGGCACGCCAGGGCCGTCTCGAGTCCACCCCCGAGCGCGAAGCCATGAATGGCGGCAACCGTGGGGCAGGGCAGCGCCTCCAGGCGGTCGAACACCTGCTGGCCCGCGCGGATCAGGGCATAGCCGCCCGCCTCATCCGTGATGCCGGTGAATTCGCGGATGTCGGCCCCGGCGATGAAGCCGCTCTTCTTGCCGGAGATGAGGATGAGGCCGCGCGGGCGCGCGCGCTCAAGCTCGGCCAGCCGCTCGTTCAGCTCGGTGAGCACCGCCGCCGAGAGCACGTTCGCCGAGGTGTTCGGCTTGTCGAGCGTGAGCCAGGCGATCCCCTCGGCATCCTGCTCAAGGGTCCAGCTGCGGGCGGTGTCGTTCATGCGGGGTTGCCTTCCATCAGTCAGGCGGCGGAGGCCTTGCGCACGCTGGCGCCCGGGGGCACCTGGAAGTCACACACCAGCGGGCGGTGATCCGAGAAGCGCACGTCCGGCACGCGAAAGTCGGTGACCTCGATCCCCTCGCTCACCAGCACGAAATCCAGCTCGATGCGCGGCACCCGCGCCGGGAAGGAGGGCAGGCCCGCCGCGTTGGCGCTGCGCAGCCCCGTGGCGCGCATGAACAGGTAGATCTCGTGCGTGCCCCAGAAGGTATTGAAGTCCCCGGCGACGATCACCGGCTTCTGCGCCTGCATGATCAGGTCGTGCAGCGAGCGCAGCTGGTACTGGCGGTGGCGGTACTTCACCGACAGGTGCACCAGGAACACGCACACATCGGAGAGCTCCAGCTCGATGATGAGCCGCTTGATGCCCATGTCGAAGTAGTGGAAGCGCTCCCCGTGCACCGTGGGCGCCGACAGGAAGGCGTTGCCCTGCTTGCGCACGATCGGCATGAACTGGTTGAGCGAATCCGCGCCGTACTTGGTCTGGTAGGTGGAGTAGTGGCCCAGCTCGCGCGCGATGTGGTCGGCCTGGTTCAGCATGCCGGTACGGATGGAGCCGGTGTCCACCTCGATGAGGCCGACGACGTCGGGGCTCTCGGCGCGGATGAAGTCGGTTATCCCGGTGAGCACCCGCTTGTTGCTGCGCAGGTAGCCGGCGCCCGGCAGGGGCAGGTGGAAGGCCGGCCCGGTGCCCGTGGCATAGCGGATGTTGTAGACGAGGAGTCGCACCGGCGCTTCAGGAGTCCAGACCGCAAAGGGGTCATTCTATCGTGCGCCGCGGCGGCGTGTGCCGGCCGCAGTCCGCGTGCCGCCGCCGGGTGGCCTCGGCGCAGCGCGAGGGGAGGGCCCGCCCAAGCGAGTTTCCTGCCGCGGCCGCTTGTGCCAGACTTCCGTGCGTGTCGCAGGCCAACCCGTTTCGTCTGTTCATCACCCACGCCTGGGAGACGAGCGATGACTACCTGCGCGTGTTCGAATACCTCGAGAGTGCCAAGAACTTCTTCTATCGCAACTACAGTACGCCGGACAAGCCGCCGGGCGGGGACAAGGAGGCCCAGCGCGAGGACCTGCGCCGGCAGATCGCCCCGACCGAGGCGGTCATTGCGGTCTCCGGCCTGTACGACACCCACAAGGACCTGCTGACGTTCCAGCTGCTGTTCGCGCAGGCAAGCAAGAAGCCGGTGCTGCTCATGAAGCCCTTCGGGGCCAAGCAGGCCACGCCCAAGGCGATCCTGGATCTGGCGAGCGAGGTGGTCGAGTGGGATGAGCGCGCGCTGGTGGATGCCATCCGCCTGCACGCGCGTCAGGAGAAGACCGGGCGCTGGGACACGATCGAGTTCAAACTCGACTGAGCCGGGCCGAACCCTACCCTTCGTGGGCGTAGAGCGAGATCACCTGCGGCACGCCCTTCTTGGGACGCGCACTCGTAGCACCGTTCACGGCGACACCGTTCAGCACGAGATTGGGCAACGCGATCTCGCGCGCCGTTTCGCGCGCCAGTGCTCCGTAAAGCCGCACCACGTCGGCGGCGACCTCGTCGGCCTCCTGGCTGGACATCTTGCGCACCGTGGCGCGTACCGCATCCTCGCCGCGCAGCGGTCGCTCGCGCGTCAGGGTTTCCCGACAGGCGCGAAGCGGCGCCCGCAGGGCCTCGGGCAGCTCTTCCACATCCACCTGCACGAGGTGCTTGCGGAAGGCATCGGCCAGGCGATCCTTGATCGAGCCGGAACGCGCGAGCGAGAGGGCGGCCCCCTCTAGCTGCTCCCATGGAGTGTTCATTGCGACCTCGGTGACGGGGGAGGCGCGTTCGGGCTCGTGTCGGTTCGAGCCGGCGCGCACGCGTCGGTTGCTTCTTGTTGTAGTGCCGTGAAACCGGAATCCCAGCGCGCTCAGGCGGCTGCAGGCGAAATATAGCTCAGACCCTAGAGGAAAAGTATCGCGCGCACGCACTCGGGGCCAGTCGCTGCATTGCCGCGCGGGCGGCAGCTCGTTCCCTCAAATTACACTCAATATCACTCGCAAAATATTGATTATTATCAGTTATGCCAGCAGTAAGCTGCCGTCTGGGAACCGCTCGAGAACTGCGACCCGATCGAGTCCACGCTGTAGGCGCCACACTCCGTGTCGTTCACCTGGGGCGTGCCCGCCACCGGCGTGGCGGTGAGGATGTAGGAGGGCCCGGGGACCGCGTTCGGTCCGCAATTCGCACCCACCTGGCAGCGGGTGACGGCCAGGGAGTAGTAGCCGCTGGCGATCGGCACACCGAAGGCGGCGTAGCCCAACTCCGCCGGCGTCTGCGAGTAGTCCGCACCGTTCGTACTGAAAAAGCGCTCCTCGCGTCCGGCCAGTTCCAGCAGCGCCGTCTTCGCCTCGACGCGGCGCGAGCGGCGCACCTGGGCCATGTACGAGGGCACCGCGATCGAGACCAGGATGGTGGCGATCACCACCACCACCATCAGCTCGATGAGCGTCATACCGCGGGAGAACTTGGGCGTTCGGAGTTGCATGGTGCCTCTTTGAGCGCGTCGCTTTAGCGCAGTTCGATCCAGCTCAGCCGCCGCCCGGTGGTGTTCGGCGGCAGATTCAGGCCGAGCGTGCCACCCAGGATGTTGTTGCCGTTCGCACCCGTGCCGCTCTCGACCTGGTTGGTCTCGAACACCAGGTACTGCGTGCCGGTGCTGTTGCCGGTGATGAAGGAGCTGCCGGTCGCATTGGTCTGCATGGCGATCGCGTGCACGTCCTGGTAGGCCGCCTGGGCGGCGACCGCAGGATTGGCGGCCTCGCTCGGGGGCAGGAACACGGTGTTGAACGCGCCGCCGGTCATGGCAGAGAGCACGTAGGTGAAGCCCGTGTCACTGTTGTTCGTGCACGAGGCGGGCGAGTTGATCGCCGGCACGATCGAGTTGACGGTGAGCGCCTGCGCGACGAGCTCGGGGCTGAAGATGATCTGCTCCTGCGAGCCGGGCAGGTTCAGGTACCAGCCGAACTGGCGCGCCGTCTGGCCCGGGCAGCCGCCGGTCCAGCAGATGGTCGCGTTCACATTGATATCGCGATTCTGGGTCGCGGAGTTGATCGTGACGATCTGCTGCTGCAGGTTCGCCGACGTCAGCGTGGTCAGCCCGGCACTGGCCCGGGTCAGGCCCGCGTACTGCGCCGTGGACTTGCCGTCCCAGCCCTGCGGGTTGCCGGTGCCGGGGCCCAGGCGACCGCCATCGGAGGCGGTCTGGTTCCAGTCCCACACCCCGTACAGGTTCTGGGTGCCGGTCGCGTACGTGGCAGCGCTGGCGTTGCTGATCGGGTTCTTCAGCCCGGTGCCGAACAGCACCATGATCTGCTGCTGCTGGCCAGGAGTGGGCGCACCGGAAGCCACCACCACCTGCGTGGTGATCGGCAGGCCGCCGGTGTTGAACAGCGGCCCCGGGGTCACCATCCAGTTCGCCTCGTTCGGATCGGTGAGGTCGAAGCGCCAGACGTTGCCGTGCAGGTCCCCGGCGTAGACGAAGTCGGCGACGTGATCGCCATCGAAGTCCGCCGGCGTGGCGTAGGCAATGCCGTTGGGCGAGCCGCTGGTGGCGGTGTTCTGGCCGGTGCTCAGATAGTAGATCTGCGCGCCGCTGGCGCCGTTGGTCGGGTCGAGCGTCATGACGAAGATGCCCGCATCACCCGTGGCGCTGCCGAAACCATTGCCGAAGATCACCGCCCAGCGACCATCGTGCAGGCGACGGATCTGCGGGGTGCCGTAGGTATTCCCCAGGCTCTGGCCGCAGTTGGAGTTGCTGACGCAGCTGATCGTGGTGTTGTTCCACTCGCCCATCACCAGACTTGCGGCGTTGGATTCTGAGAAGGTGCTCGGGCTGGTGACGTCGAGCGCGTAGATCACCGCGCCCCCGGCGCCGAGGCCACCGACCACCCAGGAATGCCACGCCCCGTTGTAGAACACGTCGCCGGCGCCCGGCGTCGCGTTCACGAACATGTTGTGGCCGTACTGCGGGTTCGCGTAGTCGATCGGGATGTTGGCCGCGTTGGTGATGTCCGGATGGATCAGCTGCGAGCTGCCGCCACTGATGGTGGCACCGGGCATGTAGGCGAGCACTTCCAGCCCGTCGTTATTGGTAAAGCAGCTGGCGCTCGGGGTGGTGGCGCAGGTGCCGATGCTGGAGTTGTAGGCGCCGCTGCGGAAGGCATGTACCAGGCCGTCGTTGGCGCCCACGTACACCACCTGCTGGCGGTTCAGCTGGGCGGCGCTGTACTGCGCGTAGGTCTGCGCACTCGTGGCGTTCTCCGACATGGTGGCCGTGGAGTTGAGGCGATCGTTCCACTTGGTCGCGTACGGCGCACCGGGGGCACCGACCCAGGTGGGGCTCGAGTCCATGATGTCCGCGAGCACGCTCGAGCGGCGGCGGAATTCGCCTACGCCCGAGGGGTTGATCTCGTTGGTGCGGTCACCGCGCAGGAAGTTGACGCGGTCGGCCGCCGTGTAGCCGGTGGGGTAGGGGGTGAGGTCGCCGGCATCGATGGCCGCCTTCTGGGCGGTTGTCAGGCTGCTGTACTGGAACGGAATGCCGCTGCTGCCGTCCCAGGTGAGGATCTGGCGGCTGCCAGCCGTGCCCGGGCTGTTGGGCGCCTCGGCCGCGATGAGCCCCAGGGCTCCGGTCGTGCTGCAGGTCGAGCCCGCGGGCACCCCGCTCAGGACGCAGGAGGCGTCCCAATTGGGGGTCGAGTTGATCACCACGTTGCCAAACGCATCGAAGCCGAGGCTGCTCGCCGTCACACGGCCGGTCCAGCCACCGCTCGGGTTGTAGTAGGCGAAGTAGGCCTGTACGCCGGTTTCAAGCTTCGCAGACTGCTTTTCGCTGGCGCCGGCGGAGCTCGAAGCCGAGGTGGCCGGATCCGCGCGGAAGCACAGGATTTCGTGAATGTTGGTGCTGCCGCCGGTGGAGCCGGCAAAGCCGAAGAGGAAATTCGTCGGCAGCGGCCCGTTCGAGGCGGTGATGTCCTGCTTGGTGAGCACCGACTGCCAGGCGCCGCAGCCGGCGGCCGGGCAGGTCGCGTAGGACAAGCTCAGCAGGCCGTTCTGCGAGATCTTCAGCTGATAGTAGATCGGCGTGGCCGCACCGCGGGTGGTCGCAGACTCCAGGGCGATCTTGGTGCCCGAGAGCACCGTGTAGCCGCCCGGGAGGGCTGCGTAGTCCAGGATCCCGGCCGTATTGACCGGATTGCTCAAGGTCGCCGTGCCCGCGCTGGTCGGGGTCGTCGTCCCGTAGTTGTACAGGTTGCCGGTCTTGCAGGTGTTCTGCACCGCGAGGATCGCGTCGGTGACCTTCTTGGACAGGGTGCCGTTCTGCGGCGCGCTGGAGGTGAGCGTCCCGTTCTTCGGCGCGCTGGCCGCCGGGGTGGTGGACGTCGGAATGTTGAAGGTCGGCGTTTGGTTCGGCTGACCGCTCTTCGTGCATTTGTTGGTGCTCGAATTGTAGGTGTACCCACTGTTGCACACCGCGCACGAGTTCAGACTCGCGTTATAGGTGCCGGTACTGCACTTCTCGCACATGTTGGCGGCGGCGTTGTAGGTGCCGGTCGCGCAGGTCTCGCACATGTTGGCACTGGCGTTGTAGGTGCCGGTGGTGCAGGTCATGGTCGGGCAGGAGTTCGTGACCGGGTTGTAGGTACCGGCGCTGCAGGCCTCGCACATGCCCAGGGTGGCGTTGTACGTGCCGCTGCTGCAGGTGGTGGTCGGGCAGGTGTTGGTGGCCGGGTTGTAGGTACCCGTGGCGCACGACATGCAGGACTTGAGTGTCGCGTTGTAGACCCCGCCGTTGATGCCACAGGAGGTGGCCAGGCTCGCGGGGTAATAGGGCTTGGCGCTATCGTTCGGATTGCTGCCGTAGGCCCCGGTAAGCGCCAGGAACGAGATGGCGCCGGCGCCGCGCAGGCCGATGCGCCCGGGCTGGTAGCCGCCGCCGGTGTTGGTGTTGTCACCGGAGGCCGTCGTGCCGGTCTCGCCCAGGGTGTTCACGGTGCCGTTGAGGAAGTTACCGTACTCGTCGATGCCGAGCCCCAGGTAACCGCCGTTCAGGCCGTTGTAGGGGTTGTTGTTGTTGGAGCAGCTGTAACCCAAGCTGCCGCCGAAGGAGCCCAGGCCGTTGCCGTCGCCGGCGGCGGTACCGCCGGAGGGAATGATGCTGGTGTCGAGCTTGCTCGAGTCCATCAGGAAGAAGCTGATGCCGTCCGCGCCGTCGCCGCCACCGCCGCCCGAGTTACCCAGATAGGTCACGGTCTTGAAGGTGATGGACACGCCCTGACCGGTGGGGAAGGGCGCCGTCGACACGATGCCGCCGCTCTCGTTGTAACCGTAGGGGAAGCCGTTGGTGAAGCGCAGAGCACCGTTGCCGGGCGTACTGCCGCTACCGGCGGGGTCGGGGAAGGTGCCGTTATAACCGCCGGTCAGCACTTCCCCGGAGGTCTTGTTGTAGTAGCTGCTGGCGATGGTCGTACAGCCCGGCAGCTGCCCGGTGCCGGCGCCGCTTGGCTCAACGCCCGCCGCGCTCCCGGCCGTGAGGCAGGCCCCGTTGAAGAAGTACCAGGAGTTGGTGGTACTTCCCTTGGTGAAGTCTTCACTGACCGAAGTCTGTGCCTCGGCGGCGAGCGGCGCGGCAAGCGCCACCAGCGCGATGAGTAGTGCGGCAAAGGTATTGCGGTTCATCACAAGCCACCTCGGTTGACGACGCCCTGCTGGACCTCGTAAGTACTTTCAACAATCGCGACCGTGCTGGCCGCGCTGCCATATCCGTAAGCATCAATCAGGTATGCCTCGCCGGCCGCGTCGGCTGCGGTGCCGAGGTCGGTGATGTAGAAGGCGGGCGTGTCGAAATAGACCGGATTGGTGTTGTTGTTCGGGGACGTCTGCCCGAGCGAGGCGAGCAGCATGTTCTGCGGCGTGTAGGTCACGCGGATGGGCCAGGGGAAGGCCACCTGGGCCATCGAGGTCACGCCGTATTGCTGCAGCAGCGTCTGGTTGCAGATCTGCCCGAAGGTCGGGGTCGCGGCCAGCACGCCGGCGGCGCACGCGACGGCGCCAGTGGCCGTGTTGCCGCCCTGCAGCAGCCACCATTCCGCGTACTGCTGCGCGCTGGCGGCAGCGTGCAGGGCGCGCTCTTTCTCGCGCAGGTTGCCGGCGATCTTCTCCTGCGTCCCGAAGCTGCGGAACATGCTCACCGCCAGGATGGTGATGATGACCAGCAACAGCAGGCTCGTGACCAGCGCCACGCCGCGTTGCCTTGATGCCGAGGAGCCGTGGCCGCTCATGTGTGCATCCCCGCGCGCGACATCACCTCGATGACACGCTCCATCGTTATGGTTGCGGGCTGCCCCGCCTGGCCGGCGAGCGGGTTGGTGAAGGTCAGCACCACGCGTACCGAGCTGATCGTGAAATAGTCATTGCCCTGCATCTGGTCCCAGGTGACATAGGTGTCCACGTTGTAGTCCGCGGTCGCGTTGCGCTTCACGCCGTAGTACACGGCCATGGCCTGCACGCCATCGACGAGCGGCAGCGCTGCGGCCCCATTGACCGAGCACATCAGCTGGCTGGTGGCACCCCCGCTCACCGTGAACTGGATGGAATAGGTATTCGGGCCGGGCGGGTTCAGCGAGGTATCCGTGCCGTCGCACAGGATGGGGCCGTAGCTCTGATTCGTCTGGAAGCGCGTCGCCAGGGAATCCTGGGCGACGTTGTCCGCCACGCCGGTGGCGTGACTGCCGGCGAAGACGTAGCCGGCCTGGAACGCCGCAGTGGGCGCCGGGTTGCCGGCCGCGGCGAAAGTCGCCGTGGTGTAGTTGATCGGATCAGAGAAGTAGCCGCCCGCCTGGACGGCATCGGTTATCACCGTCCAGGCGAAACGCTGTTCGTCCTGCAGCTGCGCCAGGCGCTGCTGGTTGAGGCTCGTCTCACGCACGTTCTGCACGATGGTGACCAGCCCCCCGAGCAGGAACAGGGCGATGCCCACGGTGACCATGAGCTCGACCAGGGTGAAGCCGCCCTGCTGGCGCGGGGACCGCATGCGGGAGATGGCGTGCTGAGTGATCATGGTTCTACGTACAAGGTGAAGACGGGCTGCTCGGAGAGACTTGGGCCGACGGCTTTTTCCTGGGCGGCCTCTTCGGCATTCATGGCGAGCGCTTTTTCGGTCCAGCTGATCTGGACGGTGCAGCTGATCGGCGCCGCATTACCCGCAGGCACCAGGGGACAGGTCACCGTCGCGGTCGGATTGGGCAGCTGCACCGATACTGAGGTGACCCACCAGCGCGCGAGATCGAAGGCCGCCAGATCGGACGGGTTGTTGCATGCGACGGCGCCGGTGTTGTTACCGATGCAGGCGGTGAGATTGGTCAGATCCGCGGTGGTTTGCGCTTGCAGGCCCCCGTCGCTCGAGGCGACGACCGCGGGCTTACCGCTGATGGACACGGTGAAAGGCGTCACAATTGCGCCGGCCCAGTACTGACGGTTCGAATGCATGGACGCGGCGATGCTTGCCGCCTCAATGGCCGCCAGCGAGCGCTGGCGCGACATGTTGGTGTTGGACAGCGCCATGGCCTGCATCTTGGCTATGCCGAGCAGGCCGACGCAGATGACCACCACGGCCACCATCACCTCGACCAGACTGAAGCCCTGGATACGGTGCGGAATTGGGTGTTTGCGTTTCATTAGCATGTCGCCGGGTTACCAACGTGGTTCTGCACGCTCATCAGCCCGACGGCGGTGATGACCAGGCAGCGCGTGTAGGCCGCGTTGTTGGTGGATTCCTGCAAGGTGACGGTGGTCGTCACGAACCCCGCAGCGGTCGTGGCGAAGCCCTCGCGGTTGAAGGTCACTGCGGTTACGGTGTTGGGGTTCGCGCCGAAGGTGTCCGGGATGGTTCCCGTGAAGGCGCTCTGGACCTTCAGGAGCCGCTCGCCCCCGTCGACGGTGGCGTTCGCGTTCGGGTCCGAAAACACGATCCAGCCGGGGGACCAGTTAGCGCCACCGGTACAGCTGGCGCCATCGCTCGAAACGCAGGCCGTGACGCCATTGCCTTCCTTGAGCGCCTCGCTGCGAGCGAACTGCAGGTCGCCGAGCAGGCCGTTCACCTCCGCCGACATGCGGTACGAGGTACTGATGTACTTGTACGAGGGGATCGCGATCCCCAAGAGGATGGCGACGATCGCGGACACCACGATCAGCTCGGTAAGGGTGAAACCCCTTTGGCGGTTCTTCATGGCCGGGGAATGTACTGGAGGCTGAAGCTGAGCAAAGTGGCACTGCGTCACATTGGGCGGCCGGTCCGACAAGCGGCCCGTGGGGGCGTATGGACGGTCGTAACGAATCCACATAACGCTCCTTAGGAGGGCCTTGACGGCGGTTTTCCCGTGAACTGAGCCCTCTCGCCCGGGCCCAAGGCTTCCTCGGCCGCCAGGGCTGGGCGCTAACCCCGGGCGCCGTGCCCGGCCCCTGTCAGCGTCGTCCCACGGCCAAGGGCGGGGCTCAGGGGTGACGCATGTCTGCCGCAACCCTTAAAAAGGAGTGGCTTTGGTAAACGCTAAGGAAAGGTGGAACGCCATGGCACCGGAAACGCTGGATGGCTTGAGAGTCGCAATCCTGGCAACGGATGGGTTCGAACAGTCGGAACTCACTCAGCCGCGCAAGGCACTCGATGAAGCGGGTGCGACGACCGAGGTCGTTTCCCCGAACGAGGAGGCGGTCCGGGGGTGGAATCACAAGGAATGGGGGATGGACGTGGATGTGGATCAGCCGCTCGAGGATGCCGATCCGCGCGACTACGACGCGCTGCTCCTGCCCGGCGGCGTGATGAATCCGGACGCCCTGCGCATGCAGCCGCAAGCGGTCGCCTTCGTGAAGGCATTTTTCGATGCCGCCAAACCCGTGGCCGCGATTTGCC
>Ga0207693_10000298_pt1 | contig 46341 bp, 40 predicted proteins | sample LARL81metaG_FD_184347 | JGI IMG/M metagenome (GOLD analysis project Ga0207693, IMG submission 184347) | Corn, switchgrass and miscanthus rhizosphere microbial communities from Kellogg Biological Station, Michigan, USA - LAR L8-1 metaG... | ecosystem: Host-associated > Plants > Roots >... | reverse complement strand
CAGATCACTGCCTTCGCGCCGGCGTTCAACAAGGATCGCTACGAGAGCACCGCGCTGACCATCAACGGCAAGATCGGCAATATCCTGGACGTGGTCTACAGCGGCAGCTACATGACCCGTCACATCGAGGGCCAGCAGGACTACTCCAACTACATGCGCAGTTCGGTCGGCTCGTACTACGCCTGCATCGGCACGGGCGCCGGCTACTTCAATGAGAAGAACTTCCCGTCCCTGACCGGGCACCCGCTGCAGTGTTCCACCGCGGTGGGCAGCTGGAACGACAAGACGTCCAACAAGCACCAGAGCCACGAAATCCGCCTGAGCACCAATGCGGAGAACCGGCTGCGCGGGCTCGTGGGCGGCTACTGGGAGAAGTTCGTCATCAACGACAACATGAACTTCAACTACCTGGGCATCCCGCAGTGCGACCAGGCCAATCTGGACGCCGCACTGGCCGGCGGCGCGGACTGCCTCTCGGCCGTCGGACCGACGCCGGGCGCGTTCGCGGGCACACCGGGGCTGCGCACCGATGCCAACACGGCCTTCGGTGAGGACGTGCAGCGCGGCTACAAGCAGACCGCGGCCTTTACCTCCATCGACCTCGACATCATTCCCAAGGTGCTGACCATCACCGGCGGCATACGCTGGTACCACTATGATGAGTTCGAGCACGGCTCGGAGTACTACAGCGAGAGCACCAGCACCGGGCTCGTGGTGAACCACCTCAACGGGGCGTGCACCGCGGCAGGCCTGTGCGGCTTCCCGATCAACCTGGACAAGTCCGAGTCCGGGCACCGCTGGCGCGGCAACCTGACGTGGCACGTCACCAACGACATCATGGCGTACTACACCTACTCGGAAGGCTTCCGTCCGGGCGGCTTCAACCGTACCAATTCACCGCTGGGCGTGGACCCGATTCTTTCGGGCGTGGCGCGCTACTGCGGCAACATCAACGGGGCGCAGACTGCCCCCGATCCGCGCTGTCTGCCCGGTGGCAGCCTCGCAGGGCTCAACACCAGCCAGTTCAACAAGCCGGTGGGCTACGAATCTGACTCCCTGACCAACAACGAGATCGGCTTCAAGACCGAATGGTTCGATCACCGCCTGATCGTCAACCTCTCCGGCTACATCATGAAGTGGGACAACGTGCAGCTGCCCCTGTTTGACCCGGTGCACCTGGGTAACACGACCTTCGACATCAACGGGCCAAGCTACAAGGTCAAGGGTTTCGAGATCCAGTTCGTGGCGCGGCTGTTTGAGGGCTTCACGCTCGAGGGCTCAAGCTCGGTCAACAGCCCCGAGCAGACCAACGCGCCGTGCCTGCCGAGCAACCGGCCCACGCCCGGCAACCCGACCGCGCTCGGCCAGTGCATCAGCGTGGTCAAGGAGAATCACTACACGAACCCGTACGGCGTGCTCGGCACGCGGCCGCCGTTCTCGCCGCCGTGGATGTTCAACGCGCGGGCCCGCTACGAATGGAGCATGGGCAGCGGCTACCGGCCGTTCGTCTGGGTCGGCGCCAGCCACATCGGTCCGCAGAGCAATCAGCCGCAGAGCTTCCCGGATGGCAACGTGCCCCCGGACTCGATCAACCCGACGACCACGCTGCTGCGCTACGAGATCCCCGGCTCCACGACCTACGACGGCGCGATCGGCGTCTACAAGGACGCCTGGACGGCCTCGCTCAACGCCAGCAACTTCACCAACGTGTACGGGCCCTCGAACGTCTCGTCCGGGCAGTTCATCAAGTCCGAGATCCCGCTGCGTCCGCGCGTGCTGACGTTCCAGTTCGGGTACAAGTTCTGACCGGCCAGGGTCGCGGCCGACCGCCTGCGGGCCGGCTGGGCTAATATGAAGGGCGGACCCCTCGGGTCCGCCCTTTTTTTAGCGCTCATGGAACCCGCCCCCGCCACCGCCGCCTCAGGGACGACGCCCGCCGATGCAGGCCCGCTGCGCCAGCTGCTCAGGGAACACCGCTTCCCCGAGGCGCTGGCGGCCGCGCAGGCGCTGCTCGCGCAGGCGCCCGCTGAACGCGACGCGCTCTTGTGCGCGGCCATCGCCCAGCGCTTCCTCGGCCGCATCCCCGCCGCGCTTTCGACCCTGGCGACCCTGGAAGCGCAGCACCCGCGCTTCAGCCGCCTGTATGAGGAGCGTGGCCGCTGCTTCGTGGAGCAGCGCCAGGCGCAGCCGGCTATCGAGGCGTTCCTCAAGGCGGTGAACCTCAACCATGCGCTGCCGGGCAGCTGGGGGATGCTCGAGGGGCTGTATCGCATGCGCGGGGACGCAGGCAATGCCGCTACCGCGGCGGGGCAGGTGCGAACGCTGCGCGGCCTGCCGCAGGAGGTGGTTCTCGCGACCGGCCTGTTCGCCGATGGCGATATGGAGGCGGCCGAGGCACTGGTGCGGGCTTATCTGCTCAAGCACGGCGATCACATCGAGGCGATGCGGCTCCTGGCACGCATCGGCATTGCCCACAAGGTGTTCTTCGATGCGCAGGTGCTGCTGGCTGCCGTAGTGCAGCGGGCGCCGGAGTACCGCGCCGCACGCCAGGAGTACGCCTTCGTACTCGTGGAGATGCATCGCTACCAGGAGGCGCGCCGGGAACTGGAACTGCTGCTGCAGGCTGAGCCCGAGAGTGCGGCCCTGAAGACGCTGTACGCCGCCAGCTGTGTTGGCCTGGGCGAGCACGAACGGGCCATCGGCCTGTACCGCGAGCTGCTCGTCGGCTCCCCCGCGGATGCCGAGGCACACCTGTCGATCGGCCATGCGCTGAAGACGCTCGGGCAGGCCGAGGCAGCGGTCGCCTCCTACCACCGCGCCGCCGAGTGCCGGCCGGATTTCGGGGACGCCTACTGGAGCCTTGCGAACCTGAAGACCTACCGCTTCACGGACCCGGAACTGAGGCAGATGCAGGCGGCGCTCGCCGCGCCGGCCACGCCCCTGGCGGACCGCTACCATCTGTGTTTCGCGCTCGGCAAGGCGCTCGAGGATCGCGGGGAGTTCGGCGAGTCGTTCCGCCACTACGAGCGTGGCAACGAGCTCAAGCGCCCCGAATGCCGCTATCGCGCGCAACTGATCGAAACCAACACCGAGCAGCAGATCAAGGTGTGCACGCCGGAGTTTTTCGCCAGCCGCCAGGGGTGGGGCAACCCGAGCCCGGAGCCGATCTTCATCGTCGGCCTGCCGCGTTCCGGCTCGACGCTGCTCGAGCAGATCCTGGCCTCGCACTCGCAGGTCGAGGGCACCCAGGAGCTGCCCGACATTCAGCAGGTCGTCAGCCGCCTGCGTGGCTTTGAGCCGGAGTCGCAGGAACCGCGCTATCCGCGCGTCCTCGCAAGCCTGGGCGCGGAGGAGCTGCGCAGGCTCGGCGATGAATATCTTGCCAGCACACGCGTGTATCGCAGCGGCCGGGCGCATTTCATCGACAAGATGCCGAACAACTTCAGGCACGTGGGTCTCATGCACCTCATGCTGCCGAATGCGCGCATCATCGATGCCCGGCGCGAGCCGATGGCCTGCTGCTTCAGCAACTTCAAGCAGCTGTTCGCCAACGGCCAGGAGTTCACCTACAGCATCGAGGACATCGCCCGCTACTACCGCACCTACCTTGAACTCATGCGCCACTGGGATCGGGTGCTGCCGGGGCGCGTGCTGCGCGTGCATCACGAGGATGTCGTCGATGACCTCGAAGGCAGCGTGCGCCGCCTGCTTGAGTTCTGCGGCCTCGAATTCGAGCCCCAGTGCGTCGCCTTCCACGAGACCAAGCGCAGCGTGCGCACCGCGAGCTCCGAGCAGGTGCGTCAGGCGATCTATCGCGACGGCCTCGAGCAGTGGAAGCACTTCGAACCGTGGCTCGCACCGCTGCGCGCAGCCCTCGGCGACGCCCTGAGCGCCTACCGGCAGGACTGACGTGGCGAGCAGCCCCGGCCGCAACGATCCGTGCCCGTGCGGCAGCGGCCAGAAGTTCAAGCACTGCTGCGGGCAGGTCGGGACCCGGGTCACGTCCGGGCCGCCGCCGGAGAGCCCCGAGGTAGCCGCCCTGCTGGCCCTCATCAATCGGGGTCGCACGACCGAGGCCGAGCAGCGCGCGGCGGCACTGCTCACGGCACGGCCGCAGGCGGGGAGCCTGTGGAAGATCCTGGGCGTCGCGCTCCTGCGCCAGGGCAAGGATGCGCTGGCGCCGCTCACCCGGGCGGCCGAACTGCTGCCACAGGATGCCGAGGCGCACACCAATCTCGGGGCGGTACTGGGTCAGCGGGGACAGTGGGAGGCGGCGCTGGTGAGCCTGCGCCGCTCGCTCGCGCTTGAGTCGCGCAACCCCACCGCCCTCATCCTCGCCGCCAACGCCCAGCGCGTGCTCGGGCGCGCGCGCGAGGCGGTGACGCTCTACCAATGGGCGCTGCAGCTCGAGCCGCGGCGCTACGAGGTACACAACGACTTGGGGAATGCGTTCCTGGACCTTGCCCAGCCCGCGGAGGCGGTGCGCTGCTACCGCGGGGCGCTCGAGCTCAAGCCCGACGATCCGCAGGTGCTGTGCAACCTCGGCAACGCGCTGCGCCAGCTCGGGCAGCTGCAGGAGGCGTTTGCCTGCACGCGCCGGGCCCTCGCGCTCGCCCCGGGGCTGAGCATGGCGCACAACAACCTCGGACTCCTGTATGCCGCCAGCGGCGAGCGCGCCCAGGCGCTTGGCTGCTACCGCGAGGCGCTGCGACTTAATCCCGGGTACGTGGACGCGTTGAACAACCTCGGCGCGGCGCTGCAGGCGCAGGGTGAGCGTCGTGAAGCCCTCGCGCTGTATGGGCAGGCCGTCGAGCTTGAGCCGCGGCGTGCCGACAGTCACTGCAACCTCGGCTACGCGCTCCTCGACTCGCGCCGGAGCGCGGAGGCGCTGGCGAGCTTTCGCAATGCCCTGGCCGCGCAGCCGGGCAGCGTGCCCGCGCACCTGGGCCTCGCGGCGGCGCAGCGCGTGCAGGGCCAGTTCGAGCAGGCTGAAGCGAGCGCCCGGGCCGCCCTCGCGCTCGCGCCGCACAGCCCCGAGGTCCTCGCGCTGCTCGGCGAGCTGCGCGCCGACCGCGGGCAGTTCGGCGAAGCGCAGGAGTTGTTCGAGCGCGCGCTCGCCGCCGACCCGCAGTTCGCCTCCGCCTACGGCAGCATTGCGGCCCACCGGCGCATGACCCGGGAGGATGCCGCCTGGCTCAAGGGAGCCGAGGAGCTCCTGGGCCGGCAGCTGCCGCTCGACCAGGAGATCCACCTGCGCTATGCGCTCGGCAAGTACTTCGATGACACCGGCCAGTACGAGGAGGCGTTCAGCAACTATCAGCAGGCGAATGAGCTGTCCAAGCGCCAGGGCGCACGGTATGACCGCACGCGCCTGACGCAATTGGTCGATCGCCTCATCGCGTTCTGCGATGCCCGCTTCGTGCGTCAGGAGCGCCCCGGCGCCTGCGACTCCGCGCTGCCGGTCCTCATCATCGGCATGCCAAGATCGGGGACCTCCCTCGCCGAGCAGATCCTCGCCTCACACCCGGCGGTGTTCGGCGCCGGGGAGGTCAGGTTCTGGGACCGAGCCTTTGCCAACCTGGAACAGCTGGGGCGCGACGGCGCCGCCGCCGCGCAGGCCTTAGGCCGGGTGGGGCGGGACTACCTCGCGCAGGTGAGCGCGCCGGCGGGGGCGGCCGTGCGGGTCACGGACAAGATGCCCGCGAACTTTCTGTACGCCGGACTGATCCATGCCGCGCTGCCGCGCGCACGCATTATCCACATGCAGCGCCATCCGCTCGACACCTGCCTGTCGGTGTACTTCCAGAACTTCTTCAACGTGAGCCCCTACGCCAACGACCTCGGGGACCTCGCGCACTACTACGGCGAGTACCGGCGCATCAGCACGCACTGGCGCCGAGTGCTGCCGGCGCAGAGCCTGCTCGAAGTGCCCTACGAAGAACTCATCGCCGACCAGGAAGGCTGGACGCGGCGGCTGCTGGACTTTGTCGGGCTGCCGTGGGATCCGCGCTGCCTGGAGTTTCATCGCACCGAGCGCGTGGTGATCACGGCCAGCAAGTGGCAGGTGCGGCAGAAGCTGCATTCCGCCTCGGCCGGGCGCTGGCGCCACTACGAGCGTCACCTGGGGCCGCTCCTGCCCCTGGCGAGCGCACCCGAGTCCTGAGCCGACGGAGCTAGCCGATGCGGGTCGCGAGCAGGCGCGCTTCATCGAGCGCGTAGCCCATGCCCGGGGAATTGCCGAGGTTGATCCAGCCCGCCTGATCGACGATCAGCGGCTCCGCCAGGATGTAGTCGCGGCGCGCGAGGCTCCATTCGGGCGGATCGTAGGGGAACTCCAGGAACGGCGTGTCGCCGAGACCTGCGATCAGGTGCGCGTTCGCGGTCACGCCCATGCCGTTGGTCCAGGTGTGCGGGGTGAAGATCAGGTGGTGCTCCTGGGCCATGATGGCGATGCGCCGAAGGCCGGTGATGCCACCGACCAGGGCCACGTCCGGCTGCAGCACGTCCACGCAGCCACCGGTGATCAGATCCCGCAGCTCGTGCAGCTGGCGGGTCATCTCCCCGGCGGCGACCCGCACGTCGGTCGCCTCGCGCAGTGCGCGCATGCCGGCGTGGTCGGCACGGTGCAGGGGCTCCTCCATCCAGTAGACCTCGAGGCGCTCGAGTTCGCGCGCCACGCTCAGGGCCTCCTTGAAGGTCCAGGCCGCCTCGGTATCCCAGGGCAGCCGCCACCCCTGGTTGCAGTCAACGAGCAGTTCGAGACGGTTGCCGAGGCGGGCCCGCACCGCTTCCAGTGCCTTGACGTCATCGCGCCAGTCGCCGCGATGAAAGCGCAGCTTGACCGCCGGAAATCCCTGGGCGAGGTAGCGCTCGGCGGCATCCGCCTGCGCGGAAGGATCACGCAGTGTCCCGGAGGAGGCGTAGGCGCGCACGCGACTCGAGAGCCCGCCGAGCAGCTTCCAGCACGGCGCGCCCAGGATCTTGCCCGCCAGGTCCCACAGTGCCAGATCGAGCGGCCAGCAGCGCCCGTAGTGAAAGTCGATGTTCGAGAGCACCCGGTAATGCCGCTCGAGCGCGAGCGGATCCTGGCCAACGAACAGCTCCTCGTGACCTTCAAAGCCAAGCATCCGATCCCCGGAACCGCAGCCGGTGAGCCCGGTATCGGTGGTGACGCGCACCACGGTGGCATCAAAGTGCACGCGTGGCTTGGTGTCCCAGCTGGCGTTGAAGGCCGGCACGAGCGGCAGCCGGTGATGGCTGATGCTGACCGCCGCGATCTTGTGAGCGGCCGGGGCGTGGGGCAGGGCTGGCGCGGGGCGTGCATTCATGGTGCGGGGCCTTGGATGCGAAAGCCTTCCACAGTCCGCCGGGCGCGCATAGCCGAGAAATTCACTACCCGCATCGAAAAAAAGCATTGGAAACAAGGGTCGCTTGGCGGGACGCTGCACTCTGGGCGAGTATGGCGAGGCGCCGGAGGGCCGGCGGGGATCCGTAAACCGATGACGAAGAAAACGATCGACCGGCGCTGGCTGCCGCTGAACGCGCTGCGGGCCTTCGAAGGGGTCGCCAAACACGGCAGCTTTACCGCCGCGGCCAATGCGCTGCTCATCTCGCAAAGCGCCCTGTCGCGCCATGTCATTGCGCTCGAGCGCCTGACGGGCGTGCAGCTGTTTGACCGCCGCCCGCATGCCCTCACGCTCACCAAGGCCGGCCAGCACCTGCTGCCGGCGGTGGTGAAATCCTTCGACCGGCTCGAGTACGCACTCGATGACATCCGCAACGAGGGCGCGCCGACGCAACGCACGCTGCGCGTGCAGATGCCTCCGAGCTTTGCGGTGCAGCTGGCCGTGCCGATCCTGCGCGACTTCCGCCGCGCCAGCACCGAGGTGGACATCGATCTCATCAGCCCCTACGGCGTCGGACCGCCGCTCGGGGACGTGGATGTCGCGGTGGTGTATTCGAAGCCGGCGGTCACGGATCTGGTAACGGACCTGCTGTGGCCGGTGCGTCTGAGCGTACTGTGTCACCCGAACATCGCCGCCAGGCACCGCGGCCAGGAGCTCGCGGCCTTCATCGAGCACAACGAGATCGTGCACGTGCGGATCGCCGACCTGCCGCGCCACCACGTATGGTCGCAGTTCGTGGCCGCGCAGGGCCTCACCGGAGTCAACATCGAGCGCGGGCTGGTGTTCGACACCGCGGTGCTGGCGGCGCAGTACGCGCTCAGTGGTCAGGGCATCGCGCTGGTGGACACGAATCTGTTCGCCGAGGAGCTCAGCAGCGGGCGCCTGGTGAAGCCCTTTGCGGCGACGCTCGATGACGGCTACGGCTACTACCTGACGACCCACCCGGAGGCGCTCGGCGACACGGCCATCGCGCTGTTCCGCTCGTGGCTGATCGAGCGCTTCGGCAGGCGCAGCCCGGCGCTGCAGCCGCCGGTGCAGCTGGCCGTGTCCAACGAGTGACCGCGGAGCACACGTGAAGAGCGATGCCAGGGTGGTGGTGATCGGTGGCGGCGTGGTCGGGGCGAGCGTGCTGTATCACCTGACCAAGGCGGGCTGGCCGGACGTGCTGCTGCTCGAGCGTGGCGAGCTCACCTGCGGCTCCACCTGGCATGCCGCCGGCGGCATGCACACCATCAACGGCGACCCCAACGTCGCGAAGCTGCAGCAGTACACGATCAACCTCTACAAGGAGCTCGAGCGCGTCACCGGTCAGTCCTGCGGCATGCATGTCACCGGCGGCATCATGCTTGCCGGCACGCGGGCGCGCCTGGACTGGCTGAAGATGGCCAAGGCGCGAGGCCGCTACCTCGGCATGCAGCTCGAGCTGATCTCGGTCGATGAGGCCGCGGAGCTGTTTCCGCTCCTGAACAAGAAGCACTTCGTCGGTGCGCTCTACGACCCGATCGAGGGGCATGTGGATCCCTACGGCGTGACGCAGGCGTACGCCAAGGCGGCGCAGATCGGCGGCGCGGAAATCGTGCGCCAGAACCGGGTGACCGACCTCAGACAGCGCGCGGATGGCTCCTGGGACGTCATTACCGAGAAGGGCAACGTGCACGCCGAGCACGTAGTGAACGCCGGCGGCCTGTGGGCGCGGGAAGTCGGGCGCATGGTGGGACTGGAACTGCCGATCCTCGCCATGGAACACCAGTACCTGATCACCGAGGACCTGCCGCAGCTGAAGGGCCGCAAGGAGCAGCTGCACTGCATCGACTTCGAGGGCGAGATCTATACGCGCCAGGAGCGCGGCGGCATGCTGCTCGGGACCTACGAGCGCGCCGGGGTCCCCTGGTCGCCGCGGGAGACTCCCTGGGACTTCGCCCAGAGCCTGCTGCCGAATGACCTGGAGCGCATTGCGCCGAGTCTGGAGATCGGCTTCGAGCACTTCCCGGCCCTCGGCGAAGTGGGTATCCGCAAGGTAGTCAACGGCCCCTTCACCTTCGCCCCTGACGGCAATCCGCTGGTGGGCCCGATCCGGGGCCTGAAGAATTTCTGGGTGGCCTGCGGTGTCATGGCCGGTTTCAGCCAGGGCGGCGGCGTGGGTCTGTCGCTGGCGCAGTGGATGGTGGAAGGGGATCCGGGCGCGGACGTGTGGGCGATGGACGTCGCCCGCTACGGCGACTGGACCACGCTCGCCTATACCAACGCCAAGGTGCGCGAGAACTATTCGCGCCGCTTCCGCATCCGCTTCCCCAACGAGGAGCTGCCGGCGGCGAGGCCGCTGCGCACCACGCCGGTCTACGAGCGCCTCGAGGCGCAGCACGCCGTGTTCGGCGACTACTGCGGGCTCGAACATCCGCTGTGGTTCGCCCCGAGCGCCGCGGAGGCGAAGGAGGAGATCACCTTCCATCGCTCCAATGCCCACCCCTACGTGGGCGCCGAGTGCCAGGCGGTGCGCCAGGGCGTGGGCCTGCTGGAGATCTCCAGCTACGGCAAGTTCGAAGTGACCGGCCCCGGGACCGAGGAGTGGCTTTCCTACGTGATGGCCAATCGCGTGCCCCAGGCCGGGCGGATCGCGCTCACGCCGATGCTGAACGAGCGCGGCAAGCTGATCGGCGACTTCACCATGTGCCGGGTGTCGGCGCAGCGCGTGTTCCTCATCTGCACCTACGCCGCCGAAGTGTATTACCGGCGCTGGTTCGAGCGGTTCGCACCCCCGGCCGGGGTCAGCGTGCGCCCGTGTGCCATGGAATACGTGGGTCTGTCACTCGCCGGCCCGCGCTCGCGCGAGCTGCTGCAGAGCCTGGTGCGCGAGGACCTCTCCAACACGGCCTTCCCGTTCCTGTCGTTCCGCCCGCTGGACGTGGGCATGGTGCCGGCGCTGATTGGCCGCATCAGCTTCACCGGCGAACTCGGCTACGAAATCTGGGTGACGGGCGAGTATCAGCGCGCACTCTATGACCTGCTGCAGGCCGCCGGGCGCGAGCGCGGCATGAAGCTGTGCGGCGCCCGGGCCCTCAATACCCTGCGCATCGAGAAGAGCTTCGGCACCTGGGCGCGAGAATTTCGCCCCATCTACGGTCCCCACGAGGCCGGGCTCGGGCGCTTCGTGGACTTCAAGAAGGGCGACTTCGTGGGGCGTGCTGCCGCACTCGAGGAACGCGACAGCGGCGGGAAGCTGCGGCTCGTGACCTTCAGCGTGGATGCGGCCGATGCGGATGCCTCCGGCGACGAGCCGATCTGGCACGCGGACAAAGTAGTCGGCTGGGTGACCTCCGGCGCGTACGGTCACAGCGTGCGCCGCTCGCTGGCACTCGGCTACGTGCCCGCCGCGCTCGCGCAGGTGAACGCCGGCTTCGAGATTGAGATCCTCGGCGAACGGCGCACGGCGACACTCGAAGGCGCCGCGGTGGTTGATCCCCAGGGCGCGCGGATGCGCGGCTGAGATGGCCCGCTAGGCCATGAAGATGGCGAGCGCGCTGGCAGTCAGGGCCGGGCGCGTCTCACCCTCGATCTCGATCGAGTTCTCGGTCGTCACGAGGTAGCGGTTGGAGCCCTTGTGCTCGACCGCGGCCAGCTTGATGCGGTTGCGCACGCGCTTACCCGAGCGCACCGGGGTGACGAAGCGCACCTTCTCCAGCCCGTAATTGACGACGGACTTCAGCTGCACGCGCGCGACCAGCAGCTCAAAGCCGGTCGGCGCAATGAGTGACAGCGTCAGGAAGCCGTGCGCGATGGTGCCGCCGAAAGGGGATTCGCGCGTGGCGCGCTCGGGCTCGACGTGGATCCACTGGTGATCGCCGGTGCAGTGGGCGAATTCCTGGATCCGGCCCTGGTCGAGCGTCACCCACGAAGAGACGCCGACCTCTTCACCGACGTGCTTCACCAGCTCAGCCACTGACATTTTCTCATCCGCCATCGCTAATCCTAACCCTCAAGCGGATCAACCCGCAGCGTGAATGCAAATCTTACCAAGCCGCGCTGCGCTAACGGCCGCCGCGGCACCCGAGTCTGCGGGAGCGCACAGAGTATATAAAGGAGAGGGTCGGGGACCCCGGAGGGCACTAATATCGAGGCAAACTATACTAAAATCAGCATTATGAACATTCATTCTCGTGTTTCTTCACGATGAATTTCGCGCCGCGGTGAGCGGCGCTGTGTATCGCCGGCCGCAGCGTGTGCGCGCCGCCGCAGGACTTGGCGGCCTCCTGCTCGCCGCCTACCTGCCATGCACCGCGGCGCAGGAGCTCGCCGCCGGGGCGGATGCTTCTATGGCCGGCTTCTATGGGGCCTACCCGATGTCGCGCGAGGGCTCCGGAACCAGCTGGCAGCCGGAGTCCACGCCGCTCTCGGGCCTGCAGCAGATGAGCGGCCCGTGGATGCAGATGGTGCACGGCTTTGTGAATCTGATCTACGACGAGCAGGGCGGCCCGCGCGGTGCGACCAAGACCTTCTCCTCAAGCATGCTGATGCTCATGGCGCGGCGCGAGCTCACCGACGGTGCCTTCGGCGCACGGCTCATGCTCTCGGCGGACCCCGTGATGGGCAAGAGCGGCTATCCGCTGCTGTTTCAGAGCGGGGAGAGCGCCGATGGCCACACGCCCCTCATCGACCGCCAGCATCCCCACGATCTTCTGATGGAGGCCGCGCTCACCTACAGCCACGAGCTGAACAAGGACGGCGCGCTGTTCGTGTACGCCGGATTACCGGGCGAACCGGCCCTGGGACCGCAGACCTTCATGCACCGGCTTTCGGGCATGGACAACCCGGAAGCACCGCTCGGGCATCACTGGCTCGACTCCACCCACATCAGCTGGGGTGTCGTTACCGCCGGCTACACCTTTAAGCAACTTAAGCTTGAGGCCTCGGGCTTCAACGGGCGCGAACCGGACGAGAACCGCTACAACATCGAGCTGCGCCCGCTCGACTCGTACGCCGCGCGAGTCACCTACAACCCGACCGCAAACCTGTCCCTGCAGGCAAGCTTCGGCCGCCTGGCGAGCCCCGAGCAACTCGAGCCCGACGTCAGCGTGCGCCGCAGCACGGCCTCGGTGAGCTACAACGCGCCGGTGGGCGTGTGGTGGCAAACCACCGTCGCCTTCGGACACAACAGTCCCTCCAGCGGCGCCGGCAGCAATGCGTGGCTGCTCGAGTCGGCGCTCAAGCCGGCGCCCGCCCATACGTTGTTCGCCCGCCTCGAACGCGTCGACAAGGACGAACTGTTCCTGCCCGGAGAGCCGCTCTTCGGCCACAGCTTCACGATCGAGAAGCTCTCGGTGGGCTACATCTACGATTTCCTGCGCTGGGGCGCGCTGGATCTCGGGCTTGGCGGGCTCATCAGCAGCTACAGCTTCCCCTCGACACTGAACGAGACCTACAGCTTTCGCCCCACCTCGTTCATGGTGTTCGTGCGCGCGCGGTTGTAGCATCTTGGCCATGAACGCATCGCGGTTGACGCGCAGACAGGTCCTCGCCAGCAGCCTGGCGGGCGTGACGGCACTCGTGACGCCGTGGGAATCCTCGCGGGCCGCGGCGGCCCCCGCGGCCGCTGCCGGCACGGTGAAACTCGGCGGCGACCTCGTGGTGAATCGCATGGGCTTTGGCGCCATGCGCATCACCGGTCCGGATATCTGGGGCGAGCCGAAGGATCCGGCGGAGGCGCGCCGCGTGTTGCACCGCGCGCTGGACCTGGGCGTGAATTTCTTCGATACCGCTGACGCCTACGGGCCGAACGTGAGCGAGCTGCTGATCGGGTCGACCCTGTATCCGTACCCGCGCGGGCTCGTGATCGGCACCAAGGGCGGTTTGACGCGGCCGAGCGCCGGGGAGTGGACCCCGGATGGGCGGCCGGCGCACCTGCGTGAGGCCTGTGAGGCGAGCCTGAAGCGCCTGAAGCTCGCGCGCATCGATCTGTACCAGTTTCACCGCATCGACCCGAACGTGCCGCTCGAGGACTCGGTCGGTGAGCTCGCGCGGCTGCAGAAGGAAGGCAAGATCCGCCACGTGGGCGTGTCGAACTTCAACGTCGAGCAGCTCGCGCGGGCGCGCAAGATCGTGCCGGTGGTCTCGGTGCAGAACCGCTACAACGTGGCCGACCGTGCCTCCGAGGACGTGCTGCAGGTGTGCGCGCGCGAGGGTATCGCCTTCATCCCGTGGGCACCGATTGCGCGCGGTTCGTCCGATCGCCTGGAGCAGAATGCAGGCGGCAAGGGACTCGAGGCAGTGGCACAGGCACGCGGGGTGAGCGTGTTGCAGCTGGCGATTGCCTGGCTACTGGCAAAATCGCCCGCGATGCTGCCGATCCCCGGTACCTCCTCGGTGGCGCACCTGGAGGAGAACGTCGGCGCCGCGCAGCTGCAGCTGAGTGCCGCGGAGATGACCGCGATCGGCTAGCGCCCGGGGCTGCTGCTACGGGACCACGTGCGAGGTGCCGAGATCCTTCCACTCGTAGCGCGGCACCTGCAGCCACTTGCCGTCCTTGAGCTCGGGCACCTTGTGCACCCGCGTCTGCTCGATGGTCATGGTGCCGTCCTTGTCACTGACCCAGAAGTCGATGTCGTAGATCTGGTCCTTGGTACCGACCGCACGGAAATCAGTGCAGGCGAAGTAGTGACCATTCTCATCGAGCTGGCGTATCGGCTGGTGGGTGTCGACGAACTCTAGATCGAGCACCTTGCCGGTCTTGTCGTCCTTGAGTTTGAACACGCCATTGTTCTTGGCCGCCTCATTGAGCGCACCCTGCTCGACGGCTGACATCACTTCCCAGCCGCGCTTGTTGGCCATGTGGCCGGGATGCTCGGAGGCGGGGATCCACCACCAGGGGATCGGGCTGCGGGCGGTGGTCACCCAGTTGCCCTCCGCCTGCACGGGCTCCTTGTAGATGCGGATCTCCTGCACCTTCAGTGCCCCCTGCACCGGAACCACCCAGAAGTCGATCAGGTAGTTCTTCTTCGCGTCCGCCTGGTCGTGGAATTTAACGCTCGGGAAGAACCCATACCCGTCGATCGTGCGGGTGAAGTCAATGGCGTCGAAGAGGAGTTTCAGCTGCGCGCCGTTGAGGGGGTCTTCCAGCGGGAATACCCCGTTGTTGGCTTTCGAGGTGGTTTCGATTTGTTCCTTGACCACGGCCTCCGCGTCACTGCTGGTGAAGGACTGCATCGCCTTCTCGGTGGATTCGGTGCTGCCCGCGGCGATGAAGTCGCGCGCCTTCTGCAGGTTGGCCGTCGGATTCTCCAGGAAGGTCTTCTTGGCGGCCTCGGTGGCGAAGCAATAGCTCTTGCCGTCCTTGTCGGTCCAGGTGACGGCGCAGTTGGTCTGCACATGCTGGCCCTCGGCCAGGGCTTCCGCACACTGGCCGCCAAACTGTACCTGCGAAGGTGACGCTGCCGGCGGCGGCGCCGGGGCACTCAGCGCCGCCGGGCACAGGACGGCGAGCAGCAGCACCCCAAGGGTCAGGCACCGAAAGGAGAGTGTCTCGGCATCGCGTTTCATGGGGGGCCTTCGTGGCAGCGCGCCGCGCCGGGCGCCGGGCACGCTCATCGTACTCCCCCCATGGAAAGCTGTCTCAGGCCGCCCCGGTGCGCCCCCGCGCCAGCGGGCGAACGCCAACGCTCGCCCGCTGCGCGGGTGCCGCCGCGGCAGTGCTCAGCGGCGGGAAGCCAGGGGCGCGCTGTGCACTTCGCGTACCGCCTGGGCCACCGCGTCGCGCTCGCAGGCGTACGTTGCGGCCAACGCCTTGAGGTCGCGGATATCGCTCGGCGCGCACACCTTGTGAGCCGCCTCGCTGATGCGCCCGTAGAGCGCCGTGCTGCCCTGCGTCGTGGCCAGATCAAGATCGTGGTAGGTGACCGTGACCGCAGGGGTGTCCGAGCGCGCGGCGGTTGCGGCGCTGTCGCCGGGGACCCCGCCGTGCGCTGCGGCACACGCGCCGATGAGCACGCAGGCGGTGAGGGCGGTGAGCCAGGCGGAGGAGGCGGGGCTGTGCAGGTTGGCGTTCGTCATGAGAGTCTCCTGATTGATTGGGTTGTCTGTCGTCCCAAGCGGACGCGACATATGAGACGCCACCGACGCGCCGGCGCGAAGCCGGTAAAGCGCGTGTTGATCCCTGCCGCTGACGGGTTCGTACCGCCGCCGCCGCGCGCGCCGGCGCGTGCTCGCGAGCCCTGAAAAACAGCCACCTGCGGCTCGCCGGTGCTCGAGGCCGCGGTCGCCTGCGAACTCGTCCCTGCCGCTGACGCGCTCGTCCCCGAGCGCCCCTCAGGGTGAGCATTGTGGGTGCCGTTGGGCGTACGCTAGCGTCCCATGGGGCCGCTGCAGCCCCGGACCCTGGAGCCGTAACGACGATGAGCGCCTCACCACTGGAACGCATTGCGCCCACCTTGGCCGCCCTGGCCGGCTCGGGGCGCGTGCGCGTGGCCGACGCCGAAGCGCGTTCCAACTTCAGGCGCTTTGTGTGGCTGCTGACGGCCTTCTGGGTTTACGTGGCCCTCTCGAATGTCATGTACGCCACCAACATGCAGGCGAGTCTCTCCTCGATGAAGGTCGAGCACGTGTTCGCACCCGCCGACGCGCGCCTGGTGCAGCACCTGCTGCTCTACCCGCTGTTCATCTTCTTCATGTGGGTTTCGCTGCGCGCCGGCTGGCAACCGCTGTGGCGCAAGCTGCCTCTGCAGCTTTCGTGCGCGCTGGTGTTTGTGGTGCTGGCTTCCCCGGCGCTCGTGGTCGGGGAGATCGTCACCAACAAGTGGTATGGCTACGCCGATCACATGAAATCCCACACCTGGTCGAGCCTGCAGGAGTTCGTGACCGGGCCGGAGATTCCGGTGTGGATTGCGAGCGCCACCAACTTCCTCGCCACCTACTGCTTCGGTGTCGCGCTGATGACGGGCTTCGCCTTCTACCAGCGCCTGCGCGATGCGCAGTTGCGCTCCGCCGCGCTGGAGCGCGCGTTGACGCGCGCGCATCTGGCGGCGCTGCGCATGCAGCTCTCGCCCCACACGCTGTTCAACCTGCTGCACACCATCCGCGGGCAGATCATCTGGGATCCGCCGGCGGCACAGACGATGGTGGTGCAGCTCGGGGACCTGTTGCGCCGCCTGTTGAGCGCCGGTGAGCGCGAGTTTTCACGCCTGTCGGATGAGCTGCAGTTCGTCACCCTGTACCTGGAGCTGCAGCAGAAGCGCTTCGCTGACCGGCTCACCGTCGCAGTCCCCGCGCGCGAGGCACTGCAGCGAGCCTGGGTGCCGAGCCTCATCCTGCAGCCGCTGGTGGAGAACGCGGTGGTGCACGGTCTTGCGGGTCACGACGGACCGGTCGAGATCCGTGTCGAGGCGAGCGTCACGGGGGAGACCCTGGTGCTGCGGGTGCTCAATACCATCGCCCCCGGCAAGGCCGCCGGCCAGACCGGCATCGGGCTTGCCAACGTGCACGAGCGCCTGCAGGTGCAGTTCGGCGCGCGGGCGAGCTTTGAGGCGGGACCGGCGGAGGGCGACCTGTGGATCGCCGAGATCCACATGCCGCTGCTGCGTGACGGGCCGGAAAACGCGCGGCCCGAGACCGGGGTGATCCTGTAAATGGACGTGATGATCGTCGATGACGAGCCTTCCGCTCGGCGGGCGGTGCGCGAGTGCTGCGAGCGTGAGCCGGATCTGAAGGTGATCGGCGAGTACGGCGACGCGCGGGCGGCGCTGGAGGGGATTAGGCAGCAGCCACCCCAGGTGTTGTTCCTGGATATCCAGATGGACTCGATGACCGGCATGGAGCTGGCGCGCGCGCTCGACCCGCTGACGCTGCCCCTGATCGTGTTCGTCACCGCCTACGATCACTACGCGCTCGAGGCGTTCGAGGTGAGCGCGGTGGATTACCTGCTGAAGCCCTTTGATGATGCCCGCTTCCGGGCGACGGTGGAGCGGGTCCGCCGGCGACACCAGGCGGCCAGTGGCTTCGATCGCCACAGTGCGCTCGCGACCCTGCTGGAGCAGCTGGAGAGCCGCGCGCGCCTGCGCGCCGACGCCCAGCCACGCGTGCTCGCCGAGGCCGGCAGCCGCATGCATATGCTCGACGTGTCACAGGTCGAGGTGGTGGAGGCGGACCGCAACTACGTGCGCCTCATCATCGGGCGCGAGACGTTTCATGCGCGCAGCACCCTGCAGCAGGCCGAGAAGTCCTTCCAGCATCAGCCGATGCTGCGCATCAGTCGCTCCTGCCTGGTGAACATGCGGCACGTGCGGGAAGTCAGCCGTACCCCGCGCGGTGATTTCATCCTGGTGCTCGCCGGCGGTACCACGGTGACCAGCAGCGAGGGTTATCGCGAGCCCGTGCGGCAGTATTTCGAGCGCCTGAAGCTCGCGCCCGCCTGAGCCGGCAGGGTAAAGTCCCCCGCGTGGCAGCAGGCGCGGGACAATTAAAGCCGGACCCCCGCGTACCGACGCGGCGCACGGCGTACTGGGCGCTGGCGGTGCTCACCGCGATCAATCTGCTCAACTACCTTGATCGCTACGTGGTCGCGCCCCTGACCTCGGACTTGAAGAGTGCGATGGGTCTCACCGACACGCAGCTGGGGCTGCTGCTGCCGGTCTTCATCCTGGTGTACATGCTCGCCGCGCCGCTGTTTGGCGCCTGGGGGGATCGCGGCTCGCGCACCCGTCCCATCGCCCTGGGCATTGGCATCTGGAGCATCGCCACCGTGTTCTCAGGCCTGGTGCACAGCTACCCGCAGCTGCTCGCGGCGCGCGCCGTGGTGGGCATCGGCGAGGCGGCAGTGATCGCCATCGCCCCGGCGCTGCTGGCGGACTGCTTCCCGGTGGCCGGGCGCGCCCGCGTCTACGCGGTGCTCAACATGGCGATCCCCGTGGGGGCTGCGCTGGGGTACGTCGTCGGCGGCCAGATGGGCGAGCACTTCGGCTGGCGCAGCGCCTTCTTCGTCGCCGGCGCGCCCGGTTTCGCGCTGGCGCTCGCCGCCTTGTGGCTGCCGGACCCGCCCCGTGGCGCCCAGGAGGCCGCCGCTGCGCAACCCCTGCCGGCGCGCGACCCGTCCCAGGGTGCGCTCGCGGTTTACCTGAGCCTGCTCGGCCGCGGCCGCTTCATGCTCGTCGTGCTCGGCTACGCCGCCTACACCTTTGCCCTCGGGGGCCTCGCGTACTGGATGCCGACCTTTCTGGAACGGGTGCGCGGCATCCCCAAGGCGGCAGCCTCCACCGAATTCGGCCTCATCGTGCTTTGCACCGGCATCGTGGGCACGGTGATCGGGGGCTGGCTGGCGGACTACTTCCTCAGGTACTCGCGCCAGTCTTACCTTTGGTTCTCCGGCCTGGTCACGGTGCTGGCAGCCCCCGCGGCGCTCGTCGCGCTCACTGCGGCGGCGCCGCGGGTCTACCACCCGGCGATCGTGGTCGCGGAGCTGCTGCTGTTCATGTCGACCGGGCCGATCAACGCGGCCATCGTCAACATTGTCTCGCCGCTGGAGCGCGCCTCGGCCACCGCGCTGACCATGGTCATCATTCATCTGCTCGGGGACGTGCCCTCGCCGGTGCTGATCGGCCATCTCTCGGACACCGGCACGCTGGCCCGGGCGGTGCTGGTGGTGCCCGGGGCGATCCTGGTGGGCGGCATCGTGTGGCTGCTGGCGGCACGGGTCAGCAGTGGCCGCGTGCCGGCGCCGGCGTGAGACGCAGCCGGCAGGTGCCGGCGGCCGCGCTCGCACCCGCGCAACGGCCACTCGCGCCGCTGCGGCCGCAGCAACTCGAGGCGCGTTTTGCCGAGGCGCTGGGTGCGCGCGACGGAAGTCTCGGCGCGCACTGCATCCACGAGCTGTGGATGCGGGGCGAGTTCGCCGCGCACGTGGAGCGCGCGCTGGTTCTGCTCTGGGAGCAGGCTGCCGACTCGATACCCGAGTGGCTGCCGATGCGCTACATCGACTGGCTGCCCACGGTGTACGAGGTCACGGCCGCGTTCCAGCCCCGCCGACCGGGACGCTCCAACCTCTATCTGATATTGCTGGACTTCGAGGATCGTCGCCGCGGGCCCTATGGCATTTACGTCGGCATGAGCCGCTACGCGCCGGCGCAGCGCTTCGATCAGCACAAGGCGGGCATCCGGGCGGCCGGCAGCGTGCTCAAGCGCGGCATCGAGGTGCTCACCGGTCCGACGCTGCACCTGCAGCACGTCGCGCGTGCCGAGGCCGCCGCCATCGAGACCGGGCTGGCACAGGCGCTGAGCGATGCCGGCCTGCTCGTCGAGGGCGGCCATTAGGCGATCAGGCGTTGGCAGTGCTCGGGTTCGGGGTAGACTTCCGCTCGCAGGGGGCCCTGTTTGATTCTTGCCGGGGCGAATATGTCAGCCAGCCAAACAGTGTATGTCGCCGTGCGGGCCGCGCTCTGGATGCTCGCCGTGTGCCTGCCGACGGCCGCGGCAGTCGCCGCCAAGCCGCCCGCGCCGCTCGCGCTCGCCGCCGGCTCGCGTGTCGGTATCGTCAGCCTGCTCGATGCGGAGGTCACGCACTTTCACGCTGCCCGCCAGGTGCAGGGAAGTTTCCTCAAGACCTACGCGGTGAAGTGGCAGGGCAGCGCCATGCTCACCGATGCCGTGCGCGAGCAGCTCTCGAAGATGGCCCTGGTGGCCGTGCCGCTGGCCCCGAGCGACGCCTTGAGCCACGGGCGCGAGGACTGCTTCCTCAAGGCCAATCTTGCCAAGGCGCTTTCCAAGGAGTGTGCGGCGCCCTATGCGCTGCTCGCCGCCAGCGAGCGTCTCGCGGCGGTAATCGTGCTGGGACCGGGGCTGAACGACTCCACCCACGCCCAGGGGAGCCGCCGCAAGGACCTGCCCGAGTACCTGCGCGGCTGGTGCGTCGTGAGCAGCGAGGGTGACGGCGCTGCCCCGGTGCTGCTCAATCTCACCGAACTGCTGCTCATCGACACCGCACCCAACGCCATCGCCATGGTGGATCGGGAGTGGGGCGGGACGATGACGCAGCCCTGGATCGGCTATGCCGCCCCGGCCAATCTTAAGGCGCTCCCCGAGCAACAGCTGGATCAGCTGCAGCCGCTGTACGCGGGGCTGATCAAGCAGCAGGCGAACGCGCTCCTCGGGCACGTGGTGAGCCCTTGAGCCCTCAGGGGTACAGGGCCCAGGCACAGACGGCGGCGGCGAGCACGCCCAGGGCAAGGTAGAGCGCGGCAAACGCCCGCTCACGCGCCACGAGCTGCGCGGAACTCAGCGGCGCGATCACGAACGGCTCGTCATTGAGCGGCTGGGAGATCACGCTCACGCGTGCAATCGTTGCCGCCAGCGTCTGGGTCTGCGATTCCTGCGCGGCCGCGGCGCGGGCGGCGTCCCACTCGCCCGGATCGATGCGGCCGTCGTGGTTGGTGTCAAAGCGCGCCAGCAGATGCACCTGGTCTGCCTTCCACAGCCGCAGCTTCTCCTGCGTCACGCGGTTGACATCGCCGACCTCGGAGTGCGAACGCAGCTCCCCCGCCACCAGCACCCGCGCGCCGACATCGAGCAGCCGCTCGGTATAGCGGAAGGCGCCAAAGCGCATCGGCGGGGCGAGCAGTGGTGGCGCTGCCAGGGGGCGCGGCGTGGAACCGTACCAGACGCTGTGGGTCGTGGGGGTGATCTCGGCGCGCACCGGCCCGACCAGGCAGCGCGCCCCATCCTCATCGGCCAGCACGAACAGCTCGACGCTCGCGGCGCTCTCGACCGTGTGCCAGTCGCTGACCTGGTTCTCCTGGCTGTCATCGCGCGCAATGTCGTACGACCACCAGACGCAGGGGCGGCCGCTGAGCGGCGCCTGCGCCGGCGCGGCGCCCGCCGGCAGCGCCCGGCCGCTGACCTTCACGTAGCCCTGCGCCGCGGAGCGCAGGCGCGCGGCGGCGGTGTCGGCGAGCAGGCGGTCGCGGCGTACGCGGCGCAGGAAATTCCACAGCGCGAACAGGGCAACAGCCGCGGCCGCCGCAGCGGTGAGGGGATGCATGGGCGCCTTCAGCGCGAGAAGGCCGCCTTCAGGTCCACGTCGCTCTTCTGCTCGGCCTGCACGTGCAGCAGCTGCGCCGGCGGGAAATCCCCGAGCCGCGCCACGAAGGCATCGGGAAAGGCGTCGATGCGCACGTTGTTGGTGTTGACCGCGTCGTTGTAGACCTCGCGCCGGTCGGCGATCGCGGTTTCCAGAGCGCTGATGCGCTCCTGCAGGTGCCGGAAGGGCTCGCTCGCCTTCAATTGCGGGTAGTTCTCCGCCACCGCGTACAGGCCATTCAGGCCGTTGCGCAGCTCGCGCTCCGCCACCCCGACGCTGTTGACGTTGCCGGAGCTGCGGGCCGCATCCACCCCGGCACGCGCCCGCATCACCCGCTCGAGCGTCTCGCCCTCGTACTGCATGTACTGCTTGCACACTTCCACGAGCTTCGGCAGCTCATCGTGCCGCTGCGTGAGCAGCACGTCGATGTTGGACCAGGCAAGCTTCACGGCCGCACGGATGCGCACCAGGCCGTTGTAGATGCCGATGAGGTAGCCGACCAGGGCCACGATCAGAAACAGGAGGATGAAGGCCGCCAGCATGTGACTGCTCCGAAACAGGGCTTCGCAAGACCGCCGCACAGGATACTCCCAAGCGCCGACCGGGGCGGCAGCGCACGGCAAACTCGCGACACCGGTCACGCCGGCCGTCACACCGCGGCGGGTTCCTCGGCGGTGACCCGCAGCGCAAGGTCAATGCCGGCGAGCTCGTAGCCGCGCTTGAAGTCGCGGATGTGGCGCGCCATCCAGCTCTCCGCAGTGGCCTCATCGCGTGCCCGCAGCGCCTCCAGCAGGTGGCGATGGGCGGTGCCGATGCGCGAGGGCGCCTGCGGGACCTTCCCGATCATGACCCGCAGCGAGGGCTCGAGCAGCTGCAACAGGGGCTCCTGCGCCAACTGCAGCACCGGGTTGTGGGTGGCCTGGCCGATGCAGCGGAACACTTCCGCCGTGGCATGCGCGGCCTGCTCGGTATCCGCGCGCCGCGCATTGAAGGCCTCGATGGCGGCCACGATTCGCTGCAGATCCTCCGCCGTGCGCATGCGCGCCGCGGCCTGCGCGATCGGCGGCTCGAAGATGGTGAGCGCCTCCCACAGGTCACGCACCGTCACATCGTGCAGCAGCAGCGCCTCGCTCACGCCGGCGGCGACCGTGTCGCGGTGCGGACGGCTGACCGACATCAGCTTGGAGCCGGGGCGGCGCTGCACCAGGCCGCGGCTCTCCAGCTCGCGCAGCGCTTCGCGCACGGTCGAGCGGTTGACGCCGAACTGGCGCGCGAGTTCGGTCTCCGAGGGCAGGCGCTGCCCCTCGCGCAGCGTGCGGCCGAGGATGCGGGCGCCGATCGCCGCGGCCACCTTGCGGTAGGCCGGTTCGAACAGGATTTGCGCGAACTCGACGCTCACGCCGCGGCCTCGAACAGTTCGCGCCCGATGAGCATGCGGCGAATCTCCTGGGTTCCGGCACCGATCTCATAGAGCTTCGCATCGCGCAGCAGCCGCCCAGCGCTGTAGTCGTTGATGTAGCCGTTGCCGCCGAGTGCCTGAATTGCCTCGAGCGCAGCGCGCGTGGCGTGCTCGGCCGCAAACAGGATGCAGGCGGCCGCGTCGCGCCGCTGCGCGCGACCCGTGTCGCAGGCGCGCGCCACGGAGTAGACATAGGAGCGCGAGGCGTTCAGCGCCGCATACATGTCGGCGAGCTTGCCCTGCATGAGCTCGAAGGTGCCGATCGGCTGCCCGAACTGCTTGCGCTCGCGCACATACGGCAGCACCACGTCGAGCGCGGCCGCCATGAGCCCCAGCGGACCGCCGGCGAGCACCACGCGCTCGTAGTCAAGGCCGCTCATCAGTACGCGCACGCCGCCGTTCTCGGCTCCCAGGAGGTTCGCGGCCGGCACGAAGCACTCATCCAGCAGCAGCTCACAGGTGCCCGAGCCGCGCATGCCGAACTTGTCCAGCTTCTGCGCGGTACTGAAGCCGGGGGTGTCGCGCTCGACGATGAAGGTCGAGATACCGCGCGGGCCGGCGCTCGAGTTGGTCTTGGCGTAGATGAGGAAGACGTCCGCGTCCGGGCCGTTGGTGATCCACATCTTGCGGCCGTTGAGCACATAGCCGTCGCCGCGCTGCTCGGCGCGCAGCTGCATGGAGACGACATCCGAACCGGCGCCCGGCTCGGACATCGCGAGTGCGCCGACGTGTTCACCGCTGACGAGCTTCGGCAGGTAGTGCGCGCGCTGCGTGTCGCTGCCGTTCAGACGCAGCTGGTTCACGCACAGGTTGGAGTGCGCCCCGTAAGAGAGGCCGACCGCGCCCGAAGCGCGCGAGATCTCCTCCATGACGATGACGTGCGCCAGGTAGCCGAGCCCGGCGCCGCCGTAACGCTCCGGCACGGTGATGCCGAGCAGCCCCTGGGCCCCGAGCGCCGGCCACAGATCGCGCGGGAACTCGTTGCTGCGGTCGATCTGCGCGGCGCGCGGGGCGATCGCTTCGTTGGCGAAGCGCCGCACCTGCTGGCGGATCTCCTCCAGCTCCGGGCCGAGACCAAAGTCGCTGTCGGTGCAATCAAGGGTATTCATGGGCTTGCCTTCCCGGACAAGAGGATCGTATGATTGTCGGACAAATCGGCAACTCTGGCAAGCCCCATGCCCCGCATCACTTCCCGGGTCGATCCGCACTGCGCGGAGTTCCGCGACAACGAGCGTGTCATGCGCGCCCTGGTCGCGGACCTGCGGGGTCAGGTGGCGCGCGTGGCGCGCGGCGGCTCGGAGGCCGCCAACCACAAGCACCGCGCGGCCGGCAAGCTCAGCGCGCGCGAGCGCATCCGGGTGCTGCTGGACACCGCCAGCCCGTTCCTGGAATTCTCCCAGCTCGCCGCCCACGGCCTGTACGGCGGCGACATCGCCGGCGCGGGCATCGTGACGGGCATCGGCCGGGTGGCGGGGCGCGAGTGCGTCATCGTCGCCAACGATCCGACCGTCAAGGGCGGGACCTACTATCCGCTGACCGTGAAGAAACACCTGCGCGCGCAGGAGATCGCGCGCGACAACCGCCTGCCGTGCGTCTACCTGGTGGAAAGCGGCGGCGCCTTCTTGCCGGCGCAGGACGAGGTGTTCCCCGACCGGGACAACTTCGGCCGCATCTTCTACAACCAGGCAACCCTCTCGGCCCAGGGCATCCCTCAGATCTCGGTGGTACACGGCTCCTGTACCGCCGGCGGCGCCTACGTGCCGGCGATGTCGGATGAGAATGTGATCGTCAAGAACCAGGGGCGCGTATTCCTCGGCGGCCCGCCGCTGGTGAAGGCCGCCACCGGCGAGGACATCGACGCGGAGTCCCTCGGGGGCGCCGACGTGCACTGCCGCGAATCGGGCGTCTGTGACCACTATGCGGAAAATGACACCCATGCGCTGGCCATCGCGCGGCGCATCGTGGGCCGACTGCGCGCCGCTGCAATCACTGCGCCGCCGCGTGCGGCGCTGGAGCCGCGGCATGACCCGGCGGAACTCTACGGGGTGCTGCCCGCTAACCTGCGCAAGCCCTACGACGTGCGCGAGGTGATCGCACGGCTGGTGGATGACTCGGACCTGGATGAATTCAAGCAGCTCTACGGCACGACGCTCGTGTGCGGCTTTGCGCACCTGGCAGGCTACCCGGTCGGCATTCTCGCCAACAACGGCGTGCTGTTCTCCGAGAGCGCGCTGAAGGGCACGCACTTCATCGAGCTGTGCGCGCGCGAGGAGATCCCGCTGCTGTTCCTGCAGAACATCACCGGCTTCATGGTCGGCCGGCGCGCCGAAGCCGGCGGCATCGCCAAGGACGGCGCGAAGCTGGTGACCGCAGTGGCGTGCGCCAACGTGCCGAAGCTCACCGTCATCATCGGCGGCAGCTATGGTGCGGGCAACTACGCGATGTGCGGCCGGGCCTACTCGCCGCGGCTGCTGTTCCAGTGGCCCAACGCGCGCATCTCGGTGATGGGCGGCGAGCAGGCCGCCAGCGTGCTCGCCACCGTCAAGCGCGAGCAGCTCAAGGGACGTGACTGGCCGGCCGCGGACGAGGAGGCCTTCAAGGAGCCGATCCGCCAACAGTACGAGCGCCAGGGTCACCCCTACTATTCGTCCGCGCGCTTGTGGGACGATGGCGTCATCGATCCCAAGGACACGCGCCGCGTACTGGCACTGGGGCTGGCGGCGGCGCGCCATGCACCCCAGGAGCCGACCCGTTTCGGCGTGTTCCGGATGTAGGCGAGGAGGGCGTCCTGATCAAGAGTCTCCTCGTGGCCAATCGCGGCGAGATCGCCTGCCGGATCTTCCGTACCGCGCAGCGCCTCGGGATACGCACGATCGCGGTGTACTCGGATGCGGATGCGACGGCGCGCCACGTGCGCATGGCCGACCAGGCACTGCGCCTGGGACCGGCGCCGGCGCGCGAGAGCTATCTGGACGCCGCCCGCATCCTCGCCGCGGCGCGCGCCAGCGGCGCCGAGGCGATCCATCCGGGCTACGGCTTTCTGTCCGAGAACGCACCGTTCGCGCAGGCGTGCACGCAGGCCGGCCTCATGTTCGTCGGTCCCCCCGCCCAAAGCATCGCCGCCATGGGCTCCAAGATCCTCGCCAAGACGCGCATGCAGGCGGCCGGCGTGCCGGTGCTGCCCGGATACGCAGGCCAGGAGCAGGATCTGGCGCACCTGGCGCGCGCGGCGCGGGAGGCGGGACTGCCCCTGATCATCAAGCCGGCCGCGGGCGGTGGTGGCAAGGGCATGCAGATCGTGCGGCAGGAAGCCGAGCTCGCCCCGGCGCTCGCGGCCGCGCGGCGCCTCGCCGAGAGCGCCTTCGGCGACGGCGCGCTGCTGCTCGAGCGCTACCTGCCCGCGCCGCGGCATCTGGAGGTCCAGGTGTTCGCCGACACGCACGGCAATCTTGTGCACCTGGGCGAGCGTGACTGCTCGATCCAGCGGCGTCACCAGAAGCTCATCGAGGAGGCGCCGGCGCCGGCAGTGCCGGAGGCGGTGCGCGAGCGCCTGCGCGCCGCGGCGCTGATCGTGGCGCGCGAGATCGGCTACGTGGGGGCGGGCACGGTGGAGTTCCTGTTCGATGGCGGCGAGTTCTATTTCATGGAGATGAACACCCGCCTGCAGGTCGAGCACACCGTGACTGAGGCGATCACGGGGCTTGATCTGGTGGAGTGGCAGCTGCGGGTCGCCGCCGGCGAGCCGCTGCCACTGACGCAGCAGCAGGTGCGCTTCAGCGGCCACGCCATCGAGGCGCGGGTGTGCGCCGAGGACCCGCAGCGCGGCTTCCTGCCGAGCGCGGGGGGACTGACGCTGCTTGAGTGGCCCCAGGGTGAGGGTGTGCGCGTCGATGCCGGGTTCCTCAGCGGCGATCGCGTGCCGGAGAGCTACGATTCACTCCTGGGCAAGGTCATCTGCTGGGGCCGCACGCGCGAAGAGGCCGCGGCGCGCCTCGCCGGGGCACTGGAGCGCACCTACAGCGCGGGCGTGCACACCAACGAACACTGGCTCGCCCGCATCCTCAAGGAGCCGCGCTTCCTGGAGGTGCGCCACAGCATCGCCTTCCTCGATGAGGCGGCGATGCAGGCGCTCGCGCCGCGCGCACCGGGTGCGGCGGCGCTGGGCCTCGCCGCGCTCGTGGCCGCGGAACGACCGGCGCCGGCGCTGGCAGGTCCCTGGGACCTCGCCGACGCCTTCACGCCCAACCTGCCCGCGAGCGTGCTGCAACGCCTCGCGTGGGGTGCCGAGGTGCGGTCGGTACAGCTGGTTTACGAGGCCGGCCGCGTGGTAAGCGCGTGTGTCGATGGTGGGCCCGTCCTGCCCGTGAGCGATCTTGCGAGAACGGCCGGGGAGGTGAGCGCCTGCATCGGGGCGGAGCGCTTCAGCGCGCGCTGCCTGCACGAGCGCGGCCGGGTGCACCTGTGGCTCGCCGCGGAGCACTACGAATTCCTCATCGATGATCCGCGCGAGCGGGAGTTCGCGGCGAGCGCCGCGACCGGCGGGCTCACCACGCCCCTGCCGGGTGTGGTCGTCAGCGTCCCGGTCACGGTCGGCCAGCAGGTGGAGGCGGGCGCGGTGCTGATGGTCATCGAGGCGATGAAAATGGAGCACGCCATTACCGCGCCCTACGCCGGCAGCGTCACGGCGATCCACTTCACGCCCGGGGAGCGGGTCCCTGAGGCGAGCCCGCTGCTCGAACTCGCCCGCAGCGCCGCCCCCTAGCGCCTTATTTCTTGGCCGCGGGGGTAGCGCGCTCGGCGTGCACCTTCGCGATCAGCTTGTCGGTGTTGGCGAGAATCTCGGTGAAGCTGTTGCCCATGGCCACGTACTTGCCGGCCACCGACAGCGTCGGAATGCTGCTGATCTGGTAGTCCTCGGCCAGCTTGTCCGCCTGCACGGTCTGGTTGTTGACGCCGAAGGAGGTATAGGCGGCGGTGAACTTCTCCGCGTTGCCGCCGTTCTTGCCCACCCAGTCCGCCAGACTCTGCGCGTCAAACAGCGGCAGGCGTTCCTGGTGGATGGCACGGAACAAGGGGCCATCGAGCTTGGCGAGGTCGCCGCTCGCCTGCAGCGCGTAGTAGGCGCGCTCGAGATTCACCCACTGCGGGCGGTTGAAGCCGACCGGCACGCGGCGGAACACCGCATCCTTGGGCAGGGTCTTCAGCCAGGTCTCCACGATCGGAAAGAACTCCGAGCAGTGCGGACAACCGTAGGAGAAGAACTCGATCACCTCGATCTTGTCGGTCGGCGTCGGCTGCGACGGTGTCAGGACTTTGTAGTCCGTGCCCTCGGTCTGGGCCCGGGCCGCCGGCAGGCTCAGGGCCGCGGTCAGCGCCAAGGCGCACCAGGCGAGTGTCAGGACGCGGTAACGACCCCTCATGCGTACGTTCCTTTCCGTTTAGCGGGCAGCGTGTGCCCGTAGTTTAGGCAAATATCGGTCGCGAAGTTCCGTTTGCCGCGAATGCATCGACTGGCGCACACCCTGGATGAAGACTTCATCGGCAAGGCTGGTCACTTCCAGCGGGTCGCCGCTCCAGAGCACGAGGTCTGCGACCCGACCGCGGGCGATCGAGCCGTTGCGATCGGCGACCCCGAAGATTTCCGCCGGATTGCGCGTGAGGGCTGCCAGCGCGGCCTCGCGCGGCAGGCCGTGGGCGACGGCGATGCCGGCTCCCTGGCGCAGCTTGCGGATATTGTGTGGCTGCGGGTCGTTGAAGCTGAAGGCGATCTTGACGCCCGCGCGCTGCAGGCGCGCAGCGTTCTCCAGCGTGGCGCCCACGGAGTCGAAACTCTCCGGCAGGTCATCGAGCGGATCCAGCAACACCGGCACACCCGCGGCGGCAAGCTCCGCCGCCACACGCCAGGCCTCATCCGCGCCGCGCAGCGCCGCGCGCAGGTGCTCGCGTTTTGCGAAGGCAAGAACCTGGCGGATATCGGAGGCGCGGTTGACATCGAATACCACGCACCGCGCGCCCGCGGAGTAGTCCGCCAGCGCCTGGCGGCCGGCCGGCGTCAGCAGGCGCGCGTCGTTGGCGAGCAGCAGCTTCGGCGCGTGCACTTCCGTGAGCGCCTGCTGCAGCAGCATGAACTGCGCGGCGCGCGTGTCACCGGACAGCGCGTTGGCCGCGCCACCGGTGGCGATGAAGAGCGCGCGGGTGTTGGCGACCGTGCCGTCCAGGCGCACGAGCGCGCCCTGGCCGGCAATGATCGTGCCGCCCGCGCCCTTGCCGCCGCTTTCCGCCGTCGGCGCCAGCTGCGCGAAGCTCACCCCGCCGAGGCGCCCGACGCCAAGCACCACCGAGTCCGGATCAAACGCCGGCGTCACATCAAACTCGGGGCGCATCGAGCCCAGCTTCAGCGCGTAGTCATCCACCGTGGGCTCAAGGCCGATCTCCTCGATCCCGAGGTGTCCGGCGCCTCCGAACAGGCCGGGAGTAACCGCGCGTCCGGCCGCCTCGATGAGCACCGCGTCCGCCGGCGCCCGCAGCGCCGGGCCAAGTTCCACGACGTAGCCGTCGCGGATGAGGATGTCGGTATGCGGGCGCACGCCGGCATCCGTGACGGTGTGCACGGTGGCGTCCCGGATGAGGACCGTGGCCGCCTGGGCGCCGCCGCCGAGGGTGAGCAGCAGCGCGAACGCGAGCAGCCGCGGCCTCATGGGCTCGCTCCGGGCGCCGCGGGCTGGCCGAGCAGGAAGTCCGAAGGCGGCGCGCTCTCCGGATGGGCGCGATCGAAGCGCAGTGCGCCGTCGATGAACACCAGGTCAGCCTGCGCGTAGACACTGAAGGGGGTGCCGTTCCACACCACGAGGTCGGCCATCTTGCCCGCTTCGAGCGTGCCGACGCGTGCGAGCAGCCCGAGGGACTTGGCCGGGTTCGCGGTGAGCCAGCGGATCGCGCGTTCGGGCGGCACGCTGAGTCCCGCGCGCGCGCCGTAGGTCATGGCCTTGGCCGCCTCCTGGTTGAGGCGCTGGATGCCCTCCTCGGAGTCGGAGTGCACGATCGCGCACCCCTGCGGCGCGGCATCGATGAAGGCGATGTTCTCCGGGATGCCGTCGTAGGCCTCCATCTTGAAGCCCCACCAGTCGGCCCACATTGCCGCGCACACGCCGTGCTCGGCGAGCAGGTCGGAGATCTTGTAGGCCTCGACCGCGTGGTGAAACGCGGCCACGTGGTAGCCAAACTCCTGCGACATGTCGAGCACGGTCGCCATCTCGTCGGCGCGGTAGCAGTGCATGTGGACGATGATGTCCCCCTGCAGCGCCGCGGCGAGCGTGTCGAGGCGCAGATCGCGCTTGGGCGGCTTGGCGTCCTTGGCCTCCTTGCCGCCGGCGGCGAGCTTCTTCTGGTACTCCTCCTGATCGCGCCGATATTCCTGGGCCTCGGCCCACTGCGCACGGTAGCCGGCCATGTTGCCCATGCGCGTTTCGGGGAACACGCCCTTGGCCTTGCCGTAGACACGCTTGGGATTCTCCCCGCACGCCATCTTCAGTCCCTGCGGCGCATCGGGAAATTTCATGCCCTGGTAGGTCACGCTCGGCACATTCTTCAGCACCACCGAGCGCCCGCCGATCAGGTTCGCCGAGCCCGGCAGGATCTGCAGGGTGGTGATGCCGCCGGCCAGCGCGGTGCGAAATCCCGGATCCTGCGGCCACACGGAGTGCTCGGCCCACACGTTCGCGGTGCTCGGGGCGGTGGCTTCATTGCCGTCCGAATTCGCGTCCACTTGTGGGCTCGGATACACCCCCAGGTGCGAATGCACGTCGATCAGGCCCGGGGTCACCCAGCGGTCCGTGCCGTCGATCTCAAGCGCCCCGGCCGGCGCGCCCAGCGCCGTGCCCACCGCGCTCACCTTGCCGGCGACCATGAGCACGTCGGCATGCTCAAGGCGTGCGCCCGTGCCGGTGAGCACCGTGGCATTGCGGATCAGGGTCGGGGCGCTCTGCGGAACCTGATAGGTCGAAGGATAAAGCCCCGCGTGCGCGGGGACCGCGGCCTGCGGCGTCGGCGCCGCGTGCGCGGGTTTGGATGCCTGCGCGGCGCAGCCGCACAAGAGGAGGGTCGCGATGAACGACAACAGCTTCGTCAACTTCGGGTGCTCCCTGTGAAAGGCGCGACATTATTCCCCAACCGCCCCGTGCGACGCACGCGCGCGTGCGCGCACGGCGGCGGACACCGTGGAGACATGCACCGAGCGCGCATCGAAGAAGCGCCAGCGGCGCTGCGCCCAGTCGCCGGCGTAGTCAACGCCGATGCGCACGGCGCGCCTGATGCGCGGCGCTGGCGCGCGCGCCGGCGCACGCTCGAGCCACAGCACGTTCCCGAGCAGGTCGACGCCGTTCAGCCGCCGATCGATGCGCATCGCGCGGCACAGCAGTCCGGGACCCGAGGTGCGCTCGCTGAGGCCGGAGACCGGCTCCAGCGCCCGCAGCAACACCGCGTGCGGCACGCCGGCGCGTTGCGTCACGACATTCAGGCAATGCCAGAACCCGTAGATGAAGTACACGTACGCGTGCGCGGGTGGCCCGAACATCACCTCGGTGCGCGCCGTACGTCCGCGAGCCGAATGCGCCGCGAGGTCGCGCGGACCCAGGTACGCCTCGGTCTCCACGATGCGCCCGACGCGCAGCTTCCCGCCCTGCGCGTGCAGCAGATGCATGCCGATCAGCCCGCGCGCCACGCGAAGCGTGCTCTGCTCGAAGAAGCGGCGCGGGGGCTTGCGACTGCGGCTCACCGCGCGCGATGGTAAAGGAATCCACTACAATGGCGCGAGGCAGGGGAACCGGAGGACCGCTTCGCTGTCTGATCAAGAAGATACGAAGGCTTTGCCGAAAGCACATGAGGCAGGACGCACGCTTAAGGGTTTTGGGGATGCTCCTCGTGGCGCTCACGGGCGGCCCGGCCTCGGCCTCGCTATTCCCGCTGCCGGAGGATGGCTCCGCCGTGGTGGGCGCGGATTCCAGCGTCACGACCATCTACGAGGACACGCTGCCGGATCTCGCGCACCGATTCAGCCTCGGGTACTACGAGATCATCCGCGCCAACCCGGGCGTGGATGTGTGGATTCCGGGCGCGGACAAGGAGATCGTGCTGCCCGGGCGGCGCATCCTGCCGCCGGGTCCGCGCGAGGGCATCATCGTCAATCTGCCCGAGCATCGGCTCTACTATTTCCCGAAGCGCAATGGGCGCGACAAGCCCGTGGTCATCACCTACCCGGTGAGCATCGGCAAGATGGACTGGCGCACGCCCCTCGGCGAGACGCACGTCATCGCCAAGATCAAAAACCCCTCGTGGTACCCGCCGGAGTCGGTGCGCAAGGAGCACCTGGAGAACGACGACCCGCTGCCGAAGGTGGTGCCGCCCGGGCCGGATAATCCGCTCGGGGACTTCGCCATGCGCCTCGCCGCCGGCGGCGGTACCTACCTGATCCACGGCACCAACAATCCGACCGCCGTAGGGATGGCGGTCACGCACGGCTGTATCCGCATGTACCCGGAAGATGTCGCGGCGGTGTTCGCGCTGGTGCCGGTCGGCACCAAGGTGCGCCTGATCAACGAGCCGGTGAAGGTTGCCTGGGTCGGCGGCAAGCTGTTCGTCGAGGCGCACCCGCCGGTGGATGCGGAAGGGCAGTCGACCGAGCCGGACCTGAAGCTGCTCTCGAAGATGCTCACCCATGCGCTGGGTAACAACAAGGCCGCCATCAACTGGGACCTGGCGCGCGCGGCACTCACCACGGCCACCGGCATGCCGACCCTGGTCGGCGTCGCCGCGCAGCACTCGGACCCGGTGGCCGCCGCCGTGCGGCCCGCCCCCCAGGAGCGCTGAGGCGGTAACTTTCAGCAGGCGTCGGCCTCTGACGGGGGCGGACGCCGCAGGATCTTTAGGAACATCAGCGCGTGTTGGCACGCGACAGGGAATCCCAATGCTGCATTACGCCGTGGTCTTCTTCATCATCGCGATCGTCGCGGGCGTGCTCGGTTTCGGCGGCATCGCCGCCGGCGCGGCCGGGATCGCCCGGATCCTCTTTTTCATTTTCCTGATCCTGGCGCTGATCACCTTCCTGCGTCGCCCGAGGAGCTAGGGGGCCGCGGCCCGGCGTGCCGGCCGAGCCCGCGCAGCGTCGCCGCGCGCGCCGCGCAGTTGCCCGAGCAGGCGCAGGATCAGCGTCGCGCGCGAGCCCAGGGAGGCCGCCGCGCGCGCCCACATCAGCAGCGTCAGCACCTGGCGCGGGCGACGCAGTAACACCAGGCCGGCGAGCGCGGCCGCCCAGGTGAGCGGGCGCCCCAGGGGCGGCAGCCCCTTGCCATCCCCCGCGCCAAACATTTCCCCGGCCACGCGGGTTAGGGGACTGTCCTTGAACTGCCCCAGCCGCTCGGAGAGCTCCGCACGCTGCAGCTCGCAGCGCGCCAGCAGCCGTCGCCGCCGCGCCTGCAGATCCGACAGGCGACTCATGGCGAGCCCCCGACGCTGCGCTCATCCGCGGCCAGCTGCGCGAGCGAGCCATCCAGCGGGCCGGGGCGGTTGCGCAGGCTGCGCACGCCGGCGTAACCGAGCACCGCCGCCAGCACCACGAACAGCGCGCTGCCGCCCAACAGGCCGAGCATGCGGTGTGAATCCCATAACGCCACGATCAGCGCAATGACCCCGAAGGCGAGGGCGAGCAGCACGCAGGCGATGGCCCCGAGGATCCAGGCGAGGGTGCGCGCCAGCAGCAGCAGGTGGATCTCCAGCTCCACGGCGGCCAGGTCCACGCGGGTGCGCAGCGCCTCGATGCCGGCGGCGAGCAGTCCGCGTGCCGAGGGCGGCGCGTGGTGCGGTGCGGAGTCGTCCACTACTTGCGCGCCATGATCAGGCCGAGCAGCAGCGCCACGCCGCCGGCGACGGCGACCGCCTGCCACGGGTTGTCGCGCACGTAGTCGTCCACCTCGTGCGCGCGTGCGTTCAGCTGCTGCTCAAGGCTGCCGAGGCGACCCTTCAGATCCTGCAGCGTGTCCTGCGCGCGGTCCTCCAGTTCGGCGGTGCCGGCGCTGACCGTGGACCGCAGCAGCGCTTCCGCTTCGCCCACCAGCGCGCGCAGCTCGTCGGCGATTTTTCCGGTGTCGAAGGTCTCGGTCATGACGGCGTCCTGTGAGCATTCGCGGACACAAGATTTACGCATATCCGGACCGAAACCGCGAGACTGACGCAGCGCGCTGCGCTACTCTTTGGGTGTCCGGTGTCCCATGAATGCTACCGCGCCCAATTCGCTGCTCGAACTGCGCAAGCTCGGCGAGAGTGCGTGGCTCGATGACATCAGCCGCAGCATGCTCGAGGACGGCAGCCTGCGGCGCCTGATTCATGAGGACGGCATCGCCGGCCTGACTTCCAACCCGGCGATCTTCGCCAACTCCATCATGAGCGACCCGCGCTACGCGGCGCCCATTGCGAAGCTGCTGCCGAGCGTCACCTCCGCCATGGCGCTCTACGAGGAGCTGGCGCTCGAGGATCTTAAGGACGCGGCCGGGCTGCTGCGGCCGCTGTATGACCACAGCGGCGGCGGCGACGGTTACGTCAGCATGGAAGTCTCCCCGCACCTCGCCTACGACGGCCCCGCCAGCCTTGCCGAGGCCAAGCGCCTGTGGCAGCGGCTGCAGCTGCCCAACGCGCTCATCAAGATTCCCGGCACCGAGGCGGGTCTGCCGGTGATCCGCGACCTGATCGCCGCCGGCATCAATGTGAATGTGACGCTGCTGTTCTCCCCGGAGCGTTACCGCGCGGTGGCGCAGGCCTACATGCAGGGCCTGAGCGCACGCGCCGACGCCGGCCTGCCGCTGAGCTCGGTCGCCTCGGTGGCGAGCTTCTTCCTCAGCCGCATCGACACCGCCGTGGACAAGCTGCTCGATGCGCTCGCTGCCCGCGGCCAGCCGGCCGCGCGCACGCTGCGCGGCAAGGCGGCGATTGCCAGCGCCTGCCGCGCGTTCGAGATTTTCGAGGATCTCACCGCGACGCAGCAGTGGCAGGACCTTGCCGAGCGCGGCGCGCGGCCGCAACGCCTGCTGTGGGCCTCGACCTCCACCAAGGACCCCGGCTACAGCCCCATCAAGTATGTCGAGGAGCTGGTGGTGCCCGGCACCGTCAACACCATGCCGCTCGAGACCCTCGATACCTACCGGCGCCTGGGGCGTCCGGAGCTGCGCCTTGAGCGTCACATTGCAGAGGCCAGCGACACGCGCGAGGGCTTCGAGCGTCTCGACATCGACCTGGAAGCCGTCGCGCAGCAACTCGAGCGCGAGGGCGTCACCAAGTTCATCGAGCCCTTCGACAAACTGCAACAATGGCTCGAGGAGCGGCGCCGCGACCGGCGCGCATCCTGACCGAGCCGGGCACGGCTTTGCTTGGGGGCAGATGTGAATACCAACGCGGTACGGGAGCAACTGCTCAGGCGGCGCGAGGAGCTGCGCCAGCGGGCGCACGACGCCAGCGCCGACCTGCGCCATGAGTCTGATCCGCTGTCGGCGGACTTCGCCGAACAGGTGACGCAGCGCGAGAACGACGACGTGCTCGGCGCCATCTCCGATTCGGCGCGCGTGGAGCTGGAGCAGGTGGAGCAGGCGCTGCGGCGCCTTGCCGCCGGCCGCTACGGCATCTGCGTCGTGTGCGGCGAGGAGATCGAGCCGGAGCGCCTCGTGGCGGTGCCGTACGCGGACCGCTGCTACGCGTGTGCGGAGCGCGCCGCCAGCCGTGCCACGCGCTAGCTGAAGCGCAACCTTGCCCGTATGAATCCGCCCGATCCCTCCGGCGTCATCACGCTGACGACCGACTTCGGCGACCAGGGTCCGTTTGTGGGCGTGATGAAGGGGGCCATCCTTACGCGGTTTCCGCAGGCGCGCCTCGTCGACCTCACGCATCAGATCCTGGTGCACTGGCCGGCGGAGGCCGGGTTCTGGCTGGCGCGCGCCTACCAGTACTTCCCGCCCGGCACGGTGCACGTGGCGGTGGTGGACCCGGGCGTCGGAACCGCGCGCAACATCATCGCCGTGCGCGCCGCCGGGCACGTGTTCCTCGCCCCGGACAACGGCCTGCTCGCCCCGGTGGTTGCCCGCCTGCGCGAGGCGCTCATCGTGAAGCTCTCGGCGGCGGCGCTCGCGGGGCTCGCCATCCAGCGCCCGAGCGCGACCTTCCACGGCCGCGACATCTTCGCCCCCGTGGCGGCCGAACTCGCCGCCGGGCGCGTGCGGTTCGAGGCCCTCGGGGCGCCGGTGGACACCCTGGTGCCCGCGTGGGTGGAGGAGCCGGCGGTGGACTCGCGCAGCGTCACCGGGATGATCATCACCCAGGATCACTTCGGCAATCTCATCACGAACATCGACCACGGCCTGATCGAGCGCTTCCGCCTGCCGCTGGTGCACGCCGGCAACCATTCCTTTCCCCTGCTGCGCACCTACGGGGAGAGCCGGCCCGGGGAGCATCTGGCGCTGGTGAACTCCTTTGGCGTGGTGGAGATCGCCCGCGCGGAGGGCAGCGCTGCCGAGAGCCTGGGGCTTAGCCGCGGGGCCCCGGTGGTGGTGCGCGACCGCACCGATCAGCCCTGAGATCGCCCGCCGCACCCCCCGCCGCCTCCCCGGTCCCTGCCGGGGCCCCCCGACCGGGGCCTGCGCCGCAGGGCCGAAAAGCGACCAATGGTTAAAAGTTGATCGCTGGCGTGAATCCGCTATAGTTCGCAGCCTTGTCCGTGCCGATTTAGGCACTACTCATTGAATTAATTCAGGATTTACGCGGCCAGATGTCTGAACGAGACAACGAGAGCTTCGATATCGACGACGAATTCCTGACCAGTGGTCCCACCGAGGACGGCACGGATTACGACCGGCTGCTTGATCGGGTCGACAAGCGCGTACGCAACCAGGGCAAGCGCGGCAAGGCGGCGTGGAGCCGCCTCGAGGAAGTGCTCGCCGACAAGCAGCTGGAAAAAGATCTCAAAGATTTCGACGACGAGCTTTAGAGGCAGCTCCCGTACGGTACGCTTGAGACCTCAGGCGCTGCCGCGACGATCTTCGCGTCCCCGGTGCGCTGCAGGGATTTGAGCGCCTGGAGAGACTAAGTCAGTGACCGCGCCTTCGGCCTGGATCGTCCTGAAATTCGGCGGTACCAGCGTCTCGAGCCTCGCTAACTGGACCAATATCGCGCGCATCGTGGCCGAGCGCCGCGCCGGCGGCGAGCGTGTGCTCATCGTGCACTCAGCCCTCTCCGGGATTACCGACCGGCTCGAGCGTCTCTTGGATGCCGCCATCGGACAGGCGCAGGAGGAGGAGCTGCGGGCGATCGAGGAACGCCATCGGCGGCTCGCCGCCGAACTCGCCGTGGCGGTGGGCGAGGATGTGGAGCGGCACTTTGCGGAACTGCGCGAGATCGCCGCCGGGGTGTCCCTGGTGCGCGAGGTGAGCGAGCGCACGCGGGCGCGCGTGCTGGCGACCGGGGAACTGATGGCAACCCACATCGGCGCGCGCTTCCTGCGCGCGCAGGGGCTGGAGGTGACCTGGACCGATGCGCGCACCATGCTGCGCGCGGAGCGCGCTCCCAGCGGCACCAAGGCCAGCATGCTCTCGGCGGTGTGCAACTTCGCACCCGATGCGGCACTCGCCGCGCAGCTGCACGCCCTCACCCCGATCGTCATCACCCAGGGCTTCATCGCCAGCGACGAGGACAACAACACCGTGCTCCTCGGGCGCGGCGGCTCGGACACCTCCGCCGCCTACCTCGCGGCGAAGCTCGGCGCGCAGCGGCTGGAGATCTGGACCGACGTGCCGGGCCTGTTCAGCGCCGATCCGCGCGCCACGCCGAGCGCGCGCCTGCTGCGCGCGCTGCACTACGACGAGGCGCAGGAGATTGCCACCAGCGGTGCCAAGGTGCTGCACCCGCGCTGCATCCTGCCGGCGCGCCAGTACCGCATCCCGCTGCACGTCTATGCCACCCAGGCGCCCGAGCTCGAGGGCACGGTGCTCGGACCGGAGGGCACCCCGGGCGGGGCGCAGGTGAAGGCGGTGTGCACCAAGAAGGGCATCACGCTCGTGTCGCTGGAGAGCCCCGGGATGTGGCACCAGGTGGGCTTCCTCGCCGACGCCTTCCAGATCTTCAAGCTGCACAGCATGTCGGTGGACCTGGTGTCCACCTCCGAGACCAACGTGACCGTCTCGCTGGACCCGGCCGCCAACACGCTCGACAACACCCGCGTCGCGGACCTGGTCGCGGACCTCTCGCGCCTGTGCCGCGTGCAGGTGATCGGCCCGTGCGCCTCGGTGAGCCTGGTGGGGCGCAACATCCGCGCCATCCTGCACCAGCTCGGCGGCGCGTTTGAGTTCTTCGAGGAGCAGAAGATCTACCTCGTGAGCCAGGCCGCCAACGACCTGAACTTCACCTTCGTGGTCGACGAGAACCAGGGCAGCCGCCTGGTGGAGCAGCTGCACGAGCTGCTCATCCGCCCGGTGCCGGGGGACCGCGTGCTCGGTCCCACCTGGCAGCAGCTGTTCTCGCAGCCGGAGGCGGCGGTCGCGCGCCAAGCGGCGTGGTGGCGCGCCAAGCGCGAGCCGCTGCTGAGCGCGCTGGGGAACGAGGAGGCCGCCTTCATCTACGACCTCGAGGTGGTGCGCGCCGCGGCGCGCTCGCTGCGCTCACTGAGCGCCATCAGCCGCGTACACTACTCGATGAAGGCCAATCCGCACGCGCAGATCCTGCGCACGCTGCGCGCGCAGGGCATCGATTTCGAGTGCGTGTCGCGCGGGGAGATCGAGCGGCTGCTGCACACCTTCCCGGACATCGAGCCGCAGCGCATCCTGTACACGCCGAACTTTGCACCGCGCGCCGAACTTGACTGGGCGCTGCAGGCCGGCGTGCGCGTCACGGTCGACAACGCCTACGTGCTCGCCAGCTGGCCGCAGCTGTTCCGCGACCGCGAGATCTTCGCCCGCATCGACACCGGGGTCGGCCGCGGCCACCACGACCACGTGCGTACCGCCGGCACGCGCTCCAAGTTCGGCGTGCAGCTCTCGGAGCTGCGCGTGCTGGCGGGACTGGCGCAGGCGGCCGGCGCGCGCATCGTGGGACTGCAGGCGCACGTCGGCAGCGGCATCTTCGATGTCACGAGTTGGGAACACACCGCGCGAGTGCTGGCCGGGGCGGCCAAAGGTTTCGAGGACCTGCGGGTGATCGACGTCGGCGGCGGCCTGGGGGTGCCCGAGCGGCCGGACCAGCCGGTCCTGGACCTCGCCAAGCTCGACACGCTGCTGCAGGCGGTGCGCGCGGAGCACCCGCGGCTGGAAGTCTGGCTCGAACCGGGGCGCTACCTGGTCGCCGCCGCCGGGGTGCTGCTCGCGCGCGTCACGCAGCTGAAGACCAAGGGCGGGGTACGCTTCGTCGGGGTCGCCACCGGAATGAACTCTCTCATCCGTCCGGCCCTCTATGGCTCATACCATGAGATCGCCAACCTCACGCGCGCGGATGAACCGGCGACCGAGCTGGTGAGCATCGTCGGACCCATCTGTGAAAGCGCCGACGTGCTCGGTCACGACCGGCTGCTGCCGGTGACGCGCGAGGGCGATGTGCTCGTCATCGCCAGCGCCGGGGCCTACGGGCGCGCGATGAGCTCGCACTACAACCTGCGGGCACCGGCGCCGGAGCTCTTCATCTGAAACGCATCCTCCTGTTCAGCGCCGGCGTGCTGCTGCTGGCGCTTCTCGGCTACGTCGTCTACCTCGACCGCCTCGTGACCCGCCAGTTCGAGGGCCGCCGCTGGACGCTGCCGGCCCAGGTGTACGCGGCGCCCCTGGAGCTGTACGCGGGACTGCCCCTGACCCCGGCGGACCTGGAGCAGGAACTGAAGCGCCTGCATTACCGCCGTGCCGAGCAGGCCGATCACCCGGGCAGCTACCGCGTGAGCGGGGATCAGTGGGAGCTGGCGCTGCGGCCGGCGCGCTTCGCCGATGAGAGCCGTCCGGCGCAGCTGCTGCGGCTCACCACGACACCCAAGGCGCTTGCGAGCCTGCACGATGGCGCCGGGCACGAGCTGCCGGTGCTGCGCCTTGAGCCGCTCCTGATCGGCAGCATCTTCCCGATCCATGGCGAGGACCGCATCGTCGTGGGTCCCGAGGAGGTGCCGCCGCTGCTGCCGGCGGCGCTCAAGGCCATCGAGGACCGCAAGTTCGACACGCACCACGGCGTGGACCCGGCAGGCATGCTGCGGGCGCTGTGGGTGAACGTGCGCGCCGGGCAGATCGAGCAAGGCGGCAGCACGCTCACCCAGCAGCTGGTGCGCAGCTACTTCCTCAACTCGCGTCAGACGCTGTCGCGCAAGCTGCGCGAGGCGGTGATGGCGATGGCGCTCGATGCGCACTTCACCAAGGCGGACCTCATGAACGCCTACATCAACGAGATCTTCCTCGGCCAGGACGGGGATCGCGCCATCCACGGCTTTGGGCTGGCGAGCCAGTTCTACTTCGGCAAGCCGCTCGCGGAACTGGATCTTCCGGAAGTGGCGCTCCTGGTGGCGATCGTGCGCGGGCCCTCCTACTACGATCCGCGCCGGCACGCCGAGCGCGCGCGCCTGCGACGCGACCTGGTGCTCAAGGTGATGGCGGAGCAGGGAATCATAAAGGCCGAGGACGCCCGCGCTGCCGCCCGCCGGCCGCTGGGAGTCACGGGGCGCCCGGCCGGTGCCTACTACCCGGCGTACCTGGATTTCGTGCGCCGCACGCTGCGGCGCGACTACCACGAGCAGGACCTGACGGAGGCCGGGCTGAAGGTCTACACCAGCCTCGAGCCGCGCGCTCAGGAGGAGGCCGAGCGCTCGCTCGAGCGCGAGCTGGCACGCCTGGACCGCCTGCACAAACAGACGCAGGCGCCGCTGGAGGGCGCGGTGGTGGTGACTGCCCCGCAAAGCGGGGATGTGATCGCGATCGTCGGCGGGCGCGATGTGGGTTACGACGGCTTCGACCGCGCACTCGATGCGCACCGCTCGATGGGCTCGCTGGTGAAGCCCTTCATCTACCTCACCGCGCTCGAGAGTGGCCGCTACACCGCCGCCACGGTGGTGCAGGACGCGCCGGTGGACGTGAAGCTTCAGAACGGCCAGCACTGGAAGCCGGAGAATTTCACCCGCCAGGTGTACGGCCCGGTGCCGGTCGTGCGCGCGCTCGCGGACTCGCTGAACCTCGCCACCGTCGGGGTAGGCCTGGATGTGGGCGTGGCGAAAGTGGCGCAGACACTGCAGCGCTTCGGCCTGGCGGCCCCGCCGGCGCCGGTGCCGGCGATGCTGCTCGGGGCGGTCGACGTCACCCCGCTCGAGGCCGCGCAGCTGTTCAACGGGCTCGCCAACGGCGGTTTCCAGAACCCGCTGCGCGCGGTGCGCGCGGTGATCGGCGCCGACGGCAAGGCGGTGAAGGCTTTCCCGCTGCAGGTGACGCAGATCGCCTCCCCGGAGAACATCTACCAGCTGGATCGCATGCTGGTGGCGGTCATGGATCATGGCACCGGGCGCGCCGCGCGCGCGCTGCTGCCGCAGTCGCTCGTGGTCGCCGGCAAGTCGGGCACCTCCTCGGATTACCGCGACAGCTGGTTCGCCGGCTTCTCCGGCAGCCACCTGGTGGTGGTGTGGGTGGGGTACGACGACAACGGGCCGACCGGCTTCACCGGCTCCGCCGGCGCGCTGCCGGTGTGGGCGCGCGTCATGGCAGGCCTGGGCTCCCGCTCCTGGGACGCGGCGCAGCCGGAGTCGCTCATCGAGGTGCACCTCGAGTACGCGAGCGGCCTGCGGGCGCTGCCGGGCTGTGCCGAGGACCTCATCGCGGTCTCCGTGCCCGCCGGCGCGCAGCTGCCCGGCAAGCCCGGCTGCGGCTTCCCGGACACCCCGGCGGCAACCACGCCGAACCCGCTGAGCACGCTGAAGGAGAAGGCCGAACAGTTGCTGCAGCGGATCGTGCACTAGGGCTGCAGCCCCGGGCCCGCCACGCGAGCGGCTATGATCCGCGCCATGTCCCTGAGAATCCTGCTTGCCGCGACCCTCACCGGCGGCCTCCTGAGCGCGTGCACGCTCACCCGGCCGGCGCCCTTTGCCCCCGCGAACCCGCCCGCGGCGCCCCCGTCCGGCTCCGCGCAACCCGCGCCCGGAACCCCGGCACCGCCTGGCGAGGCCACCCCGGCGCCCCCGGAGCGGCCCGCCCCGCCCCCGCGGCAGTTCCGCCTGGGAGCCGCCTCCAGCGCACTCGTGTCCCAGGCCCACACCCAGGCCGCCAGCGGGGACTTCGGGCAGGCGGCGGCGACGCTGGAGCGGGCGCTGCGCATCGAGCCGGACAACCCGCTGCTGTGGATCGAGCTCGGGCGGGTCCGCCTGGCCGAGAGCAATCCGGCGCAGGCGGACTCGATGGGCCGCAAGGCCCTCGCGCTCGCCACCGGGGACGCCGCCGCGCAGGCCTCCGCCTGGCACCTGATCGCCGATTCGCTCAAGGCCCGGGGCAGGAACGGGGAGGCCGCCGAGGCCGAGCGGCACGCGGAAGGCCCGGCCGCGCACTGAACGGGCGCGTGGGAGCTGTCATGGAACGGCAGGCCCCGCGCCACAGGGCCTGCGGTGCTTGCGCTCCTGCGGGGCTGCCCCCTAAACTCGCAGGCACTCATCGAGACCGGCTGAGGGTAAGGCCCTTGGACGCCGGAGCAACCGCCAGGCTTAACCACCCTGGAAAGGTGCTAACTCCTGCGACGTGCCCAGGGCGTCGACAGATGAGCGGTCAGCGTGGCCCTTAGGTGTAAAGCCCGAGGGGATGGACGCGACAAGCCTGCCACGGGTCCCCGTGGCCGGCACGCTCCGCAGGAGACCGGTGAAGACGGTCTTTTTTTTTAGCGGAGCTTCACCGATGTGTGCCCCTGATTCAAAGATAACCTGCCGTGGCGCTCGTGCCGGGTGCGTGCCATGAGCAAGCCGCCCGAAATCCTCAGGCCCCGGAGCGCGGCCAACAGCGGCGCCTCGGATGTCACGCGCGCAGTCCGCGCCGGCATCGAATGTGACGATGACAGCGGTTGCGTCGTGCCGCCGCTGCACCTGACCTCCACGTTCGCCTTCCGCGGCTTCGGCGAGAAGCGCACCTACGACTACACCCGCTCGGGCAACCCGACCCGCGACCTGCTCGGGCAGGCGCTGGCGGAGCTCGAGCACGGCGCCGGCGCGGTCATCACCGCGAGCGGCATGGCGGCCATCACCGTGACCGGTTACCTGGTACCGGCGGGCGCGCGCATCATCGCCCCGCACGACTGCTACGGCGGCACCTACCGCCTGTTCGATGCCTGGCGGCGCCGCGGCGAGCGGCAGGTGGAGTTCGTCGACTTCGGCGACGCGGCGGCGCTGCGCGCGGCGCTGTCCACGCCCGCGGCGCTGCTGTGGATCGAGACCCCCAGCAACCCGCTGCTGCGCATCACCGACATCGCCGCCTGCGCCCAGCTCGGGCACGCCGCCGGCGCGCTGGTGGTGGTGGACAACACCTTCCTCTCCCCCGGGTGGCAGCAGCCCCTGACACTCGGCGCCGACCTCGTGGTGCACTCGACCACCAAGTACATCAACGGTCACAGCGACGTGGTGGGCGGGGCCGTGATCGCCCGCGATGCCGCGCTCGCCGGGGAACTCACCTGGTGGGCGAACTGCCTGGGCCTCACCGGGGCGCCGTTCGACAGCTTCATGACCCTGCGGGGGCTGCGCACGCTGCACGCGCGCCTGGAACACCACGGCCGCAACGCTCAGGCGCTCGCCGAGTGGCTCAACGCACGCGCCGAGGTGCGGCGCGTGTGGTTCCCGGGCCTGGCGCAGCACCCCGGGCACGAGCTGGCGAAACGTCAGCAGAAAGGCTTCGGTGCGGTCGTCACGCTGGAGCTGGAAGGCGGCCACGAGGCGGTGCGCGAATTCGTCGCCGGCCTTGAGTGCTTCTCGCTCGCGGAGTCCCTGGGCGGCGTGGAGAGCCTCATCGCCCACCCGGCGAGCATGACACACGCGGCCATGGACCCGGCCGCGCGCGCCCGCGCCGGCTTGAGCGATGGCCTGGTGCGCCTGTCCATCGGCATCGAGGGACTGGAGGATCTGCGCCAGGACCTGGCGCGTGCGCTGGAGCGGGTGGGGCGGGTGATCGCGCGCCCGTGCCTCAGCCGCGCCGCCTCAGGTTGCTGAGCACGGCCGCGCCGGCCGCAGCCGAGGACACCCCGGTCGCCCCCGCGGGGGCGAGGTCGGCGGTGCGCACGCCCTCATCGAGTGCCTGGTGCACGGCCTGCTCGAGCGCGGCGGCCTCGCCCTCAAGTCCGAGCGAGTGCCGCAGCAGCAGCGCGCAGCTGAGGATCGTGCCGTAGGGGTTGGCGATGCCGCGTCCGGCGATGTCGGGGGCGGAGCCGTGAATGGGCTCGTAAATGCCGCGCGTCCCCTCGCCGAGGGAGGCCGACGGCAGCAGGCCGAGCGAGCCGGCGAGCATGGCAGCCTCATCGGTGAGGATGTCGCCGAACATGTTCTCGGTCACCAGGACGTCGAAGTCGCGCGGCCGGCGGATAAGGTGCATGGCGGCGGAGTCCACCAGCAGGTGCTCGAAGGTCACGTCGGGGAATTCCGCGGCCATGACCTGCGTGGCCACCTCGCGCCACAGGCGCGAGGTCTCCAGCACGTTCGCCTTGTCGATGGAGGTGAGCCGGCGCCGCCGCGTGCGCGCCAGGCGCGCCGCCACCCGCACGATGCGCTCGATCTCCGCACTCGTGTAGCTGCACAGATCGGAAGCGCTCGTGGCATCGCGGCGCTTCTCGCCGAAGTAGATCCCGCCGGTGAGCTCACGCACGAACACGAGGTCGACGCCCTCGATCACCTCGCGCCGCAGCGTGGAGGCGTCCACGAGTGCCGGGTGCACCCGCACCGGTCGCAGGTTGGCGAACGCACCGAGCGCGGCGCGCAGCCGCAGCAGCCCCTGCTCGGGACGCACCCGCGCCTGCGGGCCCGACCACCTGGGACCGCCGATCGCCCCCAGCAGCACCGCATCGGCGCTGCGGCACCCCTGCAGGGTGTGCGCGGGCAGGGGGTCCGCGTGCGCCTCGATGGCCGCGCCGCCAAAGGGTAACTCGCTGAGCTCGAAGTCGTGCCCGAAACGGTGCGCGATCGCGCTGAGACATCGAACGCCCTGGGCGATGACCTCCGGACCGATGCCGTCACCGGGCAGGACCGCGATCCGCGCTCTCATGCGCGGTGCTCGAAGGCCTCGATGTCGGCGGCGTGGGCGAGCAGGTAGCCGAGTTCATCCACGCCCTGCAGCAGGCAGTGCTGCGCGAAGGCCTCGAGCGGAAAGCTCGCCGTCACGCCCGAGGGCAGCGTGAGGGTGCGCGTGCCGATCTCGAGGCTCACCTCGCTCCCCGGGTGCGCGAGCAGCCACTCGCTCACCGGCTCCTCCACGATCACCGGCAGGAGGCCGTTCTTCAGCGCGTTGCTGCGGAAGATATCCGCGATCTCGGTGCTGATGACCGCGCGGAAGCCGTGCTCGATGAGGGCCCACGGCGCGTGCTCGCGCGAGGAGCCGCAGCCGAAGTTGCGCCCGGTGACGAGAATCTGGCAGCCGGCCGCTTCCGGGCGGTTGAGCGCGAAGTCCGCGCGCGGTGCACCGCTCACCTCGTAACGCCAGTCGGCGAACAGCTGCGCACCCAGGCCCTCGCGCGTGGTGGTGGTGAGAAAGCGCGCCGGGATGATCTGGTCGGTGTCGATGTTCGCCGCCGGCAGCACGACGGTGCGCGAGGTGAGTCGGGTGAAGGGTTGCATGGGCCGCGCTACAGCAGCTCGCGCGGATCGCTCACGCGCCCGGTGAGCGCGCAGGCGGCGGCGGTGAGCGGGCTTGCCAGGAGCGTGCGTGCCCCGGCGCCCTGGCGCCCCTCGAAGTTGCGGTTGCTGGTGCTCACCGAATATTCACCCCGCGCCACCACATCCCCGTTCATCCCGAGACACATCGAGCAGCCGGATTCGCGCCACTCGGCGCCGGCCTCGAGGAACACCCGGTGCAGGCCCTCGCGCTCGGCCTGGCGCTTCACTTCCTGGGAACCCGGCACCACGAGCATCGTGAGACCGCGCGCGATGCGCCGCCCGCGCAGGAGGCGCGCGGCTTCGCGCAGATCCGACAGGCGCGCGTTGGTGCAGCTGCCGAGAAACACCACGTTCACTTTTTGATCCTTGAGCGGCTGCCCGGGCGTGAGCCCCATGTAATTCAAGGCGCGCGCGAAGGCCGCATCATCCGGGCGCACCGGAATCTGCCCGCCGATCGGCATCACCATGCCCGGGTTGGTGCCGTAGGTGATCATCGGCTCCACCGCCGCCGCGTCGAACGTCACTTCGCGGTCGAAGCGCGCCCCCGCATCGCTCGGCA
>Ga0207693_10000297_pt1 | contig 46361 bp, 46 predicted proteins | sample LARL81metaG_FD_184347 | JGI IMG/M metagenome (GOLD analysis project Ga0207693, IMG submission 184347) | Corn, switchgrass and miscanthus rhizosphere microbial communities from Kellogg Biological Station, Michigan, USA - LAR L8-1 metaG... | ecosystem: Host-associated > Plants > Roots >... | reverse complement strand
TTCGACCTCCGCCTGACCACCCAGGGCCCCCTCGGTACCCACCTCACGCGCAACACGCGTCACCTCGGCCGCAAACGACCGCAGCTGGTCCACCATCCGGTTGATCGTCTCCGCGAGCGCGGCAACCTCGCCCTTGACGTCGACGTTGATCTTTCGCGAAAGGTCGCCGTTGGCAACGGCCGTCGTCACGGTGGCGATGCTGCGGACCTGCGTGGTCAGGTTCGAGGCCATCAGGTTGACGTTCTCGGTCAACCCCTTCCACGTTCCCGACACGCCCTCGACCTCGGCCTGACCGCCGAGGATGCCCTCGGTACCGACCTCGCGCGCGACGCGCGTCACCTCGGCCGCAAACGACCGCAGCTGGTCGACCATCGTGTTGATCGTGTCCTTGAGCTCGAGGATCTCGCCGCGCGCGTCGACGGTGATCTTCTTGGACAAGTCGCCCTGCGCGACGGCGGTGGTCACCTGGGCGATGTTGCGCACCTGCGAGGTCAGGTTGGACGCCATGAAGTTCACGTTGTCGGTCAGGTCGCTCCATGTTCCCGACACGCCCGTGACCTCGGCCTGACCGCCGAGCTTGCCCTCGGTGCCCACCTCGCGCGCGACGCGCGTGACCTCGTCGGCGAACGCCGACAGCTGGTCGACCATCGTATTGACGGTCCGCTTGAGCTCGAGCACCTCGCCCTTGACGTCGACCGTGATCTTCTGGCTCAGGTCGCCGTTTGCCACCGCGGTGGTGACCTGGGCGATGTTGCGCACCTGGTCGGTCAGGTTCGACGCCATGAAGTTCACGTTGTCGGTCAGGTCCTTCCACGTACCAGCGACACCGGGCACGACCGCCTGACCACCCAGCTTGCCCTCCGTACCCACCTCACGTGCAACCTGGGTCACCTGGTCGGCGAAAGCCGACAGCTGGTCCACCATCGTGTTGACGGTGTTCTTGAGCTCGAGGATCTCGCCGCGGGCGTCGACGGTGATCTTGCGGCCGAGGTCGCCGTTTGCCACGGCGGTGGTCACGTCGGCGATGTTGCGCACCTGGTCGGTCAGGTTGCGCGCCATGAAGTTCACGTTGTCGGTCAAGTCCTTCCACGTACCGGCGACGCCCTCGACCTCCGCCTGACCACCCAGGATCCCCTCGGTACCCACCTCACGCGCAACACGCGTCACCTCGGCCGCAAACGACCGCAGCTGGTCGACCATTGTGTTAATCGTGTCCTTGAGCTCGAGGATCTCGCCCTTGACGTCGACCGTGATCTCCTGGCTCAGGTCGCCATTTGCCACGGCGGTCGTGACCTGGGCGATGTTGCGCACCTGGTCTGTCAGGTTCGACGCCATGAAGTTCACCGAGTCCGTCAGGTCCTTCCACGTGCCGGCGACGCCCGGCACCACGGCCTGACCGCCGAGCTTGCCCTCGGTACCGACCTCGCGCGCGACGCGCGTCACCTCGTCGGCGAAGCTCGAGAGCTGGTCGACCATCGAGTTCACGGTGGTGCCGATGCGCGCGAACTCTCCCTTGACGGGGCGGCCCTCGATCTCGAGCGCCATCTTCTGGCTGAGGTCACCCTCTGCGACAGCCACGATCACGCGCGCGACCTCGGTCGTCGGGCGGACCAGGTCGTCGATCAGGCCGTTGACGGAATCGATCGTCCGCCCCCAGGCGCCCTCGGCGCTCTGAAGCCGGGCGCGCTCGGTCATCCGGCCCTCGCGGCCGATGATCTGGCCGACGCGGACCAGCTCGGCCTCGAGCGCCGCGTTACGCGCCGCGAGCTGGTTGTAGGCAGCCTCGAGCGCACCGATCGAGTCCTTGCGCCGTGCAGGCAGGCGTACCGAGAAATCACCGCCGGCGGCGGCGCGCAGGGCCTGTTCGACCCGGGCGAGAGCAGGCCCGCTGATGCGCGGGTCCGGCGCCTGTCCGTTGCTGGGCGGGGAAGCGCCGTCACCCGTCTTGGATGTTGGCGCGCGGCCGCCGTTGGTCACGGACGGCACTGCTCGTCCTGAGCCTTTCCCCTTAGGAACCGCCGTTCTTGCCATGTTCCGCCCTCAGATACGTTGCTTACCCGAACATTAGAGTCCACACGTCGCCCCGGGGATTGTCAAGGGGACCGGACGGGTGGTCCGCATCTGGCGCATTTGCGCTGCAATCCGGATAATCCGCGGTCATGACGGAGCCGCTGATCGATCAGATCCTTGACCGGGCACCAAACGCGGTCGTCTCGATGGACGAGAGCGGGATGGTGACCTACTGGAATCCCAGGGCCGAAGAGATATTCGGAGTCTCGCGCGAGGACGCCCTGGGGCGGGAGGTGGCCGAGCTGATCGTCCCCGAGCGCCTTCGGGCCGCCCACGCGGCCGCGATCGATCGCTTCCTCGCAGACGGTACGGGCCCACTGATCGGACGCAAGGTCGAACTCCAGGCGCTGCGATCAGATGGCACCGAGTTCCCGGTGGAGCTGACGATCTCAGCGGTGCGCAACGACGACCACTGGAACTTCCACGCGTTCGTGGCCGACATCTCCGGGCGCAGGGAGACCGAACACCAGCGCGACCTGCTGGTGGAGGAGCTGCGAGTGGCCCTGGCGGGCAGCGAGCGGCGCTTCGAGGCGGTCGTCGGCTCGTTCAGCGACCCGGTCACGATCCGCGATCGCCAGGATCGGATCGTGTACGCCAACGGCGCCGCGCTCGAGTCGCTCGGCTTTGACTCCATCGACCAACTGCGCGTGACTCCGCCGGAAGACATCATGGCCGACTACATCGTCACCGGCGACGACGGGCGCCCGGTCGCCATGGACGACATCCCGTCGGTGCGAATCCTCCGCGGCCAGCGCGCCGAGCCCCTGCTGATCCGAACGATCCACCGCCAGACCGGCGCCCAGCGCTGGCAGCTGCTGAAGTCGGCGCCGCTGCTTGGCTCCGACGGTGAGATCGAGGCCACGATCACGGTGATCGAGAACGTCACCGAGCAAAAGCGCGCCGAGCGCCAGAACGCCTTCCTGGCGAACGTCAGCGCCGCGCTGGCTTCGTCGCTCGACTACGAGCAGACGCTGCGCAACGTCGCCCAGCTCGCCGTGCCGGACGTCGTCGACTGGTGCGCCGTCGACCTGCGGGAAGAAGACGGGGACCGCCGTCCGGTCGCGGTCGCCCACGCCGATCCGGCGCAACTGCAGCTCGCCGAAGAGCTTCGAAATTACGGGGCGATCCGCCTGAATCCAAACGAGGGCATCGGGCTGGTGTTCCGCACCGGCCGGCCCGTCCTGTACCCCGCGGTCCTCGACGAGATGCTCGTCCGGCTGGCCGCCGATGAGCGCCACCTCGAGCTCCTGCGCGAAGTCGGGATGCGATCTGTCGCGGTCGTGCCGATGAGCGTGGGCAACCGGATTCTCGGCGCGATGACGCTGGTCAACGCCGAGTCGGGTCGGGTGCTCGACGACTCCGATCTCGCGCTGGCCCAGCAGGTCGCGGATCGTGCCGCCGTCGCGATCGAGAACGCCCGCCTCTACAGCGAGCGCTCTTCGATCGCCCACACGCTGCAGCAGAGCCTGCTGCCCGAGCAGCTTCCTCAGATCCCGGGGTTCGAGCTGGCCAGCGTGTACATCCCGGCGTTCGAGAGCACCGAGGTGGGCGGTGACTTCTACGACGTCTGGGAGCTGGACGACGGCTGGATGCTGATCATCGGCGACGTCACCGGAAAGGGAATCGAGGCGGCCGCGCTGACATCGCTCGTGCGCCACACGATGCGCGCGGCGTCGGAGTTCGAGTCCAGCCCGGCCGAGCTGCTCGCCCGGGTCGACGGCATTCTCAAAAAGCAGCGCGCCCGATCGATCTGCACCGCACTTTGCATGCGCCTGTTCGAGGATCGGGCCCTGCTGGCGGCAGGCGGCCACCCGCTTCCGCTGCACATCACCTCGCGCGGCGTCAGCCGTGTCGGCGAGCACGGGCCGCTGCTTGGTGGCTTCTCCGACGTCAGTTGGCACGACACCACCGTCGAGCTCGAGCCAGGCAGCATCCTCGTCGCGTATACCGACGGGGTCACGGACGCGATCGGCGCCGACGGGACGCGCTACGGGCTGCAACGTTTGTGCGATACCCTCGCCCAGTTCCGGGGACGCTCGGCGACCGCGGTGATCGAAGGGCTCACCGTCGCGCTAGGCGAGTTCCAGATCGGCTCCCACGCTGACGATACGGCCGCTCTGGTGCTCCGAAGGCGAGGGCCGTGGACATCGGAACGCGAACTGCAGGATGCATCGGAGGCAGAGAACCTGGCTGTATCGGAGTAACGCGATGGTTCCACCGACGAATTTCGAGATACGCGAAGAGGCCACCGAGCCCACGCTCGTGCTGGCGGTGACCGGCGAGCTGGACATGAACACCGTCGAGCTGCTGGCGAGTCAGGTCGACGAGCGGCTTGCCGAGGGGCCTCGCCCACTGCGGCTCGATCTCGCCGAGCTGGCCTTCATGGACTCCTCGGGACTGCGGCTCCTGATCGACTTATACGACAGATCCCGGCGCGAGGCCTGGGAGCTGACGATCGTCGCCCCCCGCGACGAAGCGGCAACGATGGTGCTGCGCGCGACCGGCGCGGACACCCAGCTGCCGTTCGAGACCGACGGGAGCGCGTGATGTCGGTCTCGCCCCAGACACCCCCTTACGACGAGAAGTCGGTACTCGAACTCGAGCTCGAGCTCAACCGCGAGGCCCCGTCGCTGGCGCGCGCGGCGATCGCGGGATTCTGCGAAAACCGCGACCTCGACGCGGCCACGCTGGCGACGCTGACGCTGCTCGTCTCTGAGGTCGTCACCAACGCGGTGATCCACCCCGACGTGGAGCCGCCCGCCGGCATCCGGCTCGCGGCGCGGATCGCCGAGAGCCAGATCCGCGTGGAGGTCACCGACGAGGGCAACGGGTTTACGCCGCAGCCGCGCGACCCGGCGAAGTCAGACCGCGGCTACGGGCTGTATCTGCTCGAGCAGCAGGCATCGGCGTGGGGCGTGGAGCACCGCTCCGGCAACACGGTCTGGTTCGAGCTGGGCGTTTAGCGCAGGCGGGCCGCTCAGGCGGCCTGCGAGGGCATCACGACGCCGGCTCCGGGCAGCGCCGGCCGGGAGTCGTCGACGCGGATCGGGACCGACGCCGCCGCCGGCGTGATCACCTTGACGAGCGCCTCGACCACCATCGGATCGAACTGAGTGCCGGAGTTGGCGGTCAGCTCGGCAAGCGCGACTTCGTGCGACAGCGCCTTGCGGTATGCGCGATCGGTGCGCATCGCGTTCCATGTGTCGCAGCAGGCGATGATCCTCGCCTCCAGCGGGATCCGCTCGCCGGCGAGGCCGTCGGGATAACCCCCGCCGTCCCAGCGCTCGTGATGAGAACGCACGATCAACCCGACCTCGCGCATGAACCCTCCCACGCGCTCGAGCATCTTCTGCCCCTCGACAGTGTGGGTCTTGATCACCGTCCACTCGGCGGCGTCGAGCTTGCCGGGCTTATTGATGATCTCCTTGGGGATCGCGATCTTGCCGACGTCGTGCAGGAGGGCGCCGAACTCGAGATTGCGCTTGCGCTGTGCGTCGAGCTTGAGGACGTCGGCCACGTCGAGGGCGAGCGCGACAACGCTCTTGCAGTGCTCGCCCGTGTAGCCGTCGTCGGCCTCGACCACGTCGCCGAGCACCAGCGCGGTGCCGCGGTAGGCGCTGCCTAGCTCGAGCAATCCCTCGAGCCGGCGCCGGCGCTCGTGACCGAATAGGGCCAGCAGGCCGAGCAGCGGCACCAGGGCGAGCACCGCGGCCGGGCTGGCGGCGCGCGCCACGACGAGCCCCACTCCAGACAGCGCTGCGTCGATCCCGTAGACCCAAGTCTCGCGAAGCAGTGCCGCCAGGTCCGTGCCCCTTGTGATCGCCTCGCGCACGACGACCGCTGCGAAATCCACCGCGAACTGCGCGGCGAGCGCGGCCACCAGAATCACGGGCCCAGCGTGCGCCGGTGAGACCCCGGCGATCTCGAACACGGCAACCGGTCCGATCGCAAACCATGCATTGCTCGATGTGTTGAACAGCCGGCTCGGCGAGATCTCGCCCATGGCGACGTCGCGAACACGGACGATCAGCATCGCCACCACAACCGAGGGCGCGACGAGCGCCAGCGGAGCGGCGAACAGCAGCGGCACGAATGCAAGCTGCGTCGGCACCGTGAACCCGATCGGCGTGTCGAACCTGGCCACGGCCGCCAGCGCCAACACAAGTACGCAGACCAACACCGGCCAAATCGCGAACGCACCCGGCGGCTGACGCCACCAGAGCACCGCTGCGGCGACCAAGAATCCGCCACCGACGAGGACCTCGCCGATCAGCTCGCGCGCGGAGAGGCGCGCGCCCGCGAGCCGGTAGGTCTCCGCAAGCAGCTGCTGCTCTTCCAAGTCTGGATTTAGCGACATCGCCCCCGCGTATCGACCGCCTTGCGCGCGTTCATTAACCCGTTGCGCGTGAGCTCGACGGCTGGGGTCCGGGCCTCGTACACCCGTCCAGTCGCCCTACATGGGTAGCAAGGCCGGCCGAAGGCGCACCGATGAGCCGGGTGTCAACCAACTGAAAAAGGCAAACCCGGCGTGAGCCGGGGACGCAAAGCTAGAGGTCTCGTGGAGGCGAGATAGCTCGGTTACCAGTGCTCACCATGGATGGTGCGTACATGAAGAAGTATTTGTGGGGGCTGCGATCTCTTGCCTTGGGAGCTGTCACGGCGGGAATCGCGCTGGCCGGCCTGCCGGCCACATCCTCTGCCGCGCTGATCAGCGGCGGGGCGTGCGACAACTCGACGCTGTCGCAGCCGTTCGCGCAGTACGGGGACACCAACGACTACAAGCTCGTCTCGGGCGGCAACTTCGAGGGCAGCCTTTCGGGCTGGACGCTCAGCGGCGGCGCCCGCGTCGTCAACGGCGGCAACCCGCACGGCTCGAGCAAGCACTCTGTCTACCTGCCGGCCGGCGCGAGCGTCACCACCCCGTTCACCTGCGTCAACGCGGCGTATCCGTCGTTCCGCCTGTTCGCTCAGAACGACAGCCTGCTGTCGACAATCGTTCCGCAGGTCGTCTACAAGCTGCCGCTGCTCGGGAACGTCGCGCTCCCGATTGGAGCGGCTGCGCTCAGCCCTAACTGGAGCCCGACGTTGCCGCTGCTCACCGCATCGCTCGTCACGGGTGTCTTGAACGGTGGCACCGCCCAGGTGGCGCTGAAGTTCACCGCGGCGCTCGGCCCGTCAAACGTCGACGACATCTACGTCGACCCGATGATGCGCCACTAGGCCCGCTGGCCTGGAACACACAAACAACTGCGGCAATCGCGATCGCTCGGCGGAACGCACCCCGACGGGCGATCGCACCAGCCGTTAATTCTCAGCTCGCCCGCATCAAAACGCCAAGGTTGATCGCCGCGGCCATCGCGCGGTAACCGGCGTCGTCGGGGTGCAGATGATCGCCCGAGTCGTAGCGATGGGCGAGTTGCTCCGGATTGTTCGGATCGGCTAGGGCTTTGGCGAAGTCGATCACGCCGTCAAACGCACCGCTGGTCAGGATCCAGTGGTTGACCTCCTCGCGCTTGGCCTCGCCGCTTGAGGTCCAGTACCTGGCGCCGCGGAACGGCGTCAGCGTCGCGCCCAAGATCGGTACTCCGGCCGCGTGGGCCTGCGCGATCATCTGCCCATAGCCGGCGATGATCTGCGCGGCGCTCACGTTGCTGTGCGGCGCCGTCAGCCACCCGATGCTCTGGCTGAAGCCGATGTCGTTGACGCCTTCCAGGAGGATCACGGCCTTGACGCCCGCGTGCGCGAGAGCGTCCGGACCGAAGCGCGCGACTGCGTTGACGCCGCAGCACGGGGCGTCGTTGAGCACGCGGTTACCGCCGATGCCCTCGTCGATCACGTTCAGCGTGCTGCCCGAACGGGACAGCAGCCGCCGGGCGAGATCGTTGGGCCAGCGGGCGTTGGCGCCGACGGTGGAGCCCACCCCGTCGGTGATCGAGTCGCCGACCGCAACGATCGTCCCCGCCTCTCGCGCCGGTGCTACCACGTCGACGTCATCGACCAGGTACCAGGTCAGCGTGCGCGTCTTGAACGCGCCGGCGCCGCCCGAGTCGGCCGTGTGGTCTCCGGATGCCACGTAGTTGAACTGCTGGGCGGCGCCGTGCTCAGTTGGCGGACCGGTCGGGCGCGGCAGGAACTCGCTGACGGCGAGCTCCTGCATCGGACGCACGGTCAGCCGGACGGAATCTGACAGCGCCTCGGCACCGGGCGGGATCGTCACCGACGGCTGCCCGGCGAACATCAGCCGCCGCGTCGTTCCGGGTGCCAAACGCGGCCCCCGAGCGTGTATCGCGACCGTTGCGCGGCCGATCTGCAGCGGGGCCGCGCCATAAGCATTTGTGAAGCGGATCCGGACCATGGATCCGCCGATGCTGCTAAACAGAACGTTGCGAACCGTCTGGTTGTCGAAGCCAGTCACAAACCGACTGCGCTGAGAGGCGGCTTGAGGGCTCGCGGCCCACGCGGCGATCCACCGCTGAGGGCCAGTTGCAGGCGGCGCGAGCGAAGTAATGCCCGTCGTCTCGCGAGGATGCTGCGCGGCTACCGCGAAGTTTCCGTGGAACACCGCGCTGCCGCCGATCAGCAACGACGCGACAAGTCCGAGCCCCACGTACTTCCGGACGTTTGCAAGCGAAAACGATCTCAGCCGTCGACCTCCATCAGCGCCATCAGCCCCGTACCCCAAAGCCCGACCATCGTACCGCGAGCCTCCCTACGCTCGTCCGATGCCCGTGTGGGTAGCAAGAGGAACGCGAACGGGACGGCGACGACCGCCCGCCCCGCGCGATCTGGCTATCACGCGGGGCTGGACGGCTTGCGCGCACTCGCGGTCGGCGGCGTGCTGCTCTACCACGGCGGCGTGTCGTGGGCCGGCGGCGGCTTCCTCGGCGTCGAGGCGTTCTTCGTGCTCTCGGGCTTTCTGATCACGTCGTTACTGGTCGCCGAATGGCGCCGCAACCACACGATCGCGCTGGGCGCCTTCTGGGCGCGCCGAGCCAGGCGGCTGTTGCCGGCTCTGATCTTGATGGTCGCGGTCGTCGGCCTGTACTACGCCGTCGCGGGCCCGATGGATGCCGTGCCCGACCTCAAGGGCGCCGGGTTATCGACGCTGCTCTACACCGCCAACTGGCACCAGATCTCGACCGGCACGAGCTACTTCGCCGCCAGTGGCCCGGTATCGCCGCTCAAGCACACATGGTCGCTCGCGATCGAAGAGCAGTTCTACCTGTTCTGGCCGGTGCTGCTCGTGGGCGTGTTCTGGCTGGTGCGCCGCCGGCAGCCGCGGCGGCATCGAGACAGCGGCGGCGCTCTGCGGCTGCTGCTGGCGCTGACCATCCTCGGTGCGCTGGCGTCGGTGATCGACACCGCGATCCTCTACAACGGTGGCAAGGGGCTCGATCGGGTCTACTACGGCACCGACACCAGAGCGGCGAGCCTGCTGGCGGGCGCCGCGCTTGCGCTCGCGCTCGCGCTGCGGCGGCGCGGAGCCGCTCCGCTGCGAGAGGAGGGTGCCGACGCGGACCGTGCACGGCTGCTGGGCGCGGTCGCGATCGCCGGGCTAGGCGCCGTGCTGGCCGCCATGTGCTTCACGAGCTCGAGCTCCGGCTGGCTGTACCCGGTGGGGCTGGCGGGCGTCGACCTCGCCGTCGCGCTGGTGATCGCCGCGGTCGTCCTGGCCCCGGCGACACTCGTCGCACGCGCGCTTGCCGTGACGCCGCTGCGAGTGATCGGCCAGATCTCCTACGGGATCTACCTGTGGCACTTCCCGCTGTTCCTGTGGCTCGACGAGAGCTCTACCGGCCTTAGCGGCATGCCGCTGCTGTGCCTGAGGATCGCCGTGACGCTCGTCGTCAGCCTGCTGTCGTTCGTGTTCCTCGAGCAACCGATCCGCAGGCGGATTGTTCCCCCTCGACTCGTCCGGACGCTTGCTCCGGTCGCCGCCGGCGGTGCCGTGCTGCTGCTGTTGATCGCTTCCTCGGCGCAAGCGCCCGGGTTCAATGCCTCCGCCGCCCCCGCGCCGCCGAAGAGCACGGCAAAGCTGACCGGTTCAGCACCCGGCTGCCAGGTGCCCCTGAAGGACACGGGTCAATACGGACTCGCTCCCTTGCCCCGCGACAAGGCCACCGGGGTGATGTACGGGACGCTCGGCAACCACCTGGTTCACTGGCACGGTTCGACGACGCTGACGTTCCACACCTGTCCGCCCGAAAAGGCGCTCGTTGTCGGCGACTCGCTGGCGTACTCGCTCGGTGTCGGCCTGATGGACGACGAGCAGCACTACGGCGTCGAGGTCGCCAACGCGGGCATCCTGGGCTGCGCGTTTACGACCACCGGCGAGCTCAACGCCGGCGGCGAGTGGCAGGCGCCGTCGCCCGGGTGCCCGACGGCGCTTGACCAGTGGTCGCGCAATGCCAGCGAACTGGGTGCACGTGCCGTCGTCGTCGAGTTGGGCTATCGCGACGAGTTCGACTGGAAGATCAACGACAAGGTCGTTCATCTCGGCCAGCGCGCGTTCGACGAACAGGTCCAGAGCGAGATCGACCGCTACGCCAGCGTGCTCGGTCAGGACGGGCGGAAGGTCGTGTTCCTCTCGATCCCGTACACAAACCCGCCGCCGAACGCCGACGGCTCCCCGTCGCCGGCTGCCTCTCCGGCACGCCACCGGCTGATCAACCAGATGATCCAGAACGCGGCGCGCGGCCATTCCAACGTCGCCGTCGTCGACCTCGACAAGAAGATCTCGCCCGGCGACCAGTACAACGCGAAGGTGGACGGCCAGGTGTGCCGGTTCGACGGCATCCACTTCAGCCTGTTGTGCTCAAAGCTGCTTCAGCCCGACGTGCTTGGCGCCACGCGCAAGCTGACCGACAGCTGACGGTCGCGTCAGTCGAGGTCCAGCGGGGTGAGGGCGGCGGTCCACATCGCGTCGCGGACTGCCCGCTCGGGGTCGGGGAGATCCAACTGCGCCACTCCCTCCGCGATCGCCTGCCGCGCGACGCCGGCTGCGACCGTGGCCGACGTGCTGCGCAGGTGCTCGATGCTCGGGAGCACGCCCGCGCCGGGACGGCTGGCGTCGACCAGCGACGCCAGCGCGTGGGCGGCAGCGAGCAGCATCCGGTCGGTCACGCGACTCGCCCGCGAGACGATCGTCCCGAGCCCGATGCCGGGAAAGATCAGGGCGTTGTTGGCCTGCCCGATCTCGTAGTCGACGCCGTTGTAGGGAACTGTGGCCCATGGCGTCCCGGTGCCGACGAGACCGCGCCCGTCGGTCCAGTGGATCACGTCGGAGGGCACCGCCTCGATCAGCTCGGTCGGATTCGACATCGGGAAGATCATCGGCCGCTGCGTGTGGGCGGCCATGTCGCGGACGATCGCCTCGGTGAACGCGCCGCCCTGCGTCGAGGTCCCGACCAGGATCGTCGGGTGGACGTTGGCGACCACGTCGGCCAGGCCGATCGAGCCGTCGCCCGACGCTGTCCGCCACGTGCTTAGCTCAGACCGCGGTCGCGCGTATGCCACCTGGAAGTCACGCAGGTCACTCATGTCGTCGACCAGCAGCCCCTGCCGATCCACGCACCAGAACCGTCGCGTCGCCTCGTCCTCGGGCAGGCCCTCGTCGACCATCACGGCGCGGATCTGGTCGGCGACGCCGACCCCGGCGGTTCCAGCTCCGAAGATCACGACGCGCTGGTCGCCGGACCGCGAGCCGGCGACGCGGATGCCCGCGAGGATCGCGGCGAGCGTGATCGCTCCGGTGCCCTGCATGTCGTCGTTGAAGACCCGGACGTGGTCGCGGTATTGCTCGAGGATCCGTCGCGCGTTGGACGGCCCGAAGTCCTCGAAATGCAGCAGCGCGTGCGGGAACAGCCTCGACGCGGTCTCGATGTATGCCGCCACCAACTCGTCGTAGCGCTGTGCGCGTACCCTTTTATGACGGTTGCCGACGTATACCGGGTCGTCGAGCAGCGACTGGCGGTCGGTGCCGACGTCGAGCATCACCGGGATCACGCGGCCGGGATGGATCCCGGCGGCGGCCGTGTAGATCGCGAGCTTGCCGATCGAGATCGCCATCCCGTTGGAGCCCCAGTCGCCGATTCCGAGGATCGCCTCAGCGTCAGTCGCGACGAGCAGGTCGACGTCGTCTGACCCGAGCCCGTAATTGTGAAACGCCGTCTCGACGCCGTCGATGTCGTTGATCGACAGGTACACGCCGTTGGGGCGCTGAAACTCATGGCTGTAGCGCTGGATGGCCTGGGCGATGACCGGCGCGTAGATGATCGGGAGCATCTCCTTGAGGTGCTCCTCGATGAGCCTGTAGTACAGGACCTCGTTGCGGTCGTGCAGGGCCGCCAGGAAGCTATTTCGCGCCAGGTCTGTGGGCTGGGCCTGGTATTGCTCGTATGCGCGCTCGCATTGCTGCGTGAGCGACAGCACTGCCGGCGGCAGCAGGCCCTTGAGACCGAGAACTTCGCGCTCCTGCAGCGTGAACGCCGTCCCACGGTTGTAGCGAGGGTCGCGCAGCAGGCTTCGCCCGCGGGGCATCTGTGAGTTCGTCTTCGGGAAGCGACGTGCTGCCATCACGCCTCCCTGGCTTGCGCTCGTGCTAGCCGCAAGGAGCGGTTGCGTGCTCGCCGATCCCCCGGTCCGAGAGCAGCTCCAGCTCCCGCGCCAGCATTCCGACGAGCGAAAAGTCGGGCAGGCGCTCCTGGAGGAGCGCAAGGCACCGGCGGTAGTGCCTCACCCGCCGCCGGCGAACGGTCTTGCCCACCCCGGCGCCGAGGCTCAGCTCGCGCGCCTTGGACACCTTGTCGGCGGCGAACAGCATCAACGCCTCGTCGCCCGCACGCGCCACCTGGTCGCGAAGCGCGGCCTTGCGGTGCGCGTAGCCACTGATCTGATCGTCCTCGGTGACCGCGAGCACGAGCCCCGTCACGTGAGCTCCGAACAGCCTCGACAGTTCGGACTCGGCGGCGTCGGCCTTCTCCAGCGTGTCGTGCAGAAGGCCGGCCGCGATTACGTCATCCGGCGCGCCCGCCTGGTACAGGAGCGCTCCCACCTCGAGTGGATGCAGGATGAACGGCTGGCCGTCGACCTGGCGCCGCTGTCCTTCGTGCAGACGACGTGCATACTCGACCGCCACCTGCGTCTTTGGCAGCGCGCGCGAAAACTCCAGCGTGCTTGACCGTTCCTCCACGACGGCGGCAGTCTATTGCGAACTCGCAAACTGCGCGAACAATCTTGTCGGTCGCCTTGCTACGGACTGCACCAAGTGGTAACCGCGCAGCGCCTCAGGCAGTCGTGCGCGACGTCGCAGCTGACGCCGCCGGCGCGGCGAGATCGGCCGGGCGGCGGCGGGCGGTAAGCAGCGCGAGACCGACCACCCCACCGGCAAGCGCGATCCCCGCGGTGACGGTCCAGGCGCGCTGATACGCGGTCAGTACGGCGGCCGGCGAATGTGGCGACCCGAGCACCGCGATCAGGACGGCGACGCCGACGGCCAAGCCAATCTGGCGGAACATGTTGACGACCGCCGAGCCGGTCGCGAAGGCGCTGGCCGGCAGCGACGCCGAGCCCGTGGCCACGAGCGTCGGAAGGGTGAGGCCCACGCCGATTCCGGTCAGCAGGATCCCGCCGAGCATCTCGCCGACGTAGTCGGGCTCGAGCCCCGCGACGATTGCCCACCAGGCAACACCGGCGGCGAAGATCGTCGAACCCGCCACAATCACCAGTCCCGGGCCGAACCGGGCGATCAGCGGCCCGGCGACGAGGAATGAGCAGATCGGCACCATGATCGGCCCCGGCGCGATCGACAGGCCGGTGATCAGCGCCGACCAGTGCCAGACGTCCTGGGCCCACACCACCCGCGAGAGCAACATCGCCCCGAACGCGGCCGAGAACAGGAGCGCCACGATCGAGGCGCCGGTGAACGGCCGCAGCTTGAACAGCGAACGGTCGATCAGCGGGTTGGGGTGCACGACGTTGTGCACCGTGAAGGCACCGAGAGCGACCGCGCTGAGCGCGAGCACGCCGATCGTCGCGTCGCTGCCCCATCCCCATGCGCCGCCCTTCACGAGCCCCAGCGAGAGCGCACCGATGCCGCCGGTGATCAGCACCGCGCCGAGCGGGTCGGGCGCCGGAACGGAGTGGCCCGGCACCGCCGGCAGCCGCCGCCAGCCGACGAGCAGCGCGAGCAGACCGATCGGGACGTTGACGAGGAACACCCAGCGCCAGCTCGCGGCAACCAGGACCCCGCCGATGACTGGCCCCAGCGCCGCGGCGATCCCGCCGACCGCCGCCCACGCCCGCACGGCGCCGTGGCGCCGCTCGGGCGTGGTGGTCGCGAGGATCAGGCCCAGCGACGTCGGGGTCAGCAGCGCGGCGCCGGCGGCCTGCACGACGCGGAAGGCCACGAGCATCGGCAGGCTCGTTGCCGCGCCGCACGCGGCCGACGCCGCAACGAACACCGCCACGCCCAGCAGGAAGCCCCGATCACGGCGGTAGCGGTCGGCCAGCCGGCCGAACAGCACCAGCAGCGCGGCGTACACGATCGCGTAGGCGTTCAGCACCCAGGACAGGTCGGCGAGCCCGTCTGGGCCGACGTGGAAGTCCACGGCCATCTGGGGGAGCGCGACGTTGACGATGAACAGGTCGAGGCTCGCGAGCACGACGCCGGCGCAGACGATCACCAGCACAAGCTGGGGCGAGGCTTCGCGACCTGCCTGCGTGCGGGGGCTCTGCAATCGGTTCGATGGGGTCAGGAGCTGGCTTAGGCTGGGCATAGCCAGGCATCCTACCACGCTGGCTTAGCGTGTGGAAAGTCAGCTATGATCTGCGCCATGGAAGCAGCCGTTCGATTGACCGGGTCTCTGGAACCACGCGAGGGGTGGAAGGCGGAGCGCTGCACGATCGCCAAGACGCTCGACGTGATCAGCACCCGCTCGGCCTTTCTGGTTCTGCGCGAGGCCTTCTACGGCACCACGCGCTTTGACGACTTCGCCGAGCGTGTCGGGATCAGCGAGCCCGTGACGGCGGCTCGCCTGCGCGAGCTCGTCGACGAGGGCCTGCTCGAGCGCGAGGACTACCGCGAGCCGGGGCAGCGCACGAGGCAGCGTTACCGGCTGACCGAGAAGGGCGCTGACCTGTTCCCCGTACTAGTCACGCTGATGCAGTGGGGCGACCGATGGCTCGACGACCGCGGCGGCCCGGTCCAGTTTCTGCACCGGGACTGCGGCGAGCCCGTCACAGTGCAGCTGCGCTGCGCCGCGGGCCACGAGGTCAGCTCTGAGGAGCTCGACCTCGCGCGGCGACCGCGCTCGAGAGCCTGAGCGTCACCGCCAGACACACCCCCACGACGAGCCCCTCGAACGTCCCGCGCTCGAGGCCCTCGATCAGGGAACGCTCGGCGATGCCACCGAGCACGGTGCCGGCGGCTCCGGCCATCAGGGCCGCGGCGACGCACGCCGCGCGCGGGTGCGCTGCGACCAGCGCCAGTGGCGGCACGTCGTCGACGATCCCGCCGCTCGGGCCCGGCACAGCGCCGACGGTTTGACGGGAGTGGCGCGCCTGAATGGCGACCGCGGTCAACGCCAGCGCGGCAGCCGCTGCCAGACCGATCTGCAATGCCACCCACCAGCCGGCCATCTGCTGGGTGTGGTCAGTGGCGTAAAGCACCATCGCGACGCACGTCGCGAGGCCGGCGCCGATGGCGATCGCGGACCGGCGGCGGATCAGGGCGACCTCCGCATCGGGCAGCCGCCGGCTGCCGCGGGTTCGAAGCGCACGCAGCGCGGCCAGCAATCCGGCCACGAGCGCGATCTGGGGCGCGATCAGGATCGTGAGGATCGTCGGCACGGCGAGCGCGGTCGACAGCCCGTTGTTGTAGCCGGGGTAACCGCCGGCCGCGCCGATCGTCAGCTGGCCCGCTATCAGCGCGAGTGCTGCGAGTGCCAGCGCGCAGAACCCGTTGCGGGCAACGCGGCGCGCATCGTCGGCGGCGAGTTCTGCGGCAAACGCCTTCGCCAGGTCGCCCGGGTCCCCCAGGCGCTTTTCGGCCTCGGGGTCACAGGCGAGATGGTCGGCGTACTCGAGCGCGATGCGCCGACGCAGGCCGCGGCGTACTCCGCGCTTGGTGAGCTCTTGATCGAGCCGGTCGAGGAACGCGCTCACGCCATCACCGCCTGCACCGCCGCCGAGAAGCGCTGCCAATCCCCTCGTGCGCGACTGACGGCTCGCTTGCCGCGCGCGGTGAGCTGGTAGACGCGGCGCCTGCGGCCCGACGCCGTCGACCAGCCGCTCTGAAGCAGTCCCGCCCGCTCGAGTCGATGAAGTGCCGGATAGATCGTTCCCTCCGGCAGGTCGAAGACGCCGCCGCTGCGCTCACGGAGCGCCTGCGCGGCAGCGTACCCGTGCACTGGGCCGTCGGCGGCGATCGCGAGCAACATCCCGTCCAGGTGGCCGTGCGGATCCATACCTAGAAAGTCTAGGCATAGGGAGCCAAGGTGTCAAATGCCCGGATCGCGCGGCGCGCGTCGTGTGGCAAACGTCCCACTCGGCGCCGGGGCCCCGCGGGCGTGGGACGTTCGCTCCATCCCAGGGAGCAAAGATCCCACCCGACCGGTTGACGCTCCAGTTTGGGACGTTTGCACGAGCTAGCCGGCGGCTGAGCTCAGGACGACTCTCGGCGCCCCCACAAGAGGTAGCCGACCGCACCCACCGCGTTGAGACAGAGCACGCGCCAGATCAGCTTGCTCCCGCGCACCTCTGAGCTCGGGCGGCGCTGAATGTCGCGCTCAGCGGTGAAGACCAGCGCTAGCGCGACGGCGATCAGCGCGGACAGGCCGGCGCGTCGAGCAGGCGGAAGCTGCTTGAAGTCCTCGATGGATTTCGACATGCGTTCGATCTTACGCCTGGCCGGTTGCGATGAGCCGGTGTCTTGCGGCCGCCGAGCGGCTGCAAAACCCGTCAAAGCGTGATCGGGGCCGCAACCGTGAGCGGTTGGACACGCATGTCGTGCATAACTTGACACGCCTCGTCGATCGTCGACCGTGTGCGGGGTTGTTCACCGCTTCGCGGCCCGCAGACACCCATCACCCACTCCCTCGATGGGGCGTGTTGACGTGTCGAGCACGAGACCGCGCTAAGCGATCGTCAGCTCGAGCCGTTCGCGGTCACCGTCCGGCTCGTTGATCGCATGCTCGCCGAGCCGTAGCTCGAGCACCCCGCGCAGCGCGTCGATCACGTTCGCGCGCGCCTCCTTGCGCGTCCGCCCCTGGCTGTGGGCGCCGGGCACCTCGGGAACGGACGCGATGATCCAGCCGTCGTCGCCGGTCTTGTAGTCGATCGTAAGGCGCAGCGGCTCGTTCATGGCGCGGAAACGGTACTGCCCGGATGCCCGCGCGGCGACAGTTTCAGGCCGTCGCACGAGATCGCCCACTCCGGATCTCGCCTTTGTCGTGCGAAGCTTGCGCAATGCTGCGCATCTCCCGCTGGTTGCGATGAGCTCAGACGCCGCCACGACGTGGGGCGTCGGCGAGTACGCGCTGATCGCCGAGCGCCTGGAGCCGGCCGCGCAAGCGGTCGTGGACCTCGCAGGCGTCACCGACTCTGACCGCGTTCTCGACATCGCTCCCGGAACCGGCAACGCCGCGCTGCTCGCAGCAAGCCGAGGCGCGAAGGTGGTCGGCCTCGACTTCGAGCCGAGGCTGCTCGACATCGCGAAGGCACGTGCGCACAGCGCGAACCTCCAGATCGAGTGGATCGAGGCAGACCTCGAGTCGGCGCCATTCGACACGGCGGCATTCTCGGTCGTCGTGTCGGCGTTCGGCGTGATGTACGCGCCCGACCACGACGCCGCTGCGGCGGCACTGGCTCGCACCTGCGGTCCCGGCGCCCGGCTCGCGCTCGCCGCGTGGACGCCCGGAAGCTTCATGCCGGCGATGGGCGCCGCCCTCGCCCCCTACCTGCCGCCGCCTCCGAGCGGAGCGCCGCCGAGTCGCTGGGGCGACGCGTCGGCAGTCAGCCAGCTCCTCGACCGTCACGGGATCAGCACGCGCGCGACGACCGCCGAGTCGCTCTCGCTATCCCTCCCCGACCGCACCGAGGCGGTCGACTTCCTGATCCGGACCGCGGGCCACGTCGTCAGCGAGCAGTCCCGCCTGCAGCGCGAAGGGCGGTGGGAGCAACTGCGCGACGACCTGGCAGAGCTCGTCGCGGCGCGGGACGGGGGAAACGACAGCGTCGAGCTGCGGTGCGAGTACCTCGTCGTCGTCGCCGAGCGGGCGCAGTCGCGAAAGTGAGCGCGGGCCGGCTGCTCACCGTCCACGGCGTGCAAGCCGACGTCGTCGAACTCGAGCAACTCGACGACGCCGGTGTCGAGTGGTTCGCAGTCGGCCCAGCCGGCGAGGCGATCGGCGCGCTCGCCGAAGTCCTGCCCGGTGCAATCGGCAGCGGCGGCGACGCGGACTGGATCGCCGCCGTGATCGCGGCGATCGAGCGCGAGCCGGAAGCAGGCGGCCACCGGCGCTCGCAACTGCTGGTCATCTGCGCGAGCGGCACCTGGTTTCACGCCACCTTCGCCGAGAACCGTGAGTCGATCATGCGCCATGGGCTCGACTGGCGCCGGATGGCGGGAGGAGGGATCGCCGGCAGCGTCGAGCCGGAATGGCCGGGCGTGTTCCTCTGCTCAGATTTGGAAGACGCGCACTGGTTCGCAGAGATGGGCCGCCGGGACCTTGTCGACATCTGGGCGGTCGAGCTGGACGGCGTCTGGTTGGAGGGTGACCCCGGCGCCAGCGGGGGCGGAACCGACAACTGGATGATCTGCCCCGAGCCGATCGCGCCGAGCCGGCTGCGCCTCGTCGAAAAGGATCTCGCTCGAAAACGCTGACCGGCCGGGCTACCGCGCCGGAACGACCGCGAGCCCGATCGGGTTGGTGCCGATCGGGACCGGGATCTTCACCGGCGACGATCGCTCCTCGGTCAGGCGCCCGCCGGCGCCGATGCGAAGCGCGTGCACGTCGTTGCCCTTTGCGCGTGGGATCTGCGCGACCGCGCGCATGTCCAGCATGAAGAGCACGTGGCCACTCGGATCGAGTTCGAAGTTCCAGGGGTTGCCGGGCGCGTTGAGCTTGACCGCCTCAAGCTCGCGGGGGCGCGTCGGATCGTGCGAGATGTCGAACACCGTGATGTTGTCGCTGCCGGCGTTGCCTGAGTACAACCGGGTGCCGGCCGCATTGAGATGCGTCCAGCACGGCAGGAACGAGTGCGGGTTCGGAATCGAGCGCACGAACGTCAGCCGCGCTTGATCGTTCCAGCGGTAGATGATCGTCCGCGAGAGGTTCGCCACCTGCGCGTAGAGGATCTTCAGTCGCGGGTGGGATACCAGCCCGGCGGGCCACACGTTCGGAAGCCGGCGCCCGCCCGGAAAGACCCCCTTCGCCAGGCGCAGTGGCGAGTTCGGGCCTTCTGTGAGCGTGCCGTCGCGGCCGATCGCAAACGCCCTGAACACGCCGGCCTCCTCGCTGGAGATCAGGACCTTGCGGTCCGGCGTGACGTAGGCCTGCAGCGGAGACGAGCCGGGCGGCACGTCGATCGATGAGATCGGCGGGCTGAGCGACCCGTCTGGCCGGACGTGGAAGCTCGTGTAGTTGGCCGGCGTCTTGCGGAGATTGCGGACTCCGTCCTGCGCCTTGTTGGCGACGATCAGCGTGCTGCCGGCGAGCCCGACGCTCGAAGGCGCCGCGCCGTTTGACTGAAACGGCGAGCCGGCGACAGGTGACAGCCCTCCGCCGGGGCGGATGTGGAACACCGCGATCGTGTCCGAACTCGAGTTGACGGCGAACAGCAGCGTGTGCCTGGGGTTGGTGATCACCTCCTGATCGGCGTCGAGTACCCCGGAGTTGCTGAGATCGTGCGAGCCGCTGCCACCGGTCGGATAGCGGCGGATGTGCCGACCGCTCAGCGTCCCTTTCTTGTAGCTGAAGGCGAGGATCTCGTTGGATCCGGGTGCCTTGGAGTTGGACTCGATGTAGACGGTCCCGCTCTGAGGCACCGCCGCAGCGCGGCCGGCTCGGCTCGACCCTAACGCGGGGACGGCAGCCGTTGCCAGGGCAACGACGCAGACAACGACGGCGCGGCGGTTCACGCGGGCATCATCGCCGGTCCGCCGCCAACGCGCTCAACCCTCGGTCGCCCGCGGTGCATAACGATGGTGGAGCATCAACGCGTTGCCGTCGGGATCGGCGAAGAACGCCATGTGGCAGACGCCCGTGTCGAGGATGTCGCCGCTGAACTCGACGCCGCGCTGCTCGAGTGCCGCCCGCGCGGCGGCGACGTCGTCCACGTGCAGCGCGACCGCCAGCGCGTTGACGCGGTGACCGATGCCCATCGCCTCGCCGACGACGACGCTGAACGTCACGTTGCCGGTCTCGAACTCGGCGTACTGGCGCTCCGGTAGGTAGACCGAGCGCCGCAGCCCGAGGGTCTCGCCGTAGAACTCCACCGCCTTGTCGAGGTCCTGCGTCGAGAACGGCACGAAATCCACGCCGGTCACCAAATGCTCTCTCGTAGCCATCGTCGCTCCTTTGGTCGAGTACGCCCGTCCGCCATGATTCTCGCGGGTGTCCACGTCACGCGCCGATCATCCGCCGAACCTGGTGTGGGACTGGTCGGTCGCCGCACTCGCAGCCGTGTATGCGCTCCCCGCCGCGGTCGTCGCCCTGAGCGATACCCAGCGCGGGATCGCGCTGGGTATCGGAGTGCTTCCCGGCGCGATTGCCGGATTGCTGCCCAGACGCCGAGGCAGGCTTGCGGTCGTCGTCCTCGGCGCGGCCATCGGGGTGCCGATGTTCCTCGGCGGACTGCTGGCCGGCGTCCCAGTGCTCGCTGTCGTGGCGATTGGCGCGCTCGGCGTCGGCGCGGCGGCGCTCGCAGCGCGTTTTCGCCTCGGGACGATCGCGATGACGCTCTGCCTGCCGATGTTCGGGGTCGGGCTGAGCTACGCCGACATCGGCAAGGCGGCCGGGCTGGCGGGGCTGATGCTGCTCGGCTCGGCGTTCGCGTGCCTGGTGTCGATGCTGTGGCCCGAGCGGCCGCCACCGACCCGGCGCAGCCCGCCCGCGACCGCGGCGAAGCCGACGCTCGAATACGGCGTCAGGCTCGGTGCCGCCGGCGCGACCGCGGCGGCGATCGGATTCCTGGCCGATCTGGAGCACGTCGGCTGGGCCTGCGCTGCGGCCCTGCTCGTGATGCGTCCAAGCGCCGACATGCAGCGGCTGCGCAGCGCCGGCAGGATCCTCGCCGTCGCGATCGGCGCCCTGGCGGGAGCGGCCCTCGTCCGCCTGCACCCGCCGGCCGCGGTGTACAGCGTGGCCATCATCGCCGCGATCGCGGCCGCCGGCGCCACGCATCGCAGCCGCTGGTACGTGACCGCGGCGTTCACCACGTTCCTGGTGTTCCTGATGCTGCTCTACTCAGACCCACAGACCGCGAGCAAGCGCTTCAACGAACGCGTGCTCGAGACTTTGCTCGGCGTCGGCATCGCCTACTTTTATGGGCTGGCGCTCCCCGCCCTCACCCAACAACGGAGAAGGTCAAAGAAGTGACCGACTCGTTTCCTCGCCAAAAGGCGCGCACACGCGATTTCACGCTCGGTGAGCCGCGCAGCTTCGAAGTCGCTGCCGACGGCAGCCGGGTCGTGTTCCTGCGCTCCCCGGCCGGCGATGATCCGCAGACGGCCCTGTGGGTGTTCGACACTGCGCAGCGGCGGGAACGGCTGGTGGTGGACCCAGCGACGATCCTCGGGGACGCACCCGTGGAGGAACTGTCGGACGAGGAGCGGGCGCGACGCGAACGCACCCGGGAGACCGGCGGCGGGATCGTGTCGTACGCGATCGACCGCAACGCGCGGATCGCGGCGCTGCCGCTGTCCGGCAGGCTCGTGGTGGCCGATCTCGAGCGAGGCGGAGCGACGCAGCTGGCGGTCCCGACTCCCGTTCTCGATCCGCGGCCCGACCCAACCGGCCAGCGCGTGGCGTTCGTCCACGAGCGGTCGCTGCACGTCGTGGAGCTTGCGGACGGCTCTGTGACGCGCCTCGCCGGAGATGAGCACCAGGACGTGAGCTGGGGGGTCGCGGAGTTCGTCGCCGCCGAGGAGATGCATCGCGAGCACGGCTACTGGTGGTCGCCCGACGGCGACGCGCTGCTCGTCGCCAGGCTCGACGAATCCGCCGTCCCGCTCCTGTGGATCTCCGACATCGCGAACCCCGCAACTCCTCCGCGACCCGTCCGCTACCCGACGGCCGGCTCGCCGAACGCGGCCGTCGAGGCGCACCTCCTGCGGCTCGACGGGACCAAGCGCACAGCCGTGGGCTGGGATCGGGATTCCTATCCCTACCTCGTCGCCGCGCACTGGGACGAGCACGGCCCGCTGTTGGCGGTGCAGACCCGCGACCAACGCCAGCTCGTCGTGCTCGGCGTCGACCCAGTCACCGGCCACACCACCCGGTTGACCCAACAAAGCGACGACGCCTGGGTGGATGTGCTCCCCGGCGTGCCCCGGCGGCTGGGCGACGGACGGCTCGTCACGACCGGCGGCGTAGACGATGCCGTGGCGCTGCTGATAGACGGCACTGCCGTCACGCCAGCGGCCCTCGAGGTCAGGGCCGTGCTGGCGGTCGCCGGTGATGAGGTGCTCTTCACGGCGTGCACCGAGCCCACCGAGGTCGGGGTGTGGCGATGGAACCAAGCCGCGGACCTATCCCAGCTCACCCCAAACCCCGGCGTGCACACGGCGGCAGCCGGCGGCGGCGTGCGCGTGATCGGGTCGAGCGGGATGGACCACACCGGTACGCGCTGGGTCCTCGACGACCACGTCTTCGAATCAAGCGCAGAGACTCCGCTCCTGAGCCCGAATGTCGAACTGCTGACGGTGGGCTCGCGGCAGCTCCGGGTCGGGATCGTGCTCCCGCGCGATCACGAGCCCGGGACGCCGCTGCCGGTGCTGATGGATCCGTACGGAGGGCCGCACTTCCTGCGCGTGCAGCAGTCCCGCCGCCTGTGGCTCGAGCCGCAGTGGCTCGCCGACCAGGGGTTTGCGGTGATCGTCGCCGACGGCCGCGGAACACCCGGTCGCGGGCGTGCATGGGCGCGCTCGGTGAACCGCGACCTCGCCCAGCCGGCGCTCGAAGACCAGGTCGCGGTGCTCGGGGAAGTCGTCAAACTGCACGCCGAGCTCGACCTGTCACGGGTCGCGATCCGCGGCTGGTCGTTCGGGGGATACCTCGCGGCGCTAGCCGTCCTGCGCCGCCCGGACGTGTTCCACGCCGCGGTCGCCGGCGCGCCGGTCACCGATTGGCGGCTGTACGACACGTTTTACACAGAGCGCTACCTGGGCACCGAGCCTGACGGCGCCGACAGGTCGGCCTACGACGGCTCGTCGCTCCTCCACGACGCGGCGAAGCTACGGCGACCGCTGCTGCTGATCCACGGCCTCGCGGACGACAACGTGCTGACAGCCCACACGCTGCAGCTGTCGCAGCGGTTGACCGAGACGGGCCGCCTTCACACCGTGCTGCCACTGACCGGGATCACTCACATGACGCCGCAGGAGGCGGTCGCCGAGAACCTGCTGACGCTTCAGGTCGAGTTCCTCAAGCAGGCGCTTGAGCGTGGGCCTGATCCCACATGACGCGCCGCTCGGCGAACGTCAACGGACGCCAGCGCTCTCGCTCCTGGAGCCACACGTAGACGTTGACGTCGACGATGCTGCGCGCGTCCCGCAGGACGTCCAGCGCTTCCTGAGCGAGCACGCCGTCAGCCAGCTCCTCGCGCGTCATCAGGTCGACGACCTTGAACCTGCGCGGCTCTCTGGGCTTGGGCGCTGCCGGCTCGGCGGGCGGTGCGGGCTTGCGCGGGACGAACACGGGCTCGACCACCGAACCGCGCTTCTCCACGCTTTCGAGCGGCACCATCTGCGCGCCCGTGCCCTTCGTCTCCGTATGCAGAACCCACTTGCCCATACCTCCAGGGTAGAGCCACGAGTGGCGCCTGTCAGCCGCGCAATTCGAGCGTGAGCGACGACGGAGCGGCGGCGCTGTGTCCGATCGTGTAGACGCCGCCGGCGAGCTGCGGAAGCTGCTGCGGCAGCGGTGTCAGGTGCGGCGTGTCGGCGGTCGACAGCGTCAGGCGCATCCGGTCGCCGGCGGCGATCGTCGCGATAGATCTCGTTGACGCGAATCGTGATGCCGCTGGCGCCCCTTGATCGATCTTTCCTTCCCGGAGCCGAATTCCCGCGGCGACCCCGAGCAACCCACCTACCCATAGGCTTGTCCCAGCGACACAAAACGAAGGGAGCGGCGATGAATGACGTGTATCCGGTCCAATTCTCGGTCGACTATCCCGACCGCGACCTCAACCGGGTGTCGACCGGCTTTCGGATCTTCACCGTGATCCCGATCGCGATCGTGATCGGGACGATCGGTGGCTACAGCGCGCGCTGGGGAACGAGCACCACGGGCACGACCGAGGTCGCCCTCGGCGGCACCGGGCTCCTGTTCATCCCCCCGCTGCTGATGATCCTGTTCCGTCAGAAGTACCCGCGTTGGTGGTTTGACTGGAACCTCCAGCTGCTGCGGTTCGCCAACCGCGTCGGCGTGTATTTCGCGCTGATGGACGATCGCTATCCATCGACCGACGCAGAGCAGTCGGTGCACCTCGAGTTCGGCTACCCCGACGCTCAGGTGGACCTGAACCGGTGGCTTCCGCTGGTCAAGTGGCTCTTGGCGATCCCACACTGGATCGTGCTGTTCTTCCTCTACGTCGGCGTCGTGTTCGCGGCGATCGGGGCGTGGTTCGCGATCCTGTTCACGGGTCGCTATCCGCGCAGCATCTTCGACTACATCGAAGGTGTGATCCGCTGGCACAACCGCGTCGTCGGCTACGCGCTGATCCTGGTCACCGATCGGTACCCGCCGTTTGCACTGAGTCAGTGACTCATCCGTCGGCGGCATCGTCGGCGCGATGCCGCTCTCGCCGGATCAGCTTGGTGACCTCATGGCCGATCCCGATCGACGGGCCGCCGATCAGCTCCCAGGCTCTCGCGACCCCGATCAGGAAGCACACGATCACGAGGACGGCGATCGTGCGCACCGCCGAAGCGCGATCGGGATGCGCGGCCACCTGAAGCGCCGCGAGCAGCTGGATCACGAAGACGGCCGCGAGGCCGATCAGGAACGCCGCGTCGTGGACCTCGTGCAATCGCATACCCCGTGGCCGGATCAGCGACAGCAGCGACGCGACGACGAACGCGAACCCGAGGCCCGCCACGACCAACGCAGCCCAGCCGACCTTGTCTCCCGGGATCAGCCCGAACAGCGAAACGACCAGCGCGTTGGTGAACGCCGTCAGCGCAGCGGCTGCCCGGACTCGATGAACCTGGCTCTTGCCCGTCTCGGCGAGTCGTTCCTGCGAGACCGAGATCGCCACGAATAGCAGGCCGATCAGCGCTCCGGCCACCCCTGCGCTGGCCAGGAAGAAGTCGTTGAGGTTCTCGGGCGTCATGTCGTCATTCTCGCGGCGCGCCCGGCGGCCGCGCGCGAGTGGTATAGACGGGGGCAAACGACCGAGAGGAGGCCGGGTGTCTCGTCCGGTCACGCTGTTCACCGGTCAGTGGGCGGATCTGCCACTGGCGCAACTGGCAATGAAGACGGCCGAATGGGGCTTCGACGGCGTCGAGCTCGCGTGGGGCGCGCGCGACACGGCCGCGTTCGTTCGCCGCAACGACTTCCCCGCCTCTCAGTCGTCATTCGATGTCGCGTTCGCCGAGGAGAGTCACCATGGATAGAAGCGTCTCGAGCCAGCCGTCGCAGGCCGACCAGCGACCCTCGACAGAAGTGCCCACGATCGGCGTGGGAATGCTCGGCTACGGGTTCATGGGGCGGGCTCATTCCAGCGCGTTCCGGACGATCCGGCACATGACCTGGCCCCCGCCCCTGATCCCTGAGCTCGTCTCGATCGCCGGCCGCTCGGAGGCCGCCGTGGCCGGAGCCGCCGAGGAATTCGGCTTTGCCGAGCACGTGACCGACTGGCGAGCGCTGCTGGCCGACCCGCGGATCGAGCTGTTCGACAACACCGGCCCGAACAACGTCCACACAGAGCCGAGCATCGCCGCCGCGCAGAGCGGCAAGCACGTCGTATGCGAGAAGCCGCTCGGCCTCACGGCCGACGACTCATTCGACGCGTGGCAGCGCGTCGACGCCACGGGCGTCAAGCACATGTGCGCCTTCAACTACCGGTTCGTCCCGGCGGTGCGGCTCGCGCGCGACCTGATCGCTGCCGGAGAGCTGGGAGAGATCCTCCACTTCCGCTGCGCCTACCTCCAGGACTGGCTCGTCGATCCCTCGGTGGCCAACTTGTGGCGGCTTGACAAGTCGCTCGCGGGCTCGGGCGCGCTGGGCGACCTCGGCGCGCACGTGATCGACGTGGCGCGCTACATGGTGGACGAGATCGCGACGGTGTCAGGCGCGCTGCGAACGTTCAACCCGGTTCGGGACGGCGTCCAGGTCGACGTCGACGACGCGTTTGCTGCGACTGTCGAGTTCGACGGCGGCGCGCTCGGCACGATCGAGGCGTCTCGCTTCTGCGCCGGGCGCAAGAACGGCATGCGCTTCGAGGTCAACGGGACGGCGGGCTCGATCGCTTTCAACATGGAGCGGCTCAACGAGCTCGAGCTCAGCGAGGGCACCCGCGGCTTTCGCACGATCCTCGTGACCAATCGCGAGCACCCGTATCTCGCGTACTGGTGGCCGCCGGGACACATCCTCGGCTGGGAGCACACGTTCGTGCACGAGCTGCACCACATGCTGACCGCGATCCGCGAGGACGGCGACGTGGCACCGCACGGAGCGACGTTCGAGGACGGGTACCGGGCCGCCGAGGTGTGCGACGCGATCGTGAGGTCATCGGAGACCGGCGAGCGCGTCACCCTGGCCTACCGCACGGGCGCGTCGTCCTAGTCCGTGCCGGCGCCGAGCGCGGACACGATCGCTTCCAACGCCGGCTCGTGATCGCTGTCGTGCACCTCGATCGCAAGCCGTCGCGAGGCCCCGTCCCATGCCATCTCGAAGAATGGGCAGCAGCCGCGTTCGATCTCGATCAGACGGAGGACCAGCGACTCGGGCACGGCTGAGCCGACTCGGATGACCCGGCGGCGCCGTTCGCGCTCGAGCACCTCGGCGCCGCGTCCGGCGCTTGCATAGCGCGCGAGCTGCTCGGCGAGCTCCGCCTCGTTCAAAGAGCAGGACGGCTCCATGAACTCATCGTACGCCGACCGTTGGCACCGCCCTCAGATCAAGACCGTTACCACCAGCGCGACGAAGGCGATCAACAGCGTCACCGACACTAGGAAGCCCAGAGCCCCGGGCTGATGATGCGGCTGCGAGCCGTCGACTGCGCGGTCCCGATAGAGGGCGTTGCCCTGCCGCCAGGTGAGCAGCGCGAGCGCCAGCGTCGCGACCGCGGCGATTACGGCAAGCGCGTCCAGATCCGCCTCGAACGCCGCGCGCGCGATCAGCGTGCCGATCGCCAGCATGCTGAGCGCGGAGCGCGTCCAGGCCAGCGCCGTCCGGTCGCGGGCGAGGCCGGGATCGAACCGGGTCGTGTCGCCCGAAGCACCAGCGCGGCTGTGCTCAGGGGTCAATGCACGATCCGATCGATGATCGCCAAGATGCCGCCGCAGAGGGCGATGATCACGATCCCGCCGGTGAGTACGCGCGGCATCCACGAGTAGTGGAGCGGCCGCTGAAGCCTGATCGCCCGCTCGCTGTCCTCCCAGTGCACGTAGCTCGCCAGGGCCAGCACGCCGCCGAGCACGATCAGCGGCACGGCCACGATCAGTCGCAGGCCGTGGGGGCTGAGGTTCAGGAACTGCGCGGCGGCCAGTCCGGCTGCGATCAGCGCGAGCGCGGTGCGGTTCCAGGCGAGGAACGTCCGCTCGTTGGCCCAGGTGAAGCGAGGGTCTGGCTCGGTCCCAGTTTCCTCGAGCTCGCGCTCCCGCTGCGCAGGGGATGCCAGCCAGCCGCGCGACCGAGGGGCAGCGCTCTCGTCGGAGTCGCCAGCGGTCGATTGGCCACTAGGCATGACGGCTCTCCGGGTGTCGCGGTAGGCCGTCGTGCGGGATCGGCTCCCACGGCGCGGCGTACTTCACGAACTGGCGAACGCTCGGCCGAATGCCGGGGTCACCGTCGAACGCACCGATGCGGATCCCAATCGGGTCGGCATGGCTCAGATTACGACCGAACAGCGACGAGCCGCAATCGCCGCAGAACCACTTCTCGCCGCCACCATCTGGCTGCCAGACACGCAGCCGGTCCTCACCAGAGACGATCCGAAAAGTCCCCTCCGCGGGATGCGCGCTCGCCGAGACTGCGGTGCCCGTCCGGCGCTGGCAACGCTTGCAGTGGCAGTAGCTCGCGGCCACAAGTGGCGCGGTCACCTCGAATCGCACCGCCCCGCAATTGCAGCCGCCGGTCAGCGGAAGGTTCTCACTCATCGGGCACGTCCACAGCAGTGGGCCGCGCGTGGCGGTAAGGGTCCTTCGGCGCGCGGTCCTCCGACAGTGATTCCCTCGAGCCGGCAACGAGCTGCTCGATCGCGTCCGCCAGGTGGATGGGCGCGATGTTGTAGTCATTGCGGGTCACGCGGATACGGTGTGCCGCGAGCAGCACCTCGGCATGCGTGAACCCGGCCGGAGGCTCGAACCGATACGACGCCAGCTCGATCAGCAGTCCCAGCGGGTCGGTGAAGTAGATCGAGTCCATGAAGCCACGATCCTTGACGCCACTGTGCTTGATTCCTCGCTCATCGAGCCGCTCGACGGTCTGGGCGAACGTCGCCTGCGACAGCGCGAACGCGACGTGGTGTACGCAGCCGGGGTCGGTCGGCGTGCGCCTGGGGTCTGCCGTGCGCTCCTCATTGGTGAACACCGTGATCAGGCGGCCGTCGCCGGGATCGAAATACAGGTGGCTTTCGGAGGCGTTGTCCAGATTGGGCTGTTCGAACACGAACGGCATGCCGAGCACCCCTTCCCAGAAGTCGATCGATGTCTGGCGGTCGGCGCCCACGAGCGTGATGTGATGGACGCCCTGGCTCTGGATCTTTCTCACGCAGTCACGGTCCTTTCGGCTTGATCATGGCCAGCGAAGGCTCGCAAACATCATCCCCTTCGGGCGATGCCGTCACCGAACCGGGCGGCGACCGTGGCAGGCGTATGACCGCGTGGCAGATCGCTAAGCGGGTCCTCCTGCTGATCGTCACGGCGCTGTCGCTGTATCTACTGGCGCCCAAGGTGATCTCGGTGCTGGCCTCGTGGCCGCAGCTCAAGACGCTGAAGCCCGGCTGGCTGGGGCTCGCGGTTCTGTTCGAAGCGATGAGCTACCTGTCGCTGTGGTCGATGCAGCGCGTCGCACTGCATGCAACGAGTTGGTTTGCGGTCGGCACGTCACAGCTTGCGAGCGGCGCTGTCGGAAGCATCGTTCCCGGAGGTGCGGCGACGGCGGGGGCGGTCGCATATCGGATGCTCACCAAAGCAGGCGTCCGCAGCGACGACGTCGCCTCTGGCATCGCGGTCTCGTCGATCGCCACCACGGCGGTCACCCTGGCGATGCCGCTGCTCGCGCTGCCGGCGATCATCGGCGGCGTGGCCGCTCCGCGCGGCCTGATCCAGACCGCATACGTCGGCATCGCCGGCTTCGTCGCCGTCGCAGTCCTCGCCGCCGTGGCGTTTGGCTGGGACCGCCCGCTGCTGATCGTGGGACGCGCAACACGCTGGCTGATCCAGCGCGTGCGACGTGGCTCGGCGGCCGACCTCCCGGAGCACCTTCTCGAGCAGCGCGACCGGATGAGGAAGACGTTCGGCCGGCGCTGGCACGTCGCGCTGGTGGGCGCCGTGGGCAAGGTCGGTTTTGACTACGTCGCGCTCGTCTGCTGCCTGGCCGCTGTCGGCGTGCGCCCGCACGCGTCGCTTGTGCTCCTTGCCTATGTCGGCGGAGCGTTGCTCGCGCTGATTCCAGTCACTCCGGGCGGGCTGGGGTTTGTCGAGGCCGGCCTCACCGGATTGCTCACGGCCGCCGGCGTCGGCGCGCAACAGTCGCTCGTCTCGACGCTCGCCTATCGGCTGGTGGCATTCTGGGTGCCGCTGCCGGCGGGCGGCGTGGCGTACGCGTTGTTTCAGCGGCGCTACGGAGTCGAGCCCGAAGAGAGCTCGACTTCGAAAGCCGTGCCGTAGTGGTCCAGTGCCGCGCGGGTACGCGGTACCGCGTCCGCATCCACGAGCACGCACAGCAGAGCCTGTCCGGGTTGCAGCTCCTCGCCGAGCTTGCGCAGGCGCTTGTTGGGAATGCCGGTGTCCCGCATCCCAATCAACGCTCCGCCCGCCAGGCCGATCAGCGCACCCCCGACTGGTAGCCCCAGCAACAGGCCCGCGACGAGACCTACCGTCCCGCCGCCGACGACGCCCTCTCCGGGTGCGATCTGGCGCGTTTGCGCAAGCTCGATCCGGCCGCGCTCGGTGCGCGTGACGACCGCCGCATCGCGGACCGACACGTCCTGCTCGGCCTCCAGCACGCGGACGGTCGCCAGCGCGTCATCCGGAGCGTGTTCGCGCTCCAGGACGACGGCGACGAAGGTGGTTGCCCGAGGTGGCACGGTTGCGGTGATTATCGCCGCGCTCGCGAGCCGAACAGCCGGCCGAAACCGCGAGAACCGAATCCGTACCCCGATCCGCACCTGTACCGAAGACCGAGCAAGGTCGGAGACCTAGGCTCGGAACGCATAGGTCTTGACACGGCGCACGAGGGGGCAATCTGATGCGTGACCAGAAGACGTGGTCGGTGCGATTCATTTCGGTACTGGGCGCTGCTTCCCACAGGCCTCGGGCAGGATCGCGCCATCCCTGTCGTCGGGTCAACCGCCGACGGCAGCGATTACCACGTCCTCGCTCAGTCACCCGGCATCAGCAACGGCACGGTGTTCGCGCTAACTCGCGTAGTTCGCTAGCCGATAGAGGACGTGGCGGCGCAGCGGGCTGCCTTCGGCCACCCTGGGGTGGTCGAAGTCGCCCGCCGCGTCGTGCCACATGCCGAGGCGCCGCATCACGCGGATCGAGGGCTCGTTGAGCGTTGATGTGAACGACACGATCTCTTCCAGGTGGAGCTGCTCGAGCCCAAAGGTGACCGCAGCCGCCGCGGCCTCGGTCGCGTAGCCGTTGCCCCAGAACGGCCGGTCCAGCCGCCACCCGACCTCGACGGCGGGGGTGAAGTGCTCCTCGAAGCTCACGCGGTTGAGTCCGACGAACCCGATGAACGGCGGACCGTCGGTCACCTCCACGGCCCACAGGCCCCAGCCCTGGCGCTCGATCGTTTCGTACACGTAGCCGGCGAACTCATCGCTCTGCTCCTGCGCGAGCGTTGACGGGAAGTACCGCATCACTTCGGGATCCGCGTTGAGCGTCGCGAACGGCGCCAGGTCGGCGTCCCGCCACTGCCTGAGCTTCAGCCGGCCGGTAGTCAGCTCAGACACGGGGTCGGGTGAGCTCGAGTTCAGTCTGGGCGACCGTGACAGGCCCGTCGACACCGGCCGGGTCGAGATCGAGCCGGGCCTGTCGCCCAAGCTCCTCGAGCCCTTCCCGTAGTGGCCGGGCGCCCAACTCGCGGGCGACGTGCAATGCGCGGCGCAAGGGCGCCTCGACATCCCCGCCGGCGCCCCCCGATCCGAGCAGCGCCTCGGCGTGCCGCCAGGTCGCGTACGCGCCGAGATAGCGGTCACCGCAGGCGTCCCACAGTGCCTTGGCCGTGCCCCAGAGCGCCGGGTCGCCGTGGCCATCGATCCGTGACCGCTCGGCAAGCGCCGCGGCACGACTCGCGAGCACTCGCGGCGGTGGTGATCCCGACAGCTCGTCGAGCAGGCCATCGAGCCGCTCCAGCATCTCGTCAGCGCTCGCGATCTGATCGTCGGGCTCGACGTCGGGCGCCGCCCCCGCCACGTCGGCGCTCGCACGAACCGAGAGCTCGTACAGCCGGGCGGTGTAGAAGACGTGCTCGCTGCCGTGCACCAACGCGAGGCATTCCGTCAGGAGCGCCGCGGCCGCCGCCGGCCGGCCGGCCCACAGCTCCGCGGTCGCGCGACCCTCGACGATCGGGCCGATCCAGACCGAGCTCATGACGTTCTCGAGCAGGCGTGCGGCACGGTCCAGAGCACGACGGGCCGCCTTGAGCTCACCACGCTCGGCGAGCAGTCGCCCGAGGGTCTCGCAGGCGATCAACTGATTGAGCCCGGTGGGACCGCGATCGAGCACGTGCAGGACGAGCTGCGCGGCCTCAGGCCAGCCGCCGTCGCGCAGCAGGCGGCCGGCGATCTCGCAGCGCAGGCAGTCTCCGAAGCGCCGGTCAATGCCCAGCGCGCGACAGGCCTCGATGCCCTCGCGTGCGAGCGCGATCGACTGCTCCACCCGTCCGGCGTGGTCGAGCGCATCGCTGCCATTGACATAGCTGCGGCCGATCTCGTCTACCAAGCCGAGACGCCGCGCGATCGCTCGTGCCCGTGTTGCGGACTCGATGGCCCGATCGAACTCGCCGACCGCGCCCAGATTCGGGCAGCTGGTGTTCAGAATGTGCGCCTCGATCGCTTCGGCACCGACTGCCCGAGCCACCTCGAGCGCCTCTTCGCACCGAGCCGCCGACGCTTCGCGGCGGTTGAGTCGCAGCAGCAGTTGGGCCTCGGCGGCCAGCACCAACGCGCGCTCGGCCGACGCGGGCTCTGCCGGCATCAGCACCGCCGCCAGGTCGTACTCGCGCAACGCAGCGTTCTCGCCTTGACCACCGTGCCACAGGGTGTGGCCGAGTCGGGCGTGAGCGAGGGCTGCGCGAGCGGGCTCGGCTCGCGCGTCGGTGCCGTCGATGACCTCACTTGCGAGCGCGATCGCGCGGTCGTACTCGCCCGCCAGCAGCGCCGCGTCGGCGGCCCGCCGGGTGATTTCGACCCGGTCGAGGGGCAACTCCACGGCGCCTGCGGCGTCCCACATCCCGAGCGCCCGCTCGTAGTGCATGAGCGCTTCGGCGAGGGCGTGCGTGTGTTCGGCGCAGAGCCCCGCCTCGACGGACGCGCGCAGAGCTTGCGGAAGCCGACCGGCCGCGTGCCAGTGATAAGCGAGCTCAGCGGGCGCGGCGGAGCCGGCAAGCTCGGGCTGTCGGGTGAGCGTTTCCGCGACTATCGTGTGAAGCGCGCGGCGCCGGCGTGGCAGCAGGCCACGGTAGGTCGCCTCCCTCAGTAGCGCGTGGCGAAACGAGTAACCCCGCGAGCCGGGGTCACGGGTGAGGATGTTGCTGTCCATCGCGATGCGCAGGACAGCTGTCAGCTCATCGCTCGAGGAGCCGGCGACGGCGGCCAGCAACGCGTCGTCGATGGTGCGTCCGGCGACCGCGGCGATCTCCAGCACGGCTCGCACGTCCGCCGGCACGCTGTCCAGACGCCAGCGCAGCGCGTCCTCGAGCGACTCGGGCAGTCCGGCGTTTGCCAGAGCCGACGCGAGCAGCTCTTCGACGAACAACGGGTTGCCCTGCGAGCGAGCAAGCATGCGATCGACGAGGATCGGGTCCGGCGTCTCGCCGGTGATCGCCGCAATCTGGTCACGTAACTCCGCGCGGGTCAGCGGCGCCAACTCGAGCCTGGTCGACTGGCCGCTTCGCGCGAGCTCGTGGATGAACGGCCGCACCGGATGGCGCCGCCCATGCAGCTCGTCGCTGCGGTACGTACCGATCAACGCCAAGCGCTCGGGTCTGGCAGCACGCACAGCGAATGCCAGAAAATCCCGGGTCGATCGATCAGCCCATTGCAGATCCTCCACGACGAGCACAAGCGGTCCGGCCGTCGACGCGTTCAGCAGTGCCGCAAGCAGCCGCTCGAACAACCGAGCCTGTGAGCCGTCGTCGGATATCGGAAGCGACATCTGCTCGCTCTGCACGGTGAGCTCGGTCAGGAGCTCACCGGCCTCGCCGGTGGCGCGCCGCGGATCGGCACCTTGGGCCGTGACGCCCAGCAGACGCAGGACCGTGATGATCGGGGCGTAGGGCAGCTCACCGTGCCCCAGCGGCGGGCATTCACCGACGAGCACTACAGCGCCGGGGGTGTCGGGGCCGGCCGCAAACTCCGAGATCAGCCGGCTCTTGCCGATCCCGGGCTCGCCGCTGATCAGCACCACCGATCCCGATCCCGCCGCCGCCGCCGACACGGCGTCCGCGATCGCCCGCAGCTCGGCGCGACGGCCGACAAACCTCGGGCTTGAGATGCGCCCGATCACCATCGCCATTATCGCGTGACGCGCCGGTGCCGGGATTCGGATCGAGCATCGAGGCTAATATTCGCCCTGGGTGCGCCGGAAGCAGAACATGCGGCGGATTGGACTTGCGATCCTGGTGCTCGCACCGGTACTGGCGTTGATCGGCATGACCGCCTCGGCCACGGCCTATCCGGTTCAGTATTGCGCCGGGGTCCCGATCATCAATGGGACGCCGCCATGGGGCTTTCACACCGGTCAGCCGATCAGCGGCGCGACCGGCAGCTACGCCCGCGGCCACGGTGACATCAGCCTGACCCACAACACGGTCTCCGGGATCCTCTGCCAGGTCGACCGTGTCCGACACCAGCCCGACCGGCTGATCGTGATGGCCGTCAAGCATCACCTCGTGTACCACTCGCACCACGCCGTGATGTGGGGTGTCCCGGGGAACATCATGAAGATCATCGTGCGCGTCAAGAGCAGCACCGACCCGCACTGCAAGGTCGGCACGCTCGGCCACGTAACCCTGTTTGCGAGTTACAACAACGTGCGCAGCGATAGCGTCCAGTTCTTCTTTCCGGCCGCCTGCAAGGACCACAACCACCTGTATCACGGGACGCAGGTCAACAACCAGGTCCCGCCGCTCTAGCCCCGACGCCGGCCGGCCGCGGGCGCCACGGTAGCCTGTTGCCGATTCCTCCGAAGGGAGCAGGTGATGCCTGTCCTCGTAGTGGTTGAGGTGCCTGGCGGTAGCTCCGCGCTCGATGAGGCGCTGATGCAGGCTTGGGACGTGACCGGCAGTCCGCCCCCTGGGAACCGCCTAAGGTTCGCCGGACCGATGGACGGCGGTTGGCGAGTCGTCAGTCTGTGGGATTCGGTCGAGCAGTTTCAGGCCTTTCTGCACGATCGCCTGCACCTCACGCTCGACGACGTCGGCGACGGCCAGCCGACGATCAGCATCTGGGACGTGGAGACTGTCCACGCCTACGACTGACTGGGCGCCTGGTCGCCCATGGCCGGGTCCTGTCACAGCGAGCGCGGGCGCCCCGCGCGACGCGCGAGGTAGATCGCTGTCACGAGCGGAGCCAGCACGAGAACGACGAACACGGCGGTGCCGAGCACTGTCGAACCGGTGCTCGATCCGCCTGCGTTGGTGCAGTGCTGCACGCCGCCAGGGAAGCCGGAGCAGTATCGGTTTGTCGTCGTACCGCCCGCGATCAGCGCGACGAACAGGGCGGTCGCCAGGCCGCCGGGTATGACCAGGGTTCCGATCCACTTGTCGCGCGTGGTCCACGCGCGCGAGCTCCACAGCAGGATCAGACCGACAAGCCAGCCGACTCCGAAGATGAACCCGCCGAACGGGAGCAGGATGATCGCTGCCCATTCGGCGACGCCGCGGCGATTCGGGGGCTCGTCCCGAGGCGGCATCTCGGCCGCGATGATCGCCTCGGGCTCGCCGAGCCTGTCGAGCACGGTGAGCGCCTGTGCGTCCGACGCGCCCGGCTCGATCGCTTCGGACAAATGCCCCTGGATCTCGGCGAGCAGCTCCCGCCGCCGTCCGGCCGGGAGATCCCGTCCGGCGCGGCGCAGACGCTCCAGGTAATCGGCGGCAAGCGGGTGGAGAGTGTCGGTCGTCATTTGAGTACTCCGTTGCCAAGCAGGGTGTTGACCGAGTCGCGGAATCGCGTCCACTCGATCACGAAGCCGTCGAGCACTGACTGGCCGTCTGGGGTGAGGCGGTAGTAACGGCGCGGGGGCCCTGACGGCGATTCGCGCCAGGTTGTCTCCACCACGCCCTCGCGGCGTAGTCGGCCAAGCATCGGATAGAGGGTTCCCTCCGTCGTCACCAGGCCGTCGGCATCACCGAGCGCGCGCACGAGCTCGTAGCTGTAGCGCTCACCCTCGCGCAGCAGCGCGAGCACACAAAATTCGAGCACGCCGCGCCGAAGTTGCGATATCGCAGTGTCGCGAATCGACGGTGCCATGCTTCGCAAGGTACCAGGCTGCGCCAAGCTGGTCAACCCACCAGGCAGATCAACGGAGGCTGTAGGCGACGACCTGCGGATCCACGCGCCGCCTCTTGCCCGCGTCCCCTGCCGGGATGATCACCGTGCGACCGGCGATCGCGATCGGAGCGTTGGTCGTCGTGGGCAGCCGCCGCCGGTAGACGATCTTCCCGGTGTCACGGTCGATCGCGAGCACGGTGCCGTCGAACAGCGTGGTGAAGAGAAGATCGTTGGAGACGGTGGCGGCCCCCACCGGCAGAGACGAGACCTTCACATCCCATTTCAACTTGCCGGTGGTCAGGTTCAGGGCCTCCACCTCGCCGGCGAGCCGGCCGTTGGAGGAGGTGGCCACGGGCAGCGTCAGAGTCGTGTAGGTGAGCGGCAGGTCGAGCGTCGCCACATACACGCTGTTGCCGGCGAGGGCGAGGTCGGTCAACACACCGCCGATCGATCCGGGGGCGATCGTGAACGGCACGGTCAGCGTGAGCTTGTGCTCGAGCGCCTTGAGCGAGTCGTCGTCGTGACCGTTGTGCTCGCCGACAGGCGTCTTCCACTTCAGCCTGCCGGTGTCGGCATTCATCTCGTAGACGTAGCCCATCTTGCCGCTGCCGATGACGACCGGGACGGAGCCGGCGCGCGCCGAGATCGGCGACGTCTGCATGTCGTAGTCCTTGAAGTCGTTCGGCACGCCCTGGTAGTACCAGCGCAGCTTGCCGGTCGCCGCGTCGAGGTTCACGTCGCTGTTGGTGTAGGGCATGGCCGCCGGGTGCGAGATCGCGTAGGCGGGCGTCTGATATGGGTTGCCGGTTCCGTATGTGACCGATCCGTCGCCGCTGACGAGCGGCGTCTCCCAAGCACCACCCGCCCCGAGACCGAGAGCCTTCACGCCGGGCGCTGAGCCGACCAAGGTGTTGAACTTCCAGAGCACCGCACCGGTGGACGCGTTCAGCGCGATCAGCACCCCGCCCCCAGGCGCGTTTCCGTACTGGCTCGCGAGGTAGACGCGGTCGTTGGCGACCTCCGGCTGAATCCCGAACGTTCCCTCGCCGCTGGTCAGCACGTGCGTGTTTACCCAGACCTGCTTGCCGCTCGCGGCGCTCACCGCGAACACCGAGGTCGGCGTCTCCCCGTACACCCTTCCGTCGGCGACGGCGACGCCGTTGGGCCCAGGCCCACTCCGTTCGATTTCGTTGCACACGTACTCCCACTCGAGCTTGCCTGAGCCGAGCGCGAGCGCGTAGACGTTGGAGTCGAGATCCTGCAGGTACACGACACCGTCTTGCACGATCGGGCCTGCCACCAACGATCCTAACCCTGTAATTCCGACCGCGCCCTTGCCGGTCAGCTTGAACATCCACGCCGGCTTGAGCCTGGAGACGTTGGCGACTGAGATTGCCGCGTCCGGTGCGTTCCGGGTGTTGGCAAGGTTCGCATTGGGGTCGGGCCACGAACCGGAACCCGGCGCCGGGGAGGCAGCCGCACGCAGCGTCTGGGTGTGGCAGCCGTCGCCCGCAGCGACAGTCCGATGCCCGCCGCTGCCGCACGCCGCGATCAGGAGCGCGCACGTGCCCAGCGCGGCCAGGCCTGCGGCCTGACGACACGAGCTCGCTCTCATCGCACCCACCAACCGTGGAGTATGCGCCGTCGTGTGTATTCCGGCCATCAAATTGGTCACCGCCGATACCCCTGAGCTAAGGAGTTCGTCTCCGCCTGTCGAAAATGCGGGTGAAGATTCGTAGGCGGGCGCCCAGGCTGGAAGGGCCGCATCGCGGGTGAGTTTCGGCGCCTCACCGTCCGCCGCGCGAGTCTCCGGCCCGCACGCGTTACTGTTGGCGCATGCCGCGGACATCCGTCAGGGTGCCGCAGGCGCGCGTCGCAGACAGCGTCGCCGTGGGGGCGCCGGCGGTGCCCACTCCGCTCGAGATCGCAGGCTTCGCGCCGGGCACGAGCAACCGCCAGATCGCCGCGCTCGCCCGACGGCTGAGCCGCCAGCCGAAGACTGCTGAGCACTGGGTCCCGGTCAGCCTCGTCGGCCCACCGCCGCCGGTGAATGCCTCCGAGCGGGCGACGCCCGAGAACCGCCAGTTCGCGCAGGTCATCGACGAGACGGACAAGCTCGACAGCACGGCGCTCGAGCGCAAACGGTGGGAGATCGTCAAGGACGCCGTCTCCTATCCCAGCACCGAGCACACCGCCGCGCTGCGCATGCTCGAGGCGATCGAGTTCATCGAGGGGCGCCGCGGGATCAAGCACGCCGGTGCGACCGACTGGAGCAGCCCGGGCCGCCGCGCGTCGATGCGCACGGTCGTCGAGGAGGGCATTCGCGAGAACGGCTCGTTCGAGAAAACGATCGAGAGCCTCGAGGGGTATTCGGAGACCGAGGGCGACCTCGACCGCTTCAAGAGCGAGGCGAAGGCGTTCGCCAGCGAGTTCCGCAGCCAGGCATTCACCACGACCGAGCGGATGCTCGACGGAAGTCAGGTCGCGATCCAGAAGATCATCGAGTCCTATGGGATGCCTTACGACTCGGCGAAGGTCGAGGCGAGCGCGTACGTGCGCGATGCGATCAGCCTCGACGATGCCGTCAACGGGGTCATCGAAATCGCGGCTCAGTCCAACAATGCCGACGTCGACTCCAACTGGAAGAAGCGCCGCGATCTCGCCGACAAAGCGGAGAAGCTCAAGAAGCTGCAGCAGCTGGTCCACCAGCGCGAGCACGAGCGCGGCGTGGCGTGGGCGAAGCGGGGCCTCGACGACAACACCAAGGAGGCCAGGGAGGCGCGCGCTGCAGACGAGCGGCTCAAGGACGCTTACCGTCAACTCAAGGCCGGGTGGATTGCTGCCGAGCGGCTGCACCCCGTCCTCGGCAGCTTCCGCCACGGCGGCGACCTCGACAAGGTGGATCTCGGCGACCTCGACACCGCAACCGTTCAGGACGAGATGCGCGCAGTCTTGCGTGAGCTGCTCCCCAAGCTCGGCGACATCATGCGAGCGCGCTACAAGCTCCATCACAACGAGCTCGACCCGCTGACGCTGCCCACCGTGGTCGCGCTGACGCGGGCGAACATGTTCGTCCCGAAGGGCTCGATCCGCGACGGCGTCGTCAACGACCTGCAGCGCAAGGCGACCAGCAAGTCATCGTGGATCGCGTTGTTCGCGTTTGCGCTGGCGGTAATCACGCTCATCCCCTCCGCGGGCGCGTCGTTGGCGATCCCGGCCGGCATCGGCGCGGTCGCGCTGGCCACCTACCAGGCCGTCGAGGAGTGGGAGGACTACAGCCAGAAGAAGCTGCTCTCCAACACGGCGGTTGACATCGCCAACGCCCTGGTGACCGAGGATCCGTCGCTGCGGGGGTTCGTCGAGAGCCTGTTCTCGATCGGGCTCGAGATGGTGCCGCTGGCGCTCGCGTTCCGAGAGGCGCGCGCGCTCAAGCGGCTGGTCGCCGCAGGCGAGGACGGCAGCGAGCTCATCGCCAAGCTCAATCGGCTCGGCGAGGAGAAGGGCCTGGGCAAGCTCGGCGACCAAGTCGCCGACGACGCCCGTAAGACCGCGAAGGTCAAGCCACCCGAGCCGCACGGCGGCGGACCGCGCGACCCGCACGACCCGCACGCGACGACCGCGCACGAGCCTCGCAAGCCGACGCCTCACGGAGACCTGACCGCCGCCGAGCTGGCGAAGGTGAAGACCTACTCGTCCGCGGATGCCGTCAAGGACGCGACCAAGACAGCATTCGGCAAGCTGGGCAACAAGGCGACCGGCGTCAACCCCGAGTACGACGTGCTGCAAACGGTGATCGGGTCGATCAAGCGCGACGACAACGGCAACAAGCTGCTCGGCATCTACAAGCAGTACCACGCAACGGTCCGCGACCCGGAGGCCGCGGCCGAGTTCTGCGCCGCGATCTGGCAACGGGCGGCCGACAAGCACATCACCACGCTCGAGGCGCTGGAGGAGCTCGTCCCGGGAGGAAGGGCGCCGCAGATCGTCAACGGCGAGCTGACCAAGGCCGAGCTCCTTCAGGACCCGCCGTTCATCGACATGGCGTTCAACGGATCCGACCACGGGACCCACACGCATCTGTTCATGGAGGGGTTGATCGACTTCAAGCACGGCGCCGGGAAGGGCCGAGAGATCCGGCAGATGATCGCTCGCGCCGAGGGCAAGGCGATCCCGCGCGGGGGCGGCAAGCCCGACAAGCAGTTCTACGAGACGTTCTGGGATGCGATGTTCGACGAGTACGACAGCCGCCACCTCAACAGTCCCGAGGGCATCCAGCGCGTGCTCGAGCAGCACCTCGGCTTCCCACGGCGGATCAAGCCGCGCTAGCTGATCATCACGTCGCGCTGGGCGGACCGAACCAGGTGGTCAGCGCGTCGCTGAGACGCGCGTCGGTCTCGTCCTTGACCCAGGCGACGTAGCCGTCCGGGCGAACCAGCACGGCTGTCGGGTCACGGACCACGCCGAGCACCGGGAGCTCCCAGTCCCCCGTGTGTTCCGCATCGATCAGCTTGACCCGGTCAGCCCATGGCGCGATGTCGCAGTCGCCTGGCTGACCGAGATTCAACAGCAGCGGCCTCGCATCGCGCAGCAGCTCGAACACTCGCACCGGGCCGTCGGCGGTGATCAGGTCCAGATCGGGCATGCGCCGCCCCAGCAGTGGATGTCCCTCCCCGAGGTCGTAGTGGATGTCGAGCCCGGACATGAGACCGGCGATGTGTTTGCGGGGCTCGTCCAAGCTTGTGAGCTCGGACAGCACGTCGACGAGCGCCAGCATTCGATCGTCGCGGCGCTGCAGCACAGCCTGCGCCATCGTCAGCTTGAGGACCCGCGCACCGACCGGGTGGCGTTCGTCGTGATAGCTGTTCAAGAGGCTGTCCGGAGAGATGCCGTTGACCACCTGGGCCAGCTTCCATCCCAGGTTCACGGCGTCCTGCACGCCGAGGCTGAGACCCTGTCCACCCGCCGTGTAGTGAATGTGCGCGGCGTCCCCGGCCAGCAGGACCCGTCCGGCGCGGTAGGCCGCCGCCTGGCGCGTCGCGTCGGTGAACCTCGAGATCCAGGTTGGGTTGTGGATCCCGTAGTCGGTGCCGAACACCCCGGTCAGCGCCTCGCTGAGATCGCGCACGGTGGGCTCGGTGCTCGCCCCGAGCTGCCGCTCGGTAACGACGACCCGGAACGTCTTGCCGTCCTCCATCCTGCGGATGGCGTGGACGCCCGTGGCGTCGTGGCGCAGCTCCTGCTCGGGTGGTCCGTCGGTCATCTCGACCTCGGCGATGATGTTGCTTCGCGTCGGCTCCCACCCCGGAAACTCGACGCCGGCCGCCCGACGGATGAGGCTGCGTCCGCCGTCGCAGCCGACGAGATACTGCGCCCGCAGCGACTCGCCTGCAGCGAGCTGAACCTCGACGCCGGCCTCGTCCTGCGCGAACCCGGTTACCTCACGTCCGTAGTGGATCTGCACCGGCAGCTCAGTGATCCAGTCGGCCATGATCCGCTCGATCTGGTTCTGCCAGATCGCGAGCGTGTACGGGTGACGCGACGGGAAGTCGCCCATGTCGAGCACGCTGCCGCCGAACATCACGACGTGATGCGGCTTACCCTCGGCAAGGAACCGATCGGCGATCCCGCGCTGGTCGAACAGCTCGACCGTGCGCGATTGGAACCCGCCTGCGCGTGCGTCGGCGAGCACGTGATCCGAACGCCGCTCGACGACCGCCACGTCGACCTGCGCCAACGCGAGCTCCGCCGCCAGCATCATCCCGGCCGGCCCACCGCCGGCGATCACCACCGCGTGCTCTGTCGTGCCCATTTCGCAGCTACCTCCCTCGGGCGGGTCAAAGCGGGCGGCAAGCTACCAGAGCTTGTGTAGACACGCCTGGCTCGCGGCGTGAGACGATCTCCCCGAGATGTCGTCCTTGGAAGACGAGATGCGCGCCGCGGCCGTCGCCGCGGCGGCTCTGATCGAACCGGGCATGCGGGTCGGCCTGGGCACCGGCCGGACGGTGGCGCAGCTGCTGCCGGCGCTGGCCGAGCGCGGGGTCAGGCAACTCCGGTGTGTGGCGACCTCGCCGGAGACCCAGAAGGCCGCAACCGCGCTCGGTATCCCGGTGGAGCCGTTCGATCGTCTCGATCGCCTCGACATCGCGATCGACGGCGCCGACCAGGTGACTCCCGATCGCTGGGCCATCAAAGGCGGTCATGGCGCGCACCTGCGCGAGAAGATCGTCGCCAGGGCGGCGGACCGGTTCGTGGTGATCGTCACGCCCGACAAGCTCGTCGACGCTCTGCACCCTCCCGTGCCGTTGGAGCTGGTGGCGTTTGGCTTGGCGGCGACGCTGCGCGCTCTGCGAGTCGCCGACCTCCGGGCCGACGCGCCGCCGACGCCCGACGGCGGTGTCCTCGCCGACTACCGGGGAGCAATCGAAGACCCCGCCGAGCTTGCCTCACTGCTCGATCAGACGCCGGGAGTCGTCGAGCACGGCCTGTTCGGACCGGCGCTTGTCGACGACGTCATCGTCGGCCGACTGGCTGAGCAAGCCCGATGAGATTCCCCTCGCTGTCGTAGAAGAACGTTCCGAGCTCGCCAGTGCCCTTGCTCGGGTAGTTGTCCGGGGCAGTGATCACGTCGCCGCTGGCATCGAACCCGGGCATCTCGAAGCGTTCGAAGCTCAAGCCTCTGGCGCGCAGTTCGGCAATCGTCGACTCGAGGTTCTCGACCTCGAAGCCCATCTGCGTCGATTTGCCCGACGGCTTGCCCGACGAGCTGAACAGATGGAACTCCGTCGGCCCGCACAGGTACCGCAGGCCCCCGGCGCGCTCTTCGACGGGCTCGAGGCCGAGCTTGTCTCGGTAGAAGGCGCGCGCCCGCTCGAGATCCTGAGCGGGAAGCTTGGCGACGGTATGAGCGTTGTCGAGCGGTCCGGGCATGAGTGCCTCCTGTATCTGTCGCGGTGCTATAAGACGAGACCGGCGCGTGGCCGGGAACTCATCGCTGCTGCACAGCCGCCGGCTTACGGATCGATGCGTCGTCGACGCGTGCAGATACGGTTGCGGCCCAACCAGGCGCGGGTCCATACTGGGGTGGTGGATACGGGGCAGCGGCCAGGAGACGAACGAGACCAGATCGCTGACGAGCGCGAGCACCGCGCCGACGATCGCGAGCTCCTCGCAGATGAGCGCGAAAGGCTTGCCGACGAGCGCGAACGACTCGCGGATGAGCGCGAAAGGGTCGCCGACGAGCGTGAAGGTCAGCTCTACGGTAAAGCGCGTCACAGCTCGGCCGGAGCGCTGCGGCGAAGCCAGGACGCGCTCGACCGAATGCGAAAGGCGCTCGACCGTGTCGGGCGCGGGGTCGCGCGCTTCCAAGCGGACGTCGATCGCGAGGAGGCTGAACGGGACCGCGAGCAAGCGGCGGTCGACCGAGAGGTCGCAAGTAGCCGGCGCGCCGGCGATGTCACCCGATCCGGTTGATTCGGGTCACGGCCTCCTCCGGACTCGGGGTCGCGTTCGCCAAGGCGCTCGCCGAGGCGGGGGCCGACATCGTGCTTGTGGCGCGGCGAGCACTCGGGCCGACGAGCGGCCACGGTTGCCGCGGGCGTCGCGGTGCCGGGGAACGCGACGTTTCTCGCGGTCAGGGGCGCAGCGGCCGCGCAGATGGCCTACAGCGCCTCGCGAGCCGGCGTCCTGCACCGCGTCCGCGTTTCCGCTGACGGCGGGATCACCGCCGCGTACACGACCCCGAGCTAATCGCGCCTCAGGTCATGCGCCGGTAACGCCAGACCGACAGCGGGATGAACACGGCCAGCAGGCCCACGATCCATGCGATCGCACCGCCGAGGGAAGGCGGCGTTCCGGGCACGAGAGCAAGGGAACGCGCGGCGTTCGCGGTCAGGGTGACCGGGCTCACCTTCGCGAACGTCTGCAGCCAACTCGGCATGCTCGAAATCGGGACGAACACCGAGCTCGCGAACACGAGCGGGAACAGGACCACAAAGCCTGCCGACTGAGCCGCCTCGGCGCTGCGTACCGTCAGCGCAACGAAGGCGAAGATCCAGCTGAGCGCGAGTCCGAAACCGCTGACGAGCGCGATGCAGCCGATTGCTTGTGCGACGCCCGCCTTGAAGCCGAAACCGATGATGTAGCCGACGATGATCATCAGCACGATGATCAGGACGTTCCGCACCAGGTCCGCGGCCGTGCGCCCGACGAGCACCGCGGACCGTGCCATCGGCATCGAGCGGAAGCGGTCGATCACGCCGAGCTTGAGGTCGTCGGCCAGGCCTATTGCCGTCATGCTCGCGCGGAACGTCACCGACTGAACGAGGATGCCTGGCAACAGGTAGTCGATGTAGCTCACGCCGCGGGGCAGTGACTGACTGATCGCGCCTCCGAACACGTACGTGAACAGGAGCACAAACATGATCGGCTGGATCGTCGAGAAGACCAGCAGATCCGGTTGGCGGACGAAATGAAGCAAGTTGCGCACGCTGACGACGCGCGCGTCTGTGATGTCCGCGCGAAGCTTGCGCGGCGAGAGGCGCCGGCGCCGCGACGGCGGCGTGCTCGCCGGGCGTAGCGTCGCGGGGGCCCGAGCCACGGAAACGCTCGCACTCGTCGGCCCAGGCTGTCCATTGCCCGTTACGGCGTCACCGACCGCCCCGTTCTCGCTCGGCGGCGCACCGGTCAGCTGCAGAAACACGTCGTCGAGCGTCGGCCGGCGCAGCCCGAGATCGCTCACGGCGATCTCCGCCCGACGGAGCGCCGAGGCCGCATCCTCGATCATCTCGAGTCCGTCGCGCGGGGCCGGCAGCGTCAGCTGATCGAGGCGCTCGCCTGGCTCCGGTTCACCGCAGCCAATCCCGGCCAGCGCAGCCCGTGCGTTGTCTCGTTCTGCGGCCCTCACCAGCTCGACTTCCAGGATCTGCCCGCCGACCCGGTCCTTGAGCTCGCTCCCGGTCCCCTGCGCGATCACTCGACCGTGGTCGATCACCGCGATCTGCTCGGCCAGCTGGTCTGCCTCCTCGAGGTACTGCGTTGTGAGCAAAAGCGTCGTCCCCTCCCGGACCAGCTCGCGCACCACAGACCAGATCTCGTTGCGGCTGCGCGGATCCAGCCCGGTCGTCGGCTCGTCCAAGAACAGCACGCGCGGCCGGGTCAGCAGGCTCGATGCGAGATCGAGACGCCGCCGCATCCCACCGGAGTACGTGCGCGCCGGGCGGTCGGCGGCGTCGGCCAGGTCGAAGCGCTCGAGCAGCTCGTTCGCCCGCCGGCGAGCGTCCCCGGCCGAAAGATCGAACAAGCGCCCGAACATCTGCAGGTTCTCCCTGCCGGTCAGGATCTCGTCGACCGCGGCGAACTGGCCGGTCAGCCCCAGGAGCTCCCGCACGCCCGCCGCGTCGTGGACGACGTCGCGACCGAACACCTCCGCCCGTCCGGCGTCCGGAGCCAGCAGCGTCGCCAGCACCCGCACGAGCGTCGTCTTCCCCGCGCCGTTCGGTCCAAGCAGCCCGAAGACCGTGGCCTCCTGCACATCCAGATCGACGCCGGCAAGCGCAGTCGTCGTCCCAAACCGCTTGACCAGACCCTCGACATGGACCGCCGAATCAGCCATCACTCATGTGTACCGATCCTCGGCCATTGGTCGCAACACTGGCACCGCGCCGGGTGAGCTCGCCATCGCCAGATTTTGACGATCCCCAGCTTTGCCCAACGATCCATCGGCGTAACCTGATCGGAGGATTCGACCGGAGGATCGCATCAGCCGCATGTCGACGACGGGGAACGGGGAGCCCGCGCAGCAGCCGATCTGCGGCGATCAGTCGATCGCCCGCGGCCTGCTCGATCGGCAGCGCAAGGCCTGGGGGCGCCGCCGTCAGCCGCGCACGCGAGCTGCGGCTGATCGCAAGCACGCGTTAATCACCGGGATCTGGCGATGACACATCACTCGCATTCCGGCCACGATT
>Ga0207693_10000295_pt1 | contig 46423 bp, 46 predicted proteins | sample LARL81metaG_FD_184347 | JGI IMG/M metagenome (GOLD analysis project Ga0207693, IMG submission 184347) | Corn, switchgrass and miscanthus rhizosphere microbial communities from Kellogg Biological Station, Michigan, USA - LAR L8-1 metaG... | ecosystem: Host-associated > Plants > Roots >... | reverse complement strand
GCCGGCGACGGTCAAGGAAATTATTGACGGCACAGCAACGCCAGGCAGGGTTTTGGAGCAGGCGAGAACCGTTCCGCTTCTATGGAGTTCGTTGTGAATATGCCTCGCGCCAAATGTAATCGCGGCTGATGACAAATGACGTCGGACGAGCAGTCCCCGTCTGGGGTTGAGGACGAACTGCGTGGCGCAAGCGTACAATTCTTTGTGTGCCGATACGGACGATGTTTGTCGAACGATGAATTTGACCGGTTGCAGAGGTCAGTGTCAGAGTCGGTTCATTTCTGGCGTCATCACAATCGTAATTGGTCGCATGTCGCCGAAAGAGGCAGCTTGCTTTCTGAGCGCCAAAAGTAGCAATGCGCTATCGACATTTCCTCGGAGCGCGTCATTGCCATGGCGCAGCACCATTCTCTCCAGACGTGTGATCTTCTTTTTCTTGCCTCCAACCAAAACCGTCTCGCGTTGGTTGATGATCGTTTGAATAATCTGACCGTGTTTCAAACGTGTTCGTGCCCCTCGCCCCAGAGGATTGGCATTGTTGCCTGGCTTGAATTGTGTATGTCTTGGGGGACACTTGTAGCCCACTCTGTCATCAACCATGCTCGCCGTTCCTTTGTGGTGGGATTAGGGGCGTGCGGCTGCCGTCGTCGTTCTTTGTAACGAAGATCAGCTCCTGCGAGCCTCCGAGGTCCTTGGCAAATTCTATATGCTTCAGCAAAGCTCGCACCGCGGGTCTGTTGCCCGCGTCGGCCTTGTTGCAAAGTTGAGCGACGATTGCTTCGAATTTTGAACATCTACGGCGCCTGCCATTCTCCGTGAGCCAAATCTCGCTCGCATGAAAGTCGTCAATTGTCTTCTTGAGCGTGGGTGCGGAGCGGCGTCGTTCGCGTTTTGGATTTCCGCATTGACCCTTCTTCCATCGTGAGTTCATTGGAGGGCGTCCATAGCCGACCATAGGATCGACACCTCTATCGCTCATCCGTGGCGCCCCTCTCGGCTCTTACTTCGGCAAAGGTCTTGCCGCTCTCATGTACGGCCATTTTTCCAGTTAGACGTTCCCACCGTGCAATTGCGGTGTCGACATAGCGCGGATCTAGTTCGATGCCGTAACAACGACGCCCGGTGCGCTCAGCCGCCAGGATGCTTGTTCCACTGCCCATGAACGGATCCAACACAACTTCGCCCCTCTTCGTTGAGTCGCGCATCGCGTCAGCCACGAGCAGGGTCGGTTTAACGGTCGGGTGTAGCGATAGGAGATCTTCGCCGCTTTTGCGGGGACGAATATTGGAGCCAGCATAGTGCCACACGTTCGAGCGATTTCTTCCAAACCGACCCAGTTGAATGTTGTTGGTACGGCGAGCCAAGCCGTTGGCGAATACGAACACGAGTTCATGTTGCGAGCGATAGAACGAGCCCATGCCACCGTTCGTTTTGACCCAGACGCAGAGATTGAGAAGTATGAGACCGTTCGCGGCGGCGGCCTCTTGCAATTCACCGATGTGTCGAAAGTCTATGCATATATAGATTACTGCTCCTTTTGCTGTATGAGCTGCAATTTGTGCAAGCGCCTTAGTCAGGAAGCACGTGTATTCGCCAGAGGTCATCTCGCCAGATGCCTGCAGGAATTCAGGATGCTTCACAGAATCCAAGCCGGAAACATGTCCAGCAATTTTTACGTTGTATGGCACGTCTGCAAACGCGCCACGCGCCGAATTATTTGCCATCGCAATCTCCCAAGAGAATGTTGTAGGTAGCCTCGTCAAGTGCATCGCCGCAAATTAGTCGGTGGTCTCCGAGAAGCCAGAGATCGCCAGGCTGCGAAACGGGTTCACCTTCGTTCACTGCGAATTCGTCGACTCCGTCGCTGTCTGGCGTATCTTCCAATGACTGAATTCGCAGATCGATTTCAGGCAATTCGAAGCCTGTGGCTTCGATGTTGAATTCCAGCGCAAGCTCTGACAGTTCCTTGAGGTTGACCGCCAACGTTCGGTCGTCCCAGGAAGAGCGGTCAGTGAGCCGATTGTCGGCGATCATGAAAGCACGGGCTTGTGGGTCAGTAAGGTCGTCCAGGCAAACAACCGGCACTTCGGTTAACCCCAAGAGCTTGGCCGCCTCGTAACGGCCGTGGCCGGCTACGATGTTGCCATACTTGTCGGTTAAGATCGGAGCGTTAAAGCCAAACGCCTTAATGCTATTCGCGATCGCCTCGATCTGGGCGCGCTTATGCTGTCGTGGATTGCGCGGATCTACGTGGAGTTCCAAGATCGACACGTACTTTAGGATTCGTTTTCGAATATCTTTCATTGGTGGGGTCTCGACCGGCGTTGATGTAAAGCCCTGCTAGAAGCAGGGGTGACGCGGTTCCCACTTTCCGCAAGAAATAGTCTAGCGATTCGATTACGCGTGGCTCCGTCCGCAATCGAATTCGAAAGGTTAGGAGCAACAAGCACTGTGATCGCGTCGCCTTTAAGCGTCGCTATTGCCGTCTCGATTGCCACTTGGCCGCCAGCGTCACCGGATGTGGCGTTTCGTTGGCCGAACCCCAGCGTCTCGCTTCTGCGCTGAGCTCGAGAAATTCGGCTCGGGGCCGCGGAATTTGGGCGATGATGATCTGTTCGTTTCTGATTCATGAGCAGACTAAGCGCACAATCCCGCGCTACTTCAAAAGTGAACAATTCGTCGCATTATTTGTCTTTTTTTTCGATTGTACGGTTTCGCGGTCGCCCCGTTTTTCTTTCAAACACCTCGCTGTAGGCGACGTTGAATTCTCTTACCCGGAAGTCGGCGCCAAGGGCCGACTCCGCCATCGGCTGAATCTGTTTCTTCGTCAGTCCCCGTATCTCCCGCCAGTGGCGCCGCATCCAATCTAGGTGTTTGTCAGCTCGGCTCGCGGTGCGTGGCGTAGCGAGCGCCACCCGAACATCTTCAAACGTGAAGCGACTTCCTGCCGCTATGCCGTCTGGAATATTTGGGGTCAGCTCGCTCCAAAGATGAGCCGGGATGGTCTTGCGAGCGGGATCGGGCCGCAATATGCCGCTCGCGACGAACTTGCCGGATTTCATTTTTTCCGTGAACTCAACCAATAGCTGATCTCGCGCTGCGACTGTCCGCTGAGCCATGATCGCAAGCTCGTGGCCGTGTTGTGCGCTTTCATTCTGATAATGTTCTATAATGGCGGGTTGTGGTTTCAACGCCTTTGCAGCGTCCGAATCTTCGTAAGGAGAACCACATCTCTGATGCAAGGCCGCAAGTTCCAGCTTGAACTTCAACCAAAGTTGAGGCTCGAACATGAGGTCCGGCACATCTTGCAGCGGGATGTCGTCAGCTGTCATCGAGCCGCACACTTGTCTCTACTGATGCAATTGTGAAGGGCAATCCCGATTATGAGACGCGAAAATCGCGGTTCAGGCAGATACGAATCCCGGTTACTCGCGACAGGGAAATGCCGACAACCCGCCGTTTGAACTAGGACATTCCAATCGTGCGAAGGCAGAAGACGCCTATATTCGCAAATATTCCCGGATAATTCCCTGATAACCGGGATTCTGCGGTCGGTCTTGCCTGAGCTAGGTTCGCCCCGTATTGCGCCACAAGTGATGGAGTTGACGCCCGTGCACGCGAGTTTCGAACCGCGCTCGGACATTTCGAACCATGCTCTTCTAAGCCGGAAAATCGCTCTAGCGAATTTCTGGGAGGAAAGCGGAGACTTGGGTCCATATTGGCCGCCGCCTAGCACGCTAAAATGCGTCCGGAGATGCTCCAGCTCACCGTTCGAACCGAAAGCGCCTGATTTCGCGGAGAAATTTCGGCATCAGGGACAATCGCAATCATTCGTTGTGCTGGGTGGCTGGGGGACTAGGATTCGAACCTAGACAGGCAGAGTCAGAGTCTGCAGTCCTACCGTTAGACGATCCCCCAACGGGACGCCCGTTTAGCGAAGGCGCCACGGCCTTGCAAGGACGCTGGGGGCCTGACGATTAAGCGCGCCTGGATGAGTTCCAACCGCCTGTCGGCTCCGGTCATGCTAGCGTAAGTTTTTTGGCGAATGGCGCAGGGGTAGGGTGTGGTGCTTGACGATGTCGCGAGACAGACGCGCCGCAAGCGGCAGCGGCGCCGCCGCCCCCTGCGCGCGGCCGCGCTCGACCTCGGCACCAACAATTGCCGGCTCCTGATCGCATCATCGGCGCCGGGCGGCAATTTGCGCATCGTCGATTCCTTCTCGCGCATCGTTCGCCTCGGCGAAGGTGTTGCACAAACCGGCGAACTGTCACCCGCCGCCATCGAGCGTACGATTGCGGCGCTCAAGATCTGCGCCGAACACATCCTTGCCTCTGGCGTACGCCGCACGCGCGCCATCGCAACCGAAGCGTGCCGGCGCGCCAGCAACGCGCACGTGCTGTTGCAGCGCGCCCGCGACGAAGCCGGAATCGAACTTTCCATCGTCACGGTCGAGGAGGAGGCGCGGCTTGCGGCGCTCGGCTGCGCGCCATTGATCGATCCCGAAGCCGAAGGCGGGCTGGTGTTCGACATCGGCGGCGGTTCGAGCGAAGTAATCTGGATGCGGCGCGCGCCGAACGGCGCTCCCATCGTCGCTGCGGCCGCGTCGGCCAGCGTGGGCGTTGTGACGTTGTCGGAGCACTGGGCCGATCAGGTGACGGACCGCGCCGGCTATGCCCGCATGCGCGAGGCGATGATCGCGCGCTTCCGTCCAATCCGCGAGGACATGGAGAGAATGGCGCCGTTCAATCCCGCCACCCATCATTTGCTCGGAACGTCGGGCACGGTGACGACGCTTGCGGGCATCGCGATGGGTCTCGCGCACTACAATCGCGCCAAAGTCGATGCGAGTTGGCATCGCTGCGCCGACATCCTCGCCGTCGTTGACCGCATCGTCGCGCTCGATCTGGCGGGTCGCGCGGCTCTGGGCTGCGTCGGAGCCGATCGCGCCGATCTGATCGTGCCGGGCTGCGCCATCTTCTCTGCGCTCGTCGATCTGTGGCCGTGCAGCAGGTTGCGTGTCGCCGATCGCGGTTTGCGCGAGGGCATCTTGCGGGAGTTGCTGGCGGGGGCCGTGCCATGAGCTTGCGACCGTCGGGGCGCGGCGCGAGCCGGGTCAAGCTCAAGAACACCAAATCGCGCAAGGCCTCGTCGAACAAGTGGCTGGAGCGCCAACTCAACGATCCCTATGTCCGACTCGCGAAGACGAAGGGCTATCGCTCGCGCGCGGCGTTCAAGCTGATCGACCTCGATGATCAGTTTCACTTTCTCAAGGCCGGCGCCCGCGTTCTCGATCTCGGTGCAGCACCCGGCGGCTGGAGCCAGATCGCGCGTCAGCGGGTCGGCACGAGCGGTTATGTCGTGGCGGCCGACATTCTGGCGATGGAGCCGATCAAGGACGTCACCGTGCTGCGCGCCGATCTGCTCGATGCCGCGACGCCGGCACTGTTGCTCGCGGCGCTCTGCGGCCCGGCGGACGTCGTACTGAGCGACATGGCGGCGCCGACCACTGGCCATCGCCAGACCGATCACTTGCGCACCAGCGCGCTGCTCGAAGCCGCGCTTGACGTCGCCGAGGCGACGCTGAAAGCCGGCGGCGCCTTTGTCGGTAAAGTGTTCCAGGGCGGCGCTGCCGGTGAATTGCTGCAGCGCCTGAAGAAATCGTTCAGAACCGTGAAGCACGTCAAGCCGCCTGCCAGCCGCGCGGAATCGGTAGAGCTCTATCTGGTTGGGCTGGGGTACAGGGGAACTTCTTCCACTTAACCTCTCCCGCATGCGAGAGACGTGTCTCCACAAAACAAAAGCCCCGCAGTTGCCTGCGGGGCTTTCGCTTAACTCAGAACTGCGCGTGTTACGGCGCGGACTTCAGGCTGATTGCGCCGACACCCGCTGCGACGTTCAAGCCGCGGTTGCCTTCGACGCTCAAGGGTTGCAGCGCGATGGACTTGTCGAGTCCGCCGATCAGCACGTTGGCGCCGAGGCCGACGCCGACTGTTGCGCTGGCGGTTGCACCGGCATAGTCGCCCTGCAACGCGCCGGCACGAACGTCAGACGAAGGTGCGAACACGCCCCACACCAGCACGCCGCCTTCGGTATATCCGATGTCGACGCCGAACTTGCTGATCGAGCCGACGTAGTGCTCGCTGGAATGGTTACTCGGACGATAGGTGCAATGCAGGTCCTTGGAGGACCCGAACACAAAGCCCCAGCCGCTGGCGACGTTGCAAGTCAGCGTACCGACTTTCACGCCGTGCGGTGCCGCATCGGCCGTTCCGGCCAGAGCCACGGCACCGATCGCCAGGGCAGCTGCGCCGAGCATCAAGCGAAAATTCTTCTGCATGTCGAATTTCTCCTATTTCGTACGGTCAATGTGAGGTGTGAGGCGAAGGGCATAGCCTGCCCAGCAACCCGAGGAAACCATATTCTACAGCGTAGGGAGCCGATTTGTGACCCTGATTCGTGACAAATCAGCCTTTTTTTGGCGTCTTGCGGAATCAGCCCTGCGCTGCTAAAGGCTCGGCGCTCCAAACCAGATGGAGCGGCCGCACATGACCATCCGCGAAGCTTTAACCTTCGACGATGTGCTCCTGGTGCCCGCAGCCTCTGACGTTCTTCCCGGCCAAGTCGACACCAAAACCCGCCTGACAAAGACCGTAGAGCTCGGAATTCCCTTGATTTCCGCCGCCATGGACACGGTGACCGAAGCCGGCCTCGCCATTGCGATGGCGCAGGCGGGCGGCATGGGTGTCATCCACAAGAACCTCAGCAACGAGGAGCAGGCCGAACAGGTTCGCCGGGTCAAGCGATTCGAAAGCGGCATGGTGGTCAATCCGGTGACGATCGCGCCCGACGCGACCCTGGCCGACGCGCTGGCGCTGATGGAGCGCTACCGAATCTCCGGCATTCCCGTCGTCGAAGGCGCGAACGGCAAGGGCGCGGGAAAGCTCGTCGGCATCCTCACCAACCGCGACGTGCGCTTCGCCAACGAACCCAGCCAGCCGGTGCACGAGCTGATGACCAAGGATCGCCTCGTTACCGTGCGCGAAGGCGTCAAGCCGGACGAGGCGAAGCGACTTCTGCATCAAAGGCGCATCGAAAAGATTCTCGTCGTCGACGACGCCTATCGCTGCGTCGGACTGATTACCGTCAAGGACATCGAGAAGGCGCAGAAATATCCCAGTGCCTGCAAAGATGAACGCGGACGATTGCGCGTTGCTGCAGCGGTTGGCGTCGGTGCCGACGGCATGTCGCGCGCCATGGCGCTGATCGAGGCGGAGTGCGACGTCATCGTCGTCGATACCGCGCACGGACATTCCAAGGGCGTGATCGACGCGGTGCGTCGCATCAAGAAGGAATCCAATTACACCCAGGTCGTCGGCGGCAACGTCGCAACTGCGGACGGCGCCAAGGCGCTGATCGATGCGGGCGCGGACGCCGTGAAGGTCGGCATCGGACCGGGCTCGATCTGCACCACGCGCATCGTCGCCGGCGTTGGCGTGCCGCAACTGACGGCGATTATGGATGCGGTCGAGGCGGCGCAAAAATCAGGCGTGCCGGTGATCGCCGACGGCGGTATCAAATATTCCGGCGATCTCGCCAAGGCGATTGCCGCGGGCGCGCACGTCGCGATGGTGGGTTCGATGCTCGCCGGCACCGAGGAAGCGCCGGGTGAGGTCTTTCTCTATCAGGGCCGTTCGTACAAGGGCTATCGCGGCATGGGTTCGCTGGGGGCGATGGCGCGCGGTTCGGCCGACCGCTACTTCCAGGCCGAAGTCAGCGACGCGGTGAAACTCGTTCCCGAAGGCGTCGAAGGGCAGGTGCCCTACAAGGGACCGGTCGGCACAGTGGTACATCAGATCATCGGCGGCTTGCGCGCCGCCATGCACTATACGGGCTGCAAGTCCATCGCCGATTTTCACAAGCGCGCCGAATTCGTGCGTATTACCGGCGCGGGTCTACGTGAAAGCCATGTCCACGACATCGTCGTGACGCGTGAATCGCCCAACTATCCGGGTGGCCAGTGAGCGGCAGCGTGTTTCGCCGGCCGTGGCCGGCATGATCGCCGAGCTTCTCGTCATCGTAACAATCGCGTTCGCCGCCACCATGCTGGGCGGCTTCTTCGCGATGCGCTTTCGCGACCGCCTGCATCTCATCCTCGGCTTTTCGGCCGGTGCAGTCGTTGCCGTGGCGCTGTTCGATCTTTTGCCTGAGGCGATGACGTTCGGCGCGCCGCACGGTCCGGCGATGATTGCGCTTTTCATCGCCGCGGGCTTTCTCGCCTACCTCGTGTTCGACCGCCTCATTCTCATCCATCCGCATGATCATGGCGGCGAGCATGGCCATCATCATGCGCCGCAGGCGCGCGGCATCGCCGGCGCGTTGACTCTTTCGGCACACAGCTTCTTCGACGGCATCGCCATCGGTGTTGGCTTTCAGGCGTCTCCCGCCATCGGCCTTGTCATCGCCGCCGCCGTCATCGCGCACGATTTTTCCGACGGCATCAACACGGTCAGCTTCATCGTGCGCGGCGGCAGTTCCTGGCGCGAAGCGCTGCCCTGGCTCCTCGCCGACGCGCTGGCGCCGGTGCTGGGCGCCATGTCGACGCTGCTGTTCCGTATCCCCGAAGCGAATATCGGCCCGGTACTCGCCGTCTTCGCGGGCACGTTTCTCTATCTCGGCGCCTCCGACCTCATCCCCGAGAGCCACCACCAACATCCGCGCGCGGCAACGACGGTTATGACCCTGCTGGGGGCTGCGGTGATCTTCTTCGCCGTCAGGATCTCCGGCACGTGACGCCCGCGGCCCGCCTGCAGGCTGCGATCGATATCCTGGAGGCGCTCGAGCGTAGCGATCAACCGCTCGACCGGTTGTTGCGCGACTGGTTCCGCGCCCGCCGCTTTGCCGGAGCGAAGGATCGCGCCGCGATCGCCGAGCGGGTCTTCGGCGTGCAGCGTCGGCGCGCCTCGCTCGCCTGGCGCATGCGGAGTGAAACCCCGCGCGCGCTCGTGATCGCGTCGCTGTTGAACGATGGCGAGGCGCCAGAGGCGTTCTTCACCGGCGAGGGTTACGGTCCGCCCGCCTTGAGCGATGACGAACGTGCAACCATTGCCGAGGCGCCCGCGGGCGAAGCACCGCTTCATGCCCACGGCGAATTTCCGGCGTTTCTGGAAGCGGAACTCACACGCGCATTCGGTGCCAACTTGCTCGCCGAGACGCTCGCCATACAAGCACGCGCGCCGATCGATTTGCGCGTCAACACGCTGCGGCGCGAACGCAGCGAAGTTCTGGCCGCGCTGAAGGCGCGGGACTTTCTCGCCGAGCCTACCCCCTATTCTCCGCTTGGAATTCGCATCCCATCCGGCGCGGGCGCAAGCGAGCTCGGCCGCAGCGCCATGTTCGAGAGCGGTGCCTTCGAATTCCAGGACGAAGCCGCGCAAATCGCATCGCTGTTGTGCGGAGCCAAACCCGGCGAGCGCATCCTCGATCTTGCGGCCGGCGCCGGCGGAAAAGCACTCGCACTTGCCGCGCAGATGAAAAATCGGGGCGAGATCGTTGCCTGCGACATCCGCCAGACGGCTCTGCAACAACTCGCTGCCCGCGCGGCGCGTGCCGGCGCGACAATCATCCGTACACGTCTTATTGAGGGTGAACCACCCGACGGTCCGTTCGACGCCGTTCTGCTCGACGCGCCATGCAGCGGTAGCGGCACTTGGCGGCGGCAGCCGGAACTGCGCTGGCGCCTCACTCCCGACGTATTGAGCGCGCGCATGAAACTGCAGGACACTCTGCTGGATCAGGCCGCGGCATGCGTCCGGCCCGGCGGAAGGCTGATCTATGCGACCTGTTCGATCCTGCCGTGCGAGAACGAAGACCGCATCGAGGCATTTTTGAAACGGCATCCGGAATTTGCAATCCGGCTCTGCGCTGAGGTCTGGCGCGAATCGATGCAAACGGCATTTCCGGCGGACGGCTTCTTCAAGGCGTCGCCGCTTCGCACAAACACGGATGGCTTCTTCGCGGCATTTCTGCTGCGCAACGGTGCGACGGCACCGGCGCTGGACAAGCAAGGGAGGTAACCAGTAAATCCCGTCATGGCAGCGCCCGTCCTCATCATCGATTTCGGCTCGCAGGTCACCCAGCTCATCGCGCGTCGCGTGCGCGAGGCCGGCGTCTACTGCGAGATCGTGCCTTACAACAAAGCGGAAGAAGCGCTCGGCGCAGGCGCGCCGCGCGCCATCATCCTTTCCGGCGGACCGGCCAGCGTCGCCGAAACCCATACGCCGCGCGCGCCGCAACAGGTGTTCGACTTGGGCGTGCCGGTGCTCGGCATCTGCTATGGCGAGATGACGATGTGCGAGCAGCTCGGCGGCAAGGTCGAGACCGGACATCACCGCGAATTCGGCCGCGCCGACATTCTCGTGGCGCAAGATTCTTTGCTGCTCGACGGAATCGCCAAATCCGGCGACAGCGAAACGGTGTGGATGAACCACGGCGACAAGATCACCGCCATCCCGCCGGGCTTCGACGTGATCGCGACCAGCGAAAACTCACCCTACGCGGTGATCGCGAACGAGAAACGCCGCCTCTATGGCATCCAGTTCCATCCCGAAGTCGTCCATACGCCGCATGGCGCGGAGATGATCGCCAATTTCGTCCGCAAGATCGCTGGCATCCCCGCCGACTGGAATATGCACGCCTTCCGCGCCGCCGCCGTCGAGAAGATTCGAAAGCAGGTCGGCAAGGGTCGGGTGATTTGCGGGCTGTCGGGCGGCGTCGATTCCTCCGTTGCCGCGGTGCTCATCCACGAAGCGGTCGGCGATGCGCTGACCTGCATCTTCGTCGACACCGGCTTGATGCGGGCAGGCGAGGCGGACGAGGTCGTCGCGCTCTTTCGCGGTCATTACAACATCCCGCTGATCCATGCCGACGCTGCCGATCTCTTTCTCGGCCGGTTGGCCGGCATCAGCGAACCGGAACAGAAGCGCAAGATCATCGGCGCGGCCTTCATCGAGGTATTCGATAGCGAGGCGCACAAGGTCGGCGGCGCCGAATTCCTGGCGCAGGGAACGCTCTATCCCGACGTCATTGAAAGCGTCTCGGCCACGGGCGGTCCGTCGGTCACCATCAAGTCGCATCACAATGTCGGCGGCCTGCCGGATTTCATGAAGTTGAAGCTGGTCGAACCGTTGCGCGAACTCTTCAAGGATGAAGTGCGCGCGCTGGGGCGCGAACTCGGCTTGCCGCCGTCCTTCGTCGGCCGGCATCCTTTTCCGGGGCCTGGCCTCGCCATCCGCGTGCCGGGCGAGATCACGCGCGAGAAGCTCGCCATCCTGCGCCAGGCCGATGTCATCTACCTCGACGAAATCCGCAAGGCGGGGCTCTACGACAAGATCTGGCAGGCCTTCGCCGTGCTCCTGCCGGTCAGGACGGTCGGCGTGATGGGCGACGCGCGCACCTACGACTATGTCTGTGCTTTGCGCGCCGTCACCTCATCCGACGGCATGACCGCGGACTACTATCCCTTCGAGCACAGCTTCCTCGCGCGCGTGTCGACGCGCATCGTCAACGAAGTGCGCGGCATCAATCGCGTGGTCTACGACATCACCAGCAAGCCGCCCGGCACGATCGAGTGGGAGTGAGCCGCGCCATGCAACGCGCTCTGGCCGCTCACGCCTCGCCGCCGGCTTTCCACTCTGCTTCGGGGAGCCGCCAGTAGATGCGATCCTTGCGCGCCATCATGTTGTGACCCACGAGTTCGCGCCTGAGAGTCGCGCTGTCCCAGTGATGGCGCTGGATCGCTTCGTTGACCTCGGCTTCGGAGTATCGCCGGTCGGGCGCGAAATCGCGCATTAGCCAGCGCAACACCGCACCCCGCTTGCGCCGGCTCGCGGGAATGCGCGTCAGCTTTCCGTCGGCGGCAACGAAACCGCGCAGTGTCTTTTCGTCCCAGACGTCGTTGGCCGCAGGCGCCGGTTCAGGCGTGCGTTGCAACACACGATAGGAGAGGTTTTCAAGCGCGGCGCGATCGAGCGCGTGCCAGCGCGTCGTACCTTCGGCGCGCGCCGTGACAAGACCGGTCGACTTGAGGACGGCGAGGTGATGCGACACCGTCGGCTCCTTCAGCGCGAGCGCCTGCGCCAACGCCTGGACGCTGTACTCGCGTTCAGCGAGCAGTCCCACGATCCGCAGGCGGCTCTGGTCGGCCAGGGCCTTGAAGAAATCGAGCAAGGTTTCGGTCATTCGCGCCATCCATCGAGGATTGTCTAATTAGATACTCATCTATCTATAGGCAAGCACCATATCTGGTTTTGCCGCAATAATAGCTATTATTTCCTATAATAGGCTTGACATCCTACTACCCGGGGCTTTATGAAGCGGAATGATTGAAGAAGAACCCAATGCCGAAGCCCAAACTTTCGAGCCCACTGCGCCGCCGGAACGGCAAGGGCCCCCGCTTTCGTCCGACGATGCGCTGCGCCGCGAGGCCGTGCAGCATCTGGCCGACAATCTGGAGATCGGTTCCAGCCTGATCGCCCGCCGCGAGGAATTCGCGTTGAAATCGCGTGACGCTCATTTGGCGCCGATGCACGCGGCGGCGCGCCTCATGCAGGCCAGCGCAAGACTTGCCGACTCGCTTTCCAACGTCGCGCAGGTCGAGCGCCGCCGACGCTCGATTGTCGAACGGATTGAACCGATTGACCCCAAGCAGCGCGAATTGAATGAAAGAAAAAAGCAGGATTTGGTAGGCGCGAATGTGCGCATGAAAATCTGGCGGCGCATGGACGAGCATATCGAACAGTCCATTCGCGCGCGGATGGGCGACACGAGCGTGTCGGATTCAGTCGCAAGACTCATCAGGGAAGAGGAAGAAAACATTGCGCTCTGCGAACGGGAAATGGACGAAGCCGAAGCCGGCTAAAGCGAAGCAGGGTCGTCGCGGCGCTCCCGCCGGCAATCGCAACGCCTTTCGCCACGGCTTTCGCTCGCGCGAGTGGCTTTCGTTTCTCGCGGAAATCCGCGCGCACGTTCGTGCGGTCGAAACGAGCACGTGCACAATTCCGCGCTCTGTGGGACCAGGTGCTGAACGTGCGTGCGCGCGCGACGACAGATTGTGTCCGCCGGCAGCAATGGAGACTTCCGGCAGCAATCAACCAGCCATGACACACGATTGTGGACAAAATAACCTGTTATCAAATCGCGAGTCGCCCTTGTGACGCTTGCTCTCACTAGGGAGTCCCGCTTGATTCGGTCTCCGCGATAGAGCGGCCGCCAGCAGAAGACAAATGGAACAGGAAGCCTATCGCCACGTCCCCTACGACATCGAAGTTGAGCAAGCCCTGCTCGGCGCGATTCTGGTCGACAATCAGGCGATCGAGCGCGTTGCTTCGCTCATCAAGGCGGAAGATTTCTACGATCCGCTGCACCAGCGCATCTACGAGGTGATGTTCTCATCGTCGGAGCGTGGCGGCATGGTGCTGACGCCGCTGACGCTGCACGCGGCGATGAAGGCCGATCCGGGTTTGATCGAAGTCGGCGGTCACGCCTATCTCGCGGGCCTTGTGCAGGCGGCACCGGCACTGCCGAACGTGCGCGATTTCGCGCGTATCCTGCACGATCTCGCGGTGCGCCGCACGCTGATCCGGATCGGCGAGGATATCGTCAACACGGCCTATGAAGCGCCGCACGACAAGCCACCGAAGGAGCAGATCGAGGAAGCGGAAAAGGCGCTCTATCGCGTCAGTGAAAGCTCGAAATACGGCGACGGACCGATCGATTTCGCCGAAAGCCTGCGCCGCACCGTCGAGCTTGCGGAAAAAGCGCAGGCGCGCGGCGGGCAAATCTCGGGCCTGGCCACCGGATTCACGGACATTGATTCACGGCTTGGTGGCCTACAGCCATCGGACCTCATCATCGTCGCCGGCCGTCCAGGCATGGGCAAGACGTCGCTTGCCACCAACATGGCGTTCCACATTTCACGGGCGTATGTGCAAGACATGGCGAACGGCGCCGACATCTCGCGCGGCGCGCCGGTGCTTTTCTTCTCGCTCGAAATGGCCGCACAACAACTCTCAGCACGCATCCTGTCAGAAGTTACCGAAATCGAGATGTGGAAGATCCGCAACGGGCGCTTCGAAGATAAAGAGAATGAGTGGGAAAAGTTCGTTCTTGCCATGCAGGATCTCTCGACCCTGCCGCTCTACATCGACGATACCGGCGGCATTTCGATTGCCCAGATCGCGGCGCGTGGCCGCCGGCTGAAGCGCGAAAAGAACATCGGCTGCATCATGATCGACCACATCCAGCTGGTTGCCGGCTCAGGACGTCCGGAAAATCGCGTGCAGGAGATCACCGAGATTTCCAAGGCGCTGAAGGTGCTGGCCAAGGATCTCGACGTGCCAGTTGTCGCGCTCTCGCAGCTCTCGCGTGGGGTCGACGCACGCGACGACAAGCGGCCGGTGCTGTCGGACTTGCGCGAATCCGGCTCGATCGAGCAGGACGCCGACGTCGTGATGTTCGTGTACCGCGAAGAGTACTATCTCGCGTCACGCGAGCCTGAGGCCGGCACGGCAGATCACATCAAGTGGGCCGAAAAGCTTGATAAGGCAACAAATAAAGCTGACGTATTAATTGAAAAACACCGACACGGCCCGACCGGTAAGGTCGAATTGCAATTTGACGCGCGCTTCACGCGCTTCTCGAACCTGGCAGGCGACGATTCGCTCGCAGGTTAGCGCGGCTGTGGATCGAGGCGGGTTCGTCGACGCGGACCAGCGTCGATTCCTGGCGCAACCAGCGCGCAATCTGACTGGGCAACAGGCGAAGCTCGAAGTAGGCGCGCACGATTTCGCGCCTCGCGTAGCTGAGGCTGAATTCCCGCAACATCGCGCGCCACTCGCCGATGTCGGTGCAGCCGCCGAGCAGTTGGGATTGGCGGGCGATGGCCGGTATCATCTGGTGCGGACGCAGAGCGTTCGCCACGGGAGAATTGTTTGGATTGAAGAGCAGATGATCGACCGGAAGCGTCCACGTCCCGATACTGGAAAGCAGCGTCCTGGCCGTGTGCCGCGACAAGATGTATGCGGCGGCTCCGGTGTGGCGGGAGCGCAGTCGGCCGATCTTGCGTCCATTGCCAACAGGGACGCGTTCGTCGATCAGAACCCGCTGGCCCGGCGGTCCGTAACGCTCGATCTTCACCAAATGTACGCTCGGCGGAATCCAATCCGATCTGTGCAACAAGGGCGCGGCACTGGCATCGATCGCCACATCGTCTTCCAGGATCAAGCCGTAGGGGTCTTCCGACTCCGCCAAGGCGCGCCAGGCGCGGGCATGGCTGAGCGCGCAGCACTTGTCGCCTTTTGGAATCGCGCCCAACGGTCCGTCGTCGCGAAAATGCCTGCCAAGCTCGCAGTCCGACAAATTCCGCGCATCGAGAGCATCAATCCGCTGGAAGGAAATCCCCAACGCATCCAATTGCTGGGTCATCTTGCGAAGACGATCCGGACGGCGCGCGAGGTTGATCAGAAATGTCTGCAATTTGGTGATTCCGCGAAGCGATCACTGCGTAAATTGTACGTCACGCGAGACCTATTCCTTCGCTTAGGTTGCGGAGAAGTGTCCGTGCCGTTCACATTGCGACACTTTGCGACAATTTTTTGCAGTGATTACAACGCCAACTTCGTTAACGGCGACTCGAATCATGAACGGAGTCAAAAACTCGATTTCCCACGGGGCTCGGGAACTTTTTGTTCCGCCGCCGACCAAGTATTGCGATGAGCCAGGACCGGACGATCCTCAGCGCCTCGGTGCGAAGCGCACAGCGAACCGAGCGGATCAGCATCGCGTCGGTGTCCGATTTCTCTCGCGGCAGAGCGCAACCGATCACGCGCGCCGAAGCGGTTGCGAGAAAGCTTCTTCCCTATTGCCTCGACGTTTTCCATAGAAGAGCCATCTATGTCGGAGGCGTGAGCCCCGCCGAGGCACAAGCGGCGCCGTTCTACTATCTGCATTTGCGCCGTTCGGCGCGAACCGTCGCGATGGTTTCGTGGGAAGCGGTGCCGATCTGTAAGAGTGAAAGCCGCGCGCCGGTCCTTCTGTTTTCACCCGGGCGCTGCGGCTCGACGTTGGTGAGCCGCATTCTCTACGAAGCCGGAATCGCCAATGTTTCCGAGGCAGACTTCTACACGCAAGCGACGTCGCAGTTTCTTTCGAGCGCGCTCAATCCGTGGCGCGGCCGCATGCGCAACGTCGTGTTCGGCATGGGGCGCGATCTTTGCGCCTCGTTGTCGGCCGCTGGTCCAGTCATCGTCAAGCTTCGCGCCGAATCGTGTCGTGCTCCTGAACTGGTCTGCGATCCCTGCGAGCGCCGCGCGCTCTTCGTCACGCGAAACTTCGAAAGCTGGGCCCGCTCGACGATAAAGACGTTTCGCAACGATCCGCGAAAAACCGTGAAAAAATATCTCACCGCACTCGCCTGCCGCGACTTCCTGCGGCGGCACCGCGACTGTCTCTTGCTTCGCTACGAAGACTTGATGAGCGAGCCTGATGCAGCGCGCCGCGCGCTCGAGCACTTTCTACGCGTCGAAGTTCCGCCTGCCGCTCTTGCACGCGCCATGAACAAAGATTCACAAGCAGGAACACCCTTGGCGCGCGGCGCGCGCGACGATAAACCCGGTGCGGAAGGACGGCTGGAGAAAACGCTTGCACTATGGAATTCTGATAAAGTGAGGCGAATACGCGGACGCTTAGTTGCGGACGGCGATAATTAGACCGCGGTGATGGCGTACCTTCACACACCGCCCTTCGGGATTTGACAGGCGTTGGCGTGACGGACGTCGCAAGCGAACCAGCAGATTTCTCCCTCATCCTTGCGGAGCGCGCGCGGCGCGAAACCGCGGAGCATGAGCGCAACATCCGGCGTTCGCTTGTCGCCGCAATCGTGCTCATCTTGCACGTCGCGGCGATTGCGGTGTTCATCTACAGCAGCCGCATTCCGCTGACCGAACGCATTCGCACGACCGTTCCCGAAGCGATTTTCTGGTTCGTCCTGCCGCCGAAACCTGCTCAGCCGAAACTGATCCAGCCGGAGTTGCCGGCCGAGCCGCTGCCGCTGTTCAGCGAACCGATCACCTTGCCTCCGATACCGGCACGACCCTTGCCTGCCGAGCCGCCGAGCGGTGGCCTGCTCGGTGTGGGCCGCTCGCTCGCCTGCGGCGCGTCGAGCTACGAGTATCTTTCTCTCGCGCAACGCGAGCAGTGCCTGCGGCATCCCTGGCACTTCGTGAAGCGAGCCGACGGAACGATCGTTCTTGACATGAGCAAGCCGCTCGAGCCGCCGCCGTCCACCATCAACATCATTCGTCACCAACAGGAAACGGCGCCGCCGTGTCCGATTCTCGCGAACGTTCCGTGTCTGGGCAAAGTCATGCACGGCGATCCCACTGGCGGAGGCCCGAGCCCATTTTAGATTTCGTTTGCGGCGACCGCGGAAATACAAACTTTGACGTCGGCTCACCACGCCGTCATTGTCCGGCCATGAACCACTCGGATTTTCAAGCGGCGCGCCTGACGGTGCGGTTGGGTGCAGTCGTCTCGAATTATCGACTTTGCCAGCGTCTAGCCGGTCCCGCCGCGGTTGCCGGTGTCGTCAAGGCCGACGCCTATGGTCTTGGTGCAGCCGCCGTGACAAAAGCCCTTGCCGGCGCAGGCTGCGACACCTTCTTCGTCGCGCGCGTGGAAGAAGGAGTCGCGCTGCGATCTCTGGTGCCGAATGCGCGCATCTTCGTCCTCGATGGCGCACTGACTGATTCCGTGCCGGCGCTCATCAACCATTCATTGACCCCGGTTCTCAACTCTCTGGTGCAAATCGCCGCCTGGCAGGCCGCCGCGAAGGAAACCAAGACGACGCTCGACTGCGCCATCCACATCGATACGGGCATGAATCGCCTGGGTGTGCCGAGCGCGGATCTTTCGCTCCTCGCCGCCGAGTGGAGCAAGCGACTTGCCGGCCTTCGCTGCGTGCTCGTCATGAGTCACCTGGCATGCGCTGACGATGCCAATGCAAAGATGAATGCCGTCCAGCTCGATCGCTTTCGCACGGCGCTCGCAATTCTGCCGCCAACGCCTGCCAGCCTCGCTTCGTCGGCCGGCGTGCTGCTCGGCAAGGCGTATGCGTTTGATCTCGTACGCCCGGGAATCGGTCTTTATGGCGGCAATCCGCAGCGGTCGCCGACCAATCCGTTTTCCGTTGCCTGCGTATTGAGTGGCCGGATCCTGCAAATATGGCGCGTTGACAGTGCCGACACCGTTGGCTACGGAGCCACGTTCCGCACGAAGCGGCCAACCATGCTCGCGACGGTGGCACTGGGATATGCAGACGGTTTGATGCGCGCCATCGGCAATCGTGGACATGCGGCAATCGGAGGCGAGCGCGCACCCGTAGCCGGTCGTGTGTCGATGGATTTGACCACACTCGACGTTAGCGCCCTGCCGCCTGCGCTACTCTCACTTGACGCGCAAGCCGAATTCTTCGGCGACACGATTTCTCTCGAAGAAGTTGCCGACGCCGGCGGAACGGCGTCTTACGAAATCCTCAGCTCTATTTCGCGGCGCGTGCCGCGCCACTATGTAGACGCTGCGGCATGAACATCTTCGCCCCGATTGGCCGCGCCTTTCTCGCCTTCCTCGCCCAGATCGGCAGCCTTAGTCTGTTCGCGTTGTCGTCCGTGTCGAGCTGCTTCAGACCGCCCATCTATTGGTTCCACATCGTCCGCCAGATTCTTCGCATTGGATATTTCTCATTGCCCGTCGTGGGACTGACCGCGTTCTTCACGGGCGGCGTGCTCGCGTTGCAGATTTATATTGGCGGCAATCGCTACGGGGCCGAGGCGATCGTGCCACAGATCGTCGTCCTCGGCATTACGCGCGAGCTTGGGCCTGTCATCGCCGGACTGATGGTCGCCGGCCGTGTCGCCGCCGCTATTGCCGCTGAGATCGGGACGATGCGCGTCACCGAGCAAATCGATGCGCTGACGACGCTTGCCACCAATCCAATCAAGTATCTCGTCGTGCCGCGTCTGGTGGCGGCCGTCGTCTCCATGCCGATACTCGTCGCAATCGCCGATTCGATCGGCGTATTCGGCGGCTATGTCGTCTCGACGCAAAGCCTCGGCTTCAGCGGCGGCATCTACCTCAAGAACACCGTCGACTTCGTCACGCATCAGGACGTTTCGTCGGGACTCATCAAGGCTGCCGTCTTCGGCTTCATCATCGCGCTGATGGGTTGCTACAACGGCTTTCATTCCAAAGGCGGCGCGCAGGGCGTCGGCGCGGCCACGACCAATGCGGTGGTGTCATCTTCAATTCTGATTTTGGCCGCCAATTACGTGCTGACCTCGATCCTGTTTTCGAAATGAACGACGCCACCGCTACACCCAAGATCGAGCTGCGCGGCGTCAAAAAACGCTTTGGCTCGAAAGTCGTGCTCGACGGGATCGACTTGACCCTGGAGCGCGGCAGTTCGCTCGTCGTCATCGGCGGCTCGGGGACGGGCAAGTCCGTCACCATCAAATGCGTGCTCGGTATTCTGCGACCCGATTCCGGGCAGATTTTCGTCGATGGCGAGGACGTGACCCGGCTTCGCGGTCGTGCGCGCGAGGCGATGCTGCGCAAATTCGGCATGTTGTTTCAGGGCTCCGCCTTGTTCGACAGCCTGGCCGTCTGGGAAAATGTGGCGTTCGGCCTGATCCAGGGCCGCGGCATGGCGCGCAAGCAGGCGCGCGACATCGCGATCCAGAAGCTCGCCAAGGTCGGACTAGGCCCCGAAGTGGCATATCTGTCGCCGGCCGAACTTTCCGGCGGCATGCAAAAGCGCGTCGGTCTGGCACGCGCCATCGCCGCCGATCCCGAGATCATATTCTTTGACGAGCCGACGACCGGCCTTGATCCCATCATGGCTGACGTCATCAACGAACTTATTGTCGACACGGTCAAAGACGTCGGCGCGACCACTCTGTCGATCACCCACGACATGGTAAGCGCGCGCAAGATCGCCGATCGCATCGCCATGCTCTACAAAGGCAAGATCATCTGGAATGGTCCCACCAAGGACATCGACGCGAGCGGTAACCCGTTCGTTGATCAATTCATCCATGGCCGAGCCGACGGACCGATCAAGATGGAGGTAAAGGCCTAAGTGGCCCGTTCCACCGCCACATATGTCTGTCAGGCGTGCGGGACCGCGTACCCCAAATGGTCCGGTCGTTGTGATGCGTGCGGCGGCTGGAACACGATCACGGAGGAGGGCGCATCCGCTCCCGTCGGTCTCGGCGCTACCAAACGCATGAAGGGTCGCCGCATCGCGCTCGAGGGCCTCAAGAGCGAAGATCGCGAGCCACCACGCCGCATCTCCGGAATCGTCGAATTCGATCGCGTCACCGGCGGCGGCATCGTGCCCGGGTCCGCGCTGCTGATCGGTGGCGATCCGGGTGTCGGCAAATCCACCCTCATTCTCCAAGTGCTCGCGTCATTCGCGCAGCGCGGCGGCCGTGCCCTTTACATCTCGGGTGAAGAAGCCATGGCACAGGTCCGCATGAGAGCGGCACGCATGGACGTCGCGGCGGCGCCGGTGCAACTCGCCTCGGCCACCTGTATCGAAGACATTCTCGCGACGCTTGAAAGTGGGCCGCCTCCAGACATCGTTGCCATCGATTCCATCCAGACCATCTGGACCTCGGCGCTTGAAGCAGCGCCCGGCACCATCGCGCAAGTGCGCACCGCGTCGTTCGATCTTGTGCGCTACGCGAAATCGACCGGCGCCGCAGTTCTCCTCGTCGGTCACGTGACCAAGGACGGCCAGATTGCAGGACCGAAGGCCGTCGAACATCTTGTCGACTCGGTTCTTTATTTTGAAGGAGAGCGCGGTCACCATTTCCGCGTCCTTCGCGCCGTGAAAAACCGCTTCGGTCCGACGGACGAAATCGGCGTCTTCGAGATGACGGGAAGGGGCCTTGTAGAAGTAGATAATCCATCGGCCTTATTTCTTGGCGACCGCAACTCCAGCTCTCCAGGCACCGCGGTGTTCGCCGGACTTGAAGGCACGCGGCCTCTGCTCGTTGAGATCCAGGCGCTCGTTGCTGCGGCCGGCTACGGCACACCGCGCCGTGCAGTCGTCGGCTGGGACACCGGTCGTCTCGCGATGATTCTTGCCGTACTGGATGCTCGTGGCGGTCTTGGCATCAGCGGCAGCGATGTCTACCTGAACGTTGCCGGCGGCTTAAAGGTCAGTGAACCAGCCGCGGACTTGGCGGTGGCGGCGGCGCTAGTTTCCTCCTTCGCGGGTCAGCCCTTGCCGAAACAGACTGTATTTTTCGGCGAGATCAGTCTTTCGGGTGACGTACGTCCGGCGCCGCAGGCCGAGTTGCGGCTGAAGGAGGCCGCGAAACTTGGTTTCACAACGGCGATTATTCCGACCGGAACGAAGGCGGAGGGCGTCGGCCTGGCGCTGCGGACGGTTCGCGATATCGGCGATTTACTGTCGCTTGCGGGGGCGGAACAACGCCCGTCGCGGCGTGGTAGACTGGAATCATGAGTCTCGCCTTCACGTTCGTCGATCTCCTCGTCATCGCCGTCGTTCTGGTTTCAGCCGTGTATGCGACCTGGAGAGGCTTCATTTCCGAAACGCTCGCGATTATCGCCTGGGCGACGGCGGCGTTTGCCACGCTCTACTTCGGACCGTGGGCAGGGGAGTATCTTCGCGGTCTGATTGTGTCGCCGTGGCTGCGGATGATTGCCGCGTACGCCGCGGTCTTCATCGTTGTCTTCGTTCCCTTGTCGATCCTCAGCTTGCGCTTGGCCGAACGTGTGCGGCACTCGCCTGTTGGTCCCTTGGACAGAGCGCTCGGCACAACGTTTGGCGTTGTTCGCGGCCTGGCGATTGTCGGCCTTGCCTATTTGGTGTTCACGGCCTTTGTTCCCATTCGCTCGCAGCCGGATTGGCTGACTGGCGCGCGGACGTTGCCGCTCATCCAAAGCTCGAGCGAGCTGCTGCTGGTCCTTGTTCCGATCCCGCGCGACGAGGCGGCACCACCGCCGGCAAGAAAGGCGCAAAACCTCGAAAAACCTCGGCCCGCCACTGCCGCAGCCGAGGCATCAACCAACCTTGGGCGGGGCAAAAAGGGCTATGGCATTGGCGACCGGCGCGCGCTAGACAGGCTCCTCGAGGCGACAGGCAACGGCGGTAGCGGCAAGCCATGACTGGCCTTCCAAAAGATGAGCATTTCCAAGATGATACGCTGCACGAGGAGTGCGGCGTTTTCGGTGTTTTTGGGCACCCGGACGCTGGCGCGCTGACCGTTCTCGGCCTGCATGCCCTGCAGCATCGCGGTCAAGAAGCCTCCGGCATCGTGACCTTCGGCGACGGTCACTTCACTGCCGAGCGCCATGTCGGCCTCGTTGGCGATATTTTCGGCGGCAAGAACAGTGCCCGCGCACTCAATCTGAAAGGCGCGTTTGCCATCGGTCATAATCGCTATTCGACCGCCGGAGGTTCAGCGCCACGCAACATCCAGCCGATGTTTGCCGACCTCTCCGGCGGCGGCATCGCGCTCGCCCACAACGGCAACCTCACCAATGCACGATTGCTGCGTGAAGAACTGGTCGGCGAGGGGCGCATCTTCCAATCGACGTCGGACACCGAGGTGATTATCCATCTCGCGGCGCGCAGCAAATACCGCCCGATCGTCGACAAGCTGGTCGACGCGCTGAAGCAGGTCGAAGGTGCCTATTCGCTCGTCGCTCTGACGTCCAAGAAACTGATCGGCGTGCGCGATCCCTGGGGCGTGAGGCCCTTGGTGCTCGGCAAGCTCGACGGCGCCCACTTCCTCGCCTCGGAATCGTGCGCGCTCGACATCATCGGCGCGGAACTGGTGCGCGATATCGAACCGGGCGAGATGATCGTCATCACCAAGGATGGCATCGAAAGCTACCATCCTTTCGCCAAGCAGCCGCACCGTTTCTGTGTCTTCGAATACATCTATTTCTCGCGGCCGGATTCCGTTGTCGAAGGGCGAAATGTGTACGAGCAGCGCAAGCGTACGGGCGTCGAACTGGCGAAGGAATCGCCGGTTTCGGCCGACATGGTTATCCCGGTGCCCGATTCCTCGATTCCGGCAGCGATTGGTTACGCGAACGAGGCGGGTTTGCCTTTCGAACTTGGCATCATCCGCAATCACTATGTCGGGCGCACCTTCATCGAGCCGACCGACGGCATCCGCAATTTCAGCGTGCGCCGCAAGCATAATCCGAACCGAGCGACGCTGGCCGGCAAGCGTGTTGTGCTGGTCGACGATTCGATCGTGCGCGGCACGACGTCGAAGAAAATCGTGCAGATGGTGCGCGACGCAGGTGCCTCCGAGGTCCACTTCCGCGTCGCAAGCCCGCCGACCGCGCATTCCTGCTTCTACGGCGTCGACACGCCGAATACCGACGATCTTCTGGCGCACAAGTTCGATGTCGAAGGCATGCGCCGTCTGATCGGCGCCGACAGTCTCGCTTTCATCTCGATGGACGGCCTCTATCGCGCGATGGGCGAGGGCAAGCGCGACGCCGATGCTCCGCAGTTCTGCGATGCGTGCTTCTCAGGCGCCTATCCGATCGAGCTGACCGACCTCACCGGCGGGCGCAAAGACGAACAACTCTCCCTGCTCGCCGACGTAGCCTGATCGCCATGGCAAAACCTCTCGAGGGGCGCATCGCGCTTGTGACCGGCGCGTCGCGCGGCATCGGCAAAGCTGCGGCCATCGGACTCGCTGCCGCTGGCGCACACGTCATTTGTCTTGCGCGCACCGTTGGCGGTCTCGAAGCGGCAGATGACGCGATCAAGAAATCCGGCGGAAGTGCAACGCTCGTTCCGCTCAACATCCGCGACTTCGATGCGCTCGACCGTCTCGGCCGCACGATCTTCGAGCGCTGGGGCCGTCTCGATGGCTTCTTCGCCAATGCCGGAACACTGGGTGTCCTGACACCGCTTGCCGATCTCGATCCCAAAGTGTTCCAAGAACTGATCGAAGTGAACGTCACGGCGAATTGGCGGCTTATCCGTTCGCTCGATCCCTTGCTGCGCCAGTCCGATGCCGGGCGCGCGCTCTTCGTCACCTCGGGTGCCGCGCGCCATCACACGGCCTTCTGGGGCGGCTACGGCATGGCCAAGGCTGCGCTCGAGACTCTGGCACTCACTTACGCCGCCGAATGTGTCACGACGAAGATCAAGGTCAATCTGCTGAGCCCTGGCGCGGTTCGCACCGGCATGCGCGCCAAGGCGATGCCGGGAGAGGATCCGCTGACGCTGCCGCCGCCCGAAGCGCTGGTGCCGCTTATCGTGAACTGCCTCTCGCCGTCCTTCACCAAGAACGGCGAGCTTGTCGTATTCAAAGCGGCTTGAGCTGGCCTCCCAACGACTATTGCAACGTTTGCGAAGGCGAGGTTATGCGCTGCGCCTCATAGGCGCGCATTCTTTCCAGCGCCGGCTCACCGATACACAGCTTCATGAAAAGATTGCGTTCCAGCGCCAAGCCCTCGGCGAGCGGCGTTGCCGTCGCACTGCGTACCAGCCGCTTGATGTAGCGCACGGACTCCGGAGTGTGCGTCGCGATTCGCTTGGCGATTTCGAGCGCGCGGTCGAGCGCCTTGCCCTTCACGCACTCTTGCACGAAGCCCTTCTGAGCGGCCTCGACGGGACTGAGCGTGACGCCCATTAGAATGTGCATCAGCGCGTTCGCTGTGCCGATCGTGCGCGGCAGGCGTTGCGTGCCGCCGCCGCCGGGCAGGATGCCGACATTGATCTCGGGAAGGCCAATCTGGAAGTCACCGTCCTGCGCGATGCGAATGTCGCAGGCGAGCGTGAATTCGAACCCGCCACCCATCGCCGAACCGGAGATCGCCGCGATCACGGGCTTGTCCATCGACTCGACGAGCGCCATCGCCTTGTCGAAGCTGCCGGGCTGGTAGGGCGTATCTTCCGGCCACTCGCGCCCCGACTTTGCAATCGTCTCTCCCAGCCGCACCAGTTCGGCGACCGAATAGTGGCGCACGAAATATCCCGGCGCGCCTCCGGTGACTACTATCGCGCGCACCTTTTCGTCTGCGGCGAGCGTTGTCAGCGCGTCGAACAGCGCATCGCTCATCTCGGGATCGAAGAAGATGCGTTTTTCACTGCCGAGCGTGATGACGGCCACGCCGCCTTCACTGCGGGTGGAAAGGACATCAGGATGAGCCATTGCAGTGTCTCCGGTTCTATTTATCGTCAGCGTACGGATTTTTTCCGGTCCGCAGCAGGAAGCGTATCGGCGTTCCTTTCAGTTCGAAAGCGGTACGCAAACCGTTCATCAAATAGCGCGAATAATCTTCCGACAATGACTTCAACTGATTGCCGAATAGCGCAAACGTCGGCGGCCGCGCCTTGACCTGGGTCATGTAGCGCAGGCGGATCCGCCGACCGCTCACTGCGGGCGGCGCGTGGCGGGCAAGCGCATTCTCCAGAAATCGGTTCAATGCCGAGGTGCCGACGCGCTTGTTCCACGCCGCGTCTGCTGCGAGCACCGCCGGCGCGATGCGCTCGATGCCTTCACCGGTCGACGCCGAAACTGCGACGAGTGGCGCGCCGGCGACTTGCGGCAGCGATGCGTCGAGCCGTTCGCGTAAGTCCTTGATCATGCCTTGGCGATTTTCGACCAAATCGAATTTGTTGGCGACAAAGACGACGGCGCGGCCCTCGTTCGCGATCAAATCGGCGATGGTCAGGTCCTGCTTTTCGAAAGCCTGCGTCGCGTCGAGCATCACGATCACGCAATCGGCGAAGCGGATGGCGTCGAGCGTGCTCGCGACTGACATCTCCTCGAGCGCATGGCCGGCGGCACGCGCTTTGCGTCTGAGGCCGGCTGTGTCGTGCAGCAAGAATTCTTGGCCGTCCGCAGACCAGGGTGCGGCGATTGCATCGCGCGTGGTGCCGGCTTCCGGCCCGGTCAGCGTGCGCTCCTCGCCCAGCAACAGATTGAACAGGCTGGACTTGCCTACATTGGGCCGCCCGACGATGGCAAGATGGATCGGCCGGTTTTCGCGCTCTTCCTCAATGTCGCTGCCGTCTTCCTGTGTGTCTACTTCGGCCGGTTTTGCCGTCGTATCGAAAGCTTCCAGTGCCTCCTGCAACTCGCCGAGACCAAGCGCATGTTCCGCCGACAGCGCGATCGCCTCGCCGAAGCCCAGCGCGTAGCCTTCCGCGATGCCGCCTTGACCGGCGCGGCCTTCGCATTTGTTGGCCGCAAGCACGACGGGCTTCCCCGAACGGCGCAACGCCTGCGCGATGATTTCGTCGCCCGCAGTAACGCCTTCGCGCGCGTCGAACAGGAAGAGGCACACATCGGCATCGGCAATGGCGGTCAATGTCTGTGCCGTCATGCGCGCCGCCATGCTGTCCGGCGCATCCTCTTCAAACCCTGCCGTATCGATGACTCTAAAAGCGAACCCGCCGAGTGACGCCTCTGCCTCGCGGCGATCGCGCGTCACGCCAGGCGTGTCGTGCACCAGTGCGAGCTTGCGCCCGACAAGCTTGTTGAACAACGTCGACTTGCCGACGTTCGGCCGGCCGACGATCGCGACGGTCAAAGACATGACACCTGGTTTTGCGGCGCAAGCCCTAGCGTAGCGCCACAAGCTCCGCATTGCTTGTGTAGAGATAAAGCGTGCCGTTGGCGACGACCGGCGCAATGAAGGTCCCATCAGGAATTTCCATCTTGCCCAGCAGCTCGCCGGTATAGGGTGAAATGGCCGCCGCGATGCCGTTCGAGGACACCAGTACGAGCCGATCGGACACCAGCACCGGCCCGGCCCAGACGATCACGCCGCTGCGATTTTCCGGATCCTCCCAGCGCTGCAGCTGGTGCATCCACTTCACCTTGCCTTCCTTGCGCGTCAAGCAAATCAGCTGCTGCTCGGTCGTCAGAACATAGACATAGTCGCCGGCCGCCCACGGCGTCTGGATTCCTCCGATATCGCGCGACCAAAGCCGGTCGCCGGTGTTTACGTTGATCGCCACCATGATCCCGGAGTGGCTGATGGCATAGACGACGTCGCGATCGACCACCGGCCTGCCTGCGATGTCGTCGAGTTCCGAGAGCGCGGTTGCAAGACCCGAATGGGTGAGCAGATCGTTCCACGCAGGTCGTCCGTTCTGCACGCGCAAGGCATAAATCTCACCCGACGAGTAGGGCGCCAGCACATACTCTCCGGCAACCGCCGCGCTGGTGCTTTCCAGAATGCCGGCGGATTCTGCGATTCCCTGGTGATCCCAAAGACGCCGGCCGTCCACTTGCGCCAATGTGTAGAAATGGTTTTCCTGCGTCGAAACGAATACACGTCCGCCATTGGCGGTTGGCGCATTGACGATCGGCACGCTGAGCGACTGCGACCACAACTTCTTGCCGCTACGTGCATCCAGCGCCACGACATCGCCGAAGCCGCTAGTGACGAACAGCTTGCCGTCGTCATAGGCAACACCGCCGCCGAAGCCCTTGGTCGGGTCGATTCTGGTGTCGGGCTGGAACATGAGCCAACCGATCCAGCTGCGTCCTTCGCCGGGTGGCGCGATGCTCGCATCCCAGAGCGGCTTTCCCGATTGCGCGTCGAAGGCAAAGACATGGGCTTCGGAATCGAGCACGAAAATCTTGCCGTCGGCGACGACGGGCGCCGCGGTCAGCCGCGAATCCCGATCGGAACCCTTGCCGGCGTCCTGTTTCCACAGCATGCGCAGCGGTCCCTTGGCCTCGAGGTGATACATCGCGTTCGACGCATAGCCGCCCGGCTCTGGCCATTCCGTGTTCATGTAGGGCGGCGGCAAAACGACCGGAACATTCTTCAGCGTCTCGTCGAGATGCAGCGTGACGTCCGACGTCATGACCGAGATGCGTTCGCCGCGCAGCTTGGACTTCTTGGGCCCGCTGTCGAACAGGCCGGTAACCGTATCGAGCATGGTGCAACCGGCCGTCAGCGACGCGACGCCGACGACGAGGGCGAGGATTGCCGCTTTGCGTTTGTTCATGGCGCCGGTGCCGTCGGAATGGCCGGCGTCGGAGCCGGTTGCGAAGGTGGTGGCACTTTCCCGTAGTTCGCCATGCCGCCATTTTTCAGGAACATGGCCATGGCGCGGCAACGCCGGCGCAAGGTGAGACTCGCATCCTTGTCGTTTCCCAGGCTTTCGAATTCGGTTTGCGCCTTCGCGTTCAATCCGGCGTGATAATCCGCATAAGCGAGAATTTCGCGTGCCGAAAAGCGCCATGGACTGGCCGCATCCGTCAGTGGCGCGATCAGATGGTCGAGACTGGCGCGTGGGCCGTCCACCGCCAGGATCCAGCCTCCGCGCAATCGCGCTATGCTGCCGATCAGGCCGTCATCGTCGGTGGCGATCGACTGGAAGATCGCCAGCGCCTCGCTGCGCTGGCCGCTGATCTCGAGCACGCCGGCCTGCGACAGGCGCGCCAGTTTGGCGTAGCCGTCGGGTGCGTCTCTCGCAATGACGCCGAAGGCGGCGCTCGCCTGATTGACGGCGCCGCTGTCGGCAAGCTGCTGTGCGGCGATGAAGGTCTCGGACGCCTTCAGCTTCTGGTTCGTCTCATAGCGCAGCCACAGTTCGAAGCCGGCAACCGCGATGACAACGAGTGCCACCCCCGCAATGATGTAATCGCCGTACTGCTTCCAGATCTGTTGGAAGCGTTCGCGGCGAACCTCCTCCTCGACTTCGCGGAAGATGTCGCTCAAGCTCATGTCCTCTCTGCGGGGGCAGCCAAAAGCGCCCGGCGCCAAAACGCTCAAGATATTGACTGCGCGCGCTGATTTAGCCGCTGCGGGCGCAACTGGCAACCGACCACACGTGACACGCGCTTAATTCGAGCGCGTCTAGCTAACCCGCTTCATGGCATAGACATTTTCTTTGCCGGGGAAGCGGCGCTCGCGCACGTCGGTGGCATAGGCTTTGACCGCAGACTCAATCTCGGCGCCAAGGCTCGCATATTGCCGAACGAACTTGGGCGGATGGGGATTGAGGCCCAGCATGTCTTCCATCACGAGGATCTGGCCGTCGCATTCGGCCGATGCGCCGATGCCGATAGTGGGGATGGCGACGTCGCGCGTGATCTTGGCGGCCAGCGGCTCGGCCATGCCTTCGAGCACCACCGCGAAGGCGCCGGCTTCGGCGACCGCGCGTGCATCGGCCTCGATGGCCGGCCATTCCGCTTCCGTGCGTCCCTGCGTCTTGAAGCCGCCGAAGATCTGGATCATCTGCGGCGTCAGACCGATGTGGCTCATGACAGGAATGCCGCGCTGGGTGAGATAATGGATCGTCTCGGCGATGCGCGCACCGCCCTCCATCTTCACCGCGGTGCAGCCCGTCTCCTGGATGACGCGCGCCGCATTGCGGAACGCGATCTGCGGGCTCTCTTCATACGAACCGAACGGCAGGTCAACGACGACGAGTGCGTGCTTCGAACCGCGCATCACCGCCTTGCCGTGGGCGATCATCATGTCGAGCGTGACGCCGAGCGTGTTCTCCATGCCGTGCATCACCATGCCGAGGCTGTCACCGACCAGCATGAGATCGACGTGGCTGTCGAGCAGACGCGCCGTATGCGCGTGGTAGCAGGTCAAGCAAACGACGGGTTTGGCGTTCTTGTGTGCGCGTATCTCCGGAACGGTGACGCGCTTGGTTTCACTCACAATGGACATGGACGCGCTCTTTCCTACCTCGGTTGTTTGGAAATCGCCTGCCCACGACGCTGAGCGCCAGGTGGACGGCTGCGGTCCTTGACCCGTTTGGCCAGCATAACGCAACGCCAGGCGGCGGACGAGCGAATTCGTGCCAGCGAGACAGTCGGTCTCAGGCTTCGGAACCTTCGCCTTCTTCCTTCTTGGGACCGGCGCCTTCCTCGAACAGCTCTTCCGCCGCGACCACGGCTTCTTCCTGTTCGGTCTTCTCGGCGAGGACGTCTTCGCCGCGCGCTTGGCGCTCAGCCTCGTCTTCGCTGCGCGCCACGTTGATCGTGACCTTGACGCGGACTTCGGGATGCAGGCGCACGCCGATCGTGAACAGTCCGATCGTCTTGATAGCCTGGTCGAGCGGCACCTGCGTGCGGTTGATCGTGATGCCGCCGGCCGAGACGGCGTCGGCGATATCACGCGGACTGACCGAGCCATAAAGTTGGCCGCGATCGCCGGCCTGGCGGATCAACACGAAACTCTTGCCGTCGAGCTTCTTGCCGACGACTTCGGCTTCCTTCTTTTGTTCCAGATTGCGCGCTTCGAGTTGCGCCTTCTGGCCCTGGAAAAATTCGCGGTTGGCCTTGGTGGCGCGCAGCGCTTTCTTCTTCGGCAGCAGGAAATTTCGGGCGAAGCCGTCCTTGACCTTCACCTCGTCGCCCATCTGGCCGAGTTTCTCGACGCGTTCGAGCAGGATCACTTGCATGGCGCGTTCCCTTTAGCTGATGACGTAGGGCAGAAGGGCCATATAGCGCGCGCGCTTGATGGCGTTGGCAAGGATGCGCTGCTTCTTGTTCGACACCGCGGTGATGCGGCTCGGCACGATCTTGCCGCGCTCCGAGATGTAACGCTGCAGCAGCTTGACGTCCTTGTAGTCGATCTTGGGCGCATTTGCGCCAGAGAACGGACACGTCTTCTTGCGGCGGAAGAAGGGGCGGCGTTGTCCGCCTTCGCGTCCGCCACCCTCGCGGCCGCCGCCGTCACGATCGCGGCCACCAGAACGTTCGCCACCGAAACTCATAGTGCTGGCTCCCCTTCGACGCCGTCCGCCTTGCGCTCGCCCTCCGGGCGGTCATCGCGGCGGTTCTTGTTCGAGGAGACCTCGAACGCATCGACGCTCACGGTGATGTAGCGCAGCACGTCTTCGTTGATCTTGAGCTGACGCTCGAGCTCAACGACGGCCTTGGACGGCGCGTTGATGTTGAGGAGCACATAGTGCCCCTTGCGGTTTTTCTTGATGCGATAGGCAAGTCCGCGCAGGCCCCAATATTCCTGCTTTTCGACCTTGCCGCCTTCGCCTTCGACGATGGTTTTGAGGTGGGTCGCCAATGCGTCGACCTGTTGCGCGCTGATGTCCTGGCGCGCGATCAGAAGGTGCTCGTAAAGAGCCATGTCCGTCCCTTTTTCTGGCTGCGGAACGGATCGGGGTGGGCACCCTTTTCCGCCTCGGATCGCGTGGGACCGCGCACCATGCGCTGATCCCGGAACATTTCCGGGATTCCCCGCGACCGCAGCCGCTAGAAGGCGCGGCTTATAGGCGATGGCGGGCAGGCCGGCAAGGGCGGCGCCATGTTGCCGAGAGAGAGCCATTACGCATAGTGGCTGGGGGCTGCGTGGCATCGACGGGGCGGATGGAAAAGGAAGCAAAGCGGGTGTTCGCCAAGGCGGCGTGGCGGCTCATCCCGTTCATGGCGCTTCTCTACGTCGTCAGTTTTCTCGACCGCGTGAATGTCGGCTTCGCGGCGCTCACCATGAACAAGGACCTCGGTTTCTCACCGGAAGTCTACGGTTTCGGCGCCGGAATTTTTTTCTTCGGATATTTCCTCTTCGAAGTGCCTTCGAACATCATCCTGGAAAAAGTCGGCGCGCGGCTTTGGATCTGCCGCATCATGCTCACCTGGGGCGTCGTCTCCATGGCGACGGCATTCGTGCAGGGACCGCTCAGCTTCGACATTCTGCGCTTCCTGTTGGGTCTGGCGGAGGCCGGATTCTTTCCCGGCATGGTGCTCTATCTGACCTATTGGTTTCCATCCGCGACGCGGGCACGCTTCATCTCGCTCTTTCTCGCAGCCGTGCCTCTGGCCAGCGTCATCGGCGGGCCGGTGTCGGGATACATTCTGGGAATCGACGGCGTGTTTCATCTGCGCGGCTGGCAGTGGCTCTTTCTCATCGAGGGATTGCCCTCCGTGCTGCTTGGTGTCGCCGTGCTCCTTTGGATGCCGGACCGGCCGCGCAGCGCGCGCTGGCTGAACGAGAGCGAGAAGGTGGCCGTCGAAGCGGCGCTTGCTGCTGAGCCCGCCGGCACGCATTCGAAATTCTTGCCGATGCTGCGCGATCCCAAAATCTGGCTGCTCGCAGTTCCCGATTTCGGCATCGTGCTGGGACTCTACGGTCTCAATCTCTGGCTGCCGCAGATGATCAAGGCGATGGGCTTTTCGAACATCGAGACCGGATTCGTCATCACGGTGCCCTATCTCGCGAGCGCGGTGGCGATGGTCTTGTGGGGCGCTTCCAGTGATGCGCGCGGCGAGCGGGTCTGGCACACGGCGTCCGCCGCACTTCTTGGTGCAGCGGGACTCGTCTGCGCGGCACTGCTGCACTCGCCTCTCGCGGTGATGATCGCGCTGACCGTCGCTGCGTGCGGCATCTACGCCGCGCTATCGGTGTTCTGGACCTTGCCGACCGCGATCCTGCGCGGCACCGCTGCGGCGGGTGGCATCGCGCTCATCAATTCCATCAGCAACACGGGCGGCTTTTTCGGACCCTCGATCATGGGTTGGCTGAAGCAACATACCGGCGGCTATTCCGCCGGCCTTGGTGTGCTTGCACTTTCGCTCTCACTTGCCGCCGTGCTTGTCGTTGCCATCGGCCGGGCCGTGATGCGAGGCGGGCGCTCGCACCCAATCGATGAACGCAGGCAGTCGAAAGCTAGCGGCAGCGCTTGACTCATCGATCCCCCTGGTCTTTTTCACCGTTCCATGACTCGCGCTTTCATTTTTCCCGGCCAGGGCAGCCAGGCAGTCGGCATGGGCAAGGCCCTCGCCGATGCATTCTCGCCGGCGCGCGAACTTTTCCAGGAAGTCGACGATGCGCTGAGCCAGAAATTATCGCGACTGATGTGGGAAGGGCCCGAGAGCGATCTCGTGCTCACCGAGAACGCGCAGCCCGCGATCATGACCGCGAGTCTTGCGATCATCCGCATTCTGCAGCGCGAGGCGGGGTTCGACTTGGCAAAACATGGGCGTCTCGTCGCCGGTCATTCGCTCGGCGAATACACCGCACTGTGTGCAGCCGGCGCATTCACGCTTGCAGATGCGGCCCGACTGCTCAAAGCACGCGGTCAAGCGATGCAATCCGCCGTGCCGGTTGGCGAGGGCGGCATGAGCGCGTTGCTAGGAGCCGAAATCGAACAGGCCGAAGCGCTCGCGAGAGAATGTGCTGCGGAAACCCGTGGCGTCTGCGTCGTGGCGAACGACAATGCGCCCGGCCAGGTCGTGATCTCAGGCACAAAGGCCGCGATTGACCGCGCGCCGGAAGTCGCCAAGGCGAAGGGCATCAAACGCGCAATGGCGCTCAATGTCTCTGCGCCGTTCCATTGTCCGCTGATGCAGCCTGCGGCCGATAAGATGCGCGAGGCGCTGGCGGCGGTGACAATCCGTCCGCTCGCCGTGCCGCTCGTCGCCAATGTGACGGCAGCCGAAACCAGCGAACCGGAAACCATCCGCCGCCTGCTAGTCGAACAGGTCACGGGACGAGTGCGCTGGCGCGAGAGCGTGCTCGCCTTCCGTCCGCTCGGCGTTGGGATTACTGTCGAAGCCGGCGGCGCCAAGGTACTCACGGGCATGGTCAAGCGCATCGACAAGGAACTCCAGACCGTGACGCTCGACACGCCTGCCGATATCGAAGCCTTCGCGAAGACATTGTGATGTTCGATCTCACCGGCAAAGTCGCACTCGTCACCGGCGCTTCCGGCGGGATTGGCGGGGCTATCGCCAAGGCGTTGCATGCGCAAGGTGCCACGGTGGTGCTTTCCGGCACACGCGCCGACGCTCTGGAAAAAGTGAAAGCGAACCTCGGCAGTCGCGCGTTGGTCGCCGTTTGTAATCTCGCGGACAAGGAGTCCGTCGAGGCGTTGCCGAAGGCCGCCGAGGCGGCTGCCGGCGCGCCGATCGACATCCTCGTCAACAATGCCGGCATCACGCGCGACAATCTCTTCATGCGCATGAAGGACGACGAGTGGGACCAGGTCATAGCGGTTGATCTCACAGCCGCGTTCCGCCTCTCACGCGCCGTGCTGCGCGGAATGATGAAGAAGCGCTGGGGCCGCATCATCTCGATCACCTCTGTGGTGGGCGAGACCGGCAATCCCGGGCAGGGCAACTACGCCGCCGCTAAGGCCGGCCTCGTCGGCATGACGAAGTCGCTGGCCGCCGAGGTGGCGTCGCGCAACATCACGTGCAACGCCGTGGCGCCTGGCTTCATCGCGACCGCCATGACCGACGCACTGACCGACCAGCAGAAAGAGATGATCAGCCAAAGAATTCCCGCAGGACGCATGGGAAACACCAGCGAAATTGCCGCTGCGGTCGTTTATCTTGCCAGTGAGGAAGCGGCCTACGTCACCGGAGCGACGCTGCAAGTGAACGGCGGAATGGCGATGATTTAATTGCCATTTCAATAGGTTAACCGACTTATGGCGGCGGACACGGCTTTGTGTTACCAAACCCGCTAACCCCCACAAGCTTTACACCAGTGAGGGCCCACCCTGCGGGCCCATCCCGGCAGGATCATCAAGGAGAGGCTTACAAAACTATGAGCGATACGGCGGAACGCGTGAAGAAGATCGTCGTCGAGCACCTAAATGTGGATGCCGACAAGGTCACTGAAACCGCGTCCTTCATCGAAGATCTCGGCGCGGACAGTCTGGATACGGTCGAGCTCGTCATGGCGTTCGAAGAGGAGTTCGGCATCGAGATCCCCGACGATGCTGCGGAATCCATCGTCACCGTCGGCGATGCCGTCAAGTACATCGACAAGTCTGCGGCGGCTTGAAACTCGCTCACCTCCACTCCCATGCGTAGAGTAGTCGTCACCGGAATCGGCCTCGTCACGCCGCTTGCCTGCGGTGTCGAGGAAACCTGGTCTCGCCTCCTGGCCGGCAAGTCGGGCGCGCGGGCGATCACCAAGTTCAGGACAGACGATCTTGCTACCAAGATCGCGTGCGATGTGCCGCGCGGCGATGGCTCCGCCGGGACCTTCAACCCCGATCAATGGGTGGACGCCAAGGAACAGCGCCGCATGGATGATTTCATCATCTTCGGCCTCGCCGCCGCCAAGCAGGCGGTGAAGGATTCCGGCTGGGAGCCGAAATCGGAAGAGGAACGTCAACGCACCGGCGTGCTGATCGGCTCCGGCATCGGCGGACTTCCCGGCATCGAGGAAGGCGCGCTGCTTCTCAACGACAGAGGTCCGCGCCGCCTCTCGCCGTTCTTCATTCCGGGACGGCTCATCAATCTGATCTCGGGTTATGCCTCGATCGAGCATGGCTTCAAAGGACCGAACCATTCGGTGGTGACCGCCTGCGCTACCGGCGCGCACGCGATCGGCGATGCGGCGCGCATGGTGGCACTCGACGATGCCGACGTGATGCTGGCGGGCGGTTCGGAAGCCGCTATCTGCCGCCTCGGTATCGCCGGCTTCAACGCCTGCCGGGCGCTTTGCACCGCATTCAACGACCAGCCGGAAAAGGCCTCGCGGCCATACGACAAGGATCGCGACGGTTTTGTGATGGGTGAGGGCGCAGGTTCGGTCATTCTGGAAGAGTACGAACACGCCAGGGCGCGCGGCGCGAAAATCTATGGCGAGGTGAAAGGCTACGGCATGTCGGGCGACGCCTATCACATCACCGCACCTTCGGAAGACGGCGATGGTGGATTCCGCGCCATGAAGATGGCGCTCAAGCGCTCGGGCCTGTCGCCGTCCGACATTGATTACGTCAACGCCCATGGCACCTCGACGATGGCTGACGGCATCGAGGCGGGGGCGGTCGAACGCTTCCTCGGCAATGCGGCGGCGAAGACGGCGATGTCCTCGACCAAATCCTCGATCGGCCATCTGCTGGGAGCGGCGGGCGCGGTGGAGGCGATCTTCTGCCTGCTCGCAATGCGCGATCAAATCGTGCCGCCCACCATCAATCTCGACAATCCCGACGTCGAAACCAAACTCGATCTCGTGCCGCTCGTCGCCAAAAAGCGCGAGGTGAAGGCTACCATGTCGAATTCCTTCGGCTTTGGCGGCACCAATGCCGCGCTGATATTCACCCAGGCCAGCTAGACCAGCGGTTGGCATGATCCGCTTTCTTGGAATTCTGTTTCTCATCGCCCTCGTCGTTGCCGGAGCGTTCTTCTGGGAAGACGCAAACTTTGCCAAGGCGGGACCGTTCGCCACGAAGGGCGCAATCGAAACCGACGTCTTGATCAAGCCCGGCATCGGCCTGCGCGGCATTGCCCAGGAACTTTCCGATGCGCATGTCGTGGAACATCCCGCACTCTTCATGCTCGGCGTGCGCCTGCGCCGCGCCGCCGCCGGCCTCAAGGCCGGTGAATACGCGATCCCGAGTCGCGCCAGCATGCTCGACATCATGGACATCCTGATTTCGGGCAAGACGATCCAGCACAAGATCACCGCCGCCGAAGGCCTGACCAGCGACATGATCGCCAAACTCGTCGCCGCCGATACCGTTCTCACCGGCAAGATGGTGGCCACACCGCGAGAAGGCACGCTCCTGCCACAGACCTATCTCTTCACGCGCGGGACAACGCGCGGCCAAATCATCGCGCGCATGCAAAAGGCGCAAGGCGATCTGATCGCGAAACTGTGGCCGGTGCGCGACCAGGGTCTGCCCTACACCACGCCGGGGCAGGCGCTCATCCTCGCGTCCATCGTCGAAAAGGAGACCGCGCTGCCGCAGGAGCGCAGGCACATCGCGGCCGTTTTCGTCAATCGCTTGCGCCTCGGCGTGAAGCTGCAATCCGATCCGACGATCATCTATGGCATCACCGCCGGCTATCCGCTCGGCCATGGCATTCGTCAGAGCGAACTTGCCAAGGCGACGCCCTACAATACCTACGTCATCACCGGACTGCCGCCGACGCCGATCTGCAATCCCGGAACCGATGCCATCCGCGCGGTGCTCAATCCGGGCACGACAAAGGATCTCTATTTCGTGGCGTCGGGTGACGGCGGCCACGTCTTCTCGGCCAGCAGCGAGGACCAGGCGAAGAATGTCGCTGCCTTGCGGGCCCGCGAACGCGCACAGCAGTCGACGGCCGTCCACAAATAGTGCCCTTGCGCCCATTGGTTGCGGCGTTATCGTTCACCCTCAAGCGGAGTCACGATGGCCATTGTCAGCATGACGGGATTTGCCGAGGCGCATGGCAGCCGCGACGGCGCGCGCTGGCGCTGGGAAGCCAAGTGCGTCAACGGACGTGGGCTTGATCTGCGCCTACGCACGCCGCCTGGCTTCGACGGCATTGAACCAGCTGCGCGGGCGCTTGCCGGCGAACGCTTCAAGCGTGGTTCGCTGCAGGCACAGTTGACGTTCGAGAGTGGGGAAAACGCACGCGGCCTCAAGATCGACCCTGCAGCGCTCGCCGCGGCGGTGCGCATTGCCCGCGAAGTCGCCAGCGAGACGGGGTTGGCGCCGGCACGCGTCGATGGCCTCCTCGCGCTGAAAGGCGTGATCGTCCAGGAAGAAGCGCTGCCCATCGAGGCACCGGAGCGCGCGCTGCGCGATGCTGCGATCATCGAGACGCTGGCGACGGCGTTGGACGCGCTGGCCCGCGCACGTGTCGCCGAGGGCAACAAGCTGCACGCTATTTTGGTGGCGCAAATGAACCAGATCGATCGGCTGACCAGCGAGGCCGGCACGCTTGCCGCGACCCAGCCCAAGGCGCTGCGTGACAAGCTGATCGCGCAAGTGCATGAAATGCTGAGCGGCAGTGGCATTGCCGAGGATCGTTTGGCGCAGGAGGCGGCACTGCTCGCAGTAAAGGCCGACATCCGCGAGGAGTTGGACCGGCTGCACTCCCATGTGCACGAGGCGCGTCTGCTGATGGATTCCGGCGAGGCGGTGGGACGCAAACTCGACTTCCTGGCGCAGGAATTCAACCGCGAGGCCAATACACTCTGTTCCAAGTCCTCCGATATCGCACTAACGCGCATCGGGCTCGCGCTCAAAGCCGCCATCGACCAGTTCCGCGAGCAGGCCCAGAATGTCGAATGAGCCCGCAGAATGACCGCCGAAATCAAACGACGTGGGTTGATGCTCGTCCTCTCTTCGCCGTCGGGCGCAGGCAAGACGACACTCTCGCGCGAGCTGCTGCAGTCGGACAACGGCATCGTGATCTCGGTGTCGGCGACCACGCGCGCGCGGCGTCCGAACGAAGTCGATGGCCGCGACTATCACTTCGTCTCGCCCAGCAAGTTCGCAGCAATGGTGAAAGCGGACGAATTCTTCGAGCACGCCACCGTCTTCGAGCACCGCTACGGCACGCCGAAGCAGCCGGTCATGGCTGCGCTCGACGCCGGCCGTGACGTGCTCTTCGACATCGACTGGCAGGGCACGCAGCAGCTCAAGGAACGCGCCCGCGAAGACCTCGTTAGCGTGTTCGTCCTGCCGCCCAGCCATGATGAGCTCGAGCGGCGGTTGAAGACGCGCGCACAAGACAGCGACGATGTCGTCGCGGTGCGCATGGCTAAGGCGGCAAGCGAAATCAGCCATTGGCCGGAATATGATTATGTCGTGCTCAACCGCGAGATCGAGCGCGCCTTGGCGCAGGTCAAAGCGATCCTCGAAGCCGAACGCGCGCGCCGCACGCGGCTGATTGGCGTGGGCGAATTCGTGGCGGAATTGACGAAGTGATCCCCCACCCGGACGGCGCGGCGCGCCGTCCACATGGGTGTGGGTGTCAGTTGATATTCACCCGATAGACCTTCTTCGCGGTACCGCTGAAGAGCGCGGTCTTTTCGCTCGATGAATAGTTCGCCGCGACACGCTTGAAGGCATTCCACAGCGAAACATAATCGCAGCCGAAACGGTCGACCGGGAAATTGCTCTCGAACATGCAGCGCTCGGCGCCGAAAGCCTCGATCACTGTTTCGAGATAAGGTTTCCATTGCTTGGCGAGCGTCTCCGACGAGGGGTCGGGCTCCGCCATGCGCAGTTTCCAGCCGGCGAATGGCATCGGTAACCCGCCGGCCTTGACGTAGACGTTCGGGGACTTAGCAAGCGTCTTGATGTTGTCGCGCCAGATGCCGAAGCGCTCCTCGAGCTTTCCCTTGTACGCGCCGATGCCAAGCGGTGTCCCGACATGGTCAAGCACGATGGTGGTGTCAGGGAATGATTTCGCAAGATCGATCAAGTCAGGGAGTTGTGGTTCGAGCAGCCAGGCGTCAAACGACAACCCGAGCCGGTGCAGCACCTTGAAACCCTCGCGGAACTTGGTGTCGAGATAGAGCCCCGGACTCGCACGCCCTGCGAGCGGACCGAGCACACCGGGATCTGGATCATACGAACAGCTGTGACGAATGCCGCGAAAGCGGCCATGGCCGGCGGCGATGTGCGAGCGCAAGACATCTTCCGCCGCTGACCCGAGGCGAAGGTCGACATGGCCGACAATGCCGGCGCAGGCGCGCAGATCGCCATAAAGGCCGCTCGCCGTCATCGCGGCGACGCCGTTGACGAACTCGGTCTCGCCGACGCAGCGCAGCGCCTCCGGCCCGTCGGCGCGGTACATCGCACCGCACTCCATATAGATCGTGCCGCGAACATTGTGTCCGGCCTTCAGGTCGGCGAGCAGTTCGGGCAGGAGATAGCGTGGCGTGTTGCGGATGATGTCCATGAAGCCGTGGTCGGACGGCGGCAGGTTACGCAATATTTCTGTCGGCCGGTCCCACATGTGATGATGCGGATCGACGATGGGCAGATCGGGCTCGAGAATGGCTTCGGGCATTTCGGTGTCCTCGCGCTCATCCTTCGACAAGATCAGGATGAGGAATTGCACAGTGTCCTCATGCTTCGACGGGCTCAGCATGAGGAAATACAGATGCGGTCCTCATCCTGAGCTTGTCGAAGGACGAGGACCGCGATCTTAAGGCGTCAGCACCACGCGTCCGGTGATTTTTCCTTCGCGCAGATCGTCGAGCGTCTGGTTCGCGGCGCTCAATGGTCGAGTCGTGAATGGGATCGGATCGACCTTGCCGGCCTTCACCAACTCCATCATCTCGCGCGTATCATCGAGCGAGCCGACCATCGAGCCGTTGATCGAAATCGCGCGGAACGGGAACATCGGGATCGGCATCGACATGGCGCCGCCGAACAGTCCGACGATGATCACCTTGCCGCCGCGCCGCACGCACTGGCTGGCATAGGCGAACGTCTTCTCCGAGCCGACGAAGTCGACCACCGCATAAGCGCCGCCGCCCGTGTCGGCCATCAGCTTCTTGGCGCTTTCCGGGTCCTTGGTGTTGTAGGTCGCCGATGCGCCTGCCTTCTTCGCTGCGGCCAATTTCTCGTCGTCGATATCGGCGGCGAGAGGGCCCTTGCCGAACATCGCCTTGGCGAATTGCACGCCCATCATGCCGACGCCACCGACCCCGAGCACGAGAACCTGATCGTTGGCGCCGAGTTTGCCGACCTTCTTCATCGCGGAAAAAGCGGTGAGGCCCGAGCACATGTAGGCCGCGCCAAGCGCCGGGTTTGTCTTGCCATAGTCGATGAGATATTTCGGATGCGGTACCACCACATGCGTGGCGTAACCGCCGGCGACGCCGGACGAGCAGCCGAGCTGACGCGGGCCGCCGACGCAGATGTTTTCCTCGCCGCGCTCGCACGCCGGGCACTTGCCGCAGCCGATCCACGGAAACGCCGCGTAGCGTTGACCGACGCTGACGCCCTTCACGTCCGGTCCGATGGCGATGACTTCGCCTTCGATCTCGTGGCCGAGCGTATGCGGCAGCTTCATGTTCGCCATGGGCAGCTTGTTACCGCCGCCGAGGTCGAAGTAGCCGTCATGGATGTGCACATCGGAGTGGCAGACGCCGGCATTGTGCACCTTGAGCAGGATTTCCGTGCCCTTGGGCGTGGGTGTCGGCGTCTCGACCAGTTGCAGCGGCTTGCCGAATTCCGTGATCGCCTGACTTTGCATGCGCGTCTCCCTTGGTTTTTTCTTGCTGGCTTCGAGTGTGGCACGCCGTTCCGCAGCCGCTCAACGGTTATTGGACGTTTCGCGGCACATTTCGCCGCAACCTCGATTGTCGTGGCCAACGGAGCGTGGGCCATCCAGGTGAAGCCTTGCAAAATCGGCAACGAGAAAGCGCGGCCTCAACTGGTTGGCCCGCAGTTGCGGGCCATGACATGGGAGGCGGTTGAGTGTTCTCGTCCACGTCCATTCAAGAGGAGGGTTGAGCTCCGAATGCCCGTGCCAGGCTCGCAAAAGCCGCGACGGAAAGTTGTTCCGGACGCGCGGTGGGCTCGATGCCGGCGGTACGGATGCGCGCCTCCGCGTCGGGCGCGAGCGGCTTCAGGCTCTGGCGCAGCATCTTGCGCCGCTGTCCGAAGGCCGCCGCCGTGACCTTCTCGAGATCGGCGAGGTTAGCCGGCGCCGCCGGTTCGGCCAGCGGTTCCAACCGGACGACGCTCGAGGTGATCTTCGGCGGCGGCACGAAGGCGCTGCGCGCCACATCGAAGAGGATCTTCGGCTTGGTCCGCCACTGCGCAAGCACTGAAAGCCGACCATAGGCTTCGCCGCCCGGCTTCGCGACGATACGCATCGCTACCTCACGCTGGAACATGAGCGTGAGACTGTCCCAAAATGGCGGCCACTGCGCAGTCGTCAGCCACTTCACCAGCAGAGCCGTGCCGATGTTGTAGGGGAGGTTGGCCGCGATGCGCACTCGCTCACCCTTGAGCAGTTCGTATTCATCGAGTTTAAGTGCGTCGGCCGCGACGACTTGCAGTCGGCCGGGGTAAGCCGCGGCGATTTCGGCGAGCGCGGGCAGGCAGCGTTCGTCACGCTCCACGGCGATGATGCGTTTGGCACCTTCCGCCAGAAGTGCACGCGTCAGTCCACCCGGCCCGGGACCGACTTCGTAAAGCGTCGCATCCTTGAGCGGGCCGGCGGCGCGCGCGATGCGGCGCGTGAGATTGAGATCGAAGAGAAAATTCTGTCCGAGCGATTTCTTGGCGCGCAGATCATGCGCCGCGATCACTTCGCGCAGCGGCGGCAGATGATCGTCCATGGCCTATCGCTTCGCTGCTTGAGGCTGGGTGGCGTCGGCCATCGCGGCGGCCATACGGATGGCGGCGATCATGCTGCGCGCGTCAGCTTTGCCGGTGCCGGCAATGTCGAAGGCTGTGCCGTGATCGGGCGAGGTACGAATGATCGGCAAGCCGAGCGTGACGTTCACCGCCTCCCAGAAGGACAGCGTCTTGATCGGGATCAGCGCCTGGTCGTGAAACATGCAGAGCGCCGCATCATAGCTTGCCCGTGCCTCTGCGTGGAACAAGGTGTCGGCGGGCAAGGGTCCACGCACGGCGTGACCGCGCGACGCGAGAAGCGCCACTGCCGGCGCGATGATCGCACGCTCTTCGCCGCCGAGTACTCCATCTTCGCCGGCGTGCGGATTGAGCCCCGAAACCGCGAGGCGTGGCGCAGCAATGGCGAAATAGCGCGTGAGCGCTGCGAGGATGATTTCAGCCGTCTCGACGATCGCCTCGGTCGTGAGCGCCGATGGCACCGACGCAAGCGATGTGTGGATCGTCAACGGCGCGACCCGCAACTGATCGCTCGCCAGCAGCATCACGGCGCGCGGCACGCCGGTCAGGACCTGGAGATACTCGGTGTGACCGGGATGAGCGAAGCCGCCATGAACGAGAACGGCTTTGTTGATGGGCGCAGTGACGATTGCTGCCGCTTCGCCCGACCGGGCGAGAGCGACGGCAGCGTCGATCGCTTCGATGACGGCAGTTGAATTGCCGATGAGCGGCTTTGCCGCCGTGCGCACGGCGCGGGCTTTCGTTGCGATGATGGCCCGCTGATCCGTCAGGCCGCAGCTTTCAAACACCGACCCATCGCCGATTAGCAACAACGGACGGCGACCAACTTTGCCGCCCAAACTCTTGAATGCAGCGACGGCAATCTCCGGACCAATGCCGGCCGGCTCGCCCATCGTCACGAGGATCGGGGCGTCGCCTGGCGCTCGCCTAGCGGGTTTCGACATTGGCGTTGCGCCTGAGGTCCCGAAGATAGCGCCGCGACAGGTTCGTGATCTGCTGGTCGAACAGCTGCTCCTCGATCTGCTGGCGCGAGGGAATGGTGTAGGCGGTAATCACCGGCGCGCGCTTGTCGCATCGCACCATCATCTCGATACCTGCCGGCGAGAAGAACGGCGTCGTTGCTTCGCCCGGACCTGCCTTGTTGATGGCGTCCTGGATCTCCGCGCTGAGATCGGTGATCTTGATGCCCATCTTGGCGAGATCCTGGATCACCATCCCGCGCACTTGCTGTGCGAGCCTGGGCAGCGTGTCGCAGCCATTGACGTGATCGTGAATCTGCACCGCGATCTTCATCGCATTTTCTTTGAGGGCTTTGGGCGGCGTTGGACCAAGAGGCAACAGTATGCGCGAAACGGTGAGCGCTCCGACCGGCTTCACTGTCGCCGGATCGGGAATCTTCGTTCCCAAACCTTCCTGCCGGTCGCGCAGACCCAGAATGTAATAGCCACCGGTGGAGCGCACCGGTTCTGACACGGCGCCGACCTGCAGGTGTTGCAATGCATCGTCGACCTCTTGGGGCAACTGGCCCTGATGCACCCAGCCGAGGTCGCCGCCCGAAGCAGCAGTCGGACTTTGACTGAACTGGCGCGCCACGGTGCCGAACTGCGCGCCGGAATGCAGTTGCGTTTCGATGTCCTGGGCATCCTTCAGCACCTTGGCATCGACATCGGGATTGTCGACTTGGAGAAAAATTTCCGAGACCAGGAAGTGCGGCTTGCTTGCCCCTTCCTGGAGCCTGGCCAGTTCGGCATCGACGTCGGCGGGCGTGATGTTCACACGATCCTGAAATTCGTCCTGCACCGCTTTCTGCCATGCGATCTGCACGGCGATTTGGCCACGCAGCGTTGCGATATCGACGCCGCCCTTCTTCAGAAGTTCGGTGAGTTGATCCTTGGTCAGGTGATTGTCGCTCGTGATGCGTTCGATCGACTTGTCGACGTCGGCAGGCGAAACGGTGATGCCTTTCTTGCGCGCTTCCTGGATCTCAAGTTGCTCGGTCTCGAGTTGCACTAGCACCTGACCGCGCAGCTTGGCGAGAATGTCCGGAGTCGCCTGCAAGCCCGACGTAGCAACGAAGAGCAGCATGCGCTGGCGCAGATCATATTCCGTGATGATCGCATCGTTGACGATCGCCGCCACGCCGTCCGCGGGTCCGGTGTCCGACTGCACCGCTGCGCCGGCCGGCGGCGAAGGCAGCTCAGCGGCGGGGGCCGACGAAGCCGGTGGCGCCGGTGCTCTCTTGGCAAGCGCCGGCACCGCGCAGAGGAGCAGCGCGAGACCAAAAACGGCGCAGAATCGACTCTTGCGATACAAGGCTCGGCCCTTCGGCAGCAATCTCAATGGTTTACGCGCTCGCCCCCGAACCGGGCCGGGAGAATAAGCAAAATTGCCGGCGGTTCAAGGATGGGAGAACACATCCTGTGGAAAGAGACTAAACGGCGTGATCGGTTGGTCTCCGGTCTTCAGGTTGAACCGCAGGATGATGGAGGTCGATGGCGGCAGGTCGCGGTCGGTCGTGAACTTGCGCCGGTAGGCAATCGAAATACCCAAACATTCATCCTCATAGCCGAGGCCAAGTTCCGTATCCAGCATGCGTCCGGCCAGAAGATCGCGCCGGATTGCACCGAACGCCTGCCAATTGCGATAAAAGTTGATGTCGGCCTGGGCATTGATTTCCTCGCGCGCATCGAGGCCGAGCGTGCTTAGTTCCTGCGGCAGCTGGACGTAGCTGATCTGCACCGTCGAGCGATTGAAGATGCCCGTCAGGTAGACCTCGTGCCGCCTCACCGTGCCGTCGGCGCGGTCTATATCGATGCGATCCGTGAGATCGATATAGGGCAGGAACTTGATACTGACGCGCCCGACAATATCCGACGTCGTACCGTGCTGTCCCGAATCAACGCCGAAGATCGGATCAGGCTTCCAGCGATAGGTCTGACCGAGAATGGCGTCGATCGATCCCGAGGGAAACGCAGCACGGGCGTGCAGGCCGACATTCGCCCGCGGACCGCTTTCGACGAGATCGTAGCCCGGCAACTGGTCAAAACTGAGAATGTTGTTTTCGTCGAGTTCGAATGCCGCGCTGTCTTCCACCGGAATGCCCGCGGGGTTGCCGCCGTATGGCTGCAAGACAAGCTGCGCGATCGGCTCGATGATCACGGCACGGCCGACACCCATGCTGGAAATGAACGGCCAGCGCCAGTCGAGCGCCGCATAGGGTATGCCGCGAGAGATGAACTTGTCGTTGGCGTTCAGCGGCGACGGATTGCTGACATGATAGAGGTCGGCGCGCCCGTCGAGTTGCAGCGTCAGCAACTGTCCGCCCGGCAGAATCGTCGGCCAGCGCATGCGCGCCTCGACCGTGGCGCGCTGGCTGTCGACGCCGATGTCGCGCGTCAGCGACACGCTGTTGAAGTCGAATCGAAACTGGCCGCCTAGCCACTTGTGGAGAGGACTGAAGTTGAACTCCACCAGCGGCAGCGCGATGGGGATGATCTTGCTGTTGTCCGTCGCGCGCAGCCCTTGGAAGAAGTAGCCGGTGACGGCGAAGCGTGTGCGCGCGCCGGTGCCTTCGACAAAGATGTCGTTGACCAACCGGTCGGCCTGCGAAAAGTCATAGCGCTTGAGATAGGTATCGTTGGAGGTGAGCTGCGCGTCGAAGCCCGTCGCCCAGTTTTGGGTGAGCGGAATGCGTCCCGATCCGAACAGGCTAGCATACCACTGGTGTTCCTTTTCTGACAGGCCGCCATAAGGATTGTAGGCAACGCTTCCCTGCAGCCACATGCCGCCGTGCTGCCAGCGTTCGCGATATTCGCCGGCCAGCACCTCGCCGCCATGCGAGGTGATGATCGGCGTGATCGTGGCGTCGTTCGACGGCGAGAGCGCGATATAGACGGGCAACCTCGCAAAATATCCGACTGAAGTCGATGATCCGAGATCCGGCGTCAGGATACCTGAGGCGTAGCGTACCGATGGATCCGGCTGGGTCAGATAGGGCGTGAAAAACACCGGCACGTTGAAGAATTCGAGCGTGGCGCCTTTGAATATGATGCGGTGCTTGAGCTGGTCATAGATCACGTGACTGGCCTGGACTCGCCAAACCGGCGTGCGTTGTCCCGGTTGGTTGCAGATCTTGCATGGCGTGTAGGACGCATCGAACGCCTCGGTGAAGCGTCCCTGACTGCGCGTGGCGCTCGCGGCGACGAGGCGGCCGTTTTTTCCGATCAGCGCCGCGAAGCTGCGCAACGCGCCGTCGCGCATCTTGTCCTTTAGCGTCACCTGATCGGCGAAGGC
>Ga0207693_10000294_pt1 | contig 46423 bp, 43 predicted proteins | sample LARL81metaG_FD_184347 | JGI IMG/M metagenome (GOLD analysis project Ga0207693, IMG submission 184347) | Corn, switchgrass and miscanthus rhizosphere microbial communities from Kellogg Biological Station, Michigan, USA - LAR L8-1 metaG... | ecosystem: Host-associated > Plants > Roots >... | reverse complement strand
GCTCAAAGCGGCGGTGCAATATGCGGTCAGCCGTTCCGGCCATCTGTCGAATGCCGGGATCTATGCCGGCGCGCTCGTGCGCACCGACCCGCGGCTGGAAGAACCCGATCTGCAGATCAACATGTCCGGCTGGAGCGCGATCGAGCGGCTGCGCACCGGGATCAAGCCGCATCCGTTTTCGGCCTTTACGTTCAGCCCGGTCCATCTGCGGCCCGAGGGCCGCGGCTCGCTCCGGATCAAGAGCCCCGACCCCCTCGCGCCCCCGGCAATCCAGTTCAATTTTCTGGCCAGCGACTACGATTTCCAGGCACTGATTTACGGAATGAAGCTCAGCCGAAAGATCGCGGCTCAGCCGGCATTGAAGCCGTTCGTCGCTGAGGAAGTGCTACCCGGCTCCCAATGCGAGAGCGAAGCCGACATGATCGAGGAAATCCGGGTGCGAGGCGTCTCCAATTTGCATCCTGTCGGCACCTGCCGGATGGGCCGCGAGGTCGACGCGGTGGTCGATCCGCGGCTCCGCGTGCACGGAATCGAGGGGCTACGCGTCGCCGATGCCTCGATCATGCCGCAGGTCCCGGGCGGCAACACCAACGCGCCCTCGATCATGATCGGCGAAAAATGCGCCGCTATGGTCCTCGAAGACGCGAAGGCGGCCTAACCTTCGCAAAGGTAGGAAATGCTTGATCAAGGGGGTTCACCGGCTTACGCCGGGTTTTGCTCACCTCTCGACGAGGGCGACGTCCATTTGCCGCGCCGTGACAATCCAACCCGACTGATTCGGATCGAGGGCAGGAACCTCGAAAACGTCCGCCGCCTCGCCTACGAAGCGGTGTAAATGAGGGCGCCGGCGGCGCCCTCATTGGTTCCGGCTCAAGATGATGGGGCTGTCGGAGCGCCGCCGAGGATTACATTTACGCGGCGGTCCTGCCCCGGGCTCCCTCCGCTAGTGGTTTCCCCGTCGCCGGTGACGACGAGTGAGCTGCGCGGCACGCCATCCTCCACGAGCGTTGCAGCCACGACGCTGGCCCGCTTCAACGAAAGCCGCTGGTTGTAACCGGCGGAGCCCGCCGGGTCGGCAAACCCGGTGACCTGAACATTGGAAGGCGTTCCCGCCTTGTAAGTGTCGGCCGCCAGCCTCACGATCTCTCTCCCTTCCGGCCCCAGCCGCGAGCTGTTGTAATCGAAATAGACGGTATAGATCGGCGGCGGCGGTGGAGGGGGCGGCGGCGGTGGAGGGGCCGCGGCCACTGGTGGCGGAGGCGGCTGCTGGGCGCACGCGGCAACCGCGAGCATCGCGCAGATCATAAGGAAGCGTTTCATCTGTTCCTCCGGCAGTTGAACAGCCTCAGTTAAGACGGAATCGCCGATCACGCCAGCCGCAAAGGTCGTCAGCCTCCCGCGACGCCTCGCGTGTTCACATAGACCGCATAGAGCGATTGGCTGGCGGCCATGAACAAGCGATTGCGCCTGCGTCCGCCAAAGCACAGATTAGCGCAGCGTTCGGGCAGCGCGATATGCCCGATCATCGTGGCGTCAGGGGCGAACACAGCCACGCCGTTGAGTTCGGCGGTCATTCCCCAGCCGCACCAAAGGTTGCCCTCGACGTCGCAACGGAACCCATCGGGGGTGCCCTCCCCGGGGTTGATGAACACCCGGCCATTGGCAAGCTTGGTGCCGTCGTCGACCACGTCGAATACTCGAATGAGCCTCGGCCGGGCGCGAGACTCGACGATGTAGAGCTTGCTTTCGTCGGGTGAGAAGCACAACCCGTTCGGTCCGTTGATGTCGCCGGCCGCGATTGTGGCGGTGCCGGTCTTGCCGTCGACGCGGTAGACATTGGTCGGCAGTTCGGGGGGCGCCTGCTCGCCCTCGTAATCCCCCAGGATCCCGAAGGGTGGGTCGGTGAACCAGATCGAACCGTCGGATTTGACGACCACGTCGTTCGGTGAGTTGAGCCGCTTGCCGTCGAACCGATCGAGGATGACGGTGATCGAGCCATCATACTCGGTGCGGGTGACCCGCCGTCCCTCGTGCTCGCAAGTGACGAGCCGGCCCTGCCGGTCGCGGGTATTGCCGTTGGCGTGGTTCGAGGGCTTGCGGTAGACGTTAGCCGCGCCGGTTTCCTCGTCCCACCGCATGATGCGATTGTTCGGAATGTCGCTCCACAACAAGTACCGGCCGTCACCGAACCACACCGGACCCTCGGCCCAGCGGAACCCTGTCGCCAGCCGCTCGACGGCCGCATTGAACGGCGGCTTGATACTGTCGAAGCGCGGGTCCAGCGTGCGTACCGCCGGGTCAGGATAGCTGGCGGCCGGCTGCCATCGTGGAGTGGGCGACAGGGGTGTGACTGCCCCGAGCGTCGGAGCCGTGCTTGTGTTCATCGCCTCTGGTCCCCTCGCAGGCAAAACCCTCTCCGCCCTGAGGCGGAGAGGGCGAAGGGTCAGATGATCTTTTCCTCGCGCAAGGCGGCCAACTCGTCTTTCGAGAGGCCGAGAAGACGGCCATACACCTCGTCGGAATCCGCACCCAGCAGAGGCGCGGAGGTGATCGGCACCTGGGAGTTGCTCATCTTGACCGGCCAGCCCGGCATCTTGAAGTCGCCGCGCACCGGATGCTTGACGGTGACGAAGATTTCCCGGCGGTTGAGGTCGGGATCGTTCGACAATTCCATCGTATCCATGATCGCGCCGGCGGGTATGCCCTGCTCGCCGAGCCGCTGCATGACCTCCATCTTGTCGTGGTGGATCGTCCATTCGGCGATCATCTCGTCGACCACGTGGCGGTTCTTGAACCGCTCTTGCGGGCTGTCGAAGCGTGGATCGCCGATCAGGTCCTCGCGGCCCATGATCTTCAACAGCCGCTCCCAATGCTGCGGATTGGCGCGCGACGTATAGATGTAGCAATAGTCGTTCGGCCCGTCGCCTTTGCACTTGTAGGTCTCGCTCGGCGAGTTGGTGCCCATGATGCTCTGATTGCCCATCCGCGGCGCAGCTTTGCCCCACAGCGCCTGGGCGGCGTAGGAAATGCGGCCGTAATTGATCACGCATTCCTGCATCGCCAGCTGGATGCGCTGGCCTTCGCCGGTGGACTGGCGCTGATAGAGCGCGGCGAGAACCCCGATCGCGCCGTGCAGTCCGGTGCCGGTGTCGCCGATCGTCAACCCGGGTTTGATCGGGCGGCCGTCGGGCTCGCCGGTGATCGACATCGCGCCGCCGGTCGCCTGGGCAATCATGTCGAACGCGAGAAAGCTCTTGTACGGGCCGTCCTGGCCAAAGCCCTTGACCTGGGCGTAGATGATCCGCGGGTTGATCTCGCGCACGACATCGTAGCCGAAGCCGAGCCGCTCGATGACCCCGGGCGCGAAGTTCTCGGCGAAGACATCGGCCTTCTCGATCAGCCCGCGCAACAGCGCGCGGCCCTTGTCGGTCTTGAGATTGGCGGTGACGCTGCGCTTGTTGGCGTTGAGCAGCATGAAGTAATGCGAGTCGACCCCCTTCTTGTCGGTCGAGGCGCCGCGGCCCTGCTCGCCCTTGGTCGGCTCCTCGACCTTGATGACCTCAGCGCCGAGCCAAGCCAAGGTCTGGGTCAGGGACGTCCCGGCCTCGAACTGGGTCAGGTCTACCACCCTGACGCCGTGCAAGGCGCCGCGCTGCGCGATGCTGGTCTGGTCGCCGGCGCCGGGTGTTAGGTCGTTAGGCATATGATTCCCTCCTGGTCGTGTTCGATTCCCGCCGCGCCGCCTGATCCCTTTTGGTCTGTCGACGGCGGTCAAAGGTCAAATTACGGGCCTTACCCTGGCAACAGGATCATATCCCGGACTGTCAGCTTTCTCAGCCGCGCCGTCAACGCCAAATGCCCTCACCCCGACCCTCCGCCCGCAACCGAACCGAGGTGAGAGAGCGGTAACCAGCGAGGGGGCGTCGTTGTTAATTCGGCGTCCAGGCGAGCGCGCGGATCTCGCTGAATTCGCGACCTAGTTTGAGCCAGGAGTCGCCAGCATCCTCGCTGGCGAATATCTCACCATAGTGACTGCAGGCGAGGATGCGGTCGGGGTTCGCGGCATGGGTCGCGAATGACCATATGGGCGAGTTCGGCTCGACCGGCAGAGGCAGCATCTGCCAGCTCTGTCCCCCGTCCTTCGACCGCTGGATCGCCCCGGTGCTGCCGATCGCTCCGTCACCGGTCGCGACAAACAGCACTCCGGGGTCGTCGGCCTTGAGGGCGAGGCTGCGGCAATAGGGCAGGCGAAAATGCTTGCCGACGCCCAAGCCCCGCCAAGTCTCGCCGCCGTCGGTGCTCGCGAAAATCTCGCGCGGAGTGCTGGTCAGCACGGTCTTGGCGCCATTTATGCTGACCGCTGTGTCGTGGATGTCGGGGTCGGTGACGCCAGCAACCCGCGTCCAGGTTTCACCGCCGTCGCGACTACGACGCACGCCGTCGACCTCGACACCGGCCCACACCATGTGGTGGTCCGAGGGATCGACCGTCAAAGCCGTCACCCGAGGAATGCGAACATTCGGGCACTCCTCGGCTATATCGGCCCGGAGCCTTTCCCAATGCCGCCCGCCGTCGGACGAACGAAAAAGCGCTGCGGGCCGCGTCCCCGCGAAGATGATTTCGGGATCGGTTGGGTCGAACGCGACCTTCCACACGTGCAGCGCATTCATTGGTGAATCGAGCCGCTCGAAATGCTCGCCGCCATTGTCGCTGCGGTAAACGCCGTCATCTGCGCCCGCTAAAATGGTGCGGGGCTGTTTGGGATGAACCGCAAATCCGAAGATCCGGCTTTCGGACCATAGCCCCGTTCGTACCTGGCGAAAGCTTTCGCCGCCGTCAGGACTGACCCAGGCGCCGGTTCCTATAGTGCCGATACAAACCGTGAAGTTATCAGCCATGGCTGCTTCCTCCTGAAATTTCGCTTAGCTCGTTTTGGTTTCCCAGCCCGTGTGAGAAATGTCGATTACCACGCCGTCGGGGCCGGCCCATTTCATCTCAAAATTGCGGTGGCCGCCGGCGGCCATCTCCATACCAGTTCCCTCTTTCTCCTCGAGCCGCTGACCCTCGGCGCGCTCCAGCTTTGCCGCAGCCTCGTTGAGATCCTCGACTTCGAATCCGAAATGATGGATGCCGCTATAGTTGGGTCCGTTAGCCCCGACATCGGCGGATTTTTCGGTCTTCCAATTCAAGATCGCCAAATTGATGTAGCCATCGGTCAGGAAGACCGCGCCATTCGGCGCTCTGCGGATCTCCTGCATCCCAAAAGCATCCTTGTAGAAGGCCGCCACCTTTCCGGGCTCCTTGGTCGTCAGCGCGATATGTTTAATTCGGGGCATCGCTTTTCCTCCTCTTGCGTTTAAATCACCATGCGCCCGTTCGTGGCTTCCGGCAAGATTCAGGCTGTGCATTAGGTCGTCGGGCTGACAAAACAGGAAGAAGCTTTGCCGGAAGCCGACCAATCGTTACAGGGCCTCAAGAGCCGGGAAGAGGAGCTCCGATGACGGTAGCGGGAATTGCGACAGATGCGCTTTCCGAGAGCGAACACCGCGTCCAGTTGCGGCGTGCGGTGGTCGCCAGCACGATCGGGACTACAATCGAGTGGTATGATTTTTTTCTATACAGCACTGTAACTGGGCTGGTCTTCGCGAAGCTTTACTTCCCGGGATCCGATCCATTGGTCGGAACCTTGCAAGCCTTTGCCATTTATGCCGTCGGCTTTGTCGCCCGGCCCGTCGGCGCAGCAATCTTTGGTCATTACGGAGACCGCCTCGGGCGCAAGGCGGCACTCATCGCGACGCTGTTATTGATGGGGATCGCTACCTTTCTCGTGGCCTTTGTCCCCACCTATACGCAGATCGGCATCTGGGGTGCGGTCATCCTCACGATCCTGCGCTTTGTCCAAGGCGTCGGGGTCGGCGGCGAGTGGGGCGGCTCAGTGCTGATGTCAATGGAGTGGGCGCGCACCGACCGCCATCGGGGCTTCATCGCCGCGTGGCCGCAATTCGGCGTGCCGGCGGGGCTGTTCCTGGCAAATCTGGCGGCGCTGGCGTTCAGCGCAATTGCCGGCGACCAATTCCTCGTCTGGGGATGGCGCATCCCGTTTTTCCTCAGCATCATCCTGATTGGCGTCGGCCTTTATATTCGGCTCGGCATCCTCGAAACTCCAACCTTCGCGCGGCTGGTTGCGGAAAACCGCGTGGAGAAGACACCGGCTCTCGAGGTGATCAGGAGGCAGCCCAAAGAGATCCTTTTGACCGCACTGGCGCGGATGGGAGAGCAGGCGCCGTTCTACATCTTCACCGCTTTTGTCTTCACCTATGGAACGACAATCCTCGGGGTCTCGCGCGACCTGCTGCTGATCGCGGTATTGACTGCTTCGGTCGTGTCGTTCTTCTCGATCCCCTACTCGGGGCATTTGTCAGACAGGATCGGCCGCCGACGCATGTATCTGTTGGGCGCCGCGACCACCGGCGTCTTCGGCTTTATCTATTTTGCGCTGCTCAACACGATGGTGCCGGGGTGGATCTTTCTAGCCATAATACTGTCGCTGATCCCCCACGACATGATGTACGGCCCGCAAGCGGCGCTGATCGCGGAATGCTTTACGGGTCGTCTGCGCTATAGCGGCGCCTCTATAGGGTATCAGCTGGCCTCGGTGGTTGCGGGCGGCCCGGCACCACTGATTGCGACGGCGCTGTTCGCGGAGTTCAGATCGGGCTACGCGATCGCCTTTTATATTCTTGTTTGCGCCGTCATCAGCTTTGCCGCGGCTGCCTTGCTACCGGATTTTACGAACCGGAGCATCTCCGAAGAATACGACCGGAGCTAACCCGAGCGCTCCGTTCTCGCGACAGAGCTCGACTGGGGCGCTCGACACCGAGCGATCCGAAGCAGTCGCTCGGGAAGCGCATACTCTGCTCGGGACGGCGGGCAATTTCGAAGCACTGGGGCTTAGCCAACTTGCGGTCGAGCTGAGGACGGCAAGACAGCGCCCTGCGCCGCTTGATTTGTCAGCGGTGCGGGATGAGGCGTGTCACGTGGCCCATCTTGCGGCCGGGCTGGATCTCCGTCTTGCCGTAGAGGTGCAATTTGGCGTGCGGGTCGTTCAGCGCATCGCGCCACTTCTCGACGTCGCTGCCCAACAGGTTTTTCATGACGGCATCGGAGTGATGTTCGACCGATCCGAGCGGCAACCCGCACAGCGCCCGTACGAGCTGCTCGAATTGGCTGGTGAAGCACGCGTCGATCGTCCAGTGGCCCGAATTGTGCGGGCGCGGCGCGATTTCGTTGACGAGGAGATCGCCACGCTCGGTCACGAACATCTCGACCGCGAGTACCCCGACGAGATCAAGTTTTTCGGCCACGTGACGCGCGATCGCTTCGGCCCGCACCGCGGCTTCGGGTCGAATTCGCGCCGGCGAGATCGTGGTGTCGAGGATATGATCGACGTGTTGGTTTTCAACCGGCGGATAGGTCGCCCAAGCGCCATTCGCACTCCGCGCCACGATGACCGAGATCTCGCAGGAAAAATCGACGAAGGCTTCCAGGATGCCGATCTCTCCTCCCATCCGCCGCCAGGCTTCCTCGGCTGTGATCTCCGGGGTCAAGGTAACCTGGCCCTTGCCGTCATATCCCAGGCGCACCGTCTTCAGCACGGCGGGATGTCCAAAATCGTGCATCGATCGGAGCAGAGCGGCGGGGTCGGAAATTTCGCGGTAGGCGGTGGTCTCGACGCCGATCGAGCGCAGGAAATCCTTTTCGCGCAGACGGTCCTGCGCCACTTCGAGAATTTCGGGCCGCGGCCGAACCGGTTTGACCGCCGATACTTGGCGGATCGACTCCGCGGGGATGTTTTCGAACTCGCAGGTCGCGATATCGATGCCGGCGGCAAAGCGCTCGAGCGCATCACGGTCGGTGTATTCGGCGACAGTAGCCACCGCGCAAACCTGCGCGGCCGGGCTGTCAGGCTCGTTTGCGAAGACATGGCAGCGGTAGCCGAGGTTGGCGGCGGCGAGCGCCGTCATGCGCCCGAGCTGACCGCCGCCGAGAATACCGATCGTCGCACCCGGAGCTAGCATTCCGGGGCTAAGTTCCTGTCCCAGCCGGATGGTCGGCGACAGCCTCCGTCTGCGTATCACGCCAGCCATCGAGGGCCTGCGCGACGGCATGATCGCCCAAAGCGAGCACCGCCGCCGCAAAGAGCGCTGCGTTGACTGCCCCTGCCTGGCCGATGGCGAAGGTGGCGACCGGGATCCCCGCCGGCATCTGGACGATCGACAAGAGGCTGTCGACACCCTTCAGGGTTCTGCTTTCGATCGGCACGCCAAGCACCGGCAGTGGGGTGAGCGCCGCAGCCATGCCGGGAAGATGGGCAGCCCCGCCGGCGCCGGCGATGATCAGGCGCAGCCCACGCGATTTTGCTGTGCGGGCGTAATTATAGAGCCGGTCGGGTGTGCGATGTGCCGAGACGATCCGGGTCTCATACCCGATCCCCAACCGCTCGAGGGCGCTCGCAGTATGCTGCATCGTATCCCAGTCGGATTGGCTCCCCATGATGATGCCCACTAACCGACTGGTGTCGTTCATTCAACTCTCTCAGGGGGCAGCGTGTCACAGGAGCGGTGTGCCTGCGCAACTGACCCGCGGTACCGATCAGCCTTCGGTACGGGCGGTTTTGCGCTCAGGCAATTATGTCAGGCAACAGCTCGCTTTCAATCTTGGTAATCCGGTCTTTGAGCAACAGCTTTCGCTTTTTCAGCCGCTGCAGTTCGAGCTGGTCGACCGGCGCGCGTTCGGCGAGGCGCGCGATCACCTCGTCGAGGTCGCGATGTTCGGTTTTCAACGCGGCGAGCTTCGCCGTTAGAGCTTCGGTGTCGAGATCCATGGCCGTGCCAGGCGTGTTCACCGTTAATATAGCACCGCAGCCGCGCCGGGCACCATCGGCGCGAAAACAATCGGCAGCATGCGGCCTTCGAAACCGATTCCGCGAGGAATGCGGTCTCTTTCCTGCTGTTCCGGCGTATTATCCGGCCAAATCGGCGGTGCCTCTTGTAGCGCGCTCCGCTATCAGGCGGGACAACGAATTTGACGAAACGTATCGGTCTGTTGACGAGCGGCGGCGATTGCGGCGGCCTCAACGCGGTGATACGCGCCGTGGCGATGCGTGCCCATTCGGCTTATGGTTGGGAGGTTCTCGGCATCCGCAACGGCTCGATGGGTCTGCTGCGTCAGCCGCCCGACGCCGAAAACCTCGACCCGACAAGACTTGATGCCGCGATGATGCGCCTCGGCGGCACCATTCTCGGCACCACCAACAAGGGCGACCCCTTCGCCTTCCCCATGCCGGACGGCAGCCTGCGAGACCGCTCGCAGGAGGTCATCGACGCCTACCATGCCTTGCGGCTCGACGCGCTGATCGGCATCGGCGGCGACGGCAGCTTTGCGATCCTGCGTCGCCTTGCGCAGCAGGGGCCTCTGCCGTTGATCGCCATCCCCAAGACAATCGACAACGATGTGCGCGACACCGAGGCGTCGATCGGGTACGACACCGCGGTCGCGGTTGCGACCGAAGCGCTCGATCGGCTGCAGCCGACTGCAGCCAGCCACGATCGCGTCATGGTGCTCGAGGTGATGGGCCGCGATGCGGGGCATATCGCAATCGCCGCGGGTATCGCCGGCGGCGCCGATGTCGTGCTGATCCCGGAGGTTCCCTATCGCGTCGAAGTCGTGGCAGCGCATATCGACCGGCTGCGGCGCGGGGGGCGCAACTTCGCGTTGGTCGTGGTCGCCGAATCGGTGCGGAATCCCGCCGGTGACTATGTGCACCGGCAGCATGCCGGCGGGCAGAAGAGCTATGGCGGGGTCGGGGCTGCCCTTGCCGAGGCTATCGCCCACCTGACCGGGGCCGAAACCCGGGTGACCGTGCTCGGCCATCTGCAGCGCGGCGGCCAGCCAACGGCCGGAGACCGGCTCGTCGCTTCCGCCTTCGGTGTCTACGCGGTAGATCTCGTCGCCGCCGGTCGGTTCGACCGGATGGTGGCGTGGCAGAACCGGCGGGTCGTCGATGTGCCGCTCGCCGTGGCGATAGCGATGCCGCACTGCGTCGATCCCGACGGCGCGTTGGTGCGGACGGCGCGCGGGCTGGGAATTTGCCTCGGCGATGGGTGAACCCGAAGAAACCGCGGAAGCCGAGGTCTGGCGCTTCTCGACTGACTTCTACGAGCGGCCGGGGGTCGCCGAAGCGCTAATCGCGCTGCAGGACCGCGACGGCTTCGACGTCAACCTGATGCTGTTTGCGCTGTGGCTCGGGATCTCGGGGCGCCGGGCGTTCGACGGCGATCTGCTGGCGGCGGCCGTGGGCGCGGCCGGCACGCTCAGAAGCGAGATTGTCGAACCTTTGCGCGGGCTGCGCCGAAAGCTGCGGCACCATCCCGACGGCGATGTCCAGCGGTTGCGCGAAGGCGTGAAGGCGCTCGAGCTCACCGGCGAGAAGCTGATCCAAGCACGCCTTGCCCAGCTCGCCGGGTGCGGTTGCGCGACGAGGTCTGCCGAGGGCTGCCGGGCCGCCGCCCATGCCAACCTCGCGCTCTATCTCGGCTCGGAAGCGGCCCGTAGCGGGGAGGCTGCGGCCATTTTAGAAGCCGTCGACGCATTCGCACGAGATCTTTGACCGAGCCGCCTAATCTTGGGTGTCGCGCGCCTGGGAGTGCTCCTCTGCATCGGAGGGTTCGCCCCAGCGCTTGACGCCGCCGGTTTCTAAGCCGAACAGGTCGAGCACTCGGCCCAGGGTCTGATCGATCATCTCGGCGATGGTCTGCGGCTTGGCATAAAAGGCGGGCACCGGCGGAGCGATCACCGCACCCATTTCCGACAGTGCGGTCAGGGTTCGCAAATGACCGGTGTGAAGCGGGGTTTCGCGTACCAAGAGGACGAGGCGGCGCCGTTCCTTGAGCACGACATCCGCCGCTCGGCTCAACAAAGTCGTCGTCACCCCGGTAGCGATCTCGGCCATGCTGCGGATCGAGCACGGGGCGACCACCATGCCGATCGTCTTGAACGAGCCGGAGGAGATCGGCGCCGCCAGATCGCCGATCGCATGGACGACATCGGCACGGCTGCGGACCACCGCCGGTTTGAGGTCGGTCTCCAGGGCCAATGTCACCTCGGCGGTCCGGCTCATGACGAGATGCGTCTCGATCGGCAGCGGACGCAGCAGATCGAGGAGGCGCGCCCCGTAAATCACGCCGGAAGCGCCGCTGATTCCTACGATCAGCCGGGGGATGGGCCGGGGGCGCCCGGATCTTTCTGCCATGCCACCCTCTGTGAATTTAATGGTTCCGTCATATCTCCGTCCGAGGGTCAACGACCCTATAGCCGGGCGATGCCGCCGGCGCTACCATTGAGGGGCGTTACGTTCTAGCAGGAGGATCACGTATGTCGCTGCAGGATCGCATCGAGGCGCTCAAGGAGAAGCACGCAGAGCTCGAACGCGCTCTCGATGACGAAAACAAGCGTCCGCTTCCCAATCAGGACGCGGTCCACGATCTGAAGCGTCAAAAGCTCCGCATCAAGGACGAAATCTACCAGCTCGAGAGGCACTGACCGCAACCGCTCAGCGATCGACTTCAAAAAAAGCCGGGGAGTTCCATCTCACCCGGCTTTTTTGTGCTGCCGTCATGTCATAACGGCGGGCGCCGCCTGCGCAAACAAAATGTCATTCTCTAGTTAGTTACGAGTGCGCTTCGTAAGATGAAGGCTGATGCTCTTCTTCGTCAGATTTCTAACACATTTTGTTTGTTGGCCTGTGCATTTGTGACGCCCGCCAGCGTCGTCCAACCGTAGCGCCAAATCCACCGGGCTCGCTTCGGCGCCCTCGCTGAGATGCCGGAACTCGCAGCCCTTCCCGATGTGGATGGCGGAGGGAGTGCCTCCGGCCCTGTTAAACGCTCTCTTTAGCGCGCTCGCGCAATACGAACTTCTGGATCTTACCCGTCGAGGTCTTCGGCAGCGGGCCGAACATTACGGTTCGCGGCACCTTGAAACGGGCGAGGTGCTCGCGGCAGAAAGCGATGATTTCTTCCGCTGTGGCCGGTGCTTCGGGCTTGAGGGCCACAAAGGCGCAGGGGGTTTCGCCCCACATCGGGTCGGGGCGGGCGACGACGGCGGCTTCGAGCACACAGGGATGCCGGTAGAGGACGTCTTCGACCTCGATCGTCGAGATGTTCTCGCCGCCCGAAATGATGATGTCCTTCGAGCGGTCCTTCAGCTCGATATAGCCGTCGGGGTGCATGACCCCGAGATCGCCCGAATGGAACCAGCCGCCGGCGAACGCTTCCTCGGTGGCGCGCGGGTTCTTCAAATACCCCTTCATGACGATATTGCCGCGCATCAAGATCTCGCCTATCGCCGCGCCATCGGGCGCGACCGGCGCGAGGCTCACAGGATCGGCGACCGTCAGCTCCTCGAGCACTGGATAGGTGACACCCTGGCGCGCCTTGAGCCGCGCCCGCTCGGCGGCGGGCAGCGCGTCCCACTCGTCATGCCATGCACAGACCACAGCGGGGCCATAAACCTCGGTCAGACCGTAGACATGGGTGATGTGAAATCCGAGAGCTTCAATACCCTCGATCACCGCCGCGGGAGGCGGCGCCCCGGCGGTCATCATCTCGATGCGGCGATCGAGGGAGCGCTTTAGCCCCGGGCCGACGTTGAGCAGCATGTTCATGACCACCGGCGCGCCGCACAGATGGGTGACCCGGTCGCGCGCGATCGCCTCGTAGATTGCGGCGGCCTCGACCCGGCGCAGGCATACATGGGTGCCGGCCATCGCCGTGATCGTCCACGGGAAGCACCAGCCGTTGCAATGGAACATCGGCAGGGTCCACAGATAGACCGGGTGCTGCCGCATGCCCCAGACGAGAATGTTGCCGAGCGCGTTCAGATAAGCGCCGCGATGATGATAGACGACCCCCTTGGGATTGCCCGTGGTGCCCGAGGTATAGTTGAGCGCGATCGCCTCCCATTCGTCTTCAGGCGTGACTTCCGGAAAGACCGGGTTGCCGGTTGCGAGGAACGCCTCGTAGTCCCTCTCGCCAAGCCGCTCGCCGCCCGGTCCGCTCGCATCGGCGATGTCGATCACGGCGGGCTTTTGATCGAGCTGCGCCAGCGCCGCTTTGACCACCGGGGCAAATTCGGTGTCGGTGATCAGCACCTTCGCCTCGCCGTGCCGGAGGATGAACGCAATGGTGTCCGGGTCGAGCCGAATGTTGAGCGCGTTCAGCACCGCCCCCGCCATTGGCACGCCGAAATGCGCCTCGAAGGCCTCGGGTATATTGGGCGCCATCAGTGCGACCGTATCGCCGCGCCCAACGCCCCGGGCCGACAACGCCGACGCCAGCCGGCGGCAGCGGTCGAGCGCCTCGCGCCAGCTGTACCGCCGCGCTCCGTGGACAACGGCGAGCCGGTTCGGATAAACCGCCGCGCTCCGCATCAGAAAGCCGATCGGGCTCAGCGGCACATAATTCGCCGCGTTTTTGTCGAGCCCGATCTCATATGGGTTGGTCATCACTGCTATCCTCCTAGCCGGGATCTTAACCCGAAGGCCCCCTCACCCCAACCCTCTCCCCGCGAGCGGCGAGAGGGAGGGACCCGCGCAGCGGGAGGGTGAGGGCAACCTCGGACCGGGTTTGCAAACAGCAGCGATTGGCGGAAAATCGGAAACGGATAGGGGAAGAAGGGCATGACCACGGGATATGCCGAGATTTACTGCCGCTCTCTCGAACGGCCGGAGGAATTCTGGGCGGAAGCGGCCGAGGCGATCGACTGGGAGCGGCGGTGGGACCGCGTGCTCGACGACAGTCGGCCGCCCTTCTTCCGCTGGTTTCCGGGCGCCAGGCTCAACACTTGCTGGAATGCGGTCGACCGCCATGTCGCGGCGGGACGAGGCGACCGTATCGCGCTGATCTGGGACAGCCCAGTCACCGGACAGATCCGGCGTTTCACCTACCGCGAGCTGCTCGACGAGGTGGCGCGTTTGGCGGGCACGCTGACGAGCCTTGGGGTCGTGAAGGGCGATCGTGTTCTGATCTACATGCCGATGGTGCCCGAAGCGGCCTTCGCGATGCTGGCCTGCGCTCGTATCGGCGCGATCCATTCGGTCGTCTTCGGCGGATTTGCCGCGCACGAGCTGGCGACGCGCATCGACGACGCCAAGCCGCGGGTGATCCTGTCCGCCTCCTGCGGGATTGAGGTCAGCAGGATCGTCTCCTACAAGCCACTGCTCGACGCCGCGATCAGCGAGGCGCGCGCCAAGCCCGAGTACTGCGTGATCCTGCAACGGCCGATGTGCCGGGCCGAGCTGGCCCATGGCCGTGACCGCGATTGGGGCGAGCTCACCGCCTCGGCGCAACCGGCCGAATGCGTCCCGGTGCTCGCGACCGACCCGCTGTACATCCTCTACACCTCGGGCACGACCGGCATCCCGAAGGGCGTCGTGCGCGACAATGGCGGCCACGCGGTCGCACTCCACTGGTCCCTGCGCTCGATCTACGGCGTGCAGCCGGACGAGGTGTTCTGGACAGCCTCCGACGTCGGTTGGGCGGTCGGCCATTCCTACACTGTCTACGCGCCGCTGCTGCTCGGCTGCACCACCGTCATGTATGAGGGCAAGCCGGTCGGCACACCGGATGCCGGTGCGTTCTGGCGAGTGATAGAAGAGCACGGAGTTCGCGTCTTTTTCACCGCACCGACGGCATTTCGCGCCGTCAAGCGCGAAGACCCCGAAGGGCGGTTGATCCGTGCGCGCAATCTCAGCCACTTCCGCGCGCTGTTCCTCGCCGGCGAGCGGGCCGATCCGCCCACCGTCGCCTGGGCCGAGGAGCATTTGCGCGTCCCTGTGATCGACCATTGGTGGCAGACGGAAACCGGCTGGCCGATCGGCGCCAATTGCCTCGGCATCGAACGACTACCGGTCAAGCACGGCTCGTGCACTCGCGCCGTCCCCGGCTGGGACGTGCGCGTGCTCGATGCCGAGGCGGCGGGCGAGCCTAAGGAGCTGGAACCCGGCGAAATCGGCGTCCTCGCGATCAAATTGCCGCTGCCGCCTGGGACGCTGCCGACGCTGTGGCAAGCCGATGATCGCTTCGTCGAGTCGTATATGAACGCGTTTCCAGGCTTCTATCAGACAGCCGATGCAGGGTTCATCGACGCGGACGGATACATCCACGTGATGACCCGCACCGACGACATCATCAATGTCGCCGCTCATCGGCTGTCGACCGGCGAGATCGAGGAGGTGCTGGCCTCTCATCCCGACGTCGCGGAATGCGCCGTGATCGGCGTCGCCGACGCGCTGAAAGGTCAGGTCCCGCTGGGTCTCCTGGTCCTCAAAGCCGGCGTCGAACGCCCTGCCGACGAGGTCGAGCGCGAAGCCATAGAGCTGGTTCGCGCCCGCGTCGGCCCGGTCGCCAGCTTCAAGACCGCGCTCGTCGTCGCCGGCCTGCCGAAGACCCGATCCGGCAAGATCCTGCGCGGCACGATGCGGCGGATCGCCGACGGCGAGGACTATCCGCTGCCGGCGACGATCGACGACCCGGCGATCCTCGATGAGATCACGGGGGCTTTGGTGAAGGCGGGATATGGTGCCGTGGCTCAGGAGGCTGGTGAGCCGCTCACATCGCGTCGGGAAAGCGAACGATAAATCCGTCTCGGTTCGGCATTTGCACCTTGGGCAGCGTCTGCGCGTTGATAGTGTCGTTTTCACCAATGAGCTTGTTGGCCGCCAAAATATAGGCGGTCAACGAATATACCTCGTCGTTGGCGAGTGTCATCGGCTGCTGCCATGGCATCGCCCGCCGGATATAGTCGAACAGTGTTGGCGCGTATGGCCAGAAATTGGCGATCGTCTTCATCACCGCCGAGATGTCGGTGATCGGGCCGCCACCGACCAGCGGCGCGGCTGCCACACCCGCGACCCCGCCTTTACCGTCCGGGCCGTGGCATTGGGCGCATTTCTCCGCATATATCCGGGCGCCTTGGGCGGGAGTTCCGGCGCCCGGCGGCAAGCCGGTGCCGTCCGGCTGAATGCTGATATCCCAAGCGATGATGTCAGCCGGACCAATCGGCTTGCCGAGATTGGGCGCTTCGGCGAAGGCTGCACCCGCAGCAAGCAAGAGTGCAAACCAAACGGCCGAGATCACCCCGCTACGCGTAGGCATGCTTGACCTCCCCCGCGCTGTCGACCGCCCAGCTGGTGATGGCGTTGAAGTGCTGGTTCGGAAACGCCGCGACCGGCGGGACCGCCTTCAGCTCTCCGCGTTTGGCGACAAATTCGGCACGGGTCGGCTGCACGTTGCCGGCCTCGTCCCAGGCCCGGCTTTGCAGGATCGCGGCACCGCCGTCCCAGCGCCAGGGCATGCGGAAGCGGGTGAAGGCCTTGCTCAGCACCGGTTCCTGCAACGCCGGCTCCGCCCAGCTTCGCCCGCCATCGGCCGAAACCATGACCTTGGAGATCCGGCCGGCGCCGGAATAGGCGATGCCGGAAATTTCATAGAGCCCAGGCTCCTTCAACGTTAGCCCAGGAGAGGGCTGGGTAATGAATGACTTAACCTCCTGCAGCAAATAGAACTGGTATGCTTTGCCATTCGGCAATATCTGCGCATAGGTCTTGGACTCCCAGAAGCTCATGGCCGGCTCCTCCACGAGCTTGATCCGTCGCAAATATTTGACGTTCATGTTGCCTTCGTAGCCCGGCAACAGCAGGCGCATCGGATAGCCGTTGGCCGGCATCAGCCGCTCGCCGTTCTGGTAGAGCGCGATCATCGCGTCGTCCAAGGCTTTCTTGAGCGGTACGCTGCGGGTCAAATGAGGCGCGTCGGCGCCTTCGGCAATGAACCACTTGGCTTTCGGGTCGATGCCGGTCTCCTCGAGCAGGGTGGAGAGCTTCACGCCCGTCCACTCGGCGCAGGACGCCATCCCGTGCAACGCCTGCACGTTCGCTTGGAGCGGCTGGGGGGAAAACAGTTGCGCGCCGTTGCCGCCGCATTCGAGGAAGGTCACCCGCGTGACCATCGGATAACGGCCGAGGGAATCGAGCGTGAAGACCAGCGGCCGCTTCACCAGGCCATGGATCACCAGCCGGTGTTTGTCCGGGTCGATGTCCGGAACGCCGCCATATACGACCACGAAATGCACACCGTTCGGGGTAATGGTCCCGTTGACGAGATGGTGCGGCGTGCGCGCGACCGAGGCGCTCGGCTGGCCGCTCGGATTGCTCAGTGTGCGCACGACATCTTTCTCGAACCGCGACCGTCGCTCGTAGGGCTCGATGGTCGCGCCGGGCTCTTGGCTCCACGGGGCGTCGGTTAAGGGGGCATCCCTCAAGGGCTCGGCAGCGGCCCCGGTCAGCGAGCCGACAGCACCGGTGCTCATCGCGCCGGCGAAGACGACCCCACGCCCGAGCAGCGCGCGACGATCCAACAGGCCGTTGCCGGCAACGGCTTGCGGAGCCGAGGACCTGGTCCTGCGGCCGCGAAGATCGGAAATGCTCATCTTTCCTCCCTGGCTGCCCCGTCTGTCGGGGTCTGCTGCTGTCCGAAAGCGTATCTATTTTTAGCCACAGCCCAGTCTCCGGGGTGGCAAGGGACGAATATGCGCCTCTGTAAGAGAGGTAGGCAACGAAGTTCGAGCCCCAGGAAATCCAGGAACATGAGATGCTGCCGGCTGGAACACCCGATCGGGCAAGATCATGCGCGGCACGATGCGCCGGATCACAGACGGCGGAGATTACCCCTTGCAGGCGACGATCGACGACCCCGGTATCTTCGATGAAAATCGATACCGCTTCGATAAACGCCGGGTACGGCAAGCGGCAGAAAGTGTAGAGCGCTAACCCTCCAGCCGTTCCGCTTCCGCGTCACCCTGTGCGGCTTCTTGCGCGGGTCTTCTGGCGCGCGCCTGGTTGAGCGCCCGCTCGAGCTCGGCGAACGTGCAAAGACCGAGCTCGACCGGGTGTCGCGGCTTGATGTTGGGGCTGTTCCAATGCGTGCGGTCCCGTACCGCGGCGATGGTCGGCTTGGTCGTCCCGATCAGCTTGGTGATCTGGGCATCGGACAGCTCCGGATGGCTTTTCAGCAGAAAAGAAATCGCATCCGGCTTGTCCTGGCGCTTGGCTATTGGCGTGTAGCGCGGGCCCTTGTGCTTGAAGACCTGGGGCGGAAGGGCTTGCGGGGAAAGCTTGAGCCGCGCCTCCGGGTCCGCCTGACAGCGCTCGATCTCCTCCGTGGAGGTCTGGCCGTTCGCAACCGGGTCGAGCCCCTGCATCTGGTTCGCCACTTCGCCATCGGCGATGGCTTGGATCTCGAGCGGGTGCAGCTCGCAGAAATCCGCTATCTGGTCAAAAGTGAGCGACGTGTTTTCGACCAACCATACGGCGGTCGCCTTGGGCATCAACGGAGCGGCCATGATGAAATCCGATTGCAACCGCGTGCGGACCGGCCAAAGCGGCACCCCGACACGCTCGAAAAAGTCAAACACCTATATAATCGCGTCGTCCGCCCCGTGGAAGACGAAGGCCGTGGGAAGATACAAGGAGAACGGAAAGGCATGGACGAGTCGGACCTCGAACCGCGACGCAAGCCGGCGCAGCCGAAAGATTTGACCCTAATGGGGATTGCCGAACTCGAAGCGTATATCGCCGAACTGGAGGCCGAAATCTCCCGCGTACGGGTCGAGATCACAGCAAAGCTCGGCCAGCGGCGCGGCGCCGAAGCGCTGTTCAAAAGGTGACGCTGACCGGGTCGCCGACGGCGCTGACCGCTGCCGGTGAGGGCATCGGCGCATCTCTCCTGCGTAAGGAAGACGACCGCTTTCTGCGCGGCTTTGGCGAATTCGTCGCCGATCTCAGATTGCCGGGAATGCTGGAGATCGCGTTCTTGCGCAGCCCGCTCGCGCACGCCCGCATTCGCGGAATCGCTAAGCCGGCAGGCTGCGAGGATCGCGTGTTCACTCATGCCGACCTCATCGCGGTTGCACCGATCCGCGCAGTGGCAGGCTTACCCGGGTTCAAACCCTCCGAGCAACCGGTTCTGGCCGCGGGCAAGGTCCGTCACGTCGGCGAGATGATCGCGATGTGCGTTGCTGAAACTCGGGCCGCGGCGGAGGATTTGGTCGCCGAGATTGTCGTCGATTTCGACGCGTTGCCGGTCGCCGCCGACATGCTCGCCGCACGACGGCCGGGCGCGCCGTTGGTGCACGAGGCTTGGGGCGACAACGTCGTTCTCGAGACACTGGTCGATGACGATCTCTCCGAGGTCATCCGCACGGCGCCGATCAAAGTCACGCGGACACTCCGCACGGCGCGCCAATGCATGGCGCCGCTCGAAGGGCGCGGGCTGGTCGCCCAATGGCATTCGAGGCTCGGGCAGCTCGTCCTCCATTCGGCGACCCAGCTGCCGCACATCGTGCGCTCGGGTCTCGCCGAATGCCTCGGCCTCGATCACGGAAAGATTCGGGTCGTCGCACCCGATGTCGGCGGCGGCTTCGGCTACAAGGGGATCCTGCTGCCCGAGGAGGTCTGCGCCTGTTGGCTGGCGATGCGGCTCGGCCGCCCGGTTCGGTGGATCGAGGACCGTCGTGAGCATTTGAGCGCCAATGCCAATTGCCGCGAGCACCACTACGAGATCACCGCCTATGCCCATGCCGACGGCCGGCTGATCGCGATCGACTGCGATGCGACAGTCGATTGCGGCGCCTATTCGTCCTACCCGTTTTCGGCCTGCCTCGAACCGGGGCAGGTCGCCAGCATCCTCCCCGGCCCCTACCGTTTCGACAAATTCCGCTGCCGGACCTGGGCAGTGGCCACCAACAAGCCGCCGATCCTTCCCTATCGCGGTGTCGCGCGGGCCGGCGTGTGCTTCGCGATCGAGCTGGTAATGGATGCGATCGCTCGTGCCGTCGGCCGCGAGCCTTGGGAGGTGCGGCTGAAAAACCTGGTGCCGCCCGAGGCGATGCCGTTCGACAACATCACAGGCAAGCATTTCGACAGCGGCGATTACCCGGCGTGCCTGAGGCGCGCCGTCGCCGAGATCGGTCTCGCGAAGATCCGCGAGCGCCAGGCGCAACGGGACGAAGAGCGCCGGATCGGTGTCGGGTTTGCGATCTTCTGCGAGCAAGGCGCGCACGGCACCTCGGTCTATCACGGCTGGGGCATCCCGATGGTGCCGGGCCACGAACAGGCGTCGGCCCGCCTCACCCCCGACGGGGGGCTCGAATTGCGGGTCGGCGTACATTCGCACGGCCAGGGTTTGGAGACGACGCTCGCCCAGATCGCGCACGAAATTCTCGGCATCGAAACCGCGCGGATCTCGCTCGTCCATGGCGATACGGCACTGACACCGTATTCGACCGGCACCTGGGGATCGCGCTGCGCCGTGATGGCCGGCGGCGCCGTTGCCGCTGCGTGCCGCGCGCTCGCCGAGCGGGCAAAGCGGATCGGTGCGCGGCTATTGCAGACCAACCCGGGCTCGGTTTCGGTTGCCGGAGGGCAGGTCATGGGGCCGGCTGGCAGCGTCGGTCTCGCCGAAGTGGCGCGGGTCTGGTATCGCGCGCCGCAAAATCTACCGGACGATGTCGATCCCGGAGGGCTCGAAGTCACGGTCGGTTACAAGCCGCTGCGCGACACCGGCACTTTCAGCTACGCCTGCCACGCCGCGCTCGTCGCGGTCGATGCGGAGACCGGCGGGGTCGAGCTCCTCGACTACGTCGTCGTCGAGGACGGCGGCAAGCTGATCAATCCGATGATCGTCGACGGCCAGGTGCTGGGCGGCCTGGCGCAAGGTATCGGCACCGCGCTCTACGAGGAGATGCCGTTCGACGCCGAGGGCCAGCCGCTCGCCTGCACCTTCGCGGATTACCTGCTGCCGGGCGCCATCGAGATGCCGGCGACCCGCATCGAGCACATGGAAACGCTGTCGCCTTACACCGAATTCGGCCAGAAGGGGATCGGCGAGAGCGGCGCCATCGGCCCACCCGCGGCGATCGCCAATGCGGTCAACGACGCGCTCAGTGGGCTCCGGGTCGAGATCGGCGAACTACCGATCACCCCCAACCGGCTGTTTGCCGCCATCGCTTCGACGGGCCGAGGTTGATCTGGCCGCGAGCACTGATCACCTTTGGATCGGCTTCAGTTACGAGAAGAAATATGTCCGCAAGCGTCGCGCAGCTCTATGAGGAAGACTTCGTCCGCTGGACCGAGCAGCAGTCGAGCGCGTTGCGGGACGCGGCTCGCGTCGACACCAATTTGCCTCTCGACTGGGAAAATCTGGCCGATAGCTGAAACCGCGCGTGGCACGACTGGCCACCGCCAGCTTGTTTGGCTATGGCGAGACGGTCAAAAAGCTCCCGCGTGCGGACTATACCCAGGAGCAGGTGCTCGGTGATTGGTTCCCGCGGGAAGCTGTCGCTCACCCCAGCCCTCTCCCCGCAGGAGGGGAGAGGGAGGAACCGGCCTAGGGTGTTCTAACTCAGGTGTTTGTGGAAGAAGGCGGCGATCGGATCGAACGAGGCGCTCGTCGACCGCTTTTCGTTATCGACATAGACGATTTCGATATCCCCGCCCGCCTTGCGGTAGTTGGAGACGAACCGTTCGGGCTCGTTCCCGGGGAAGTCGGAATCGTCGTCGTGGTAGTCGTGCACGATGTCGGGCCGGCCCTGGACCCAGAGCGCCGGCGGCATCGGCACCTTTTCGCCGCGTTCCAGCATCAGTATCGGATTACCTTCGGCCATGGCGGCTTCGGTCTTCCAGTAGGTGTCGTGCTTTTCTTTCATGCCGATCGAGAAAGCCGGCGGGTTTGGTCCCTTCGCTAATTTCTGGGCATTGCGGTAGCGCGACAGCGGGTTGATGACCGGCCATGACATCGCGACGGCGCGCACCGTCGCATCGACGGCGGGCGACCCGGCCGGCAGTGGGACCGAAGCATATCGAGAATCATTCGGCCGCATCGCAGCAAGCATCGCGAGATGGCCGCCACTCGACTGACCCGCGATGCCGATCTGGTCGGGACGAACCTTGAGGTCTCGCGCACGCGCCTTGACCCAACGGATCGCGTAATTGATGTCGATCAGAGAGGTCGGATAACCGTCGGCCGCATGACGGAAATTCAATGAAGCAACCACGAAACCGTTTCTCGCCAAAGTTTCGTCGAGCCCCTGGGTACCGGTCAGATCTCCGCTAGTCCAGGCGCCGCCATGGAGATCGATGACCGCCGGGAACGGACCGTCGCCTTTCGGCTTATAGAGCCGCGCGATCAGCCGCGTGTCGCCATGGCGGAGATATTCGACATCTTCGGTCGTGAATTCATAGATCTTATTCGGCATGTTCACTCCCTTCCGGGGTTGCACTGCTGCTGCGGCGACTCCGAATTCGAAGCCGACTTCATACCCTACCCGCTTCGAGCAGAGCGGGAAAGACGCAGGTTTGGTAGGATTTCAGATTGGCAGGCGCGGCCAGCACGTCGGTATGCGTCAATACTGGCCTGCCGTGAACTACAATCAAAAATTGAACCGACGATCACCTCGTTGTCGGTTGCGGTAACCGGCAGGCCGGAGCGTCTTTACTTGACGCCTTTGGCAGAGGCTACCACCATCGGCATCACGTTTTTCTGACTTGCCGCCGTGAGCCGGAAGGATGCAATGCGAAAGAAGCAATTTTAGGGTCGCCGTTATTCGCAACAAAGCCGTCTTGTTCACCTGCGGCGCCGTGAACTTCACCATAAGGCCGCTTTGTGCTATCTGCCCAATGTAGAAAACCTTGGAAGCTACGTGCTCGTCACCGTGATGCGGTCCCCGCTTGTCCGCTGCTTGGTGGTGCTGGTGTCGCTCGCGCTAGCGAACGGCAATGCTCATGCGGCGATTCATTTGGGCGCCGCTCACTCCAAGCCCTGCCCTGAGGAGCACGCCGATCACGGCCGAGGCACGTCACCCGATCACCAGCACCGGCCCGACAAGGGCTTTGCGTGCTGCTGCGACTGCCTGGGCTGCAGATCTGCCGCCTATCTTCCGCTCGGCCTTGGCACGCCTCCGGTGGAGTTCGCGTCGCAGATCCATTACGACGCGCTCCTCGCTCCCCTTTCCGGCCGGACGCTGCTGCCGGAGCCCGATCCTCCTAGGCCCTCCACGCTGAGCTAACCCGGCGCGCACCCGCGCCCCGGGTTGCCGGGTCGTTTGCTCGAACGTCGGCGCCTACCGATTTCGGAGCACGACTCAATTTCGTCAAGCTCACAAGGAGAGTGTCAATGATCGCGCCTCTTTCCCGTCTTTTGCTGATCGGCCTGCTGCCGATCGCCCTTATCGCCTGCATGAGCTCCGCAGCCACAGTCGTCGACGAGGGTACGGCCGTGCCGCTGGGCGTCGACCTCGGCGGCTCCGGCCCCGTGGCGGCACCCCCCCAACCACAGGTTCCGACACGCACCGCACTCGCCGCCGAGGGCCATGCCTCCGACCCGCAGTACGGGAGCAACATGCAGATGGCGCATGCGGGCCACAACGACGTGCACGGCACGGGCACCGTCAATTCCGTCGACCCGACGCAGCACAAGGTGAACCTGAGCCATAGCCCGATCCCCGAGATCGGCTGGCCGGCGATGACCATGGACTTTCCGGTCGCCGCCTCTGTCGATCTGAAGACCATCAAGGCGGGCACGCGCGTCAATTTCACAATCGAGCAGGGCCAAGGCGGGATGTACGAAGTCAAGGCGATCACGCCGGCGGGAGGCAGTCGATGACCCACCGCCGCATCCTTCCGCTCTCCGTTCCTACCCTCACCCGCCGTCGCTTCGTGCGGGACGTGGCCGCAGCCGGCGCGTTTTCGCTTGCTCCCTGGCCTCTGCGCACCGCACTGGCCGCGCCCAACCGCGCGCCGGTCCTCAACGGCACCGAGTTTGCCCTGGCAATCGAACAGGTCCCGCTCGCCATCAATGGCCGGCAGGCCATAGCTACCGGGGTCAACGGCCAGGTTCCCGCGCCGATCTTGCGCTGGCGCGAGGGTGACACGCTGACGCTTGCCGTCACCAACCGTTTGAGCGACCCAAGCTCGATCCACTGGCACGGCATCCGCACGCCCTCGCCGATGGACGGCGTGCCGGGCCTCAGCTTCCACGGCATCGCGCCCGGCGAAACCTTCGTCTACCGCTTCCCGGTCCATCAGAGCGGCACCTACTGGTACCACAGCCATACGATGTTCCAGGAGCAGACCGGGCTTTACGGCGCGCTCGTGATTGAGCCCAGGGGCGGCTATGCCCAGCCCTTCGATCGCGATTACGTGGTGCTGCTCTCCGACTGGAGCTTTGAGCCACCCGAGATAATCGTCAGCAATCTGAAATTCCAGAGCGACTACTACAATTACGGGCAACGCACGCTCGGCACCTTCGTTGCGGATGCCGAGAAAAAAGGTCTCGCCGCGACGGTTGCCGACCGCCTCGAGTGGGGCAAAATGCGCATGAGCCCGACCGACATCCTCGACGTCTCGGGCGCCACCTACACCTATTTGATCAACGGGCAGGCGCCTGGCGCCAACTGGACGGCGCTGTTCCGTCCCGGCGAACGGGTGCGGCTGCGCTTCATCAACGGCTCGTCGATGAGCATTTTCGATGTGCGCATCGACGGCTTGCCAATGACCGTCGTGCAGGCCGACGGCAACGACGTCCAGCCGGTCACGGTCGATGCGTTCCGCATCAGCGTCGCCGAGACGTACGACGTGATCGTCCAGCCGAAAGCCGACCGCGCTTACACGCTTTTTGTACAGCCAGAGGATCGCAGCGGCTATGCCCGCGGCACGCTTGCGCCACGGCCCGGCATGGCGGCCCCGATCCCGCCGATGGACCCCCGGCCCATGCGCACTATGGCCGATATGGGCATGGGCTCCATGGATCAGGGCGCGAAGTCCGGGATGGGTGCGATGGGCAACATGCCGATGAATCACGGCACCATGCAGCACCAGCCGATGCCGGGCATGGGTTCGATGCAAGGCATGAACCAGGGCTCGATGTCCGGCATGGAGCCGAGTCCCGAGGCAAAAAAACTTGAGGGCAGCGTCGGCGTCGATAACGTCGCGACGATACCGACCGAGCGCTTAAACAGCGCCGGCGAAGGTTTTCCACCCGGGCGGCGCGTGCTCACCTACGCCGATTTGCGCGCCCTAAAGCCCGGCAGCGATCCGCGCCCGCCCACGCACGAGATCACGCTGCATCTCACCGGCAACATGGAGCGCTTCATCTGGGGCTTCGATGGCAAGAAATTCTCCGAGGCCGGGCCGATCGAGCTCAAACGCGGCGACCGGGTGCGCTTCGTGCTCATCAACGACACGATGATGGAGCACCCAATCCATCTGCACGGCCTGTGGAGCGAGCTCGAAAACGGCCACGGGGAATTTCGGCCCTACAAGCACACGATCAACGTCAAGCCAGGTGAGAAACTCACCTATCTCGTCACCGCCGACGAGCCCGGGCGTTGGGCCTATCACTGCCATCTCCTCTATCACATGGAGACGGGGATGTTCCGGGAGGTGCACGTCGCATGAGCACCTCCTGCATCCTTACTCTTGCCGTCGCGCTTATCACTATTGCGACCGGCGCGGCCGCGCAAACCTCTGCGACGACAGACCACCCGGCGCCGATGCCCAGCGTGCAGCCGGGTGGCGCCGTGCAGCCTGTGAGAGACACCGACATTATCGCTCACGCGGTCTTCAGTCAGCTCGAGGGCCGCTTTAACGGCAGCAACAGCGAGTTCCGCTGGGAAGGACAGGGCTGGGCCGGCACCGATTACGACAAATTGTGGATCAAGTCGGAGGGAACACTGCAAGGGAACGGCACGCTCGACGACGGCCAGCACCAGTTCCTCTACAGCCGCGCGATCACGACCTATTTCGATCTGCAGGGCGGGCTGCGCAGCGACATCGATTCACGACCGACCCGCAATTGGGGGGCGTTGGGCATTCAGGGTCTCGCGCCTTACTTTTTCGATCTCGAACTCACCGGCTATGCAAGCGGTGAGGGTCATCTCGCCGCCAAGCTCGAAGCCTCCTACGACCTCCTTCTTACCCAGCGGCTCTTCCTGCAGCCGCAGGTCGAGGTGAATCTCTACAGCAAGGCCGACCCCGTCCGCATGGTCGGGGCCGGCTTTTCCGACATCGATACCGGCCTCAGGCTGCGCTATGAGTTCAGCCGCAAATTCGCGCCCTATCTCGGCGTCGTCTACGAAGGCAAGTTCGGCCAGAGCGCGAGTTTCGCGCGGCGGGCGGGGGAGAGCACGGGTGATTTTCGCTTCGTCTTTGGCGTCCGAATCTGGTTGTAGATAGGTTCATCGTCATGCAGAACTTCTTCGCCGGGATTTTCCTGACGCTCGCCCTTGTTGCCGCTGGCGGGGTCGTCTTCATCTATTCGGGTCTTTTCGACGTCGCCGCCAGCAACCCACATTGGCCGGTCGTGGGCTGGATCCTCAAGACGGCGCGCAATCGCTCGATCGAAGTCCAAGCTGCCGACATCTCGGTCCCCCCGGGGCTCGACGATCCTGCCAAAGTGTTGATTGGCACGGAGCATTTCGCTGCACACTGCGCCGTCTGCCATGGCGCGCCAGGGGTTCCCAAGGGCGACATAGCGCGGGGACTGAACCCGCAATCGCCCGATCTCGCGCACGCGGCCAGTCGTTACAGCCCCTCGGAGCTATTCTGGATTTTGAAACACGGGATCAAGATGAGCGGGATGCCGTCTTGGGGCGATCACAGCGATGACGAGCTGTGGGCGACAGTCGCCCTAGTGGAAAAGCTCCCCAATATGACCGAGCACGATTACGCCGAGCTGCTGATGGAGAGCATGGCGCATGGCGCCCATCACAGCGGCCACCAAGATCAGACCAAGCCCGATGACCATAGCCGCAACTGACACGCCCTGACAAAGACCGGCCGGGACCCATGAGCGTCATGCGGACTATTTTTTTGCGCATGTTTGGCCGCCCCCGAGGTATCCTGGGGCGGTTGGGCGGCATCATCATGGCGCGCACGAATGCGGATTGCGGCGCTTGGGTTACAGACCTTCTTGAGATCGGACCGTGCGACAGCGTGTTGGAAGTGGGTTTCGGGCCGGGAGTGATTATTCAGCGCCTGTCAAAACTCGCCTTGGAGGGGCACGTCGCCGGTATCGATCCGTCGGAGGCAATGGTGGAGCAAGCTCGCGCGCGGAATGCAATCGGGATCAAGGGCGGTCTTGTCGACCTACGGCGCGGCTCCGTGGAGAGCTTGCCATTCGATGACAACACCTTCGATAAGGCACTGGCAGTTAACTCCATGCAAGTGTGGCCGGACCCCAACGCGGGATTGACAGAGATCCGACGGGTTATGAAACCCGGTGCCGGTGTCGCGTTTGGCTTTACGCCCTATTCGGGACAGCAGAACAAGGGATTGACGGAGATACTTGAGGCGGCTGGCTTCACGAAGGCGACTGTTGTTGAGAGAGACAACCGCTTCTGCGCGTTGGCGCTAAAACCGTGAGGGAGCATAGGAGGTGCCCAAAGGCGGGCCTAACAGGCTTCTCTCCACTGATCATCGGGCCGCCAGCAACGCCGTCGGGCTACTGCAAGCTTCTGGAGCAGAGCGTCGTTTGGCGGCCCAAACGAATGGCGATTTCTCACCCGCAGCGGGCAAGGTAAATCGATGCAGATTAGAACTGTCATCACAGTTCTGGCCCTGAAGGGGCAGGTCCGGCATCTGTGAATACAGGCCAAATCCCTGGCTCTTGCAAGTCGGCGTGTCTGGAATATGGGCCAATCGATATCCGTTCAATTTCTGAATGACGGCTCGACAAAATAACTTCGATGTGCTGCGCCTCGTCGCCGCGATTTCGGTGATCTTCTCACATTCCTTTCTGATTGCGGAGGGCACCCAGAACAACGAATGGCTGATCCTGTTGACCGGCAACCAGTCGATTCTCGGGCTGACCGGGGTCTTCGTCTTTTTTGCAATCAGCGGCTTCCTGGTGACGCAGAGCTTCGAACAGACCCCCAATCCTCTGCATTTTTTGGCAAAGCGGGTGTTGCGCATCTTTCCTGGTCTCTTTGTCGCCACCTTGGTTTCAGCGTTCCTGTTGGGGCCGCTCGTCACGACTCTGCCGCTCGGCGCGTATCTGAGCCTCCCCGAGCCGTACGAGTATGTCTTAGGCAATACGTTGCTCGACCAGACCGTGCACGAGCTGCCCGCCGTATCGTTCGTCAAAAATCCGGTGGGGCTGGAGATCAATGGCTCCCTGTGGACGTTGCGGCTGGAATTCACGATGTACGTGATGGTCCTGGGGCTGGGTCTGCTGCGCCTGCTGACCGTCAGGGTAGCGCTTTCGCTTATCGCCTTCGGCATGGCCTGCCTGCACTTCGAGATGCTCAACGAGCTCGAAAAATGGGGCTGGTTCTTTCAGCTGCTCAGCGGCTGGGGCTGGCTCGTCGGCTTCTTCGCCGCCGGCATGGCTCTCTACAAACTGCGCCACACGCGAGTCTTTGACGGCCGCATCGCGCTGCTGGCGGTTGCCGGCCTCGTGGCCAGCGTCCCGCTGCGCCAATTCATCACGCTTTTCCCGATATGCGGCTGCTATCTGGCGTTATGGCTCGCGCTCAACCCGCGACTGCCGGTGCTCCCTGCGGCGCGCTTCGGCGACCTTTCCTACGGCCTATACATCTACGGCTGGCCGGTGGAGCAGGCGGTCATGTGGCTCTCGGGTGGCCATGCCCCGTGGTGGCGGGTGTTCCTGATCGCGCTGCCGACCACCGCAGCGATTGCGTTTCTGTCCTGGCACCTCGTCGAGCGCCCGATGTTGCGCCTCAAGCCGGGCTCGCGGCGCGCGGCAGCGCTCTATACGCCGGCGGCGCAACAGGCATAGTCGAGAGGGCTGGCGCCCGGCTTTGCTCCCCCGCTAGTATGTCGCCTCGCCAACTTCGAGGGAGACACGCCGATGCGGATACACAACCTCTACACCGACTCGACCGGCCAGTCGCATTTCCGGGATATCGAGGTCGAATGGGTCGAGGAAACGCGCGGAGGCAAATTGTCGAAGCGGCTGGCGGCGACCGGCATCATCTTCCGCGAAGTCCCGCCCACTTATGACCTCGACTGGCATCCCGCGCCGCGGCGGCAGTACATCATCAATCTCGACGCCGGGGTGCAGATCACCGCGAGCGACGGTGAGGCCCGTGTCATCGGAGCCGGCGAAGTAATCCTCGTCGAGGACACCACCGGCAAGGGGCACCTCTCCAAGGCGGTCGACAGCAAGATCCGCCACTGCATTTTCGTACCCACCGAGTAACGGAGCGCCGACATGAAGCTGCTTTATTTTGACGACTACAAGCTGGGCGTGCTCAAAGGCGACCGCGTCGTCGACGTATCGTCGGTCGTGCGCGACATCCCGAATACCAGTCCGGGCGATCTGATCAACGGGCTGATCGCGCGCTTTGAGCAATATCGCGGCAAGCTCGAAGATGCGGCGGCGAGCGCGCAGGGCGTACCGTTGTCCTCGGTCAGGGTGCGCCCGCCATTGCCAAAGCCAACCAATATCGACGCGATGGCGGTCAATTACATGGAAGACGGCACGCGCAGTGCGCCGGCCCCGATCAATGCCTTCCACAAATCGCCGAGCGCCGTCTGCGGCCCGGGCGACACGATGGTATTGCCCGACGTGCCCGCCACGATCTTCGAAGGCGAGGCCGAGCTGGCGGTCGTCATCGGCAAGCGTGCGAGCAACGTCAAAGCAGCCGATGCGATGGACTACGTCTTCGGCTATACGAACTTCATCGACGGTTCGGCACGCGGTCTGCCGCCCGCCGGCAACGTCTTCTTCCAGATGAAGTCGCGCGACACCTTCGCGCCGATCGGCCCCTATCTGGTGACTAAGGACGAGGTTCCGGATCCGCACAAATTGCAGATCCGGTTGTGGAACAACGGCACCTTGATGCAGAACTTCAACACCAGCGACATGGCGCACAAGATCCCACGCTGCATCGAATGGCTCACCTCGATCCACACCCTGGAGCCGGGCGACATCATCGCCACCGGCACCAACCACCGCGGGCTCAATTCCTTCCAGGACGGCGACAGGATCGAGCTTGAGATCGACGGTCTCGGGCGGCTCGGCTTCAACATCAAGGACGGGCTCAAGCGGACCTGGGGACGCGAGACCCGCCTGCAAATGCACGAGAAGGCCGCGCAGAAGACCGCCGGCAACTACCCGGATATTACGCCGCAGCTGACCGGAAAATACGCCACAACTGCGCGCTGATTTCGGTACGGAACACCGCCGTCCGCCCGCCGGTCCGGACACCCCCGAGGCCGGCGGGCAAATGTTGTCATGAGGAAGGAAGGACCATGAGCGCCGCCAGCTTTGCCTACAGCAACCTTTTCAACAAGAACCTTCCGGCGGCGGCGCCAACCTGGACCGGCTTTCCGAAATATAACTTCATCGGCGGCCACAACGACCCTGAGCGGATCCCGGCTGCGGCGTTGGCTGAGGCCGCGACCAACGTGCTGCGACGCCGCGGGGCCGACTTGGCCCTCTACAACTTCGACGGCCCACAGGGCTATCGTGGGCTGCGCGACTTCGTCGTCGACAAGCTATCCCGGCGCCCCGCCATAAAATGCTCGGCCGACGATGTCTTGATCACCTCCGGTTCAGGGCAGGGCATCGACCTCGTCAATCAGCTGCTGCTTGAACGCGGCGACACGGTGATCCTCGAAGAATTCACTTATGGCGGCGCCTTGACCAAGCTCAAGCGGCTCGGCGTCAACATCATCGGCGCACCGCTCGACGACGAGGGATTGCGTATCGATGCGCTCGCCCGGATCCTCGAGGATCTCGAGGGCAAGGGCACCGCTCCGAAATACATCTATACGATCCCGACAATCCAGAACCCGACCGGCTCGGTCCTGCCGCGCGAGCGCCGCGAGCAGTTGCTCGCCCTGACCCGAGAGCACGCTGTCCCGGTCTTTGAAGATGAATGCTACGCCGACCTGACCTGGGACGGCTCGGGTCCGCCCTCGTTATATGCCCTCGAGCCCCAGCAGGTGATCCATATCGGCTCGTTCTCGAAGACCCTGGCGCCCTCGTTACGTCTCGGGTATGTCGTCGCCGTCCCCGAGGTCATGGGCCGGCTCGTCGCCTGCAAGCGAGAGACGGACAGCGGTACCGGCGCCCTCGACCAGATGGTCGTCGCCGAGTATTTCTCGAAGAATTTCGGTAGCCATGTCGGAGGGCTGACCGAAACCCTGCACGGCAAGCTCGACGCGATGGTCGAGGCCGTCGAGCGTGAATTCGGGACCGCCGTCGAAAAGATGTGGAAGCCGATGGGCGGGATTTTTCTCTGGCTCAAGCTCCCCGACCAGATCGACGTGACCAAGCTCGTCGCGCCCGCCGCCAAGGCCGGGGTCGTCTTCAATCCCGGCCCCGAATGGTCGTGCAACCCGGACGCCACCAAATCCCACCTGCGGCTCTGCTTTGCGCTGCCGTCAAAAGACACGATCCGCGAAGGCGTAGCGGCGTTCGCGCGGGTGTGCTTCGAAGAAACGGGCATCCCCGAACGCAGCGCCAATATCCGCCGGGCGGTTGCCCCAGGTTGAGCGGCCTGTGCCTATCTTAAGCTTCGCACGGTTGGCACCTCGCGGGGGATGATCAGGTTGCAGCCCGTCGTGACCCTTATTTCCTCGACCGTGACGCCCGGGGCGATTTCGCGCAGCGCCATGCCTTCCCTTGTTATCTCGAACAACCCGTAATTGGTGGCGACGAGATTGACGACGCCGCGCGCGGTGGCCGGGATCGCGCAGCGTTCGACGAGGCGCGGCTTCCCGTCTCGCGTCTGGTGCTCCATCGCGACGAAGACGTGTTTGGCGCAGGCCGCCAGATCCATTGCACCGCCGATGCCGCCGCCCGGCTGGCCCGCCATCTTCCAGTTCGCGAAATCGCCGTTCTCGGCGACCTCATAGGCGCCGAGCACAGTCACGTCGATCCGTCCGCTGCGGATCAGCGCGAAGGAATCGGCGTGGTGCACGATTGCCGCTCCGGGCGGCAAGGTGACGTGCTGGCCGCCGGCGTTGACGAGATGCAGATCCTCCTGCCCCGGCGGTGCGAGCGGTCCGTAACCGATGACCCCGTTCTCGGAATGAAAGATGATCTGCTTGTCGCCGAAATCGAAATTCGAGCACAGGGTCGGAATGCCGATCCCGAGATTGACGATCCAGCCGTCGCCGAATTCCATCGCCAGCCGATCGCACATCTGCTGGCGGGTCAGCCCTTTCGCCCTCTCGCTCATCGCCCGATGCTCCCTGGACGCTGCGGCCACCACCCCTCGGGCGGCGGCGGGATCTTGACGAGCCGGTGCACGAAAATGCCCGGTGTATGAACATCGTCGGGGTCGATCGCGCCGACCGGCAGGATATCCTCCTCGACTTCGACCACGGTGACCCGGGCCGCCATCGCCATGATCGGATTGAAATTGCGCTGCGAACGCCGGAAGCGCAGGTTTCCCGCCGCGTCCGCCTGATGGGCTCGGATGAAGGCGTAGTCGAGCGGCAATGCTTCCTCGAGGAGGTATTCGCGGCCATTGAACACGCGGGTTTCTCTCCCTTCGGCGAGCTCGGTGCCAACCGCGGCGGGCGTGTAGAAGGCCGGGATCCCGGCGCCGGCCGCGCGCATTCGCTCGGCCAGCGTGCCCTGAGGGACGAGCTCCGCCTCGATCAGACCTTTCTCGACATATTCGGACAGAACGAGCCGCTGCGAGGCCCGTGTCGGGGCGGTGAAGGCGCAGATCACCTTTTTGACCTGCCCGTTCTTGATGATCTGGCCCATATCGGGCGCATCGGCCGGCAGGGTCGCGCCCCCGCGCGTCGAGTTCGACACGCAGGTCAGCTGTTTGGCGCCCTGTTTGGCAACCGCCTGATAAAGATTGATCGGCATTCCGACGACTGCAAATCCGCCGAAACCGACGGTCGCGCCATCCGGAATGTCGCGAACAGCTTCGTCGAAACTCGAATAGACCTTGCTCCTGGCGCTCATTCCCCGACCGCAGATCTTTTGTTCACCGGCTTCATCATGCGGCAGGAGGTCCCCAGGCGGCAACCCGCTGGTGGCGATCGCAATGTCGAGGTCAGCGTCCTTGTTCGCACCGTTTCGGCAGGATCGCCAGCAGGCTGGAGAAGCTGGTTTCGACCGGGCACCCGGCAGTGTCGATGACAGCATCGGCTCTGGCGTAGAGCGGGGTGCGGGCTCTGAGGATGCGTTCGAGATCGCCCATTGCTTCTTTGTTGTCGGACATCGGGCGGAGGTCGCCTTGGGCGATGACGCGGCTCATATGCTCTTCCGGCGAGGTCTTGATCCACACCGTAAAGCAGCGCGACAGCAACTCGTCGTAAGTTTCCGCTTCGGCGACGATGCTGCCGCCCGCCGCCAGCACAAATCTCGGATGGCGGTCGAGCACCCCCTCCAAGGCGCGGCGCTCGGACCGGCGGTAGGCGGATTGGCCCGAGAGGGCGAAGATCTCGCCGAGCGACAGCCCGAAATCCTGTTCGATCTCGGCGTCGAGCTCGATGAACGGGATTTCGAGATGACGCGCCAAAAGGTTGCCCAGAGTCGATTTGCCCGCGCCACGCAAGCCGATCAGCGCGATCCGCCGTTGTCGCACCTCGCGGTCGGACGCGGTGAAATGCGCGTCGAGCAGCGCCCGCGCCTCGCCGAGCCGGTGCGGCGGCAAGCGGCGCAGCAGCTCGACGATCCGTCCAAATTCACGCGGTTCGGCCGGCTCTCCGCCGAGCAGCCTGGGAAGCGGCAGGTTGAGGGCGTCGCCGACCCGGCGCAGTAATTTGATCGAGAGATTGCCTTTGCCGCTTTCGAGCTGAGCAAGATAGCGCTCGGACAATCCGGAATCACGCGCCAGAATACGGCGGGTCATCCCACGGCGAGCCCGTTCCTCGCGAACCCGCTCGCCGAGGCGGCAGAGATAATCGTCCCGCTCGGCGTCTGTGTCGGGAAAACTGCCGCTGCTTGACCGCTGCATGCGAGGAATATAATGGCGTCGCGGCCGATCTCGACAGTTTGCGGCCGGGAGGATGCGCATGAGCAGCGAAAGCTCGATCGGATACAACGCCGCCGTCGATTTGATCGAGCGAAATCTCGGCGCCGGGCGCGGCGCAAAGACCGCTTTTATCGATGACCACGGCCGCTATAGCTACGCCGAACTTGCCGAACGCGTGAGCCGATTTGTCAATCTCGTGCGCCGGCTCGGCATCCAGCCCGAGCAGCGCATTCTCCTGTGTCTTTACGATACGATAGATTTTCCGACTGCCTTTCTGGGCGCGATCAAGGCCGGGGTCGTTCCAGTCGCGGTAAACACCCAGCTCACGGCCGGCGAATTCGCCTTCATGCTGGCCGACAGCCGGGCTCGGGCGGTGTTCGTGTCGGCGGCGGCCCTGCCGGCGATGCAGACGGCCTTGACCCAGGTGCCGGAACCCCGCCCCAAGCTCGTCATCTCCGGCGTCGATGGGCAGGAAAACTCTTTGGCCGGGTTACTCCCGGAGATGCCGACGACGTGCGACGCCGCGCCGAGCCATCCCGATGAGCCGTGCTTTTGGCTTTACTCCTCGGGGTCGACCGGCCGCCCGAAGGGCACCGTGCACATCCATTCGAGCCTGGTGCAAACGGCCGAGCTTTATGCCCTCCCGGTGCTCGGCATCAACGAGAGCGACGTCGTGTTCTCGGCGGCAAAGTTGTTCTTCGCTTACGGGCTCGGCAATGCGTTGACCTTTCCGCTAGCGGTCGGCGCCACCAGCGTGCTGATGGCGGAACGGCCGACCCCGGCGGCGGTCAGCCGTGTGCTGCGCGAGTACCGTCCCACGATCTTTTACGGGGTTCCGACGCTCTACAATGCGATGCTTGCGAGCAACGACCTGCCGCAAAGCAACGAACTTGCACTGCGCCACTGCGTTTCGGCGGGGGAACCGCTGCCGCGGGAGATCGGCCGGCGCTGGTCGGCGCGGACCGGAGTCGATATTCTGGACGGTATCGGCTCGACGGAGATGCTGCACATCTTTCTCAGCAATCGGCCGGAAGGGGTTCGCTACGGCACCACCGGCAGGCCAATCCCGGGTTACGAGCTGAAGATCGTCGACGAGGAGGAAAGGCCCGTTCGTCGCGGCGAAATCGGCGACCTTTTGGTCAGCGGGCCGACCAGCGCCGCCTATTACTGGAACAATCGCGAGCGCTGCCGGGCGACGTTCATGGGCCAATGGACCCGGACGGGTGACAAATACTTCGAGGACGAAGACGGCTATTACGTTTATTGCGGGCGCAGCGACGACATGATGAAGGTTAGCGGGATGTACGTCTCGCCGCCGGAGGTCGAAGCGGCCCTTATCGCGCACGAGACGGTGCTCGAAGCGGCTGTCGTCGGTGCGCCGGACCGGGACGGTCTGGTCAAGCCGAAGGCGTTCGTCGTCGTCAAACCCGGAGTTCGAGCAGACGAGGAACTCGTGCGGGTTTTGGAGGGGCATGTAAAGGGTCTCCTAGCGCCCTTCAAATGCCCCCGCTGGTACGCGTTTCTCGACGACCTGCCAAAAACCGCCACCGGAAAGATCCAGCGCTTCAAGCTCCGCGAGCAGATTTCGGGATGAGCCCCGCCCCCGTCGCTCCCCAAGCGCGGGGAGGCTTCAGGTTTGCTTGAAGAAGCGGTTCGCGTTGTCCCAGAAAAGCTTCTTTCGCCGGTCGGCGTCGAGGCTCGACCAGGCGAGGATGTTGTCGACCGAGTTCGGGAATTGGCATTCGGAGTGAGGATAATCGGAGGCGTACATCAGGACTTCGTCGCCGAGAAATCCGGTGACGGCGTTGAACATGTCCTCCCCCTCCTGCCGCTCGATGCTGCAGAAAAAGCGCCCGCTTGTGATGTATTCGCTCGGCCGATGCTTGAGCTGCGCGGTGCCGCCGACATATGCGGCCTGCTCATCCATGCGCCGAGCCCAGAACGGCAGCCAGCCAAAGCCGCATTCGAGCACCCCCATACGCAAGCTCGAATAACGGTCGAAGATCCCGCCGCCGATAAATGATGCGACGAACCGCATCGCCCCCCACGGGTGAGAGGCCATGCGGCCGAGGAAAATGTTGTCCCAGACATCCCGGTAGCCCGGGTAGTAGGGTGGGTTCCAGGTGGAACTGTGATGCGCGATCGGCAGGTCGTGATCCTGGGCGGCCCGCCAAATCGGCTCGAGGTTTGGATGGTCCGCCGGGATATCCCTGGGCAGCAAAGGCTTGACCGCCACCGCCCACGGTGAATTTCCCCATTCGCGGATTTCGCGCACCGCCTCGTCTACAGCCCGCGCGGAGGCGACAATCAATCCTTTCAGCCGGCTCGGAAACTGCCCGCAAAAATCCGCCATGTGCCGATGGTAGGCACGGATCATGGCGACCTCGAAGCAGGGGTCGGGCAGATCGTGGAGGCTGAGCCAGGAGCCGGGGATCAGGAAGTGAATATCGGTCCCTTCATCGTCCATGTCCTCGACGCGGTTGTCGGGGCGATCATCCTGCACTCCCGGCCGCGGCATCTTGTTTCCCCGCCATCGCGACTCGCGGCCGGTGAAACTCTCGCGCGGCGCTGCCTCGCCAAGGATCCGCCGGTAGAACTTCGTGGCGACGCGATAGTTGTGGAGACCATCGGAGCCGTCCACGCCACGTGAAACCGGCGCGCGATACTTTGCCAATTCGGGAAGGCGAGATCGGAAACCCGAATCGACATACTGCTCGAGCACCTCGGCGGCGGGGTTGACATGGGTGTCGGCATCGTAAACGCGAAAGCCGCTCCTCATGCTGACTCTCCCGCGGTGCCCCGCCCGACGAGCGTGTCAGGTCTGCTTGAAAAACCGGTCGGCGTTGCCGCCGAGGAGCTTCTTGTGTGTCTCCGGTTTGAGGCTCTTCCACGCAAGGATGTTGTCGACCGAGTCGGGGAATTGGCACTCGGAGTGCGGATAATCGGACGCGTACATCAAAATGTCGTCCCCAAGGAAATGGGTGACGTAGTTGAACATGTCCTCCCCTTCGTGGTGCTCGATGCTGCAGAAGAACCGTCCGCTCGCCATGTATTCGCTTGGTTTCTGCTTGAGCGGCGCGGTGCCGCCGACATAGATCGCCTGCTCATCCATGCGCCGAGCCCAGAACGGCAGCCAGCCGAAGCCGCATTCGAGCACACCCATCCGCAAGGTTGGATATTGGTCGAAAAGGCCGCCGCCGATGAAGGACCCGACGAACCGCATCGCACCCCAGGGGTGGGCTGCCAGGCGGCCCAGAAAGATGTTGTCCCAGAGATCCAGGTAGCCGGGATAATAAGGTGGGTTCCAGGTAAAGCTGTGGTTGGCAATCGGCAAATCGTGGTCCGCGGCAGCGCGCCAGATCGGATGCAGGTCCGGATGATCGGCCGGGAAGTCCTTGGCGAGCAACGGCATCACCGCTACCGCCCATTTCGAGTTTCCCCATTCGCGGATCTCGCGCACTGCCTCGTCGACATTGCGCGACGACGCGACGATCATGCTCTTGAGGCGAGTGGGGAACTGGCCGCAAAAATCGGCCATGTGGCGGTGGTAGGCCCGGATCATCCCGACTTCGAGTGCCGGGTCGGGGAGGCCGACGACGCTGAGCCAAGAAGTCGGGATCAGAAAATGGACGTCGGTCCCCTCGTCATCCATGTCCTTGACCCGGTTTTCGGACTGGTCGTCCTGTACCCCCGGCCGCGGCATTTTGCTGCCCATCCACTTCGTCTCGCGGCCGGTGAAGGTGTCGCGGGGCGCCTCCTCACCGAGAACCCGCCGGTAGTATTTCGTACCGACGCGATAGTTGTGGAGGCCGGCCACACCTCCGACCGCCCCCTCTCCGACCGCGAAGCGGTAGGGCTCCAATTCGGCAAGGCGCGGCCTGAAGCTCGGGTCAACATAGCGCTCCAGCACCTCCGCGGCAGGGTTGACATGGGTGTCGGAATCGTAGACGCGATAGCCGTTTCTCATCCTGCGCTCCTCCGTTCGCCGGCCGGCTTGCAGCGGCAGCACCCCAATCATAGGTTCGCAGGGATCGATTGTCGCGAGCTATTTGATTTTTGGCGTCACGCTCTGACCCGGGATGCCGCATGGGCACCGTTGGCGGCGAGGTAGACCGCTTTATTGGTCTCGACGTTGAAGGCCGGAAACTGCTCGCGCCGCTCGAATTGCGGTCGCGCCCGGATGCGGCCGGCCAGTTCGAGGTGGTTCCCGATGTCGAAGAACTCGATCATGTTGTGGTGATAGCGGCTGAGCTGAATAAAGGTGTGGGTCCGCGAAGCAATAACACGGCAGCCGAGTTCCAATGCCTGTGAAATCGGGCCGGACGAGGATTGCCCGACCTCCAGATAGGGGAACACGACGGCGTCGCAGATCGCCATGCCGGCAAGGAAATCGGCGTCGCTCTGGGCCCCCATGAAATGAATCCGATCCGATAGATCCTTTGGATGCTCGGTCAAGAGATCGCGCATCGAGCTGTCGACGGCGACCGAGACCGCCGGCGCGTTCCCCTCCACGTTGGACCCGATCCGCTCGGCGACACTGGTATCGACGTAACCGGCGTCGAACAATGACGAGACGACAGGATCGATGGACTGGTGCGGCTTGATTTCGTTCGGATGGACTCCGCCGAAGATCAACAAATGATAATCTTTCGGCAGGTGATGCAAGGCCCTGACGACGGTATCGAACCCCTTGTATCGGCCGAGAAAGCCGAAAACCCCGATCAGGCTGCTTCCCGCCGGGACTTCGTCGAGCACCGGGAATTTCTTTCGAGAGGCGGTGCGGCGGGTGTCCGCCACCTCGGCGGCGGACAGAAATGACAGAGGATGGTCATATACATTTCGCATACCGTGCGCGAATTTCATCTGCCAAAGATCGCGACGGGTATGCACGATCAGAGTGACCGGCTTGAAACGCTGGGCGCGTCGAAGCCGGCTGGAGAACCCCGCCGAGAGAAGGTGCTCGCGATTGTATTGCGCTCTCATTGCAATCGCTCTGGCGAAATTACATTTCAGAAGTTCTCTGAAGTAGTCGCGATAGTTGAAGGCTTCGCACTGGAACACCGTGTGGAACGTCACCGAGAGCCGCGGCGCGGCCCGAAGAATCCAGGAAAACCGCCGATGGATGTCGTGGCAGCCCCGGCCCAGCGTGCCATGCTCTAGCTGCAGGTTGACGGCGTCGAAGTCCCTTATTTCACGACAAATATCGAGAATGTGCCGGTCGCCGAATTTTCTGACACGGCCATGAGTGCTGCGCAGCAGATATTGATCCAAGTCGAATACCGTGACCTCGAAAACATCGCTGAGCTGCTTCTCCAGACTGCGGGTGTAAGCCGCGATCCCGCACAAATCGCTATCGCTCGAAATCAAGGCGAGCCTTTTGCGTCTGCGGCGGGCGTGACGAAAGGGCGAGGCCGTGATCGGCGGTGCCGACAACAGCCGCGGCTGGGTGTCGATTTCGAGCGTCGCCATGATGTCTCTCTTCCGACGGCTTCCCGTTCGACGCCAAACTAGTTGCAGTGCAGTCTACAGGTGCTCTCGCACGGTCTGGATAGCGAAGGCGCCGATTAGCCAGACGGCGCAGCAGAGAAAAAGGGCGATGCCGACGTCGCGGAAACGGCGCGGATAGAGCGGTTCCTCTGGCAGGCTCGGCTGAACGAACCCCGCGATATAAACCTGCTGGCGGTCGGCATTCATGCGCGCCCGGTCGAGCGCTTCCAATGCGTGCTGATAGGCTTTCTCCGCGAAAGTCCGCTCGCTTTCGAGCCGCTCGTAAGAGCCCATCACGCGAGAGAGAACTTCGGAACGTGATTTCTCCGTGTCGGTCACTTCGCTTTCCACCGAGCGGAGCTGGGTCTGGAGCGATTGTATGCGGGCCTCCAGCATCCTGACGGACGGGGCATCAGCTCGCATGTAATGCTTTACGGTCGATAGTTCGGTGTCGGCGCGGACGATCTCGTCGCGGATTCGGCCGGCCAGGGCTTGGGTGGCGTCGGCGGTCTTGCGCGGGTCGATTATCCCCTCGCGGTCGCGAAACTCGCGCAGCCGCGTGAGCGCGGTCTTGAGCCGCCTTTCCGTGCGGCGCACTTCCTTTTCCGAATTGCGCAGAGTGTCGCGACGCGCCCGCGCCGACAAATCATTGACCAGCTGTTCCGCCGAGGCGAGGATTGCCTGCGCCAATTGCAGCGCATCGTCCGGCCTGAAGGCGCGGGCTCGGACCACGATCGTCCCGTTGGTGATGTCGTAGAACGCGTCCACCTGGCTCTTCCAATACCGGACCAACTCTTCGATGGATACCGGGAGTTCCAGCCGGGCGAGCCAATCGGCGTCAGGCCGCGAAAACATCTCGCGCAGGTCGAGCGTCTTGCCGAGTTCGTCGATAACGTCGCGGCTGCCGAGGTATTGGACGACGGCATAGGAATCCACTCCGATCGGCGAAGGAGCGACGCTTCCTTGCAGTATCCCGCCGATCTCGGCGCGGACGGGTTCGACGGTGCGCAATGCAAAACGAAATTCCGCAACGTACTGGTCGGCGGCGATCACGAAATAATACACGGTCGCCAACGCGACCGGGACCAGCACGACAACAACGAACGACAGCAAACGAACCGGAAAGCGCCGGCGGCGTGCAGCGAAATCCTGCGCCTGAAAAACGGCGACTGCTCCGCGGTCTTCGGCCGGCACAGGAAGTCCGGCGGCAATGGCGGGTTCGCGCGCTTGCGAGGAAGCAGGGCTGACCCAGGCGCCGGCAGGCTGCGTGCGTGTCGGCTGAACCGCCATCAGGCGCTCTCCTGCAATAGGCGATGATAGGATTCCAATGCCCTGCCGATATCGTCGTGCAGTGTCAGCTGGCCATTGGCAAGGACAGCGCCCTTGTCACAATATTGCCGGATCGTATGAGGGTTGTGCGTCACGAGAATGATATCGGACCGCAGCATACGCTGGCGAAACGCCTCGGCGCATCTGCGGCGGAACCGCTGGTCGCCGATCTCGGTTACCTCGTCGATCAGGTAGACGTCGAAGTCGATGGCGAGACAAGTGGCGAAGGCCAACCGGGCGCGCATCCCGGCCGAGTAAGTATTAACCGGCATTTCGAAATACTCGCGAAGTTCGGAGAACCCCTCGACATAAGCGATCGTGGCGCGTATCGCCGCTCCGTAGATGCGAGCGATGAAGGCGACGTTTTCGCGGCCGGAGAGTGCACCGTGAAAAGTGCCGCCGAAGCCGAGTGGGAACGACACTCGGGCGTGGCGCCGGACGATCCCGCTGTCCGGCGGCTCGGAGCCGGCGAGGAGTCGGATCAAGGTCGACTTGCCCGCCCCGTTTGGCCCGAGGATTCCGAAATTATGGCCGGATTGGAAGACGGCGCTGGCCTCGTCGAGCACGATCTTCCGGCCGGCTCTCGTGCGATACGACTTGCAAACCCGGTCGAGCATGATCATAGCGGCTCGTAAAGCCGGCGCTGCAATCCGCGTTCGAGGCCCAGCCCCGCCAACAGGGTCACCACGGCCGCCATCACCAGGTAGGAGCGGTCGAGCCAGTGCGGCTCGTATTCCTGAAAAAAGCTCGATCGGAACCAGTCGACCGCATGTAGGAGCGGGTTCCACGCCAGAATGTCGCGAATCCACTCCGGCATCATTCCCGGCACATAGAAAATTCCTGAACAGAAGTACAAGAGGCGGGTCAACTGCGCCCAGATCTTGTCCCAGGATTTGGCAAAGGCATTGATCACGGCGTTGAGGAAGCCGAACCCGCAGCCGAGCAGCCAGACGACCAGGAGTGAGACCGAGACGCCTGCAAAATCCTGCGGCAATGCGCCGAGCCCGAGCGCGCCGAAGCCAGCCAGCAGAATGACCGCGACCAGAGTGTCGGTAAGCAGTTCGAGCAGACCGCGTGCCATCAGCACGTCGAAGGTGCCGACCAGAGGCAGCTGCAATAGCGAGCCGTTGGCTGCAATGGCATAAGTCATACTGCTGCTGGTATGCACAAACATGTGATAGGGAATGATCCCGGTGTAATAGAAAATGAAAAATTCATCGCCGATCGGCGGCCGACCGCGCATCATCACCGCGAATACGAGGGACAGCATCAGGATGTGCGCGATCGGTTCGAGCAATGCCCAGCCGTATCCGAGTTTGGAGTCGCCGAACCGGGTTCGGGTCTCGCGAATTATCAGGGCATGGATGACCCGCCCTTGGGTGCGCAATGTCTCGAAAAAGCCGGGAGCCGGACGCGGCTCCCGGCTCGGTCGCGACGCGCGCTCGCTGAGCACAACGTAATCGCCGTCCAAGGTTTCGAACCTGCGGTTCAATACCTGCAGCACCGCCTGCGCATATTCCTCGTTTTCCGGCGCAGCGCGGATCAGCTCTCCGCCGACGGCGAGCGCCTCGGTAAAGCGGCCGCTGTCGAAATAGACCGTGAGCTGGGAGCGCTTGGCGTCGGGGTTGGATGGATCGAGCGCAGCCGCCCGGCCGAACGCCTCGGCCGCCTCGTCGAGGCGCCCGAGGCGGTACAGTAGGTTCGCCCGGTGCAGATGATACTCCGCGATTTCCGAGGCGATCGCGATGGCCTGGTCGATCGCCTCGAGCGCGTCGGTTATCCGTCCGCGCAGCATCTGCGCAGCGGATAGCAGGCGAAGCGCGACCTCGTCCCGTGGGTTGATGTCGAGCGCGCTGCCGATGATGTCGACCGCCTCGCCGAACCTCCCGGCGCGCAGCAGCAGCTCGCCGGCATGGAGCGCGTTCTGCCGATCGCCAGGCGCTAGCGACAGGGCCCGCAGTGCGAGTGCCACGGCTTCCTCGGGCTCTTCCAGTGCGAATTTAAGGCCCGACATCCGCCGCAACACAGTGCTGACGCCGGGCGAGATGCCCGCCGCGCGCGCCAAATAGCCGACGGCATCCTCGTACCGGCCGGCGGTCTCGCACAGGCCAGCGGCATGGACCGCGAATTCAAAGGAATGAGGATCGAGGTTGCTGGCCATGCCGCCGTGGAGAATTGCGCGATCCAGCTGTCCGGCGGCGGCAAGCGAGCCGCTCATGTGGCGGTGGCCCTCGGCCCATCGAGGTCGGATTTGTAGCAACCTCTCGTATGCCGCCGCGGCGGCCTCGTACCGTCCGCAATTGCTGAAAACCCAGGCGGAGAGATCGGCTACGTCTTCCCGCTCGGGGCGTAACTCGAAGGCGATGCGGGCGCATTCGACGGCATGCTCGCGCCATCCGCGGTGCAGCAAGGCTTCGCCGAGCCGACCAAAGAAGATGGAGAATTGATCTTCAGGAAATTTGCGCTGTGTTAGGTAAAGGCGACAGGCTTCAATGAAGTCGGCAGCGGCGCCCAATGGCCGGGCGCCGCCTATGGCCTCTTCACAAATTTCATCGAACTCGGTCACTATATATGTTCTTGAAAGGGTGTGCCGTTTACCAGCAGTAAAAGTTAAGGATTCGTTAGTTAGAATGAAGCGTCGCGCGTCAGAAATCCGTCATCTAATCGTCAAAAAACCGTCCATTCTGCACGTATTAAGGACTGTTTTCTGAAAGAATGGGATCAATTTGAGATTAATTTAAATATAGATAGTTAATATTCTGAATTTGGACTGCCATCTCGGGAGCGGAGAGCTCGATCTTAACATTAAGGAGCGAAATTAACCGGCGTTTTATGGGACAGCGTTGCACGTCGTCCGATCATAGGGCCGTGACAATCGCAACCGCGCCGGCGCCGTTTCTTGGCTGGCATCGGCGCCGCATCGACCTTACAGTGTCGGCGCGAGACAAAAAGGAGAAGCGGCGATGGCGTTCGAATTCGGCATGTTTCACGAGTTTCAATGTCCGGCAGGCACGAGCCAGCCGGAGGCTTTCGCCGAGTCATTCGAACAGGTCGAAGCAGCCGAGCGCTGGGGTCTCGATGCAATGTGGCTGGCGGAAATCCACGTCGCCCCCGACCGGTCGGTCTGCGCCGCGCCGTTGACCATCGCCAGCGCCATTGCAGCGCGCACCACGCGCATGAAGATCGGCACCGGCGTCCAGGTGTTGCCGCTCTGCCATCCGCTGCGCCTGGCGGAAGAGGCCGCGACGGTGGATCAGATCAGCCACGGCAGGCTGATCTTCGGCGTCGGGCGCAGCGGCTTTCCACGCACCTACGAAGCTTATGGCGTGCCCTATGGAGAGAGTCGCGAGCGCTTCGCAGAGACGCTCGAGATCTTAAAGAAAGCGTGGACAGAGGATCCGTTTTCCTATTCGGGCAAGTACTATTCGTTCGAAAACGTCAGAGCGACGCCCAAGCCCTATCAAAAACCCTGGCCCGAAATCCGGATTGCCGCCAACAGCCCGGATACTTTCCCAGCGATCGGCAGGCTCGGCCATGGCGTATTCGTCGCAGTTCGCCTCGGCACGCTTTCCGAGCTCGCTCCGAACATCAAGGCCTACCGCGAAGGTTGGAAGGCGGCGGGGCATCCGGGCGAGGGCCAGGTGTTTCTGCGGGCTCCGGTCTATGTTGCGGAGACGGCGGCGCAGGCGCGTTCGGAGCCGGAAGAGAGCATCATGTACTTCTATCGCTATCTCGGCGAGCGCCTCGAGGATTCGGCGACCCGCGCCGGAGTGCGGGCGATCGAGGACCGTGCGGCGCGCGGCCGCCGGCTGCAGACCATCACCTATGACGAGGCATTGCGCGACAAGATCATCGTTGGCACGCCCGAGCAAGTAACCGACCGGCTGATGGGATTGCAGGAGGAGCTCGGCCTCGACGGCATTCTGGCGGAGATGAATTGCGGTACCAAGATCCCGCATCACCACGTGATGAAGTCACTGCAGCTACTCTGCGAGAAGGTCAAGCCCCGGTTTCATTGAGGCTGCCCCTCACCCCGCTACGCGGTCCCATCCCTCGCCTCGCAAGCGGGGAGAGGGGCTCTGTGATGCCGAACTAGTGCAATTCGGCTAGACCCATCGCCTCGCCGAAGCGGCGACTGGCTTCGAAGAAATCTCCGTATTTGCGGTGCCCTGCCGAAATATGGGCGCAGGCAAGCAACAGCCGCTCGCGGTCATAGCTTTGGCTCTTGCCGTAATCCTCGAGCATGCATTGCGGGATCTCCTGGTTATGCGGATCGTTACCAACCCGCGACACCATCAATGCGAGGCGCTGCACGAGGCGCGAGCGGTCCTCGCTGCAGTCGAGGTAGGCTTTGGTCCAAGCGACGGCCTGTGGCGGGTCGAGCGCAGCAATCGCCGCCTCTAGGCGCTCGATGATTTGACTGCCGGTCATCCGGTCGGCACCGCTCGGGGCCTCGACCGGCTCGGATTTGAGCCAGCCCGAACTCCGCTGGTTCCATGCCGCCTGGTTGACCATGGACCCCGCGACATAGAGCAGCTTCAGCCGCTGCGGGTGCTCGAAATTATCGTAGAACCAGCCGATTGTATTGCAATATTCATAGGTGTGCTGCGGCATCGAGAAATTGTTCGGACCCACGGTTTCCAGCACGACCTGGGCGGCCGCCAGCTGGATCGCGTCGATGATCCGGCGCGGCGATTTGCCGGCCAATAACAGCGCGCTGATCTTTTCGATATAGGCCGGCTCGTGTTGATGGATCAAAGCATCGATCAGCTCGCCGGTCTCGCTCTGGGCCAATAATCCGGTATTGGTCAGCAAGGCGCCCTCCCGCTCGGTGGTGCCGCCTTGCGGCACTGCATGCACCTCCTTGCCTTCGATAAAAATCGTAATGACGTTGCAGGCCATCTCGTAGACCGAATGCCAGCGCGGCCCGACCGCCATGTCGAGCGCCCCTGCGTAGATCACGTGGTGGGCATTGTCCCAGCCGATCGCGTTGCCGATCTCGACTACCGACCGCGCCCGGTAGGCCTTGTGCCCGGTCGTGTAGGAACGGTTGTAGAGCATTCGATCCTGCACATCGATCATGCCGGCAAAAACGAGCTGGGCCAGCACCTCCTTGCGGTGCTCTGGTTCCTCCATCAAGCCAAGGAAAACGCGGTAGGCATCGATCACCTGGCCGCGTTCGACCAATGTCAGCCAGTTGTTGAGACGCTCGTTGAGCGGCCCCGATTCCCTGAGCGGCTCCTGGTCCGGCCAGTAGGCGACCGGCTTTGGCGGCTCGGTGTTGGGCATCTTGTAGCCGCGCGTCGCGTAATGCCCCGGCGCCTTAAGGATCTTCTGGTTCCAGATGTCGAGCCCGGACGGGATGTACCAGATCGTCTGGGCGAGCGGCAGCCCGGCAAGCTTCTCCGGCAGCATCCTCTGCAGGTTGACCGCGGCGCGCGCCGACAGCAGACAGTGGTCGTTGTTGACAAAGTTCGGGAAGCCGTCGTCGATGCGCTGGTGATACGGCACATGGGTGTAAGGC
>Ga0207693_10000293_pt1 | contig 46425 bp, 38 predicted proteins | sample LARL81metaG_FD_184347 | JGI IMG/M metagenome (GOLD analysis project Ga0207693, IMG submission 184347) | Corn, switchgrass and miscanthus rhizosphere microbial communities from Kellogg Biological Station, Michigan, USA - LAR L8-1 metaG... | ecosystem: Host-associated > Plants > Roots >... | reverse complement strand
CCTCGGCGCCGGCATTCTCTGGGGAACGATGTACATTCCCTACCGCAAAGCGTATCTAACCGGCATGAACCCTTTGTCGTTCATCACGTTCTTCACCATTGGAGAACTCGCGACCATGACCGTGCTGGCCGTCGCCTATCGCGGCGCGATCCCGCTCTGGCACGAACTCGTTGGCGCCCGCGAAGTGCTCTTCTGGCTGATGCTGGGCGGCTTCGTCTGGGTCCTCGGGGATTTGTTCCAGCAATACGCCACAAAATACGTCGGCATCAGCCGCGGCATTCCCCTTTCCAACACCAACCAACTCTGGGGGTTGCTCTGGGGCATTCTGGTTTTTCACGAACTGCGCGGTGCCGGCCAAACGGTGTACGCGCAAGTCGCCGGAGGATCGTTGCTGATGGCACTTGGCGCGGTGGCGATTGCCCTGTCGTCAGCATCCGAACGGGAGCACTCCTCCTGGCAAGACGCCGCCCAGCGGGAAGGGCGTCGCTACCGCGTCGAAGATGAATACGTGCAGGCCGGCATGGAAGGCCGGGAAATGGTAAGAACCGAAGGAACCGGCAGAGACTTGCCTCGCGACCGAAACACTAGGACCTCGCTGGACTGGCTTCTGATTTTCATCACGACCGGCCTGTTCGCCGTCCTTGCCTTTATGGCGCGATTACCTCACATCGATATCTCGATGGGGTGGGCCGTAGTCCTCACGACGGCGATGCTCGCCCTCCTGGCGACCTGCGGCATCACTCTCTGGCGTACCACCCGTTTCCGCTAAAAGATTTACAGTCGCCGATATGTTGACAATGCGTCTTCCCGGACCCCGCGCACTCCAGCGAGGTGAGGGATCTCGCGCATGAGCATCCGCCCTACGTTTCCTGATGTTGATTTCGTTCTAGACACCTACCCCCAACTCGCTAGAATGACGAAGCATCCAAGGAGACTCTTGATGAAACGCTTGCTCTCAGCTTTCTGTCTTTTCGTCCTTGCCGCCGGCGCGGTTCGCGTCGCAGCCCAAGTCAATCCGTACAAAGACGGAACCCCCGGCGTAACCGGCTACCGCTCAGAGGTTCTCGCCGAAGTCATGATCCATGAAGATAAATTCACGCGCCTCGCCGAAGCCATCCCAGCGGACAAATTCAACTGGCGTCCTTCTCCTGACGTGCGCTCCTTCGCCGAGGTCTTTCTTCACGTCAGTGCCGCCAACTTCAACCTTTACAAGCTCGTCGGTACACCGCCGCCCTCTGGCCTCGATCTGAAAGGCCTTGAAAAGTCGACCAGAGACAAAGCTAAAGTTGTGGCCACGCTGAAGGACTCTTTCGCCCACGCCAAGGCAGCCATCAAAGCCATGCCCGACGCAGACCTCGACAAGAGCCTCGACTGGTTCGGTGGCAAGAATACCCAGCGCGGTATTCTGCTCTTCATCGTCCGCCACGCCGCCGAGCATCTCGGACAGTCCATCGCTTATGCCCGCTTTGCCGGCATCACGCCGCCCTGGACCGAAGACATGCAGAAAAAGCAGCCCGAGAAAAAAGATGCTCCCGCGAAGGACAAGCAGTAGCCGCGCGTGAATCCGGAGGGTGTGCTAGATTCAGAGCTTTGATGGATCTCGCACCCACCATCTGTACTCAGGGCCTGACCCGCCGCTTCGGGGACCTCGTGGCTGTTGACAATGTTGACCTGCGCGTCGCCCCCGGCCAATTTTTCGGTTTCCTCGGCCCTAATGGCGCAGGAAAGTCCACCACGATCAAGATGCTCACCGGACTGCTTGCCCCCAGTTCCGGACGAATCGACATCCTCGGCATCGACCTCAACGCTCATCCCGTCGACGTGAAGCGTCAGATCGGTGTAGTGCCCGAAGGGATGGCGCTCTTCGGCCGTCTCACCGGAGCGGAGTTTCTCAGCTTCGCCGGACGCATGTACGGCCTCGATCGCATCACCGCGGCTCAACGCGCCGCCGAATTGCTCGATTTCATGCAACTCGCCGATCAGCCCAAGAAACTCGTCACCGACTACTCTCACGGCATGCAGAAAAAACTTGCGCTGGCGGCCGCGGTCATTCACGGACCCAAGGTTCTGTTTCTCGATGAACCTTTCGAAGGCGTCGATGCTATTGCAGCCGGCACGCTCAAGACGATGCTGCAAGGCATGATCGCCCGCGGCGCCACCATCTTTCTCACATCTCACGTTCTTGAGATCGTCGAGCGCCTGTGCAGCCACGTCGCCATCATTCATCAGGGACGGTTGGTGGCCCAAGGCTCGCTCGAGGAGTTACGCGCCGGAGTTCAGGCCCAACCCACAGCCACGCAGGGAGACGGCGACTCCTCTTTAGGCGAGAAGTTAACGTTGGAGCAAATATTCCTCCGCATCGTCGGTGGCTCGCACCGAACGGAACAAGAGCTTTCCTGGCTAGGCTAGTGCTACCGGCTGAGGGGTGCTGCTGATCAGGATCGGCGGGCGCCTCGCAACGACTTCCTTCGGCGATGAATTCGCCCGGCGCGTAGTCGTCTTAAAGTCGGAAACAGCTTGTGGTGAGTCCTAATCGACATGGTTTGGAGCGAGTAGTCGAAATGGGCGCCGCACCCGCAGCATACCTTGTAAGTATGCCCTCCGAGGGTGAAGACCCGGCTCAGCTTCGTATGGTGACACCCGAAGGCGAAGTCTAACGCGTTCGCCAAAGGCTGAGTAACCGTTTCCCATAGCGGAGTTTGCTCAGAATCCATGATCCTCGTTGGCCTCTACATCTCAACATTCTCATCGGCAATAGCCGTTCATCCGTGAGCCAGACCACCCTAATTTGTGATAGCAATCACTCCTTCACCCTTTGCCGCGGTGACCACTGTCCCCAACAACCTCTGATTCAACACGTTACGCTCACACACATCGGGCCGGGATGTGCAAGAATTGAAGCCACCCGAAATGACGCCCCCACAAGTTTCAACCCAGCTCGCCGCCATCGCTCAACTCCGTTGGCGTATGTTTCTGAACCGCTTGCGCAGCCGCCGCGGAAAAATGGAGCTATTCTCCCGTTCCATCGTCACCCTGGCGTTCGCCTTGGGCGGGCTGGGCGGCTTCACCCTGGCTGCCGGCTCTGCCTGGTACTTCGTTTCGCAGGACCAGGCCGAGTACCTTGCCATCCTGTTGTGGCCGGTATTTCTCTTCTGGCAGATCTTCCCCCTAATGTCGACCGCGTTCGCCAACAATCCTGACTCCGCCGAGTTGCTACGGTTTCCTCTCACCTATCGTTCGTATTTCCTGATCCGCCTGGCATACGGATACTTCGACCCGGCCAGCGCACTCAGCACTCTGGGCCTCTCTGGAATTCTCCTTGGCGTCACCTTCGCGCGTCCCGTGCTATTTCCCTGGACGCTTCTGGTACTGCTGACCTTCGCGCTCTTCAATCTCATACTGATGCAAACCGTTTTTGCCTGGCTGGAGCGCTGGCTGGCGCAGCGCCGAACGCGCGAAATCATGGGTGTGCTTTTTATTCTCGTGATGCTCAGTTTTCAATTGATCGGTCCCGCCGTAGAACATTTTGGAAAAGGCCCGCACCCGGAGTTAGGGCGCGCCGCTGAACTCACCAACCAGGTCCAAGCCCTGTTGCCTCCGGGTCTGGCCGCCAACGCGATTGCCCAGATCTCGCATGCCCGACTCTTCCCCGGCTTCGCTTCCCTGCTACTGGTAGCGGCGGTGACCCTGGCGGTTGGACTTCTCCTGCACCTTCGTCTGCGCGCACAATTCCGCGGAGAAAATCTCAGCGAAGCCGACGCGCGCCCCGTGGTGGTTCAGGCTCAACCTCTGCAAGTGGGATGGAACCTTCCTTGGTTTTCGCAATCAGTCGCAGCGGTCTTCGAAAAGGAAATCCGCTACCTCGCTCGCAGCGGCCCCATGCTCCTCACCTTGATCATGCCGATGTTCATGCTGCTGATCTTTCGGCTAGGGCCGATGAATCCTATGCGACATTCCAGTTCGTTCAGCCGTGCCTCCGACACCGCTTTCCCGGGCGCCGCTGCCTATGCGATCCTTGTGCTAACCAATCTCGTCTTCAATAGCTTTGGCGGCGACGCCTCGGGCATCCAGTTCTTTTACGCATCCCCGGTCACGTTCCGCCACATTCTGCTGGCAAAAAACCTCACCCATGCCGCCATCCTCGTCTTTAATACGGCCCTCGCTTGGCTCGCGGTTTCTTATCTCTACGGCGTCCCGCACCTTGCGGTCTCGATCGCCACGATTGCAGGACTTCTTTTCGCGGTCCCGCTTAACTTCACCGCCGGCAATTTGCTTTCGATCTATGCTCCCAAGAAACGCGATTTCTCCACCTTCGGCCGGCAGAACGTCTCGCAGACAACAGTCCTAGCTAGCTTCGGCGTTCAGATCGTGATCGTCGGGCTGGGTATCGCGGCCTTTGCGATCGCGCGGCTCTACAAAGATCTGTGGATCGCCACGCTGCTGTTCCTTGTGCTCGCTGCCATTTCCATTCCGATTTACGTGACGGTTCTACAACGCCTCGATTGCATTGCCCTTCAGCGTCGAGAGACTCTGCTGTCCGAACTCTGTCGCGCCTAGAGACTTCCATAATCACGTATGCCAAACCCTCTTTATGTCGCGGGAACACGATCAACCTACAAGCAGCCGGGAGCGAATCCAGCAGGTTTTTGGGCCGGATCTTGGCACGGCTTCATCGCCCCATTTGCCTTTATCTTCAGTCTTTGGAATGACTCGGTGAGCATCTACGAGACGAACAACAACGGCCAGTGGTATGAGCTCGGATTTCTGTTGGGAGTTAGTACCTACGCTTCGATTCCGCAATTTCAGCAGATAGTCAGGAGCCTGCGATAAACACTTCCGCCACCTCACTCTCTGTTCGGATTCGCCAGGAACTTGTATCCCACGCCGCGCACAGTCAACAAATGCTGAGGATGTCCCGGATCGTCCTCAAGATAGCGTCGCAACCGCACTACGAAATTGTCGATGGCACGGGTGTCTGTATCCTCGTGCAGTCCCCACACTTCTTCCAGAATCTGTTTGCGCGAAACAATTTTCCCGTCATTGCGCACCAGATGTCGCAGGAGCTCCGACTCCATCAATGTCAAATGGATCGTCGTCTCTCCCGATCGCAATTCCAAGGCTCCAAAATCGATCGTCTTGTCGGCAAAGGAAAATGTTCCGAAGGCTCCAACGCCGCCCTTTTCAGGGCGGGCTTCGTTCGGCTCTGGTGATTGCCCTCCGCGCGTCCACTGGCTTCGCCGCAGCAACCCCTGCAATCGAGCCAGCAGAATCGAAAGCTCAAACGGCTTCGCCAGATAATCGTCTGCCCCTGAGGCAAAGCCTTTCAAAACATCTTCCGGACGCCCTCGCGCCGTCAGCATCAGCACCGGCACGTAGTTGCGCGCTGCCCGCAACTCCGACACCACGCTGAATCCGTCCTTGCCCGGAAGCATGATGTCGAGCACCACCGCATCAAAATTCTCCTGCTTGTCCAACAGACGTTCCGTCGCCGCCTCGCCATCGCTTACGACTTCCGCGGCGTAGCCTTCCGCTTCCAGGTTGAAGCGTAGACCCTGCGCCAAATGAGCTTCATCCTCCACTACCAGCACCCGGCTCACGCAGTCCCCCTTGGCAGTTCCAGCACAATCGTCGTTCCCTGACCTTCTCCCTCACTCTCGGCAAACACTTTCCCGCCATGCTTCTGTGCAATCGCCTTCACGATGAACAGGCCCAGCCCTGTCCCCTTCACATGTGCGAGCGAGCGATGGGTTACCCGATAAAAACGTTTGAAGATTCGCTTCATGTCGTCGGACGGAATGCCGACACCCTGATCGCGAATGCGAAGCACTATGCGCTTTTCATCCGGAGTTTCCACCCGCACCCGCACATCGACCGTTTCGCCAGAATATTTCACGGCATTGTCGAGCACATTGATGACGGCGGTTCGCAGGTCCTCCGCGCTGCCTTGCACTCTCAATCCGTGCCCGTTGCTCGAGGTTTCCTCATATCGGATCGCCTCCGCGCTCAGGTGATGCCGTGCTCGGGTCGCGTCCATACAGTCACGGACCAGTTGGCCGAAGTCCACGTCGGCCTTGTCTCGTCCCGCCTTCTTGTCCCCGGCCCGTCCAGCACGCAGCACCTGCTCTACCGTCTCGGTGAGTCGATCGGTATCGCTCAGCATGAGCCGGTAGAACTCCTGCTTTTGCTTCTCGGGCAGTTCGCGGCGCTGCAATGTTTCAAGATGCAACCGGATCGACGCCACTGGCGTCTTCAATTCATGCGTAACGGCATTGATGAAGCTGTCGTGCTGCTCACTGCGCCGCAACTCCCGAACCAGGAAAATCGTATTTACGACCATGCCTGCAATGATCAGTGCAAAAAAGACAATGCCGAAAAATAGCAGCACTCCCTCGCGCCAGTTCAAAATGATCCAGCCAACATTGAGGGCAACCGCCAGAGCGACTAGGCCTATGCCTAGGCAAAGAAAGAACACAATCGTTCCGCGGCGGCTGGAGATGCGCATGGAAGTACCGCACTGATTTTAGCGCGTCGCAGCAACGGTAGGGCGTATGCGCGCAGGCTCCCCTACCACGTTAACTTCAATCCAAATTGGATCTGTCGTGACGTGGTCGAAGTGCTGGTAATCGCTCCGGCAGTACCGGAAACGCCCGAAGGAGTGAAGGTAATCAGGTTCGGCGTATTGAAGTTGGCTCGATTCAGCAGGTTGAAAATCTCGGCGCGAAACTGCAGTCCCAGCCGTTCATGAAGCGTGGTCTCTTTCATTACGGAGAAGTCCCACGTCCCTAGTCCCGGACCAATCAGCGTGTTCCTTCCCAGGTTCCCGTAGAAGCCCAGGTTCCCCGGAGTATTTGCCGGAGCCAGAAACGCAGCAGGATTAAACCACTGGCTCGGTTTACCGAGTATGACTGGGCCCGTAAAGTCAGGATTCGCAAACGGTCTTACCGGATTGCGCGTATCGCCGTTGTTGGATGGGTTGTAGCTAAGCTGCGGCGTGAACGGAAAACCGGATTGTAAAGTGACGATGCTATTTACAGACCATCCGCTCGCGGCCACATCCCGCCAGGCCTCCAAGCTTCCGCCAAACGCTTGTCCGCGACCAAACGGCAACCGATACATGCCACTAATGACCGCGATATGCCGCACATCGTACGTGGCAAGTCCATAGTCCGAATGCAAGTCGAATGGATTTGACACCAGCCCGGGTGCGTTCGCTGCGGCGGTGCCGTTCACCGAGTCACCATCGTCCAGTGCCTTCGACCACGTGTACACGCCTCGCAACGACATCCCGTGGCTGAAACGCCGGTTTAGGTCAACCTGGAGCGCGTTGTAATTGCTGGTCCCTTGCGAGAACCACGTCCAAGTATTCGCAATGTCAGGATTCGCCTTCACTGCTGTCGGAACGTAAAACGACCCAGCGGGAACCGGAGTACCCGCCAAAGCTGTGGGGAATGTCGCGGGATACGTTGCCGGGCAAGGCGATGCGGGACAAACTACTGGAAATGGCTCGTTCGCGTCGACGCCGATGATCTCATGATAGCCATGACTTCCAACATAGCCCACTGTCAGCGACGTATTCGCAGAGAGTTCCTGTTGAACTCGCAGCGACCAGGAAATCAGTGTCGGCGTCTCCATATCCGGCTGAACACCCCCTGGAACCAACAGCGCCACCGACGGAAGCGCAGCCGACGGATCGATTGGAAGCCCCGAAACGGTTTGCGCCTTAATACTGTAGGTCGGATTGAACGGAGCGTTCTGATCCGTTCGATACCCGAGCGCATCCTGCAGATCGTTGTACATTCCAAAGCCCGCGCGAATTACGGTCTTGTTGTTGACGGGGCTCCATGCCAATCCAATGCGTGGCTGTGGAAGAAACTTAGCGTTGTTCGTAGTAAACAGTGCGCTTCCAATATGCGGTTCGCTGGAAATCACTCCGTTGCTAAACGTGTAATTCGCCGCGCGACCATGCGCCTCGTTCCAACCCGTCGTGAACTCATCCCTGAGGCCGAGAGATAGTGTCAGATTTGGCTTTACCCGGATGATGTCCTCCGCGTAAAAAGCGCCGAAAAGCGATCGCCAATTCATCTCCGTGGGGGCCGGATCATAGAGAAAAGTGGAAGTCGTTCCCAGCAGAAACGTCTGCAGGCTGGTAAACGTCGCCTGCCCGAACTGGCTCAAGGCAATCGTTTCGTTTGACTGGAACGGCTGGAACCACGCCCCGAAGCTCAACTGGTGGCGCCCGCGAGTCAGGGTTAGCCGATCTTCAAACGTATATAGGTTTCGCGCAATCGTCAGATTGCTTCCGTTATTGCTTCCCGCCAGGCCAAGCTGCGCCGAAGGATTGGAGGCTGCGCTTCCGCCGACAACCACCGCGCCGACCGGATGGCCCAACACAAATCCCGGAACGGTCGCAGCCGGTGTCCCCGGCGTGGGTTCGCCTGTGAAGAAGTAGCCTGCCCGCGAATATCCAACTCGCGCAACATTGATTGTCCGTGCGGAGAAAACGTGCGTTTCCTCAACACTCAACACCTGTTCACGAAGCGTTAGAACGTCACTGCTGTACGGATTGAGCGTAGTGGCGGTCTGGTCGGCACCGTCGTCGATCGTATAAACACCGGCCAGCGAATCACGTCCGGAAATAATCTGGTCGAGCCGAACCGTGCCAAAATCCTCGCGAATCGTCTGCAGCGGACTGCTGAACACCTGCGCGATCCCATTGAAGTCTGGAGCACCTGCAGGCGCAATTGGCCAGAGATTCAGCAAGGGCTGAACGCTCGCCACTGCCACCGCACGCGATGCCGCGTCCGGAACAAATGCCGCCGACGTCTGGTGCAAGTGCTGGCGCAAGCCCTCGTAATTACCAAACAAGAATGTCTTGTCCCTCCGAAGAGCTCCTCCCAGGGCCCCTCCAAACTGGTTTCTCTGGAAAGGTGGTGCCGAACCTTGATCGAAATAATTCGGCGCGTCCAGCGCATTATTTCGCAAAAACTCGTACGCGCTCCCATGTAGTTGGTTCGTCCCTGATTGGGTCACGATGATGACTTGACCACCGGGACGCTTCCCGTATTCGGCGCTGTAGGAATCGCGCAACACATTAAACTCGCGGACCGCATCCACCCCCAGCAATTCCTGGCTCGACCCTCCCGGCTGCATGTTGTTCTCCGCCGCGCCTGTGAACTCAACACCATTTAAAAGGAATAGATTTTGCTGCGGACGATTTCCTGATACCGAGAAATTATTGCCGGTCGTCGAATTAGAGACTCCGATTCCCCCTGTCTTCTCCCACGTGAAATTGACGATGCCCGGATTTAGCGTAAGCAGCAGATCGTAGCTGCGCCCATTTAGCGGCAGATCTTTCACCTGACGCTCTCCCACCAGCCCGGAAATGTCCTGTGTCGTCACACTCACCACCGGGGCATCCCCTTCCACTTTGACTTGCTCGGTCAATCGCCCCAGTCGCAGGCTCACATCGATTCGCGCCTCTTCTCCGACGACCAGGCGTATTCCGCTGCGAATTCCCTCCGCAAACCCATCCTTAGTGACTCGAAGTTCGTACACACCCACAGGCAGCGCAAATAATTGATATTGACCGTTCTGGTTAGTCAGCGCCGAGCGCGAGATCCCTGTGTCGATGTTGACTGCGGTCACCGTGGCAGCAGAAACAGCCTCCCCCGATTGGTCCGTAACCCTTCCGGAGAGGCTCGCCGAAACTTGGGCGAACGATAAGGGGACCAAAATGCCCAGGAGGAGCAACCCCCAGATCCAGCGATTGCCCCAAATCCTCCATAGACCATTGAGCAATCGCACCCCCCTGGTCGACGCGACGCGCGAGAATGCCACCTGTTGCATTTCACTTCCCCACAGTTGGAGTCGGCAAGAAAAAAGAAGTGTATATGATAATCGAGTTTATAGTCGACTATCATGCGACTCTATATAGATAGTGCCGCACAGCATTTGTTTGTCTGTTCATTGACCGCATCGTGTGGGCGCGGTAGGATTTTCTTCCAATGGCTACAAACGACAAGAACCGGCAACGATCGGGAACCACGGAAACTCTGCTCCGCCCGCGCGACGCCGCCGTCCAGCTACAAATCAGCTATCCCACCATCAAACAATGGATCTACCGCCACAAATTGCGCAGCGTGAAAACGCCCGGTGGACATTACCGGATTCCGCAGACTGAGGTGGATCGATTGCTCTATCGCTCTCGCGGCCGCAACGAAGGCGAACGCCGCGTCACCTACAAGCGCATCAGCGGACGCAATCAGCTTGTGGGCCGCATCGTGGATGTCCGCGTCAGCGGACTGGTCGGCCAAGTCACTCTATCGGTAGGAGGACAGCTCATCACTTCCCTGATCACCTCAGGAGCCGTCCGCGAAATGCAACTGAAGAAGGGTCAAACCGCAGCAGCCTTGATCAAAGCCACAGAAGTAATGATCATCCGCGTCTGACAAACGCAGGCCCGGATCGCTGCACCGGCCAAATCCGTGTAAGGGTATGGAGATCCGAGTCAGGAGAAGATTCGAATCCAGTCGTCGCATTCGGGTCTGGGACGAGATTTGGGTCAGGGATAGAATTCGGCCAGACAAGAAGGTTTCGTATCACCAATTGAAGGTCTCAAGGAATGAAGCTTGGTCTCATGGAATAAAAGATTCGTATCAGGGTATGCCTTCAGGCATACCGCAACTCTCGCCGATCAATAGCGCCTTTAGGCGCCGCGTCCACGAAAAAGCCCCGGCCACGAAGGCCGGGGCCGATCTTCTTAATCTAAATCGAGCCGTTAGTCGCCAGCGATGGATACCTCTGGCATCGCCGCAGTAATCAACCGCCCATTCGGAGTCGCCACCAAACCTCGTTCCACATCACCCAGGTTTACCCGCTTGATGTCCCAAGCTAGGCCCAGCGTCTTCAATGCCCAAATGCCGTACCAGTTCATATCGACTTCATACCACTTGAAACCATGCTGGGCCGCGGTCGGATGCGCATGGTGATTATTGTGCCAGCCTTCGCCAAACGTCAGCAACGCCACCCACCAGCTATTGGTCGAAAGATCGCGGGTTGCGAACCGGCGGGTGCCCCACGAGTGGGTCGCCGAGTTCACCAGCCAGGTCGCGTGCAATCCAACAACTACGCGCAGGAAAATTCCCCACAACAGAAACGGGAGCCCGCCAATCGCATACAGTGCGACTCCCAGCACAACCTGCGGAACGTAGTGAAATTTCGTAATCCAGACATGAAACTTATCCTTGGCAAGATCAGGCACGTAGCGCGCTAGAGTCGTTGTGTCGTGGTGCATCGACTTCCCCATGAGAATCCATCCCATGTGCGCCCACCACTTGCCGTCGATCGGGGAATGCGGATCGCCTTCCTGATCCGAATACTGATGATGAATGCGGTGCGTCGCGACCCAGAAAATCGGCCCGCCTTCCAGCGCGAGCGTTGCACATATGGTCAGGAAATATTCCACCCACTTCGGACTCTTATATCCCCGGTGCGTGAGCAACCGGTGATAACTCATCCCGATGCCGAGGCTTCCCGAAACCCACCACAAGAACATCGCGACGAATAAAGCCTTCCACGTGAAAAAAAACAGCGCTGCTACCGCTCCTACGTGAAACGCAGCCATGAACGCCGCCGTAATCCAATTCACTTCACCTTTTTCCGCTTGTCGTTTTTCCAGATCTTGCAGTTCCATATCCAAGGAAGGTCCCCGTTTCGTGGTGGTATGAGCTTGATCAACCCCATAGCTAACCTACCAAGAGACGAATTCCCTGACTGTAATACTTGTGTAATAGCGGGGATTTCAGGCATTACGGTGGTAACGTGCCAAATATCCTCACGCGCGGCTTATCAACGGCGTTAGTGCTTCTCGATCCTCAAGTCCGGCCTTGGTGAGTGGCAGCTCCGCAAACAGCGCTTCATCCGGTTGGCCCGGGAATTCCTTCACCGAACTTTTCTTCGCCACGATCTTCTATGCAGCCTTTCCCTTTACCTGCACCCCAGCCCACTTCTCCAGCAGAGTCAATGTCGCGGCATAATCGAGATCCTTGTTCCCATCCTCCGACGCCATCTCATAAATCTCTTCCACCGTTTCCAGTCCCGGCAATTTCACACGCGCTTCTTTCGCTGCCTCCAGCGTCAGCCGAATATCCTTGTGCATGAGCCGCAACGGAAAATTCGGAGTGAAGTCGCGCTGCAGGATAAAGGGCGCCTTATAGTCCACGACTCCCGACCGCACCATCGTGGCTTCAATCAACGACAGCAACTGTTGCGGATCAACCCCAAGCTTGGTGGCCAGCGTCAGAGCCTCTGCAAATCCCTCAAAAATCATCGCAATCTGCAAGTTCATAGCAAGCTTGGTAGCCTGCCCCTTGCCCGTCTCGCCCATCCGGAAAATCTTCTTCCCCATCGCTGCGAACAGCGGCTTCAGCCGTTCCACCGTCTCTTCGGCTCCCCCCACTATGAAGACCAACGTCCCGTCCCGCGCACCGATCTTTGATCCCGTCATCGGAGCGTCCACCCAACTCACACCCTTTGCGCCCACACGCTCTGCGAACTTCACTGTCGCCGTCGGAGAAATCGTGCTCGAATCCGCGATGATCGTACCTTCCGTCAGTGATGCTTCCACGCCGTCCGCGCCAAAAATTACGCTCTCCACCGCATCGGTGTCCGACACGCACAGCCACACAACTTCCGCGCCCTGCGCGGCAGCCGCGGGAGTTGGCGCCACTCCCGCGCCTTCTACCAGTTTGCCTGGCGTGCGATTCCACACCGTTACCTCGTGGCCAGCTTTCACCAGATTCGTGGCCATCGCGTGGCCCATGATTCCCAGTCCCACAAACGCAACTCGCATGCTGACTTCTCCTTCGGAAGACAACGCAATGAGCAACGTTCGGATTAGATATGACCAGCGCGATCAAGGTCAAGCAATCACGCCCGAGACCGAAAATAAGACCATGTGCGTCAGCCGTCCTCGGCTAGCTTGCCCTGAGCGGAGCCGAAGGGGTCGAGCGAAGCTCGACACCATTGCGAAGATGCCAGGGTGTGTGAAAATTCCTTCACATCGACAGCGTCCCATCGCTCGGGTATAGTGCGCGGGATAGATTCTGCCAGCGGCTTGGCAGACGGCCTATTTCCCCTGCGAAGAAACGAATTTCCGCAACCAAGGAATCGCCCCGATGAAATTGTCTCCTGTCCGCTCCGATGCTCAACCAGCGCTCATCATTTCAGTTCTCGCGCTCGCATTCGTCTTGGCTCTGCAGGCGCCGCTGCCCGCTCAAACTTCGCTGGCAAAAATCAGCGTCGACACTCTCACGAATGCTGACAGCGTGCATAAGACGGAAGTCGAGCCTGATTCTTTCTCCTGGGGCAGCACCATCGTCAGCGCCTTTCACGTCGCGCGCCGGCCGGGCAGCATTGGGTGGGGCAGCGGCGATGTCGGCTTCGCGACTTCGGTGGATGGCGGCCAGACTTGGAAGCACGGCCTTCTTCCCGGCCTGACGCTCAACTATAAGGGCGGAACTTACGGCGCAGCCGCCGATCCTTCCGTTGCCTTCGACGCCAAGCATGGCGCCTGGCTCATTTCTACGCTGCCCCTGGCGGGCCTCAGCTGTTGCACCCTGATCGGCGATGTCGCCGTCAGCCGCTCCACCGATGGCTTGAACTGGGGCAAGCCCATCCTCATCGACAACACGCATCTCGATGACAAGAATTGGACCGTCTGCGACAACACCACCACCAGTCCTTTCTATGGCAACTGCTACACCGAGTGGGATCAGGCCTTTGGCAGCGGCGATGTCCTCATGAGCGTTTCGAAAGACGGCGGGAAAACTTGGGGACCAGGACTTCCCTCCTCGGACCATGCGGGCGGACTGGGCGGTGAGCCGGTGGTTCAGCCCAACGGAACTGTCATCGTTCCGTTCGAAGGTGGAGGCATCGATGTATTCAGCTCCACCAACGGCGGCGTGAGTTGGGGACGAAGCCAAGCCATCGCCAGCATTCAAAGCCACTTCGTTGCCGCCGGCCTCCGCAATCCGAACTTGCCATCGGTCAGCATCGATGCCGCCGGCAAGGTTTTCGTCGTCTGGTCCGACTGTCGCTTCCGCTCCGGATGCGCTTCCAACGACATTGTCATGAGTTCCTCGACCGATGGCAAAACCTGGAGCGCTGTTACTCGCATTCCCATCGATCCCACCAGCAGCACCGTCGATCACTTCATCCCCGGCATCGGTGTTGATCCCGCGACTTCTGGTGCCAACGCGCACATCACCGTCGTCTACTACTACTATCCGAACAAGAGTTGCACCACCAGCACCTGCCAGTTGGATGTGGGCTTCACCACTTCACTCGACGGTGGCTCGACCTGGACGGCAGGCGCCAAAATCGCTGGACCGATGAAGGTAGGCTGGTTGCCTGATTCCGACAATGGTCCGATGGTCGCCGACTATATCGGCGTTTCCTATGTGAATGGCAATCCCTTCGGAGTTTTCGCCGTCGCTCAAGCTCCCGTGGGCAGCACTCTCAACGAAGCCATGTTCACCACCAAATCGCCGTTGCCAATTTCGTATGACGCTCCGCGGTTCACCTCCATCGACGATCATCCGGTGCCCGGCGTCAAGTCCGATCACGAGATGAAATTCTTCTACGACGATGAGGGACGGCGTGCGATCCCACGTTCACGCTGGATCGCCAACTCCGATCCTCAATAAGTAATGATTTGTGTGGGTCAGGAAGGGGATGATCTGTGCACGTCCGGGTCTCAGACCCGGACGTGCCGGGCACCGGCTGGCTATTTGCCACGGCAATCTAAACGGACCGCAACCCAAAGGAGCCATCCAGCGACTATGCTTGCAGATTCCTCATCTGTAATCATTGAAACAGGACATTACCGCCGTCACTCTTCAGAAACTAAATAGCAGCCCCCAAAACCTTTAAGTCATCTAAGATTTGTGAGTGAATTATTTGTACGGCGTATTAATTACTCTGTTGTAGCAGCCAGAAGGTTTAGGATAAGTCGTGAGGCTGCTTCCGGCCACCCCCCGGGCTTTGTAGCAGAATGATTAAACAGACACTTCGCAATCCGGCCCTTCGTAAGCGCGCCACCCAGTTTGGTCGCTTGGTGCGTCACTCCGCAGTCACCCCACGCAGCGGTCAGACTTACAAGCCTCGCTTAGCCACCAACGGAGAACTTGGTGTCACCTTCATAGGTCACGCAAGTTTCTTCGTGCAGATTGGCGGGCAGAATGTCGTCATCGATCCCAATTTCGCGCGCTGGCTCTTTGTGTTGAAGCGCTTGCGCCGTCCGGGCCTGCGCATTGCGGATCTCCCTGTCATTGACTTGGTGCTGGTCTCGCACGCGCACTTCGATCATCTGCACCGCCCTTCTCTGCGTGCTCTGGTGCAGAACAATCTGCGTACGCGCGGAGTCGCCCCGTCCATCATCATTCCGACCCACGTTTCCGACCTGGTCTCTGATCTTGGTTTTTCCGAGATCATTGAACTCGACTGGTGGAAGAATTCACGCCGCGGCAGCGTGTCGGTAACGCATGTGCCCTCGCGCCATTGGGGCGCGCGCATCTTGAAGGATTCGCACCGCGGCTATGGGGGTTTTGTGTTAAAGGCTGGCAGGCACTCTGTCTATCACGCCGGCGATACCGCTTATTTTTCCGGCTTCAGCGAAATCGGACGGCGCCTCGCTCCCGAACTCGCGCTGCTCCCCATCGGGGCTTACAATCCGGCGCAATTCCGCAACGTTCACGCCGATCCCGCAGACGCCATGCGCGCCTTCCTCGACCTCAAATCCCGCTGGATGGTTCCCATGCACTACGGCACCTTCCGCCTCTCGCACGAACCGGTTGACGAACCCCTTCAACTGCTCGAGCAGGAAGCCCAAGCCGCAGGCACCCAAGATCAAGTAGTAGTGATGGAAGAAGGCGTAACTCGATTCTTCTGACCTTCTCTGTATGTTTTGTTTCAAGCGAGAATAGTCAAACGTTGTACCCGATTTTCCGTAGTCCCTTTGTGTCCCCAAAACCTTTTCGCGGCCCGGTTATTCGGCCCTCGCCGTTCCAATTCGGGTGTACACTGACGATCTGAATTTCCAGCCTAGGAGGAAATCTTATGGCAGTAAAACCCATTCCTGAGGGCTATCACACTCTCACACCATTTCTCACTGTCCGCGACGCAATCGCTGCGATCGAGTTTTATAAAAAGGCGTTTAACGCACAAGAGCGGGGCGTCGCAAAGGGTCCGGACGGCAAAGTCATGCACGCTGAGTTAAAGATCGGTGACTCCATCATCATGCTGAGCGACGAGTTCCCGGATTTCGGAGCGCTGTCCCCTCAAACGAGCGGCGGCGCTGGAATGGGCTTGCATATCTACGTCGAGCACGTCGACGAAGCCTTCGACCGCGCCGTGAAAGCAGGCGCGCAGGTCGAAATGCCCGTCTCCGATCAGTTCTGGGGCGATCGCTACGGCAAACTGAAAGATCCCTTCGGCCATAAGTGGTCAATCGCCACACACACCAAGGACATGTCGCAAGACGAAATGAAACACGCCATGGACGATGCCATGCAGAAGATGGGCCAGATGCAGAAGACTGCATAGACACGACAGGTTTTGTCATCCTGAGCGAAGCGAAGGATCTATGCACTTCTTCCGAGCATAGGTCCTCTCTTCGCAAGGAAAGACAGAACTTCCTAGTACGCCAGCAGAATTCTCAAGTCGCGCAGATTATTCCCTGTCGGACCGATCTCAATCGCATCTCCCAAAGACGTAAACAGCGGATACGCATCGAAGCTTTCTAATGCTGCGCGAACATCCAGTCCGCGAGCGCGCGCTCGTTCAAGGGTCGTACCGTCGACAACCGCGCCAGCGGCAGAACTGTTCCCGTCGACTCCATCTGTTCCAGCGCTGAACACCGTGATGTTCTCACCCGCGATCTTCTCCGCGCAGGCTAGAGCGAACTGCTGATTGCGTCCCCCAACTCCGCCGTCCGTGACTTTCACAGTGACTTCGCCGCCTGAAATCAGACACACCGGCGAGATCAGCTTCCTCAACTCGCGCACTCGCTGCAGCAAATAGTCAGCAGCCTTCTCGTAATCCCAATCGTCGCAGGCGTTGTCTACGTGCACAATGAACCCTGCGCGCTCAGCCGCGATGCTCGCTTCTTCAATGGCTGTCTGGTTCGAAAGCACGGGCCACCAACGCGCCTTCTGAAACGCACGGTCATCCGACTTCGGTGTCTCGTCGAGCGAGTGGCCCTCGAACAGTTCGCGCGTTGAGCCAGGAAACTGCCGGAGCAGTTCGTACTTCTCGGCGATGCGATAACAATCCTCGACAGTCGTGGAATCGGGCATTGTCGGGCCAGAAGCGAGCGCGTCGGGTGTGCTGTCAGGAACATCGGACACGAGCAACGATACCTGCTGCGCGGGAAATGCAGCTTGCGCCAAACGCCCGCCTTTGACCGCCGACAGATGTTTACGGACTGTGTTGATCTCTGCGATGGGCGCGCCAGAATGAACTAAAGCTCGGTAGGTCGCGATGAGGTCGTCGAGCGAGATCTCGTCGTCGATGGGTTTCTCAACGATCGAAGAACCTCCACCGCTGAGCAGGAAGATAACGAGCGCTGAAGCGGGCTGCGATTCGACCGCACGCAGCATCGCATTGGCCGCTTGCATGGATTCTTCGTTCGGCGTCGGATGTCCTCCGCGAAAGTAGCGAAAACCGTGAACCTGTGTTGAAGGAAGGACCGAACTTGCCACGATTCCTTCCAGCGATGCTCCGACCTGCGCGGACAGGGCCTCAACCATCGTGTGTCCAGCTTTACCCAGCGAGACGACCAGCACGTTGGAATATGCCTGCAGGTCGTGAAGGTCCTCGCAGACGCGCAGAATTCCCCGCTCGCAGTTGACGTGGCGCGCAAAGCCTTTGGTGATGGAGGCTTCAGCGAGAGCCTGTTGAAAGATCTCCCGCGCGACCTGGCGCATCTGGCTGGAGTCAGACATGAGAAAAGATTATAAAGACGAAAAGAGCTCTCAGCTGTCAGCCTTCAGCTATCAGTAGAGTTCAATTCGTCCCGCACTCCGTGACGCGAGCGCTCACGACTGAGAGATGACAGCTTCTTTCACCCAGGTTTCGATTGCTGTTCGCAGTTCGTGCAAGCGTCCGGCGAAGAAATGGTCCGCGCCTTCAATCATGACCAGCTTCTTTGGTTCTGGTGCAGACGCAATCAGCGCTTCCAGTTTGTCGCGCGGGCCGAACTGATCGCGGGCTCCGCTGATAAACAGCTTCGGCTTCGTACACTGCTGCAGGAACTCGAAGGTGTACGCGCGCGGCACTTCACTCTCGGCAACTACCGGACCGACTGGCGTGCCAACGCCGATCAACGCTTGAACGCGTGTGTCAGCACATGCGGCGCGCAATCCAACTGCGGCGCCGAAGGAGAATCCCGCAAACAGAAGCGGCAAGTGATATTCGGAGTCGAGCCAATCGAGCGCGGTGCGGACGTCGTCGACTTCGCCATCGCCGTTGTCGTGTACGCCTTGGCTCAATCCGGCTCCGCGGAAGTTGAAGCGCAGCACAGGAAAGCCGAAGTTGTTGAGCGCCTTCATGGTGTGGAAGACGACCTTGTTGTGCAGCGTTCCTCCGAATAGCGGATGCGGATGACAAACCAGCGCAGCGTGCGTTGCGTTCTCCGTTCCGGCGTTGAGCAAGGCCTCGAGACGTCCTGCAGGACCGTCGAGGAAGAGCGAGCGGATCGATGTGGTCGAAGAAGTCACAGACTCAGACTACACGGCGAGGGTCGGAGAGACGAAATCAGAAATGAGGAATCGGAAGTCAGAATGCAGAAGTCAGAATGCAGATTTCCAAGGCCTGACGTCAGATTGCCGTCTGCTATTCTCTCCTGCATGGATGCTGTGACGCTTACGCGGCAACTCGTGGACATCGAATCCATCAGCGGCAATGAAGCTGCTGTGGGGAACTATCTTTACGGCGAGCTCCGCCGGCTCGGCTATCAGACTAAGAAGATTGCGGTTGAGGGCGATCGCTTCAATGTTTATGCGACGTGGGAAGAGCATCCAGATCCTGCGCTCGTCTTCTCTACTCACCTGGACACGGTTCCTCCGTTCATTCCATCGTCGGAAGATGCGGGGCGGATTTACGGGCGAGGATCGTGCGATGCGAAGGGCATTATCGCGGCGCAAATCGCCGCCGCTGGGCGATTGCGACAACAAGATATTTACGTTGGACTTCTGTTTGTGGTGGGAGAAGAGCGTGACAGTTTGGGCGCGCGCGTGGCAAATGAGTATGCCGCGAACCGCAAGGGCTCGCGATGCAGATTCCTGGTGAATGGCGAACCGACAGAGAATCAGATCGCGCTCGCGTCCAAGGGAACTCTGCGTGTAGAGGTTACTGCAGCGGGACGCATGGCACATTCGGCTTATCCCGAGTTGGGCGATTCCGCGATTGACAAGCTGGTTCCAGTGCTCACGCGACTGCGCGCGATGGCGCTGCCTTCCGATCCGGAGGTTGGTCCTTGCACGTTGAACATTGGATTGATTGAGGGCGGACGCGCACCGAACGTGATTCCCGATTTTGCGCATGCGGATTTGTTGTACCGGCTGATTGGACCATCGACTGAGCTGCGGAAGCAGATTCTTGCGACTGCGGGTGATTCGGTGCAGGTGACGTTTCCGCTGGAACTTCCCTTCCTTCGTTTCCGCGCCGTCGATGGATTGCCGACGATGATTGCTGCGTTCACTACTGACATTCCCAAGTTAACGAATTGGGGCGAACCGCTGTTGCTGGGTCCGGGATCGATTCATGTGGCGCATACCGACGGCGAGTACATCGAGAAGAAAGAACTGGCGGAGTCGATCGATTTGTACTGCAAGGTCGCGAAGCAACTTCTAAGCTGATGGTGAACCTTCGATTTTTTTTAGTCTCCTCTCTAAATATTGATTCTTAATAGCTTGCTTGATCGGCATCGGTATCCCCGTAAAATCTTGAGCGACAAGGATTTACCGGTAAAATATTCCAGAATAAGGACTTATCGCCGGAATCGAAGGTCTTGGGGGCGCGCTTTCAGTGGCTCGCCCCAGTTCGAAGTTCCTGGCAGAGCGTAGGTGCATGAATCGAGCATGCTCGTTTCAGAATTCTCAGTAAAGGTTGTCCATCACAAGACTCGGATTTTTTCTGTGGAAAAGTGTTGGAACTGTAACGCGAATACCTGCCATGTGAGTCCCGAGGGCTAAAGAGTATCAAGAGGGATCCTTCGACTTCGCAGAAAGCGTGTGCCTTCTGCGCGCTTTCCGCTGCGCTCAGGATGACAACCTAGGGGTCAGGCCCGGGTTTGTCGCAGCATTGAGTCCCGCCTCTGAGGAACAACACGAGAGGGCTAAGGCAGCCACGGTATCGCTGATGCCAAAGATGCCAAAGGGGTGGCAAAAGCTCGGGGCCGCACCGATGGAACAACTGTTAGTTTCTACAGTTGATGGCACCTTCGCGCGCAAATATTCTTCCGTCGCCCTGGTACGAAGCGGAACCGTCCCGTCGGAACGAGCACGTGGGGAGAGCGTTAGATGGGTTACCTGCAACTTGTTGGGATCATCCTACTCGGTGCAGCCGCCGCTTCCGCCCAAACGGAGAGCGCCCGGATTTCCGGCCGGGTCACAGACCCGACTGACGCGGTCATCGCCGGCGCCGAGTGCAAGATCACCAACATCGAGACCAACGTTTCGACCATCGCCACGACGAACCAGGACGGGATCTATGTGATCCCTGACCTGCGCCCCGCTACCTACCGCCTGACCATTCAAAAGGAGGGATTTCGCACCGTTGTCCAGCCTAGTTTGCAACTCTACGTGCAGGACGCGCTCAATGAGAATTTCAGGCTGGCGCTCGGTCCGGTATCAGAAATCTCCACCGTGTCTGCCCCACTGTTGCAAACCGATTCCGCCGCCGTCAGCACGGTGGTGGACCAGCAGGTCGTACACAACATGCCGTTGAACGGCCGCAGTTTTCAGTCTCTCATCGGGCTGACCCCAGGGGTGGTATTTACTTCGCAGAATCTCGGGCAGGGGCAGTTCAGCACGAACGGACAATACGTGGATTCGAATTACTTCATGGTCGACGGTGTAAGCGCCAACTTTGCCACGACAACCTTCGGCCTCGGCCAGACATTGGGCGGTGCGCTCCCTGCGTTTACGGCGCAGGGTGGGACGAACGGACTGGTTTCAGTGGATGCGATGCAGGAATTCCGTATACAGACGTCGCCGTATGCCGCCGAGTACGGACGCACGCCCGGGGCCCAGATCTCGATTGTCACGAAATCCGGCACGAATCAGTTTCACGGCAGCGTTTTTGATTATCTGCGGAACGATATCTTCGATGCACGCAACTATTTTGACCGTCCTCCGTTACCCAAGCCGCCGCTGCGGCAGAATGACTTTGGCGGGACGTTGGGGGGCCCAATCCTCAAGGACAAGACTTTCTTTTTCTTTTCCTATGAAGGGTTGCGGTTGCGGCAGCCGCAAACAGACACCGAGGAACTCTTGACGGTGCCGGCGCGGGAAGCGGTTGCGCCCGTCTATCAAGCGATTCTGCGAGCCTTGCCGCTCCCGGATCCGAATGCTCCTGTGATTGACCCGACATGCGACAACATACAAAATCCATGCCGGGCGAACCTCACGATTGCCTATTCCAATCCTTCTTCTCTCAATGCCACCAGCCTGCGCATTGACCACAACCTGTCGAGCAAGGTCACTCTGTTTGCGCGCTATAACCACGCGCCGTCGCATGATGCGATGCGATATTTAGAGGAATTGGGTTATGACTACCTGAATGTTGATACGTTCACGGCGGGGGCGGACATTCTGATCGCTCCCACGAAAGTGAACGACTTCCGCGCAAACTGGAGCAGAAACAACGGCACCCACAGCACCTCGCTGACGAACTTCCATGGTAGCGAAATTCCACCCACCTCTGCGCTATTTCCGCCCGCATCGCCCTATAGCCCGGATAAGGGGCAGGCGTTGGTGTTCTTCTCCGGGGAGAGGTTCGGGAAGGGACGCTCTATTCCAATGCCCAACGGCAGCTCAATTTTGTGGATACATTTTCGTGGGCGGTCGGTGTGCATCAACTCAAGTTCGGCATCGATTACCGCCGGTTGAGCCCCAGTGCGACGAACGAGACAGGGTATGCAGTCTTTCCGGAATATACGGACTTGGTAACGGGGACAGCGGGGAAGATCCTGCTCGCAGCGGCCGACCCTCTTTTGTTAAGAATGAACAACTACGCGCTCCTCGCGCAGGACGCATGGAGGGTGAAGAATCGTCTGACGCTGACGTGTGGGTTGCGCTGGGAGATCAATACCCCACCGGCTTCGACCAGCGCAAGTCAACCGCTTTACGTGTTGCAGGGAATCTTCGACGCAAGGCCCATCGTGATGGTGCCCGGGGCACTCTGGCACACCAGGTATGGCAATTTTGCTCCTCGCATCGGAGCCGCGTATCAGATTACCCCCAAAACGGTGCTGCGAGGAGGGTTTGGCATCGTCTATGACTTAGGCTACGGAAACGCCGGCAATCTTTCCATTGGGTTTCCTTATTCGCGCGATGAATTCATTAACAAGAGCCTTCCCTTCGATGTCACCCAGGCGGCGTTCCAGCCTCCGCCGTTCTCAACCACATTCAACTCGAACGTGCTCTATACAACTGCGTTCGATCCGCATATGCAACTTCCGGTCGCCCTACAGTGGAATGCCGCTATTCAGCGGGAAGTCGGAGCGAAACAGACGCTGACGGCAACCTATCTCGGGTCCGATGGCACACGACTGCTGCGTGGAGATTATGTCGTTCCACCGGCGCTCGTGACTTCCGTCGACCATGTCACTGTCACCGCAATCCGGAACGCCGGGTACTCGCATTACAATGCGTTTCAGGTTCAGTTCCAGCGCCGCATGTCGCACGGCCTGCAAGCGCTGGTGTCGTACAATCTCGCGAAATCGAGCGACCTCGGTTCGAGCGACGTGAGCGGTCTGCGAGCGCAGAGCCTGGGCGCGGTTGTGCTGCCTCCGTTGACTCCCTCCGACTACGACGTAAGGCAATCGTTCGGCGCCGCCGTCTCGTATGAGGTGCCCGCACCGGCCTGGGGCCGCATTGGTAGCGCCATCCTGAGGGGCTGGGCAATAGATGGCTTGGTGCGCGTGTTTTCGGTGCCGCCGATCAACGTGACCGTCGGCGCACTGTCGCCTGTAGCCGGGTTTTACAGCACGCAGGCGGAAATCGTGCCCGGCCAACCTTATTGGATTCCTGATCGGAGCCAGCCGAGCGGCAAAGCTCTGAATCAAGCTGCCTTTTCGCTGCCGCCCGCAGGGGAGGCGGGGGATTTTCCGAGGAACGGGCTGCGTAGTCCTTACTCGATCAACCAGACCGACGTGGCGCTGCGTCGCCGTTTTAACTTGAGTGAGCGAGTCAAGCTCGACGTTCGCGCGGAATATTTCAACGTTTTCAACCACCCGATGTTCGGACTCCCCGGGTCGCAGTGCGCACCGGATGATCAATGGTCCTACGGGGGAGGCTCGATCAATCCAGACTTTGGGAAGGTGTGTTCCACAGCCAACCTTGACGCAGGAGGCGGTGGCGGAAGTGGACAAAGCGCACTCTACGCACCGGGCGGCCCGCGTTCGGCACAGTTCACGCTTAAGGTGATTTTCTAGGCCTGGGGACATCGCTGCGTGCAAGCAACAGGCTGCTGATTTGATTCTCTCTCCAAGTTGCGATGTAAGACTGGATTGGGACGTCAACTCACCGACGAGTCGAACGCCAAGGCTCAGCCGCCAATCGGCTGGTCTGCCTTAGGAGCCTCCCTGTTTCGGCGGCTCTCGGATGGTCCTCGGGTTTGCGGCCTGTTCCGGAGTTTTGGCCTTCGCGATTCCCAACCGCGATAAACTGAAAGAATGACCACCACGACTCTTAACTCCCTTGCCCACGCTTCGTCTGCCTATCTGCGGTCTGCCATGCATCAGCCGATTCGGTGGCATGAATGGGGGGCGGAGGCGTTTGCGGCGGCGCAACGCGAGAACAAGCCAATGCTGCTCGATATTGGGGCGGTGTGGTGCCACTGGTGCCATGTGATGGATCGTGAGTCATATGACGATCCGGAGATTGCGGCGATTGTGAATGAGCATTTCATCGCGGTGAAGGTGGATCGGGATGAACGTCCGGACATTGACAGCCGGTATCAGGCGGCGGTGCAGGCGGTAAGCGGGCAAGGTGGTTGGCCGCTGACCGCGTTTCTTACGCCGGATGGAAAGCCCTTTTATGGCGGGACTTATTTTCCGCCGAGCGATGGATATGGGCGTCCGAGCTTTCGGCGCGTGCTGCTGAGCATTGCGAATGCTTACAAGGAAAAGCATGGCGACGTGGTCGAGCAGGCGAAGATGGTGGAAAGCGCGATTGCGCAGTCGGAGTCCTTCTCTGGAAAAGACGGGCGGGTTTCGGCCAGCGTTATCTCTGCGATTCAGACTTCGGCGTTTCGGATGTTTGACCCGCAGCATGGAGGGTTTGGGCAGGCGCCGAAGTTTCCGCATCCCTCGGCATTGGATTTGTTGATTGAGAGGTTTGCGCGAAGTGCGGAGGGTGACAAATCAAAATCCCCACCCTATCGCAAAGAGCGCGAGAGGATGGGGCACCCGGATTCTTCTTCACCCGACGAATCTCTTTGCAACATGATTGTCACTACCCTTGAAAAGATGGCCAACGGGGGAGTTTACGACCAATTGGCGGGTGGGTTTCATCGGTATTCGGTCGATGAGCGGTGGGTGGTGCCGCACTTCGAGAAGATGTGCTACGACAATTCGGAATTATTGAAGAACTACGTCCACGGATATCAAGCGACAGGCAATGAGTTCTTCGCCGAGGTGGCGCGCGACATCATTCGCTGGATGGACGAGTGGCTGAGCGATCGGGAGCGGGGCGGCTTCTATGCATCGCAGGATGCAGACATCTCGATGGACGACGACGGGGACTATTTCACCTGGACTCTCGAGGAGACGCGCGCCGTGTTGACCGAGGAAGAGGCACAGGTGGCGGCACTGCGTTACGACATCAATGAAGTCGGGGAGATGCATCACAATCCCGGGAAGAATGTGTTGTATGTGCGGGCGTCATTAGAGGAGATTGGCAAGCGAATGAACTTAAGCATGGAAAGGGTTGCGGAAGTGCTCGCATCCGCGAAGCAAAAGATGTATGCGGCGCGGTTGCAGCGCCCGACTCCCTATGTTGACAAGACGGTGTATGTGGGCTGGAACAGCTTGTGCGTGTCGGCTTGTCTGGAGGCAGCGAAGGTGCTTCACCTTACAGAGGCACGGAAATTCGCGCTGCGGTCGCTGGACCGGGTGCTGGCGGAGTCATGGAAAGCTGAGCGAGCAGACGCGGGCGAGGCCCGCGCCGCACGATCTGGTCTGCTTCTGCATGTTGTTTCGTACTCGGATCCCAAGGCTTCGCATCGCGAGGTGCCGGGATTGCTCGATGACTACGCATTCACGGCTTTGGCATGCCTTGACGCTTATGAGGCGACCGCCGACCTGAGCTACTTCAAGTTTGCGCGGACGATCACGGATTCGATGATTGCGCGCTTCTACGATGCGACCTCGGGGGGATTTTTCGACAGCGAACCGGCTGGCGATGGCCAGAGCCTGGGCGTGCTGGCGACGCGGCGCAAGCCGCTACAAGACTCGCCGACGCCCGCGGGAAATCCGATGGCGGCGATTGCCCTACTGCGTCTGCATCATTACACCGGGGAAACGAGCTATCGGGATAAGGCCGAGGAGACGCTGGAGACCTTTGCGCGAATAGCGGAGCAGTTTGGAATTTTCGCGGCAACTTATGGGATCGCGGTAGTGCATCTTCTGGAAAGTCCGGTGCAGGTAGTGGTGATTGCCGAAGACGGGGATGAGCACAAAGCGAGCGAGTTGTATTCCGCTGCGGTGGCGGCTTTCGCGGGCAACAAGACTGTGCTGCGGTTCGCCGCCAATCAAGCCGTGGAAAAGAATCTGCCGCCGGTCTTTGGGGCCACAATTCCCCACCTGCCGACCTTGGGCTTGGGGAGATCATTCGCGGTACTGTGCTCGGGGTCCGTATGCCAGCCGCCGGTGTTTGATCCAGCGGGGCTGGAGACCGAATTGACGGCGGCGACGAAGAGAGAAGCCGCCTAGCCCCACGGAATGGAAACAGCCCGATCTCAGAAGCAACCGAGAGCGAAGATTCAGCCACTAAGGGAATGGTTTCGACGAAAGGGTCTCGCGCAAAAAAGTGGGGCTGTCGGGTTAGTATGAGTCCCGGCAGCCCAAAGATTGCGAGCCTTCTACTCGGCCCAAGCTTCAATTACCCAGAAGTTACTTTAGTGACCTTGCGGTTTAAGCTGCGACCGTTTCTACTGCGGTGGCAGAGTTGTTGAGCAGTTTGGTTGTCGGGGTGGGCACAGTAGTAAAGGGCCACCGTCCAGGGCGGGAACCTGTTGGACGGCAGCTGCAATAAATGTGCCCACTAGTCCTACCATCAGGATCGTAATCCTGATTGCACGTTTCATGGGTTCGTCTCCTATACCGCAGTAGGGGTTTCCCGGGGGAAACTTTTTTGCGGTGCCGCATTATACGGCTGGTGTCAAGCCCATGTGCAATATTTTTCCTCAGCGCCAATCCTTTTAGATATCTCCGTCCAAAACACAGCATCGAACCTTCCAGCCATCAAGCTTATCCACATTGCTTTATAGACACAACCTCAAGCATCGCATGCATTAGAGACAATGTCGGGGCGGAATGCATTCGTTTGCGTACACGGTTACGAATTCGGGACAAGGTAGCGGGAGGTGAAGAAATCGCGATCACTGAGGAAAGACACTGTCATGGCTTGAGACGATCCAATCGTTACGGCTCGGAGTTTATGGGCGCCGGGGTCCGAAAGCCGCCGCCGGCAGTTGCTGCCGCTCCGCGGGCAGCAGCAGGGGCGTTTGGTTGGCTCCCCTGAGGAAGTGATACGTCCTGGCTGGTGCGCGATAGGGCGCGGTCGACCATCCCTTCAAACATCGGGATCAGGGAGTCGGCCGGCAGCGGATGATGAATATCGGTTAGGCTTTGCTCCCACCGTTGCGGTTGCAGAAGAGACAGAGACGCGTCGCGAGCCGGACTCCTGAGAGCGACATAACCAAACCAGACCAGCAATGTGCTGTTATAGGCGGCCATGTTCAGGATGCTCATCCATGCGCCCCCAAGGTGGTTTCCCACCCAAGAACAGATCAGGACGAGCTCGATCACGGCGAACGATCCGAAGCCCAGGGCAATCCCGAAGCTGTGCTGGCGCCGGCTGACGCCCACATAGTGAGCGAAGAAAAGCAGGAAAAGGACCATCCCAACCTGAATGATGCGCACGCAGCGTTGCGACGTGATGATGGCCTGCATCCAAGGCGCAATCGTGGAGGAGTTGGTGGAAACCGATACGACTCCGGCAACCAGCAACATCACCAGTCCGGCCCATTTGAATAAAACTGTGCCGAGATCGCGAAGGGTATGGAAGGCGCGAAAAACGTCGACGAAGACCTCGTGAATCACGCCGAATCCGAAGGCCACGCTGAGAGCGTCGCAGATCCAGTAAATGTAGAACGCGGCGGAATAATTGTGCCAAAGGGCAGGAAATACGGCGGCGAAAGTGACCAACTGGACGAGGATGTAGCCGAAGAAATACTTGAATTTGCGGTAGAGGCCGCGTTGCAGCATAAAAGCGGCGATTCCCATCTGAAGGACGGGGTGGGCGATCCAGAGCGCGTAATAGAGAACTTTGATTTTCTCGCTCATCATCTCGCTGGCCGACAATTCAAGCTGTGCGGTTGGTTAGAAGTAACGTTAGCTGTTTCTGCCCCTCTGTTCAATGCACTCAAGTAATCAGCAGTAACGTTACTGTTATGGGTACTAAGAGCGCAAGGTTACCTTCGTGCTAGGAGTGGGGGCCTCCCAGCAAGCGGGCATTTGGCGTTTTTCGGGCAGAATAGAGGCTATCAAGGCAAAACGGCATCCCGAGCGGCTCTCCGGCGAGGAGACGAGTGGCTAAGCGTCGGGCATGGAATGGATGTAGGCACGCATCATACGCACCTCGTCGTCCTTCTCATTGAGGTCGTGCAATAGGATATCGCGCAGCGACACCATGCCCACGAGATTGCCGTCATGGCAGACCGGAAGGTGGCGGAAACCGTGGCGACGCATGAGGGCCATACAGGTTTCCAAATCTTCGTTCATGCTGATGGTAAGAGGATCGTCAGTCATGACCTCAGCCAGGCAGGTACTGCGGGGATCACGGCCTTCGGCGACGACGCGCCGCATGAGGTCTCGTTCGGAAAAGATCCCGACCAGCTTTCCATTATGGAGAACGGGCACGGCGCCGATGTTCTGCTGGACCATGACACGAACGGTTTCGAGTACGGTATGGCCGAGGTCTGCCTGAAATGTTTCCTGATCTTTAATCAGGTCGCAGATACGCATTTGACACCTCCGGGGGGAACGGAGTTCCGAGTTGTTCAAAAGCATCTACCGGGGCGTGAGTATATGCCGAAAACGAGATGTCGGGAAAGCGAAAAAGGTGGACAGGAGAAATTTCTTTTGCCCAGAATGGGCGCGGGCTGCGGAAGTCAGGAACTGACTTTCGGCTCGAGGGAATCGGCGGCGAAGACGAAGTAAGAGGCGTTCCACAACTCCGCTGGTACGGTGCCAGGGGAGCGAGCGGTGATGACGATGTTGTAGTCGTCTGAACCACCCAGGTTCATATCACGCAGGGGGTCTCCAGCGGGAGGCCGATTGCCCGCCTGGCGGTTGGCTGAATCGCTCGCGATCATTCCGGGCTCAATCACGGCGAGCCAGGCCAGAAACTCGTGCAGATCGCGAGTGCGGGGACGTCCGGGAATGGCGAAAGAAAGTTCAGCCTCCTGCGTAGAAAAGTGCCAGGCGAGCGAGGCGGTCAAGTCAACGGCTTTTTCATAAGCGCGCTCGGAGATTGCGCCGGGTTCAGGATTGTCGAATGCGATACAGAGCCTTCGCTCGTCTTCACGGGCAAACTCACGGACCTTCAAAGAGCCGGATTTCGCGCTCGCTTTCCAGTCGACGTGACGGGCGGAGTCCTCCGGCAAGTATTCGCGAATCAAGTACAACTCGGAACCGCGCCCACGAACGAAGCTCTCCCAGTCGCCGCGCACCAGCGGCAAAACTTCGAAGGTCTCGTCGGTCGGCTCGATGCGGGGGTAGACCAGGACTTCCCGGGGCAACGATACGTGACGAGTCTTGGTGAGGAATGCGAATGGAAAGCGGGTGGCCAGACCGAAACTGTCTTCGCGATAGCGTCCGCGCCGGTCGAAGCGCAATTCCAGATCGGCGGAGACCTGCGATTGCGGGGGTAGGAATGGAAAGTAGGCCATACCTTGAAAAATCCCGGGAGGCGGCGGAACGACGGTCACGCGTCGCAGTCGGCGATCAGGCAAACGCAGCCATTGCTGCTCAGACGGGCGATTGAAGGGGAAAGCAAAGGTGGTTGCTTCCCACTGCCATTGCTTGGTCGGCTTCTTACGTTTCTTGCGAGTCGAAAGGACGCGGACGGAAAACGATGGCAGGAGCCGGCGCGGATTATGTAAGACGATCCGGCCCATCACGGGACGTCCGGCAAATACATGCTCGGGCAGCCGAACGTCGAGTTCAAGCCAGCGCAGCACCCAGGCGGATACGACTCCGGACACAAGAATTGCCCCAAGCATGGCGGCAACCACGATATACAGAAGATTGTTGCCGGTGTTGAGTGCGGCTATTGCGATCACAATGGTGACCAGCACATAGATGATGCCGGCGCGGGTAACGTCGTAATCGAAGGACTCTCGGAGTCGCTCGACGGCGACGCGGCGCGCCAAGTAGGGCACGGTAACGAGTCCAACAAAGGTCGCAAGCAAGAGCGAAGAGGACGCGAGGATGACGGTGGCCCAGACGTTGCCGGCATCGCGCGACACCGTGGAGAACAACGCGGTCGCGAACGCCAGGCCCAGGCCGACCAGCGCGAGCAGAAATTTGACCCAGACCTCAGCCGAGCCGGACTGTAACCATTGGGCCAGGCGACCGGGCAGGGATGAGGTTGATTTCAACGGATTGGCGTACGCAGAACCCACCTCCTTGGAGCCTAGCATTCTCTAGTGGAACGGACAATGAAGATCAGCTTGCGGGAAAAGCGTTCGTAACCTTGAACTGAAGGCCCTCCCATAGCGCGTCGGACGGCCCCACCGATCGGAGGTGTGACGGCGGCGCTACGAAGATGGTTGCGATTGTGCTACGCTTTTCCGCTTCTCGGTTCGGTCCCAGGTCGTAGGTCCCAGGTCGCACAACGTAGTCCAACCCGTAAAGCTCAAGGAGGCTGGCGATGCCTATTGGTAAACGTGCAGCGGCGGAGTTCTTTGGAACGTTCTGGCTGGTGTTCGGCGGATGCGGCGCGGCGGTGATGGCCGCCGGTGTTCCCAATGTCGGGATCGGATATGCCGGCGTCGCGTTGGCCTTTGGATTGACCGTTTTGACCATGGCATTCGCGATCGGGCATATTTCCGGGTGCCACCTCAATCCAGCCGTGAGTGTGGGGCTGGTTGTGGGGAAGCGCTTCCCTGCTTCCGAATTGCTGCCTTACGTGATTGCACAAGTCGCGGGCGCAATTGCGGCGTCGGGCGTGCTGTATGTTATCGCCAGTGGAGCCGCCAGCTTCGACTTGCACGCGGGGTTCGCCACGAATGGCTACGGAGCGAACTCTCCGGGCGGCTATTCGCTGCTCGCGGGATTTGCGGCGGAAGTTGTGCTGACGGCATTTTTTCTGATCGTCATTATGGGAGCAACTGATGGCCGCGCGCCCAAGGGATTCGCGCCGATCGCCATTGGCCTCTGCCTTACGCTCATCCATCTGGTGAGCATTCCGGTGACAAATACGTCAGTAAATCCGGCCCGCAGTACCGGGCCCGCGATCTTCGCGGGGGGCGCGGCCTTGCAGCAGTTGTGGATGTTCTGGGTGGCGCCGCTAATCGGCGGGGCGCTTGGCGGTGGGATATACAGCATGTTGTTTGGAGAGTAGAGGATAAATCGTTTGTAAACACTCCACCGGGAAATCCCTACGAGCCGCTGAGATGATTGACTTGCTTCTCTTACCTTCCTACCATGGGCGGGCCAGTCGGCGTGTGCGCCGTAAATGAATCCATCCCGACTATGAAGAGGTGACCCGTGTTAAGACCATCGGACATTTTCCGGAGGCAAGCGCTGCGGTTGAACATCCTAGGGCTGATCGTGCTGTGTCTTGGCACTGCCATGATTCTGATCTCGCACACTTCCGCCGATAACTCCGGCAAGGCCGGGAATGTAACGCAGTCCCGTGTAGTCGCCGAAGCAGCCGACGGAACCAACTGGCTGCTGAACGGGCGAAATTTTGAAGCACAGCATTTCAGTCCGTTAAAGCAGATCAACGATCGGAATGTCGCTGGGCTGGGACTGGAGTGGTATCTCGACGTTGATAGCGCCGTAGGCATTGTGTCTGAGCCGATCGTGGTGGACGGCGTCGCGTATGTGAGTGCTCCGCAGTCGAAGGTGTACGCGGTAGAGGCGGCCACCGGGAAATTGATTTGGAAGTTCGATCCGAAGGTGCGGCTGAATCAGGCGCTCAACGGTTCATACTCTGCGCGCACCAACGCGGGCGTGGCGGTGTGGGAAGGCAAAGTCTTCGTCGGCACGGGCGATTGCCGATTGGTTGCGATGGATGCGGCTACGGGCAGACAGGTGTGGGAGTCGAAGGTTTGTGAGCCGACCCAGACCGGCATTACGAATGCTCCGCATGTGGCCAAGGGTATGGTGTTTATGGGCTATAACGGCTCGGATGATGGGGTGCGAGGATCGATCGCCGCATACGATGCCAACACGGGGAAAGAACGCTGGCGCTTCTGGACCGTTCCGGGTGATCCAAAAAAGCCATTCGAGTCGAAGGCCCTGAAAGAGATCGCGGCGAAGACCTGGCCGACCGGGGACGCATGGAAGATGGGTGGTGCCGACGTCTGGACGGCCATCACCTACGATCCAGTGACCGACTTCGTGATCTTCGGGACTGCCGGAGCAGGTGCCGACTATGGAGAACTTTCGGCGCTCCGTGCACAAGGTGACAAGCTGTTTGCCGGATGCATCGTGGCCGTTAAGGCGGAGACGGGCGAATATGTGTGGCACTACCAGACTAGCGCACCGGGGCTGCAGACAGAAAATAATCACATTGTTATGGCCGATCTCCCGATCGATGGCGAGAAGCGCCACGTGGCCATGACCGTACCGAAACACGGCTTCTACTACGAACTGGATGCATGGACCGGAAAGCTGCTTTCCGCCAAGCCGATCGTCAAGGTGAATTGGGCGACATCGATCGACTTGACCACGGGGAAAGCGGTTGAAGTTCCGGCGTCGGCGGGTGGCGGGAAACAGTGGACTGTCCACAACTGGTGGCCGATGAGCTACAACCCCGGGACTGGACTGGTTTACATTCCCGCTACCGATCGCAAGCCCAACACGCACGCCGACGTCGATACCGGCGAATGGATGAACGAGACGGAGGGAAAGCTGATCGCGTGGGATCCGGTGAACCAGTCAGAACGCTGGTCTGTGGAAGAAGAGATTGCCACGAATGGCGGCGTGCTCTCGACGGCCGGCAACCTCGTGTTTCAAGGCCAGGGCAACGGAGAATTCGCGGCCTTCACTGCGGACACAGGCAAGAAGGCCTGGTCAATCGATACTGGCTCGGCCATCGAGTCGATCCCGGTGACCTATACCGTGAACGGCGAGCAGTACGTGCTTGTGCCCGTGGGATGGGGCTCAGGTTCGCGGCTGTTCGCTCCCTCCTGGACGATGGCCACTCCACTGTCGAAGCGAGGTCCGTCGCGTTTGCTCGCCTTCAGGCTGGGTGGTAACGTTTCCTTCCCCACGCCTGCGGACATCGTGCCCCCGGTGCCGAAGCCTCCAAAGCAGACCGCCGACGCTGCCACAATTCAGGAAGGCGAGAAGCTTTACAAGACGTTTTATTGCGACGGCTGCCACTCGCCTCAGTTGGACGGAAGCAGCGCGTGGGTACTCGACGGGGCAATACCGGATCTGCGTTATGCTCCTCCCGAAGTGCATTCGCAGTGGTATGCAATCGTGCTGGCGGGTACGCATTGGGATCAGGGAATGCCTGGATTTGCCGATCCTCCAAAGTTCGCGTTTCCCCATCTTCATATGACTACGGCGCAGGCTGATGCGATTCACGCGTACGTTATCGACGGGGCGTGGAAGGCTTACAACAAGGAACGCGGAGCCGTGGAAGCGGGACGGAAATAAATTGGCCACGGATTTACGCGGATCATCACGGATAAACCTATTTTGATTAATCCGTGTCAATCCGTGAGATCCGTGGCTAATTGTGGTTCAGTACTCGGACAATTCCTTCATTGCCAGGAACAGGTCATTCGGTTGAGGAAGGATCGCGTCTTCCAGGATGGGCTGGTAGGCGACGAAAACGTCTTTCGCGGCCACGCGGCGAACCGGGGCGTCGAGTTTGTCGAAGAGCTGGTCGGCGATGCGGGCAGCGATCTCCGCGCCATAGCCCCAGCTCAGCGTGTCTTCGTAGGCGACCAGCGCGCGGTTCGTTTTGGAAACCGATTCGGCGATGGTGTCCCAGTCGAAGGGATTCAAGCTACGCAAGTCGATCAACTCAACTTTCACACCTTGCTCGCGCTCCAGTTTCTGTGCGGCTTGCAGGGCCCGCGGCACGACTGCGCCGTAGGTGATAACGGTCAAGTCGGTGCCGGGATGCACAATCTTCGCCTTGCCGAACGGGATCATGTAGTCAGGGCCGGGATAGGCGGCGCGTCCGAACGATTCGCGATAGAGGCGCTTGTGCTCGAGAAATAAAACGGGATCGTCGCAACGGATGGCGGTGCGCAACAATCCGGCGGCGTCTTGCGAATTCGACGGGAAGACTATGCGCAAGCCGGGAATGTGCGTGAAGATGCTCTCGCCACACTGCGAGTGGTAGATGGCGCCTCCCGTGAGGTATCCGCCAATGGCAACACGGATGACGACCGGGCAGGAGAATCCGTTGTTAGAGCGCCAGCGGATGACGCTGAGCTCGTCACGAATCTGCATCATTGCAGGCCAGATGTAGTCGAAGAACTGAATCTCGACAACCGGCTTGAGACCGCGCGTGGCCATGCCGGTGGCGCGTCCGACGATAGCGGCCTCGGCGAGTGGGGCGTTGAATACGCGGTCGTTGCCGAACTCGCATTGCAGGCCGAAGGTGAGCTTGAAGACTCCGCCCTTCCCTTTTACCAGCTTGCGCTTTAAGTATTCTTCGCGGCTGCAGTCGGCGACGTCTTCGCCGAAGATGACGATGCGCTCGTCGCGCTTCATCTCGTCGCGCAGCGTTGCCGTTATGAGGTCGGCCATGGTCTTGCCGGCCGGCTTCTTGCCATCGGCCGGCAGCTCGGGAACCACGGCCTGGGTGTCGAATGTGGTCGACGTTGGATCGAGATCGGGCGAGTAGACAAAATTCGTAATCGACTCGGGAACCGGTGGCAGAGCTTCCAGTGCTTGATCGACCGCGATTTGAAGTTCGGCTTCCACTTCTTTTTCGAGCTGGTTGATTCCCTTTTCGTCGAGAATGCCTTCGCGAAGCAGGAACATCTGGGTGCGCGTGACCGGGTCGCGCTGCGCGTCGCGTTCACGCTCGGCGTCGGGACGATACAAGCGCTCGTCGTCTGACAGTGAGTGCGAGTAGGGGCGAATCACGTGCGCGTGGACGAAAGCGGGGCCGTGTCCTTCCCGGCAGTAACGAGTGGCGCGTTGGAAGGCAGCGTAGCTGGCCACGGGATCGGTGCCATCGACTTCTTCAAAATGGAAGTTGGGGAATCCGGAGACCAAGCGCGAGATGCTTCCGCCTGCAGTCTGCACTTCGACGGGCACTGAGATCGCGTAGCCGTTGTCTTCGACGCAGAAGATCACTGGCAGCTTGCCGAGCGCGGCCGCGTTCATCGCTTCCCAGAATTCGCCTTCGCTGGAAGTGCCGTCACCGAGAGAGACGTAGGTGACTTCATCGCCCTGGAAGGTGACGTTCTTGAACTGGCGGTAGTCAGCGGAGCTAGAAGGTGGAACTTCGGCGGTCTTGGGATGTCGTGCCAGATAACGTCCGGCTTCAGCGCAACCCACGGCTTGCAAAATCTGCGAGCCGGTCGGAGACGACTGGGTCACGATGTGAAGCTGCGGATAGCTCCAGTGTGACGGCATTTGGCGGCCGCCGGAACTTGGATCATCCGCTGCTCCGACGCCTTGCAGAAACATATCGTAGGGCTTGACGCCGAGTGCAAGACACAACGCGCGATCGCGGTAATAAGGATAGAACCAGTCGTATCCCGCTTTCAGCGCGAGTCCGGCGGCCACACCGATGCCCTCATGCCCTGCGCCCGACATCTGAAAATAGATTTTTTGCTGGCGTTTGAGCAGGATTTCGCGATCGTCGATGCGTCGGGAGGTGTAGATGACGCGGTAGGCCTGAATAAGCTGCTCCCGCGTAAGTCCCTGATAAAGCTTGTTCTTCTTTGCGCCGTTGGCCGTAAGGGCCAGCTTGGGATCAGTCTTGGTCGTGGCCATCCGGTTCCTGGTTCCTCTACTTTTAGATTCCTGGCAGCCGTCCTGCGATTCCGAGGAATCACTCGGAACCTGTTGGATTGTAAATGGTAACGGAGGGTTGGAAAAGGAAGGAAAATTCAGTCGGAGGGGTCGAGCGGTCGGACCAGTTTGGACAAGAGTTCTCTAGCCGACTTATGCCGTTCGTCACTTTGAGTCGTCGGTGGGGCTTCGCATAATGCTCAGGGGCAAATCGCTGCCGCTCGGGGGCAGAACGCTCAACTGAAAATTGGGGGAGGGGATGAGGTCATGAAGACTTGTGCGCTGCTGTGTGTGATGGCTATCGGGATATCGGCGAAGGCTCAAGATAAGCCTCGCGTTTTTGTGCAAGGCAAGGGCTCGGAAAACGTAAGTTCCAGCGGAGGCGCTGGCGGTGGACAGCATTGGGCGGCGTGGGGCTCGAAGTCCACGATCGACTCGCACGACGAGAGCATGGAAGTGACGAAAGATCTGCAAAAGGACTGCTCGGGTGCGACCATCACCATCAACGAGGCCAATGCCGACTACATCATCATGATGAATCGGGAGTCGAAGAAGAACCGGGGGCTGCTGCGCACCAACAGCCAGATTCAGGTGGCTAATAAAGCTGGCGATGTGATCGGCACCAACGCCACGCGAACCGTGGGAAATGCAGCGAAGGATGCCTGCAACCTGATCATTGCGGATTGGCAGGCTCATGGCCGCATCAATGCACAGGAAGCACCGGCGGCGGCTCCAGCGCAACAACAGGTAAGTGTGCAGCCCGCAGTGCAGACCACGCCCTCTGTACAACTCGTGCCTGCCGTAGCTACGCGGCCGCAAGTGCAACCGGCTACGGTTTCGGAAGTGGCTCCGGCGAGTGGAAGCGTATCGCTGGCTGACGCGGCGAAGAAGGAAAAGCAGCACAAGGCGTGCTTGGATTTGGCGAAGGATAATCCGAGCATTACCTGCCAGTAAAACGAACAACAGGCTTAGATCGCTGGTCGCGGTCTAAGCCTTCTCTTTTCTAGCATCACTGCCGTCCGATTTTATTGAGTTCGTGCTTGAGCGCGAGATCATCGAGAGTGGAAAGTGGCAAGCTCAAAAACAGGCTGATCCTGCGATCTAATAGGAAGAAAGCATCGCGGAAGGCCTTTTCCTTTTCTCCCTGAACCGCAGCCGGATCAGCAATGCCCCAGTGCGCGGTCATCGGCTGACCGGGCCACGCGGGGCAGACTTCTTTGGCAGCGTTGTCACAGACCGTGAAGACGAAATCGAGCCGAGGGGCATCGGGGCCTTCAAACTCCTCCCAGCTCTTGCTGCGCAGACCGTCCGTGGGGAGATGAGCGGATTCCAACTGTTTGAGCGCCACTGGATGCACTCGCCCTGCGGGATGACTGCCTGCGCTGTATGCCTCGAAGTTAGGCGCACCCTTCTGATTGAGAATGGCTTCGGCCATGATGGAGCGTGCCGAGTTCCCAGTACACAGAAATAAAACGTTGTAAGGTTGGCGCATCGTGATCTCCGATCGGCTCAGTTACAGCACGTCGGGCCGCAGCATGGTTTCTCTTTATCTGTCTCAGTGCGGCTTGGCTTCACGGCACGGATGAACGCGCTCATGAACTTTTCGTCGATCTGAGGAGCGAGAGCGTCGACGTCGATTCCCTGCCCGGCAAGAAATTCACGGGCGTCGGCGACGCGATAGAGGCGTGTGGGCTCAACTTCGATTTGCTCAAAGCCCGCTCCCGCCAATTTGTCGCGGTATTCGTTCTCTTCGAGTGCGCCGGCAATGCAGCCCACCCAGGCCAGGACACTCTGGCGGATCTCAGGCAGCATCTCGCCGCGGGTGACGACATCGGAGACGGCCAGGCGCCCGCCGGGCTTCAGGACACGCAGAGCTTCACGCAGGACTTTGTTTTTGTCGGCGGAAAGATTGATGACGCAGTTGGAAATGATAACGTCGACGGAGTTGTCAGGCAGCGGGATGCTTTCAATGTCACCCTTCAGGAACTCGACATTCTGGGAGCCCGCTTTGCGCTTGTTCTCGTTGGCAAGGGCCAGCATTTCGTCGGTCATGTCGAGGCCGTAGGCTTTGCCCGTGGGGCCGACGCGGCGCGCGGACAGCAGTACGTCGATGCCACCGCCCGAGCCGAGATCGAGGACAGTCTCGCCGGGCTTGAGTTGCGCCAGCGCCGTGGGATTGCCGCAGCCGAGCGAAGCCAGCAGAGCATCTTCCGGGATCTGTCCGGCCTGAGTAGCGTCGTAGAGGTTGGCGGTAATGGGGTCGCAGCAATTGCTCGCCGGCGTGGCACCACAGCAGGAACTGCCTCCGGACTTCACGCGCAAAGCCGCTTCCCCATATTTTTGTTTGACTACTTCTTTAATGTCGGTGGTTTCGGTCGTGCTCATGAAATAACTCCTATTTACAAATTTGGATAATATCGTGCGGCTTCACGGCTTGATTGCGGGTGCAGCATTCGGCATAAAGGAATTGCAGCAACTCTTGCAATGCCGTAGTGTTTGCTGTGTATCGAAGGAAAGTACCTTCGCGCTGAACTTCGACCAGGCCCTCTGTTCTCAGTTTGTCCAAGTGGTGCGAGAGGGTCGAGTTGGGGATTTCGAGTTCTTCCTGGATTTCGCTGACGACTAAACCCTCCGGATGAGCGGTTAACAAGAGCTGCATGATGCGCAGTCGAGGCTCCGTTCCCATGGCGGAGAACATGTCGGCGAATTTAGCCACGCGTTCGATGGAAGTGCGCATAGGAGATGCTTTGGGAGGAGCTGTCATATTTCGATATTACTGGAAATATGAGATCTTGCCAAATATTAAACGCAGCCGGACTTTGCACGGCGTGTTCAGGTCGAAGACCGGGCCCACACAAACTTGGGTAACTGCTGACGGCGGCGTGTGGCGTGCTTTATTCTGAAAGAGATGATTCGTACGCGTCGCGCTTTTGATCCGCACTCCATCAAGCTGGTTATCTTTGACCTGGACGGCACGCTGATTGATTCACGCCTGGACCTGGTGCATTCCGTCAATGCTGCCCTGCGCCATATCGGGCGGGCGGAGCTACCCGATGAGGTGATCGCGAGCTACGTGGGCGATGGCGCCCCCATCCTGATTCAACGGGCGTTGGGGGGAGAGACGGTCGACGAGGCTCTGATCCGCAAGGGGCTGGAATTTTTTCTCTCGTATTATCGCGAGCACAAGCTAGATCACACCACCGTATACCCGGGGATCGTTGAAGCGCTTACGGCGATACAACGCTCTTCCAACGGCACGCCGCGCAAGATGGCCGTGCTCTCGAACAAGCCGGTGAATCCTTCGCGGGCGATTGTTGAGGCGCTGGGGCTGGGGCAGTTCTTCTCGCAGGTGTATGGCGGCAACAGTTTCGCCACCAAGAAACCCGATCCCGAGGGAGCACTCAAGTTACTGGAGGAGAGTGGCGTGCGGCCAGAGCAGGCTGCCATTGTCGGGGATTCTCACGTTGACGTGCGCACCGGGCGGAATGCTGGGTTGTGGACGGTTGGGGTCACCTACGGCTTCGCTACGCATACGCTCGACGATGAACCTCCTGACGTGCTGGTCGAGCAGCCGAGCGAAGTGGGTGACGTGTTCGCACTTCGTTGACAAAGTTGAACCAGAAAGCACGAAGAAATCCCAAGGGACACAAAGATCTGCACTGCACTCCTAACGGAACTAGGAACGCAAACAACAAATCATGACCACTAACCACTCTGGCCCTGCAAACGGCTTTTCCGAAAAAGAACTGCGCAAGTTGCGCAGCATGAAGAATCCGTACGGCATTCAGAAGGCTCTGGATGACATGCCGTATCACCTGGAAGATACAGCGTGGTCTCCGCGGAAAGTGCTGGCGGAGCAGTCATCGCATTGCCTGGAGGGCGCAATCTTCGCGGCGGCGGCATTGCGGGCGAACGGATATCCGCCCTTGCTACTCGATTTCGAAGCCGATCACGATACCGATCATGTGATCGCCATTTACCGCGAAGACGGCTGCTGGGGAGCAGTGGCCAAGTCAAACTACACGGGTTGCCGGTGGCGCGAGCCCGTTTATCGCACGCTGCGGGAGTTGGCTCTCAGTTATTTCAACGCTTATTTCAACCTGCGACGCGAGCGCACGTTGCGGCGCTATTCGGGCCCGGTCAACCTGAAACAGTTTGACCGGAAGAATTGGATGACCACCGAGGAGCCGGTGTGGTTTATCGTGTATCACCTGTTCGACATCAAGCACTATTCGCTGATGACGAAGGCTCAGGAGAAGAAACTGCATCGCGTAGACGATCGGCTGTTCCAGGCGGAATGCCTGGGGAAGGCGCACAAGGTGAAGGAATAAAGTTAAGAAACTGCGCTCAAGTTCCGGCGTCTCCTGCCGATTTGTAAGTCAATGCATGTGCTTGCGTTGCCGGGCTCTCCTGGACGCAATCTGACTAACTGCGCGGAGGCATGGCTCGTCTGGGGGATTCGGCCACATGGAAGGGCGCAGTCAGTTCGCATTTGGCCGGACCCACGAGACTGTGGAATTACGCCGTCACCCTCGATTTAAGCTGGAAGTAAACGTTCGCATCTATCCGCGCGACTCTGCGGTGGTCCATGGCGATACGGTGGACATCAGCGAGTCGGGAATTTCCGCCATCCTGCGCGTCGAAGTCCCGGTCGGCGGGATGGTTCGCCTCGAATTCACACTTCCTTTAGGGGATATCGAGGTACTGGCAATGGTCCGCCAAAGAAACGCGTTCCGCTACGGCTTCCAATTCGTGGAAGCCAGTTCGGCGCAAGACGTTATTGGGCGCACCTGTCGTCAACTGGCAATGGAGCAACGCTTAGCCAGCAATCTCTGATCAGTCGCCCTCGAATCTACGTACATCCTGGCGGAACTTCGCGCCCTCTAACATCGTAAGATTACGTCATGAAGATTCGAGGGCTTATTCTCGCTTTCCTGCTGACACTTGGTCTGCCCTCGTTTGGTCAGCAGGAACCGTCGACTCCAACGGTCTCGCAGGACAACCTTTCCGCAGCATCGAATGCGTCGGAGACCTCGGTTCCCGACCTCACTCCCGGACCTGACGGAAAACTCTCGCAGGAGCAGATGCGGCAACTGCTGCGCGTGGTCGCGGACAAAGACATGGAGAACGATAAACGCCAGCGCGACTATACCTACATTGATCGCGAAGTGCAGAACAAGCTGGACGGCAAGGGGCAAACCAAGTCCACGGAAGTGAAAACTTACGAAGTGTTAGCAATCTACGGCGAGCCGGTACAACGGCTGATCGAGAAGGACGACAAGCCGCTCGACGCCCACGAGGCCGCGAAGGAAGAAGAGAAGATCCAGAAAATTATCGACAAGCGAAAGAACGAATCCGACGAAGATCGGCGCAAGCGCGAGGAGAAGCAAGTCAAAGAGCGCGAGGATGGGCGCAAATTCGTTCGCGAAATCGCTGACGCTTACGACTTCAAACTTGTGGGCACGGAAGAGGTGGGCGGACGGCCGGCCTGGGTCATCGACGGAGAACCACGTCCTGGGTTTGAGCCGCACATGAAGGAATCGAAGTTTCTCTCCAAGTTCCACGGGCGAGTGTGGATCGATAAGAGTGATCTGCAACTGGCGAAAATGGACATTGAAGCCATCGATACAGTTTCCGTGGGATGGGTGCTCGCCCGCATTCACAAGGGAACGCGCGTGATGCTCGAACAGACTCGGGTTAATGACGAAGTCTGGCTGCCGCGGCACTTGACCTTCAAGGTCGACGCGCGCGTGGCGCTGTTCAAGGGATACAACCTGGATGGCGATCAGGAATATCGAGACTACAGGAAGTTTCGCACCTCGGCGAAGATCGTGGGTATGGGTGAAGTGAAGAACCAACCCTAAGCCATCGCCGCCGCCACGCACGGTGGCCAATGCTGGGATAATTGAGAGCGCCTTGTTGCAGCCCCCGTTTGAAGCGTCGAGTGAAGATCGATGGGCCTCTAATTTCAATTGACTCCCCCGAGATTGCGGTGTATCAGTATTGGCGCGCCGCTATGCTGAGACGTCTCGTTTTGCTGCTGCCAATGTTCGCCGCCGCACTGGCTCCCGCACGCGATAAGGCGGAAACCTGGACCGAGGTCCGCAGTCCGCACTTTGTTGTCGTCACCAATGCCGGCGAAAAGCAGGGCCGCCGCGTAGCCGATCAGTTCGAGCGGATGCGCTCGGTATTTCACGTTGCCTTCCCGAAGCTGAAGATCGATCCCGGCTCTCCCATCATTGTGCTGGCCATCAAAGATGAAAAGGATTTCAAAGCGCTCGAGCCCACGGCGTACCTGGCAAAGGGTTCGCTGAAGCTGGGCGGTCTCTTTCTACGCACGCCCGACAAGAATTACGTCTTAATGCGCCTCGATGCCGAGGGGGAGCATCCCTACGCCGTGGTGTACCACGAATACACGCACCTGCTGCTGAGTAAGGCGGCGGAGTGGCTGCCCTTATGGATGAACGAAGGCTTGGCCGAGTTCTATCAGAACACCGAAATTCGCGAAAAGGACGTCTTTCTCGGGAAAGCCAGCGGTGAGAGTCTTTTGCTACTCAAACCGAGCAAGATTTTGCCGCTGAAGACGTTGTTCGCTGTGGACGCCTCTTCGCCTTACTATCACGAGGAAAGCAAGGGCTCTGTTTTCTACGCGGAGTCATGGGCTCTGGTGCACTATCTAAAACAACAAGATGGACACCAGAAGACCCACGCCATAAGGGATTATTTCGACCTGTTGGCCAACAGAGTTGAACCACTGTCAGCCGCGACGCAAGCCTTCGGCGACCTCGGCCAGTTGCAGGCATCCCTTGAGGCCTATGTGCATCAGGAAGGTCACATCTATGTCCAGGTCGACATCTCTACGGATGTCGATGACTCAGCGTTCAAAACGCGGGTATTGAGTCCGGTGCAGGCTGACGCGGTGCGAGCGGATTTTCTGGCCTACAACGACAGGACGTCAGACGCGCAGGCTTTACTGGATCACATTTTGCAAGAGGATCCCAAGAATGTTTCGGCGCAAGAGACGCTCGGCTTCATGGAGTTTCGGCAGGGCCATGTGGAGGAGGCTCGGAAACGCTATGCGCAGGCGGTGCAACTGGATTCCCAGAGCTACCTCGCGCATTACTATTACGCGGCAATCTCCATGAGCCGTTCGGCGGCCGCGGACGACGCACAGGTGGAAAGCAGCTTGCGCGCAGCCATCAAGCTAAACCCGACGTTTGACCCTGCCTACGATCGCCTTGCGGTTTTTTTAGGCACGCGTAACCGCAGTCTCGACGAAGCCCACATGATGGGTCTGTCAGCGGTCTCTTTGGACCCGGCGAACATTGGGTATCGCGTCAATGTGGCCAACATTCTGATGGCGATGGGAAAGCCTCAAAATGCCGTTGAGGTGCTCACTCACGCGGCGAAATTGGCGAAGACTCCGCAGGAAACCGAGATGGTCGAGCATATGCGGATACGCGCGCAGGAATATGCGGCGTCGCAGGCTCGAAATGAGGAACAGGCGGCCGGCGCCCGGAGCGCTGAACGACCGGCGGAGGAACCTGCCGAAAAGCGCGTTTCAGACTCGGACATGCCGCATCTCGTGCGGCGAAGAGAATTTGTGCCGAGCGGGCCGCATCGCTTCGTGGTGGGAGTCTTAAGAGCAGTGCGTTGCGATGCCTCCAACATGGAATTGACGGTCACCTCGGGCGCGAAGACGCTGTCGCTCTACTCCGACAATTACTACAAGATTCAATTCAGCGCCCTCAACTTTCAACCCAGTGCCGACCTGAAACCCTGCTCAGACTTGGAGAATCGCCCGGCAAAGGTCGAATACGTCGAATCTGCCAACAAGGACGATTCGCCGCACCTGATTGGCATCGAACTTCACAAATAGCCAGGAACGGCAGCTGCGCGGTCCTGCACCGAGACTCTCCGCCGTTTTATAATAGAAAGATTCTCTACCGGCGAAATTCGCTTCTGTGGAGGTTGTGGTTGGAAAAGGAGCCGAGCCCCGCTCGGCGGACAGCCGATGGCGGCTGTCCCCACATAAGCATTTCCTCTCCCACTGCAGCTTAGAGCCAAGAGCTAAAGGCCAAGACTTTTTATGGATTTCAAACTCGTTTCCAGTTACAAGCCGCAGGGGGACCAGGGGCGTGCGATCGAGCAGTTGCTCCGGGGCGTCTATGACCGCGAGCAGCATCAGGTTTTGCTTGGTGTCACAGGGTCTGGCAAGACGTTCACGATGGCCAAGGTGATTGAGGCGGCGAACCGTCCCACGCTGGTGATGGCCCACAACAAGACGCTGGCGGCGCAACTGTATCACGAGTTCAAGAATTTCTTTCCGCACAATGCGGTCGAGTATTTCGTCTCGTACTACGACTACTACCAGCCCGAGGCTTATGTTCCGGCGGCCGACCTGTACATCGAAAAAGAAGCGACCATCAACGATGAGCTCGACAAGCTGCGGCTGTCGGCAACGCGGTCGTTGTTTGAGCGGCGCGACGCCCTGATTGTGGCGTCCGTGAGCTGCATCTATGGCCTAGGATCTCCGGAAGCGTATTACGGAATGATGATGTTTCTGGAGAAAGGCCAGAAGATCAAGCGCGAAGACATTACTCGGCGGCTGGTCGACATTCTCTACGAGCGGACGAATGCGGACTTCCGGCGCGGGACGTTTCGGGTACGCGGCGACGTGATTGAGGTCTTCCCTACTTACGACGACATGGCCTACCGCATCGAGTTGTGGGGCGATGAGATTTCTTCGCTCACGCAGATCGATCCGTTGTTTGGCACGGTGAAGCAGAAGTATATGCGGCTGCCGATTTATCCCAAGACGCACTATGTGATGAAGGAGGAGACGCGGGCTTCGGCGGTGGACTCCATCAAGAAAGAGCTGGCGTGGTGGGAAGTGGAAATGGAGAAGCAAGGGCGATTGGTAGAAGCGCAGCGTATTCACCAGCGCACCATGTTTGACCTGGAAATGATAAAGGCCATGGGCTTCTGCCATGGAATCGAAAACTATTCGCGGCACTTTACGGGAAGGCTGCCGGGCGAACCTCCGCCAACGCTGCTGGACTATTTCCCTCGCGATTTTTTGATGTTCATCGACGAGTCGCATGGAACCGTGCCGCAGCTGCGCGGAATGTACGCCGGCGACCGCTCACGCAAGGAGACGCTGGTCGAGTACGGATTCCGCATGCCGTCCGCACTCGACAATCGTCCACTGACGTTTGAGGAATTTGAGCACCGTACGAACCAGCTCATTTACGTTTCGGCAACTCCGGGGCCGTATGAGCTGACGAAGTCGGCGGGAGTGGTGATCGAGCAGATCATCCGGCCAACTGGCTTGATCGACCCGGAGGTTGAGATCCGACCGGTGAAAGGACAGATCGACGACCTACTGCACGAGATTCGGGCGCGGGTGGACCTGGGACAGCGGGTGCTAGTCACAACGCTCACGAAACGCATGTCCGAAGACTTGGCTGAGTACTACGCCGAGGTGGGCGTGAAATGCCGCTACATGCATTCGGAAATCGAGACGCTGGAGCGGGTGAAAATCCTACGCGACCTTCGCAAAGGCGAGTTTGACGTATTGATTGGCATCAATTTATTGCGCGAGGGGCTGGACCTGCCGGAAGTGTCGCTAGTAGCCATTCTGGATGCGGACAAGGAAGGCTTCCTGCGGTCGACCGGTTCACTCATCCAGACGATCGGCCGCTGCGCCCGGCATTTGAACGGAAGGGCAATCCTGTACGCCGATCGGATGACCGACTCCATGAAGCGTGCTATCGACGAGACTCTGCGGCGCCGTGCTATTCAGACCGCCTACAACGAAGAGAATGGGATCACGCCGGAATCCATCGTGCGTCCGCTGGACATGACGTTAGCCGGAATCGTTGCCGCCGATTATGCGGACCTGACTGCGGGAGAGGCCGAAGGCGTGCCCGAGTTCAAAACGCAAGAGGAAGTCGACGCCTACATCGGCAAGCTCGAAAGCGATATGCGCGAGGCGGCGAAGAAGTTTGAGTTCGAAAAAGCGGCTAAGCTGCGGGACGCGATCAAGGAGCTAAGAACGAAGGAGTTTTTGTTCGCATAGAGAAAGTTTCTCACCACAAAGGACACGGAGATCACAGAGGAATCGGGGGCATTCTATGTCCTCTGTGGTTGTCGGTTCTTTTCTAGCGCCCGTAGGCCGCACTGGCCGCCAGCGGTTTCCGGTGATACGTATATCCGTCAAAGATCTCAGACCGGAAGTTCAAGTTTGGGGCATAGAGCTTCTCGGTCTGGCTGAGGAAAAGATATCCGCCGGGTTCGAGATAGAGATGCAACCGCTCCATGAGCGCGGTGCGCTGGGTGCGGGAAAGATGCGGCAGCACGTCCATACAGAAGATGCAGTCGAAGCGGCCGATATACACGGGCTTGGTCAAGTTCATGGTGTTGAACGTGACCATGCTTCGCAGGCGCGGCTTCACCAGCAAATGCGCGCCGTTGCTTGAAACATTCCCGTTCCCATTTTGCGGCACTTCCGGCGATCCGTTGACATTCCCGTTTGGACTTCCGATCTTCGAGAAGCATGCACGAATCGCCGCGGGGGGCAATCCCGTGAGAGAAGATTGCGGATACAGCCCGCGTTCGGCGACCTCAATCGCCGACGGCAACAGATCGCTGCCCACTATATGAATCGACCAGTCTCTCGTTGCCTGCGCTGCTGC
>Ga0207693_10000291_pt1 | contig 46501 bp, 33 predicted proteins | sample LARL81metaG_FD_184347 | JGI IMG/M metagenome (GOLD analysis project Ga0207693, IMG submission 184347) | Corn, switchgrass and miscanthus rhizosphere microbial communities from Kellogg Biological Station, Michigan, USA - LAR L8-1 metaG... | ecosystem: Host-associated > Plants > Roots >... | reverse complement strand
CGCGTTAGGAGGACGGTGAGAATAGCACCATCCAACACACCATACGGATGATTGGCCATCACAACCACCGGACCTCTGGCGGGAATCCGCTCTTCGTCGCTGGCAGCGACGCGCAGATCCACTCGCATCTCGGCCAGCAAGCTTTGAAGACGAAACCCTTCGGGCGACTGCTGCACTCGCCGGTACAACTCTGTGACCTTGCTGACAGGCGCAAGTTTTCCTGCCAAGCCGGGAAATTGAGCGACGCGAGCCAACACCGCGGCCTGCGCCGGATCTGAGTGCAATTGGTCTGACGGCATCTCATACCAATAGCCCAGTTGCATTGCGCCAAAATGAAGCGCAAATTAAAACTCGATGAAATGAGTTATGGGGAAGCGAGTGAGTAACCGGAGGTAACCAGGCGAGCGTGCCCAGTGCTGATCAGGTCTCGAGGCGGTAACGCGTCTCGGCCAGCGCGTATAACTTGCGCCACAGCAAGCGATTGATCGTCACGACGGTCGCCGCCATGATCATGGTTGCGGCCAGCAGCAGGTTGAAGTTGCCAGCGTCGGTGGCCTGGGAGATAGTGGCTCCCAAGCCGACCGTGGTGTAGATGTGTCCCTTGAAGTGAAAATACTCGGCGACGATGCTTGCATTCCAAGCCCCGCCAGATGCCGTGACCATGCCGGTGACGAGGTAAGGAAATATACCGGGCAGGATGAGTTTTTTCCAGCGCTCCAGCCCGTGCATTTGAAAAACGGAGCAGCACTCCTTCAAATCGGTGGGAATCGCAATCGCACCCGCAATCACGTTGAACAGGATGTACCACTGCGTTCCCAAGAGAAGGAGCACGATCGAACCAATTCCTAGTCCACCGCCCACACGGATCAGCAACAGCAGCACCACCGGGAACAAAGCAGTCGCGGGAACGGAAGCGGCAATCTGCGCCAGCGGCTGGGCAATGCGGGCAAGGCGGGGATTGAATCCAATCGCCACCCCCACGGGAATCGTCCACAATGCGCCTAGGATCAGCGCAACGTTCACGCGAAAGAAGGTAGCACCCAGACCGAAGAGGACTTCGTGTAGCTCCACCTTCTGCAGGCCGGCCAAAATCATTCCCACGCGCACAACGCCGTAACTTATAGCGACCAGCAGCACGACAGCCAGAAGGCGCGTGAGCCAGGTCTTCCACACACTTCGGGGCACGCTCTCGTCGCTGAATTTTTTGCGGGAAAAATACAGCATCACGCGTTCACCCAGCGGGTGCACTGTTTTCTTGCGAATCTGGGCTAGGCTTCGCGAATGTTGAATCAGGTCGAGCACCCACGAGCGCGGAGCGTTGGTGCTCTCCACCTGCTCCACCTTGAACTTCTCGGCCCACGCGATCACAGGACGCCAGATGAACTGGTCGAGCAATACGATGACCGCAATCATTGTGGCCACACCCCAGAGAATCGATCGCGTGTCCCCTGCACTGGCCGCGGTCTGCAGATATGAGCCCAGCCCGGGAAGTCGGAAGTCGCGAGCGCCCAGCACGAACATCTCGCAGGCCATCAGGAAAAACCAGCCGCCGGCTACCGACATCATGGAGTTCCACACCAAACCGATCGCCGCGAACGGCAACTCCATCTCAATGAAGCGCTGCCACCAACTGAATCGATAGACAGTCGCCGCTTCGCGCATTTCCTTCGGAATACTTTTCAGCGAAGCGTAGAAACTGAATGCCATATTCCAGACTTGACCGGTAAAGATGAGCAAGATTGCCCCGGCTTCCACTCCCAGTTGCCGGCCGGGGAAGAGAGCCACCATCGCCAACATGACTCCGGGAAGGAAACTAAGTACCGGGATCGACTGCAAGACATCGAGCAGAGGAATCATGAAGCGTTCGGCCCGTGGATTGTAGGCGGCCACGTAACCGTATACCAACGTGAATGCCAGGCTGAGCAGGTATGCGATCGTGATCCGCAGTAGTGAGTATCCGGCGTAGGCAATCAAGGCCAGAGGTTGACGTGAGATTTCTACCTCGGGTGTGAAGGGCCCGAGCCATGCTCGGCCGACGACCAGCACGCCATAGAACAAGGCGATGCCCGCTCCGAACATGAGCAGGTCAGGCAAATACGAGATCTCGATTCGGGGCAGTTGAGCCCAGATCTGATATGCCGAGAATCCCGTAAGCCTGGTTGGTTTCTTCATACGTTCACTGTCGACTTGGGAACTTTTGCTTAGGATTGCGGCGCGGAGGAATCGCCTTCGGGTGTAACTGTAGGCTCGGAGGGCGACGGTGGTTCGGTCTGGACCAGCATCCCCTTCTCGCGGTCATAGTCGAAAATCTCTGCGTAGCGGCCCCAGTTCGTCGCCGTGTCAAATTGGCGCTGGACTTCGTCCTCGGAAAAATGTTCGTCGAGAATGTCGTGAAAGAATTCGTCCGCGATGGAGTGGTCCGACTTCCGCTTCAGAATGCTGTCAATCTGCCTCAGGATGGTCACCTGTTCCAGTGCAGCCTGCCGGAAGAGGATCTTGCGCTGCTGAATATCGGCTTCGGCAAAGGCCACTCCCTGGGGAGTAATTTGCACGTCCCCTTCTTTCAGCCAAGCGAATCCCAGCAAAACGCAGGCCTCGAGAATGGGCAGCAAGTCCTCGACGTTCATCACCAGTTCTTCGGCGAGGCGGAACAGATCTTCGCGACCACCCCGATCCCGAAGCAGCTCGGTCAGGCCGGCGATTCCGCCGACACGCGCGTGCGGCAGCAATTGATATCGCGCAGTGCGGACAGGCCCTGCCTCCTTCATCAGCACCTCTTTCGTCAGGCCTCCAGTCGGCAGAATAATTTCAGCGGTCGTCTCGGCGTCGGGGAGATCGTGCTCAAGCTCGGGTTCCGTCATGACTTTGTAGATGTAATCGACGAGTTCTACAAAGCGTGCGGACTTGCGGTCTCGCGGGTGCTTGAGCCGGATATTAAAGTCCGAACGAATGCGAGCAGGATTTCTGCCCAACACCATGACGCGATCGGCGAGCATCACGGCCTCTTCAATGTTGTGAGTCACGATGAAAATGGCGCTGGCCGGCATCTTCTTGTTCAGCCAGAGCTCAAGCAGTTCACCGCGCAGGTTTTCGGCGGTCAGAACGTCGAGAGCCGAAAACGGTTCGTCCATGAATAACACTTCCGGCTCTACCACCAGAGCACGGGCAAAGCCTACGCGCTGCTTCATGCCGCCGGAAAGCTCTTTGGGGTACGCCGTTTCGAAGCCGTCCAGACCGACCGTATCGAGGGTGCGCAGGGCTCGCTTGCGCCGCTCAACGGCGGGCACTCCCTTCGCTTCCAGGGGAGCTTCGACGTTCTCCAGAACGGTGAGCCAGGGAAAGAGGGCGAAGCTTTGAAAGACAATGGCCACGTTCGGCATTTGGCCATCGAGCGATTTGCCGTGCCACAGGAGCGTTCCAGAGGAGGGTTGCGCGAGGCCGGTCAGGATGCGCAATAGCGTGGACTTGCCGCATCCCGAAGGTCCCAACAACGCGATGATCTTCCCCGGTTCGACTTCGAGATTGGTAAGCCCCACGACTTGGATCCGCGTGCCATCCGCTTGCGGATAGGACTTCTCAACGCCCACGGCCTGAATGATCGCGTCGCTCACGTTCACACTCCCCCACCCTCTATACACGATCTGCGCTGAAGCGCAAAGCGCACTTCCTGTAACAATACATTCATAATGGAGATTCGTTCGGCAGGCTCAGGCGACAGCAGGCAAGATGCCGGCGCTACAGCACGGTGGCATCACGCGGCAAAGGTCTCGCTCGCCTGAACGGCGAAGGGTTTGGGGAGGCGGTCGCTCAATTCGACGAGGAGAGCCAGTTTCGTGGCCAAGTCGCGCGTCAGTTGTTGCTGATCGAAACGCCATCGCCAGTTGCCGCCATGCAGACTGGGAGTATTCATACGAGCCTCGCTGCCCAAGCCCAACAAGTCTTGCAGCGGAATCATGCTGAGGCTCGCCGGCGAACACAGCGCCGAGCGAATGAACGCCCAATGGATACCGTCGTCGCAGCGACCCACGTAGGCTTCGGCATTGCGGCGCTCGTGCTCGGCCGCGCCGGAATGCCACCAACCCACGACAGTATCGTTGTCGTGCGTGCCGGTATAGATCGCTTTGCCCTGAGAACGATGCGGCAGATACATGTGCGCGCCTTCATCGCCAAAACCGAACTGTAAAACGGCCATCCCAGGAATTTGCAACCGGTCCCGGAGAGCGTGCACCTCTGGGGTGATGTGGCCCAGATCCTCTGCAAAAAAAGGCAAGCCGCCAAGAGACTCTCGAAGCTTCAGAAACAGATCGTCACGCGGCCCATCCACCCAACGTCCGTTCACGGCGGTGTCATCGGCAGCGGGGATCTCCCAGAACTGGTCAAAGCCGCGAAAGTGATCGAGGCGGATGTAGTCGCAGTTCTGCGTAGCCCAGCGCAGCCGCTGGATCCACCACTCATATCCGCGCTGCTTCATCACATCCCAGCGATAGAGTGGATTTCCCCAACGCTGCCCAGTCTTGCTAAAAAAATCTGGAGGCACTCCGGCCACGACTTCCGGCTCGAGATCGTCTTTCAAGCGGAACAGTTCGCGATGCGTCCAAACCTCGGCGCTGTCGTAATTCATAAATATCGCGACATCGCCTACCACGCGAATTGCACGGCCGGAGCAGTAACGCCGCAGGGCGCGCCATTGTTCGTAGAAAGCGAACTGCAATGCACTGCGGATCTGGATGTCATCCGCGAGTTCCTGACGCGCCTCCTGTAACGCAGCGGGATCGCGGTGCGCGAGATCGTGCGGCCACTGATTCCAACTGGCAAGCTTATGACGTGCGCGAATGGCGTCGAACAAAACAAAATCGTCCAGCCACCAGGAATTCTCTGCGCAAAAATCTTCGAACCGGCGGCGCGCGTCAGCCGAAGCAACGCGTAGGAAGCTTCGAGCCGCTTCGAACAATAGCGGCATTTTGTAGGCGAAGACCTGATCGTATGCGACGGAACCGGACTCTGTCAGCGCCGTGGAATGGACAGAATCGAGCTTGTCCCGTTCGATCCAGCGATGATCGACCAACCGCTCGAGGCTGATCAGAAGCGGATTTCCCGCGAAAGCCGAGGTCGAGGAGTACGGCGAGTTACCGTAACCCAGCGGACCGAGAGGGAGCACTTGCCAAAGGCCCTGCCGGGCGGAGGCTAGGAAATCTACGAACTGATATGCGGCTGGACCGAAGTCACCAACCCCGCCGCGCGAAGGCAACGACGTGGGATGCAACAAAATGCCTGCGGCGCGGGGAAAAGGCATGGAACCGTCGCTACATCCCCTGCTCGCTGCCGGTGCGGCCAAGTGCCTTGATCTCTTCTTCGTTGCGCTTGATTTTCCCCGATTTCGTCATTTCGTCGACCAGGCTGGAAACAAAAAGGCCGAAGCGCTCTTGTTGCTTACCCATGAGCAGTTGATCGCGAATCTGATCACGCTTCTCGGCGAAATCTGCCTCGGTAGGCTGCTGGTTCTCGATCACCGCAAGGACCACCGCAGTCGGCCCGTTGTTGATCGGTCCGCTGATCTCTCCTGGCTTCATGTTGAAGGCCACCGCAGCCTGTCCTGACATGGAGCCCACATCTGGGACTTGCCCGTCGGGCAGAACGAAGTCGCTGGTCTTGACGGTTGCGCCCAACTCTTTCGCAGCACGCTTCAGGTCATGTTCGGCTTTGGCGCGATCCGACAGTTCTTGAATCTTTTGTGCCAGCAAAGTCGTGGAACGCTCGTTTTTGAATTCGTCTTCTACCTTGCTGCGGATTTCTTCGAAGGTCGGCGTCGAAGCGGGCTTTATCCCCAGTAGTTGATAAACCACGATACCTTGGGATGCAGGCGCCATATCTGGCGGCGACTTCTCGGTTGCAGCGAATACCGCGTCCATGAACTGAGTTGCCGGCCCAAGGCCCGGCAGCATGTCTTTGCGGCCGAAGAAGTCCGAATTGATGACCGGAATGCCCTGGGTGGCCGCAGCCGCGTCCAGACCCTTGTCCCGGGCCAACTTCAACAAGGCGTCAGCCTGTTTCTGCGCGATCTGCTGCGCTTTCTGATGTTTCAAGATCGGCTCGATTTCGGCCTTCACTTCGTCCAGCGTTTTCACATGTGCGTCCTGCTTGTCGTCGACGCGAATAATGTGGAAGCCGTAACTACTCTTCACCAAATCGCTGATCTGGCCCTTGGGCAGGGAGAACGCAGCCTTCTCAAATTCGGGAACGGTCTGTCCCTTGCCGATCCAGCCGAGCGAACCGCCCTGCTTCGCGCTGCCCGGATCCTCTGAATACTTCTTCGCCACGTCTTCCAGCTTGGCGCCGGCCTTCAACTGCTTCAACAAGTCCTCGGCGCGACGCTGAGCCTCGGCCGCGCCTTTCTCGTCCACTTTGCCATCGGGACCGGGCAGGGGGGTCTTGATGAGGATATGACTGACTTTCACCTGATCCAGCGTACGATACTGATCACGGTGCTGATCGTAGTAGGCGCGGAGATCATCGGGCGTAACCTGTACCCCAGCTTCGGCCTTCGCCGTGTCGACCACCGCGTATTTGACCTTGCGTTTTTCGGGGATCGAGTTCGCGTAGGTCGTTTTGTGACCTTCGTAGAAAGCCTTCAGTTCCTCGTCGGTCGGATGTAGTCCCTTGCGCAGGTCATCCTGCTTCAACAAGGCATAGTCAAACTTCACCTTAGAATTCTGCTTGATGAACTGGGTATGAATTTCGCTTTCGCTTACACTGGCGCTGCCGGAAATCAGTGCCTGTAGCTTGGTCAGCAGAATGTCGTTGCCTACCGCTTCTTCAAACTTGGCGGGGGTCAGGTTGGCACGCTGCAGCATGTCCTCGTACTCAACTTGACCGATGAAGCTGCCGCCGGGAAAAAACGTGGCAGCGTATCGGCCGTGCTGCAATTCGTCTTTGACTTCTTCCGGCGTGACGCGAAGGCCCATACGCTGGGCTTCGCTGAGCAGGGCCTGGCGGCTGATTAACTGTTCCACCGCACGCTGAGTTTCCTGCTGGATTAGAAATGGCATCAGCTTTCCCGCCATCTCGCCGTAGCGCTGGGCGTCTTGCTGAGCCATTTGACGCGCGGTCGTGCGCACCTCTTCCGCACTGATCTCTCCGCCAGCCACCTTCGCTATTACACCCGCGCCGGGTTGGCCTGTTAGCTCAGACGTTAGGCCACCAGGAATAAACGTAATCACCATCGCGCCGCAAATGACGAGAAGTATGCCGCTAAGAATGATTTTCTTCGTGGGTCCTTGGGTCTGCAAAAATCGGATCATTTTCTTGTCACTCCAGAGTGGAAAGGCGAATTTTTAATTATAAACTACGGGGATGGCGTGCACCGGGCCGTTTCGTTTGGCGATGTACTCCTCGCGTCAGGATGGTGTCCCGACACGTAAGATTTCAAAAAATCCGCTATTGAAACGAATTAATATAAGTGTTATCCATTCTCGGGGGCTTTTGCGTGAGCAGGCCTCCACTGACTTGCAAGCAGAAACTGCAATTGATTAGGAGCGCCATGACTACAGGCAAGCGGGCCGCGATTACCGGCTTCATTCTCCTCCAAGCTCTTCTGGTTTCATCTCTTCTTTTAGCCCAGACCCCTGGCACGACAAAATCCGCGACGGAAGCCAAGTTCGAACTGCGCGAGGGCTGGTCACTGCAAACATCGGCGAAGGTTGAAGCCAAGGGAGAAGTCATCTCGACATCGCGATTTGCGCCAACAGGATGGCATGCCGCGACCGTTCCAACCACGGTGGTGGCCGCGCTGGTAAAGGATAAGACCTTTCCCGATCCACTCTTCGGTACGAACCTGCGCGACTTTGCCGGCGTGACGTATCCCATCGGCGCGAATTTCTCGAATATCCCGATGGCCCCCGACAGCCCCTATGCGGTGTCCTGGTGGTACCGCAAACAGTTTGCGGTGCCAGCGTCCTATAAAGGCAAGACCGTATGGTTGAAGTTCAATGGTATCAACTACCGGGCCAACATCTGGCTAAACGGGAAGCAGATTGCCAAAGATGACGACGTTGCGGGAGCGTGGCGTACCTACGAGTTCAATGTGACCGACTCGGCCAAGCCGGGCGCGGAGAACGTTCTCGCGGTTCAAGTGTTTTCTCCTACCGACCACGATCTCGCGATTACTTTCGTCGACTGGAATCCCGCGCCTCCCGACAAGAACATGGGACTGTGGCGCGAAGTCTACCTCACGACCAGCGGACCGGTCGCTCTGCGCTACCCGACGGTTGTATCGAAACTGAATATGCCGACGAACGACAGCGCACAACTCACGGTGACGACCCAAGTCAAGAACGGGACAGGCCAGCCAGTCAAAGGCAAGCTCAAGGGACAGATTGAAGCAGTCAAGTTCGAGCAGGACGTAGAGCTCGCTCCGAACGAGGCCAAAGACGTAACCTTCACGGCCGACAAGTTCCCGGAACTGGTTTTCGCAAACCCGCGCCTCTGGTGGCCCACGCAAATGGGCAAGCCGAATCTTTATCCATTGCACATGGAGTTCGAAGCCAACGGCGCGGTCAGCGATCATACGTCCACTGAGTTTGGTATTCGGGAAGTCACCTCCGATTTCAACTCGGTCGGCGGACGCGCATTCCACATTAACGGCAAGAACATCCTGATTCGCGGTGGCGGCTGGACGCCAGACCTGATGTTACGGGAAAACTCGCAACGCCTGCAGGATGAATTCCGCTACGTCCGCGATATGGGACTGAACACGGTCCGCCTCGAAGGCAAGCTCGAAAGCGAAGAATTCTACGAAACTGCGGACCGCCAAGGCATCCTCGTCTTGGCGGGCTGGTGCTGCTGCGATTTCTGGGAGCGTTGGCCGCGCTGGCAGCCGAAAGATTTTGAGATCGCCAAGCAGTCGTTGCGCGATCAGATTTATCGCTTGCGCAGCCATCCGAGCCTGGTCATGTGGCTCAATGGCAGCGATAATCCTCCGCCACCGGATGTGGAGCAGATGTACCTCGATGTGGAGAAGGACTTGTTCTGGCCGAATCCAGTTGTCTCGTCGGCTACAGGAAAGAAAACAAGCGTGACCGGGGATAGCGGCGTGAAGATGACGGGTCCTTATGAATATGTCGCGCCCAACTATTGGCAGGTGGACACGCCCGAAGGCCAGCCCGGACGTAAGCAGTGCAATCCGGGAGGCTGCGGCGGCGCTTACGGATTCAACATGGAAACCAGCATGGGACCGGCTGTCCCACCGATTGAAAGCATCCGCGCCATGGTGGGCAAAGATCACATGTGGCCAGTCGATGATGTTTGGAATTACCACGCCGGCGGTGGGGAATTCAAAACCATCGGAGTGTTCAGCGAGGCACTGGCGAATCGCTATGGAAAGTCCGACAACGTAGAAGACTTCGCCATTAAGTCGCAGATGCAAACCTACGAAGGTGTGCGCGCCATGTACGAGGCCTACAGCCGAAACAAGTATGAGGCAACGGGCGTAATTCAGTGGATGCTGAACAATGCGTGGCCTTCGATGATCTGGCATCTGTACGACTATTACTTGCGTCCCGGCGGCGGATATTTTGGGGCGAAGCGCTCGATGGAGGCCCTGCATCCGCTTTATGGCTACGACGATCATTCGATCTGGTTGGTCAGTAGCCAGTACGAAGATGCGAAGGGGCTGAAACTCACCACGAAGGTCTACAACCTGGACGCGACTGAGAAGTTTACGCAATCGAACACGGTCGACGCCGGCGCCGACAGCACGACGAAGATCTTCCCTCTGCCCGACATCTCCGGATTGAGTCCGACGTATTTCCTGGTCCTCAGGCTGGAAGACTCCACGGGGAAACTTGTTGGCTCGAATTTCTACTGGCTCTCGACCAAGCCTGAAACTCTTGACTGGGCGAAAAGCACGTGGTGGATGACCCCGACGGCCGACTACGCGGACTTCACCGCGTTGTCACAACTACCCAAGGTGAAACTGAAGGTCACGGATCGCAGTGAGCGCAAGGGCGAAGACGAAGTGACCCATGTTGTGCTTGAGAATCCGAGCAAGAATCTGGCGTTCTTTGTTCGCTTGAAGGTCAACAAGGGCGCCAAGGGAGACGAGATTCTGCCGGTGGTTTGGGAAGACAACTACATTTCTCTGATGCCTGGTGAGAAGCGTGAAGTCAGTGCGAGCTACCGAGCCAGCGAGTTGGGCGGAGCGAAAGCAGCTGTCGAAGTCAGCGGGTGGAACGTGGAGTAAAGAGAATTGTGTGATTGGGGAATTGAGTAATTGGGGAATTTGAAAACAAGTAGTGTGGGCTTTTCAATTACTCGATGACCATCTTCCCAATTACACAATTTTTCTCACACGTGCTGCGAAACGGACAGAATATTCCCGTCGGGATCCTTGAACCACGCCACCTTATCTCCGGTGGGCGCAGTCCAAATCCCCAACTCGTCCTGCTTAAAGAAGCCGATGATCTCGAAATTCACGCTCTTCGCCTGCAGGGCGCGAACCACGTCCTCGATCCCGGATACCTCCCAGCCCAGGACGGTAAAATGCGCGGGCTTCACTTCCTTCATCTTAGCGGCGCGAATCCTGATTCCGTTCGCCTCGAATACCGTGGCGAACCCGTCGTCCTTAATGAAACGCAGCCCGAGCACGCCCTCGTAGAACGCGCGCGCCTTCTCGCCGTCGGTAATCGGGACAAACGCGACGATGTTGCTGGAACCGAGCATGGGCCCGCTCCTCGAATCAAATTTCACAATTACTCAATTTCCCAATTACAAGACGCCTCAGTTGTCACTGAAATCAATCATCACGGGCTTTGATCGGAACCAGTTGGTCTTGGATCCCACATACAGGATCCCAATCGCGAACCAGATGCCGCCGACGGTCTTGGCGATGACATTCAGGTTGAACCAGATCAGGGCACAGAAAGCGAATCCAAGCAGGGGCAGGATCGCATCGCGCAACAGCTTCCGCTTTTCGCCTGTTTTCTTTGAAATTACCGAAAACTGCCAGAAGCAGGCGAAATTCACGCCCATGAAGGCGAGGAAGGCTCCGAAGTTAAGCAATTCGCCCGCGTGTTCATAGGCGCTGCCAATGTAGTTGAGTAGGACCGCGCCCAGAAATGCCAACCCACCGATCAAGAGAATGTTGTTAGTCGGCGTGCTGGTACCGGGTTTGAGCTTACCAAAGAATTTCTTGGGCAGCACGTTGTCACGTCCCATGCCGAAGAGCAACCGTGCCGCACCCAGAGTGCCGGTCAGTCCGCTGCCGAATGCGGCAACGATCAGAATGAATCCCATGGAATTAAACAAGAGCTTGCCACCAACGCGGCTGCAGATATCCATGAATGCGGTTTCAAGGTTCGGGAACGACTGCCAGTCCGGCCAGACGCGCGCACCTAAGTAAGCCTCCACGCCGCTGCAGACACCCGCGAAGATGCAGGTCAGAACGACTGCCAACAGGACGTTGCGCTTCGGATTCTCCACATCCTCGGCCAAAGTCGTCACGCCATCGAAACCGATATAGGTCAGCGCCGCGAATGAAGTCGCAGTCAGGATCTTGTGTGAATCGAACGTTTTCGGATCATAAATCGGTTGCAGGGAAAATAGCCCAGCCCAGCCTTGGCCGCCATACAGAAACTTCAATGCCAGGACAATGAAGGCGACCACTACTACCGACATAATCGCGAGCAGAACTTTGTTCGCGGTCGCCGAGGCCTTTACTCCAATCAGGTTCAGCACGGTCATAATTCCCGCGATCAGCAACGCCCACACGACAAAAGGAACCTGGGGCACGTATCGCGCGTGCAGCGCAGTCGATATCCAAACTGTATTGATGAGTGGTTGCAGCAGATAGTCAAGAATCATTGCCCAGCCCGCGAGGAATCCCAGATGAGGGTTGAGTCCTTTGCCGACATACGTGTAGGCCGATCCCGCCGTCGGATACAAAGCGCCCATGCGGCCGTAGCTCACCGCCGTGATCAACATGGCGAACAGGGCGATGATAATGATGGTGACGAAGTGGCCGTCGGAGAGTTTCTGCGCCACGCCGTACAGAGGAACCGGCGCAATGGGTTGGATGAGGACGATGCCGTAGAAAATCAGGTCCCACAGCGTGAGCGTGCGGCGGAGCCGGGGAGGGGCGGAGGAAGGCGCGGCAGTGGTTTCCATGGGTGCGGCTATTGGATTATGGGAAGGGCGAAATTGTCAATATTAAAACGTTTCCGTAATATGCCGATTCAGGCTCTATTTCTTCTCACCATAGTCGAACCAGTATCCGCGTTGCTCGTGGCCTGACATGTGGCGAGTGTTGTACTCCAGCAGATAGTCGAGGTGCGCATCATCGAGCGGAAATGATTTCTTGGACGGATACGGATATTCACCCATGCTAAGGAACGGCAAGGGGGCAACGTAGTTCCCTTCTGCCGCGTAGAAATCCATATCTTTTTCATAGCCATTGGCGGCGAAGAAATAATCCCGCACCCAGCCCTTGGGAAGCGCGGGCAGGCTAGACGGATCGAAGTCGAGTTGCACCTCGTCGCCAGAGCCGAATACCGCGAGTTTGTCGTCGGTTGCAGTGAGCAGCAGCAGCACGTCGCCATAGCGGGTGTACGTTCCCGCGGGACGCGTGTAGGGGCCGGTCGCGCTGGTTTTCTCGTAGACGTACTGCACGTTGCCCGCGGGATTGCCTTCGCTCTTCAGAGGGTATCCGTGAAATTCGAGATCGGCATGGACCAAGGGAATCGGCGACAACCGTACCCTCTTACTAGCGGCGTCATCCCGAAGACCCGCGTTTTCTCCGGTGGGGCGAGAGCCTGCCCTGAGCTTGTCGAAGGGGACCTCGCGTGCGGCGGTCTGTGCTGTGCGGTCAATCAGAATGTTGTCCCAATAAACCTGCAGAGTAGTCGTGATGCGAATCTTCCGCGTGCCCGGCGGCAACTTGCCGGTGAGGTCGGCGGTCATGGTGCGAGGGCCGCCGGCCGGAAATCCCAGATCGTCGACTACGCGCTTCCACTGGCCGTTTTCTCCGAGGGCTTCCGCATACGGCGAGATCGCTTCCACTCCGGCTTGCGATGCGGCATACATGCTGTTCGCTGTGAAGTACTCGACCTCGCCGTGCATCAACAGCCATAGCGGGCCTCCGCGATAAGGTTCGCCGAGGTCGAGTGTGAGCGTATGTGGCTTCGCGAACCCGGCAAATTGCGTTAGCGTGAAATCACCGAAGTAGCGGTGTGCCTGCAGGGCGGGAAGAACGTCGTGCCCGTGCTCATCCCATGCTCCGACCGGCGACCGCGCGTCGCGGCTCAACACCACTTTGAACGGCGGATAGGGCGGGTTCGATGCGAAATACTCGTTGGGATACACCTCGGTATCAGCGGGATGATCGACCGCCATCAGCCGTACCTGATCGAGGTAGACAGCTTCTTCCAATGGCTCCATGAATCGGAAGCTGAGAGTATTCCCTGAATCGCGCGCCTTGTCATCCGGAGTCGCAGGTTCTTGCGGCGAAGGATCTGTGCAATTCGTCGTGGAGTTCATAGGTCCTTCGCTTCGCTCAGGATGACAAACTCCGTTCGCGAAGTGAACACTATCTTTCTCCCGAACCGCATTTCGATTCAGCTTGATGTACTCGACTGGGCGTGGAACGTCGCGCTGCCCCGGCCCTACCCAATGGCCCACCACGCCTGCACCCAGCATGTCTGCAACGAATTCGTAGCGCTCGCCATTCCACGCGAACAGAGTTGGACAGGAACTGCCTCGACGATCGATCTCGATGTAGTCCTGGCCCTTGTCACCGGCGACCTGGATTTCATCCTGTAGCACGCCAGTCGGCCACAGCATGCGCACGATGTCGGCTTCTTTGGAATCACCCAAGCCGACAACGATATCGAGAGAGTTCTGTCCGAGATAGCCGCTGGAGCCATAGATCTCAAACTTCTGCCGGTTGCCGCCGGAGAAGACTTCAACCTTGGTGCCGATGGCGGACTTGTTGTCGGCGAGTCCCTTGAGCGAGAGCCGCAGCCAGTGATTCTGATTGGCGCCTTCGTTCTTGAGTAAAACCGCAGGACCATGATTCTGAGTGATGAGCAGGTCGGTAGTGCCGTCATTGTCATAGTCGCCGGTGATGATTGCACGCGGGTCTTTGAGTTGAATCTTATCGAGACCCACATCGGCGGTAACGTCCTTGAAACCATCGGGACCGAGATTGCGGAAGAGTCGCACTTCGCCCTTGCCCTCTTTGGTTTCGCCGACAGCAACCAGATCGACCCAGCCGTCGTTGTCGTAGTCGAAGGCGGCGACGCCCCAAGCATGGACCCAATCGGGAACGGGAAACGCGACCGGTTCAGAGTTTCCGCGGTTGTTGCGCCATAAAGTGAGCGCCGGCGTTCCGGCTTGGGTAAAAGCAAAGTCCATCCAACCATCATGGTCGAAATCGAGAACAGCGACGCCAAGTGCTGGAACCGGATCGGCCACGAGTTGTCGCAGCTTGAACTTCCCCTCCCTCGGGTTCTCGAAAACTTTAGGACCCTTTGCCGACGCCATGACGATATCGACAGCGCGGTCGTTGTTGTAGTCAGTACCGACAGCACCCACGGCTGATCCAGTCGCCTCCAATCCCGTGGAGTCGGTCACATCGGCAAAAGTGCCATTTCCATTGTTCCTCCACATGACGTGCCTGGCCGTGTTCTTAGCGAAGAAGGAGACGCCGGAATCAAAGGAAAGCTGATGGTTCCAATTGAACTGTGTGACGTAAAGGTCAAGGTCGCCATCGTGATCATAGTCAATAAACGTTAGCCCGAGAATCAGGGCGTCCGTGTGAATGCCGGAAGTTCCAGTCGCATCCTTGAATATGCCGTTCCTCTCATTGTGCTCCAGCAAAAGACGGCCATCGAGCCCAATCGCTAAGTCGACAAAGCCGTCGTTGTCGTAGTCGCCGGCCGTACAACTCGTTGCATGAAGGGAGGGATCGAGCCCAGCCTTGCGCGTGACGTCTTCAAACTTTCCATTGCCTAGGTTGTGATACAGCGCGAGACCACCTTCCTTACCGCGGTCCGCGACAAAAAGGTCCGGGCGGCCATCGCCGTCATAGTCGAGAAAGCACGCACCGTATCCAAACAGATTGGGAACCGTGCCAGCAATCTCCAGCGGAGACTTGGGATCAGAGGGCGTCGCAGTAGCCAGGCCTGCCTCGGCACTGACATCGACAAATCGCACTTTGATCGGCGCTGGAGCTTTCAGCACAGCCTGCGGCGATTCTACTGCGCGAGAGTACTGCCCCTGTTCGCCATAGGATAGGCTCATGGGCGCACCGATTTTGTTTTGCGTGATGTATTGGAATTTTTTCAGATGCTCGCGGGCATGATCGACGTCTCCGGATTGCTGGTACGCGCGCGATAATCCAAACTCTGCCGAAGCATGTAAGGAACTGATTTTCAGCGCGCGCTCGAAAGCGTCAATCGCCTGCGGGAACTGCTTGCCTTGTACATATGCCGTGCCCAGGAAATACCAGGTGTCGGCGTCATTCGGGTCGATCTCAATGACGCGCTTGAAAGCGTCGCTTGCGGCCGCCGCGTCGCCCGTATTCTTAGCCAGCATCCCGAGGCCGTACCAGGCATTGGGATTCTTTGGATCCTGCTTGAGCGCGTCCTCGAACGCCGCCTTAGCTTCGTCCACTTTCTGCAGGTTCAGGTATGCGATGCCGACGTTCAGGCGCGCAATCGCCAGCTTGGGATCGGCTTCCGCCGCCTGCTGAAAAGACTTCAATCCCTTCTCGAAAAGCTGCTGGTTCATGTAGGCGACGCCGAGATTGTTCAGGCGCGCGGCCTCGATTGTGTTCGGTTTCGACTCCGAGGAAAGGAGGCCGAGGGCGGCGAGAAGGGTCACAGTAAAGGCAGTGAAGAGTCGAGAGGTCATCAGAGGAATTTAACCACAAAGGACACGAAGGATCACAAAGGAAACCGATTTCGCGTAAGGTCCGTCTTTCCTTCGTGAGCCTTCGTGCCCTTTGTGGTTTCTGCTTTTTCCGAGCCGTAGGCGCGCTTGGAAATGACGCCCTTCCCTTCTTGCACCGTGACGGTCTGACCGCCATCGATATTGGAAAGCTTATCCACCTGCCCGCTGGGCCACTGAATTTCAACGCTATCTGCTTTGGCTTGTGCGCCCATGCCGAAGGTCAGCACCAATTCACTCTGCGATAGATAGCTTGATCCTGACCGCAACATCTTCCATTGCTTGTCGCTTCCCGAGTTCACACGGACAACCACGCCGATCCCATCGCGATTCGACTTCGTGCCCACGAGCTTGAAACGCACGCTGTGATTCGTTCCACCCTCATTGTGAAACAGATAGGCGGGCCCTGCGTTCGTAGTCAGCAACACGTCGAGGAAACCGTCGTTGTCAATGTCGGCATAAGCCGCGGCCCGCGCCACTTTTGGCGCGGCAAAGACGCTTCCCATTTGCGCCGTGACTTCGGTGAACTTTCCGCCGCTCAGATTGCGGAACAGATGCGGCGGCTCGGCATAGCTGACACGCTTTTGCACGCGTTCAATCTGATCTTCAATGTGGCCGTCGGCGACAAAAATATCCTGCCAGCCATCGTTGTCGTAGTCGAAAAAGAAACAGGCAAAACCCAGCGTAACCAGGCTGGCCCGGCCAACTTCTGATTGAGGAGCCTCGTCGACGAAGAGTCCGTGGCCTTCGTTGTGGTAGAGCGAGACCATCTGATTCGCAAAGTTGCTGATGAGGATGCTGGCGTGTCCGCTGCGGTCGTAGTCGGCGGCGTCGGCACCCATGCCCGCGCGTGCAATGCCATCTTCACTGAAGCCGATGCCAGCAGCGACGCCACGCTCTTCAAACGTTCCATCCTTCTTGTTGAGATAGAGCTTGTTGGGCTGCGTGTCGTTCGCGATCACGAGATCGGGCCAGCCATCCTCGTTGTAGTCGAGAACTGCGATGCCCAGACTCTTCGACGTGGGATCGCCCAACCCGGCCTTCTGGGTAGCGTCTTCAAACTTGCCGCCGCCCAGGTTGTGCCAAAGTCGCAGCGAAGTGCCCTTGTATGACTCGGGCGTGCAGTAGGACTTGTGCGCGCCATCGATCGTGCAATAAAGGTCGCCCTGCTCGCTCCACTGCACATAGTTTGCGACGACGAGATCGAGTTTGCCGTCGCGGTCGTAATCGACCCAGGCGGCGCTGGTCGAGAACTCGTTCGGGCCCCACATTCCCGCAGTCTTGGTGATATCGGTGAACGTGCCGTTGCCGTTGTTGTGAAACAGATGGCTCTGGCCCAGCGCAGTGATGAAGAGATCGTCAAAGCCGTCGTTGTCGTAATCGCCCACGGCAACCCCGAAGCCGAACATCGGAACCGCGAGTCCTGCTTTGCGCGTGACGTCGGTGAAGGTGCCGTTGCCATTGTTGTGATAAAGCTTCAGAGTGGTCGCGCCAGCGTGCGGATGGCCGGCGAAATCGTCGCCATTGACCAGCACGATGTCAGGATAGCCGTCGTTGTCGTAGTCGATGAAGGCGCAACCGGGTCCCATGGTTTCTGGCAGCCACTTCTTTCCGAAGGCGCCGTTGTTGTGCGTAAAGTGGATTCCGGCTTGCGCCGTGATATCGCGGAAGTGGACCTGCTGCGCTTCAGAGGCTAGGGCAAGCGTCACGACGATCAACCACAGAGTCACGGAAGCCCCGAGGAAGTGCAAGAAAGAGCTCTTCTGTCTTTCTCTTTGTCTCGCTACATTGCTAGAGAGTTGAGTTACGGAAGAAATCATTATTTGGACGCCCCGGCAGATGACTTGCTGGACGCTGGCCGGACAGCCTGCGGCCGAACGGCGGCGCCAGCCGTCACCACATGTTTCGTAGCGCTCGGCAGGGGAATCGAAACGTGCTCATGGACCGCCTGCCGCTCGTTATTATCTTCGGGATGAATTTGCCGGTACGGTCCGGTGATCGCCTGCGATGATTCGTCGGCCTTGAACCGCAGGTAGCGCGCCTCATGCTCCTTGGCTAACTTTTCCTGGCCGAGTCCGTTGTAGCACAGCATCAGGTTGTAGTGTGCCTGCAGATCTTCGGGATCAATCGCCAGCACCGATTGCAAAATCTTCACCGCCTCGTCGTATTTGCGTTGTAAAAACAGGACGCGTCCCAGATCATTAATCGCAACCCGGTCCCGCGGATATTGTGCGAGCACGCCTCGCAACCGCGCTGCAGCGCCTTCATAATTCCCGTCCGCGCGAAGAACCTTGGCGTAAAAGAAATTGGCGCGGGCTAGGTTCGGAGACAGTGAAATAGCTTTCTCCAGCACCGTGCGAGCGCGAGCCATGTCGCCTTCCTGCTCGGCGCAGCGGCCGATGTTGACCCAGCCGTCGGGATTATTCGGATCGGCCTCAGTCACCTTCAAGAAAGCCGTCGCCGCGCCTTTCAAATCGCCTTGCAGGAACAATCCGATTCCGTAATCGTTCCAGCGCTGCCATTCTTCTTTACGCACAATCGTCTTCGGCTCTGCCAAATGTGCGCCGTGCGCAGCCACCGGCAGCGTGACTTCGTTCTCGGCTATCGCCACAATCGGCAGGTCAGGAATCTTCTCTTCTTTCGCCGAGACGCCGCTGAGCGATGCGGTGAATAACGTTGGGCGGTCATCATAGTCCGGCGCAACCGCGTTCGGCTTCGACGCGTCGGGGATTCCCGCGAAGGCTTCCTGCGTCCCATACCACGCAAACTTTCGGTAGCACAGGCGAGCATGCAATGTGATCTTGTTGCCCGCGTTTTGCGGAATGGACATGCGATAGTGCACCGTATCGGCCGCACCAGGGGGAATCAGGCGCACATATACGACGGCCCGCGTGGCCCATGCATTCCGCTTGTTGATGGGATTTCCATGCGCATCGATCTGCAACGACCGGTAGAAGTGCGCCCCTTTTTCGACCGGACCGTGGCCGTTGGCGTCGACAGCACCGCTCCAGAAAATCGTCTGCCCTTTATCGTCTATGGCCTTCAATTCAAGCCACGTGTCGTAGGCATCAACGGTGCCGCCGGGGAAGAAGTGTCCAACTTTCTTCGTGCGCACGACCACATCGATGCGTACGGTGTCGCCTCGACGCAGTGCCGGCTGTACCACGTCCAGCGGCGCAGTCACCGGAGCGACTTCACCGGCATTCTCGGCATTGACCTTGCTCTCAGCCTCTTCTCCGACCGCGAATGTGGTTGACAGATCCGATTGCGTGCTCGCCCCGGGCTTGAGCGGAGCTTGCGCCGGAGACAGAGCAAAAATGTCCACTGTCAGCTGTCCGTTCTTCAGGAAGCTTTCCGTCAGCTTCAGCTGATCCGGATCTTCATTCGCTGTCGGGACGGCGGTGTTGGCCGCGGGAAAGCGGTGTGAGTGGACGGCTCCATTAATGTTTCCCTGATCCTTCGACAACTCCATGGGCATATGGCAATCGGCGCACTGCTGCGGCTTTGGCGGATAGTAAAACGACCGCGCTCCTTGCCCCGAAACTCCGCTCGCCTGCCAGTTGTCGTACTCGTTAAAGCCTCGGAACCAGCGGTAACTGTTGACAGGAATATCCAGGTGCACCTTGTGGCACGAGGAGCAAAACTCCGCCGTCTGATCGCGCATGAACGGCTTCAGGAACACCCGACGGTGCGGCTCGGGATTCAGCTTGATCAGGAAATCATGGAAGGCGCGCGCCACTGGATTCTTCGTCGCCGCCAACTCGTGCAGTTTGGGATACTCGAGATAAAAATCCCCCTGCCCCATCGTGCTCTTCACGTTGGCAATGGAATGGCACATCATGCAGCCCAACCCGGCCTGCGCTTCAGGACGGTGCACGATCTGCTTAATCGGCGTGTCCATCAACCCCGCATAAAGAACGGCAGGATCATGACATCCACCGCACCACTTCGAGGGCTTGGTGCCAATCGTATCCTGCATGTACTCGATCGACTTGCGGTACCACTGATTGTTGAACGACGAAAAATGATGCGCCGAACTAAACCATTGGTTATAGATATCTTCGTGGCAACGCTTGCAGGAGTCGGACTCCATGAAGAACTTGCTAGGGATTTTCTGCTTGCCGTAAACCTGCGCGGAACTCGGGAAGAATGAACCTTCAGGTCCGTCGCCTTCTCCGTTCATGGTGTCAGGAGGCATGGTCGGATTCTCGATGCGGTTGCGCGACTGCCAGCCTTCCCGCACGTAGCGCGCGCCGTAGCCAATGCCGGCGAGCACAGCCAGGCAGACCGCGGCGCGCATGGCACCACTCGCCAGCCTCGTGCTGAGCGGCGCCGGATCGGACGCTTCGCGCCCCCATCGCCCCGCAATCAGCAGGCCCACACCGGTCAGCGATACCGCAATATGGGAATAGAGCTTGTTCCATTCAGGGCGTGAAGTTCCGGTCTTGATGAGGATCAGTCCGATGATTGCGCCCGCCGCAATCAGCAGCCAGCCAATGCGGGAAGATAGACTCCCCGTGCGCATCAACCGCAGGAACGCCGGGATCAGAAGGATTGCAGCGAGTGCACCTCCGACGGCGTGCAGCAGGACAACACCTGCATAAAAAATATTGGGCTGAGGAAAGGTGTAGAGATATGCGGCAGAGACGACGAGAAAAGGAATGAGCCACGACAAAGCCCGGCCCGCGAATCCCTGAGATGTTGGCATTTCCCGCATGAGAAGTGACGTTCAGCAGTGCTACGAATTCAGCCCCACAGTAGCTGAAATCCCGCGCAGATAACGTTATACAGACGAGACAGCAGGCGGAATAATACAAAAATACTACCGTGTGTTCCACTGCGCGTTCAATGAATCGGAGGGGCCTTCCACGCTTTACATTCCTTCTCGAGCGCGGCTGCAACCGACAAAACCTGCTCTTCTTCCCAAGGCCGGCCGACGAGTTGTACGCCGATTGGCAGGCCTTCGGATGAATGGCTGACCGGGACGACCGCGCCCGGATTCCCCAGCAAGTTGAAGAATTCGGTGTAGCTCCAAGCGTCGAAGTAGTGGACCGACTTGCCATCAATCGTCCAAGTGCGCTCTCCGTGGCGGAAGGCAGGGATCGCGGCTGCGGGACACAGCAAGATTGGGTACTTGCGCATCTGCTTGAGAAATTTCGCACGCAGGACGTCGCGGCCAATCCACGCATCGAGCAGAGTCTCAGCGGTAAGCAGCGTTTCGCCTTGGGACCACTCGAGAAACTGCTTCAACGTAGGACTCAAGTCCTGCTCGAGACCGTGAAACATCGGGCGGATCAGCATCCCGCCCACAGTAACGAAAAACCTTTTCCAGAGGAGTCGGGCCTCCTCCAAGCCGTCGGGACGGAACGGCTCAACTTCGAATCCAGCATTGTGCAAGGCCTCTGTAGCGGTCCTGATGGCGGCCCTCGTTTCCGGAGTCACCGGTGTGCGGCCGTCGTCTTCGAAATATCCGACGCGGAGCTTGATGGTTTCGTCATCAGTCGGCCAGCGCAACGGCACCGGCGCAGCGCACGTGTCTCCGTCGTCCGGGCCTTGCATCACCTCAAACAATGCCTTCACATCGGCCACGGTGCGCGCCATTGGGCCGACGACGCCAATCAACGCGAACGGCCCACCGGATTCGGGAAAGTGTCCGGTCGCGGGAATGCGTCCGGGCGTAGGCTTGAGTCCGCAGATTCCGCTGAAATGTGCGGGCACTCGGATGGAGCCGCCGCCGTCGCTGCCAACCCCGCCCGCCGACATCCCCGCAGCGATTGCCGCGGCTTCGCCTCCGCTGGAACCGCCGGGCGTGCGATCAAGATCCCACGGGCTGTTGGTGCGGCCATATAACAGGTTGTCGGTTTCCCAAGCCATTAACAACTCGGGAGTATTAGTAACGCCCAGCACGATTGCACCAGCATTTCGCAACCGCGAAACCAGCGGCGCATCTTGCGTCGCAACGTGCCCGGAGCGCAGACGAGTACCAGCCTCGCATCGAAACCCGGCCACGTCCAGAGAGCTCTTGATGCTGATAGGAACGCCGTGCAACGGGCCGAGATTATTCCCACTGATTACCGCGGCTTCGGCGTCGCGGGCTTCGCGGCGAGCCTTCTCGGCGTCGATGTGCACGAATGCGCTCAACATGGGATTCAATCGTTCGATTTTTGCGAGATGGGCTTCGACCAGTTCGACTGGAGAAATCTTTCGCTCGCGGATTTGTTGTGCCATCAATGCGGCGGGAAGGAAGGTGAGATCACTCATGCAATTGAAAGCCTCAGGCAGAAGGCCGAGTCTAGCATGTCGTGCGGAATGCAGAAGTGCAACCACGAAGGACACCAAGTAACACGAAGGCATGTTGAACAACTTTTCTTCGTGTTTACTTCGTGCCCTCTGTGGTTAGTGACTTATTCGCCGCCATCGCGCGGTCCAACGCTAGCTTTTCGTCATTGGTCAATGCGCGAAATGCGCCTTTGGGCAGGCTTCCGAGTGCTAGCGGGCCGATTGCCACTCTCATCAGCCTGAGCGCCTCAACTCCCAGCGATTCCAGCAAGCGCCGGATCTGGCGATTCTTGCCTTCATCGAGCACGATCTCGAGCCAGCAATTCTTCTGCCCTGAGCGCAAAAGCCGGGCTTCCCTAGCGCGGAGGAAATCTCCGTCCGCAGTGGTGACGCCTTGAGCGATTGCCTCGATCATTTTTTCACCGAGAATCGCGCCGACTTGCGCATGATAGGTTTTCGCGAGGTGCGTCTCGGGTGCGGCGATTCTTGCGCCCCACTCGGAATCATTGGTTAAGAGCAACAGTCCTTCACTGGCTTTATCCAATCGCCCGACGGGAGCGACCCACGGCTGGCATTCGCCCGCATTCCCCAACACCGAGTAAACCGTCTGCCGCCCCTTTTCGTCGGACGCCGTCGTCACGACTCCGCGAGGCTTGTTCATCATGAGATAGATCTTGCTCTGCGACTGGATGGCGTGCCCATCCACATCGATGTAGTCTTTTCCGAGGTGAACCGGCTCCTCGGGATTTAGGCGTGCCACCCCGTTCAGCCGTACACGACCGGCGCGAATCAATTCCGCCGCTTGCGAACGCGAACAATATCCCAGCTTCGACATGGCGCGAGCCAAGCCTACATTGCGCGATGGCGGGTTCAAAGGCACAGATTCATGCTAATGGAAGCGAGTTCGCAACTGCATGCACAAACCCGGCACGCTTGGTACTATGTTGAGGCCATGGCGCCGCACACCGGTTGCGTGCCGCTCATCGATCCTTGCATCTTGCATCTTGTGAAAGGAGCTCTCATGGCTCACCAGCATCCTCCTCGCTTTCTAAAGATCGTAGACGACGCCAAGACCCGCGTGCGCGAGACGAATGTCGACGCCGTGAAAATCCGCATCGATCGCGGCGACAAATTCGTTCTCGTCGATGTGCGTGAAGAGAGCGAATTTGCCAAAGACCATCTACCCGGTGCGATTCACCTGGGCAAGGGCATCATCGAACGCGATATCGAAGCTCGCGTGCCGGAACTCAATACCGAGATGATCCTTTATTGCGGCGGTGGCTTCCGCTCGGCTCTGGCTGCCGATAACCTGCAGAAGATGGGCTATACCAACGTGATTTCGATGGACGGCGGTATCCGCGACTGGCGCGAAAAGGGATATCCTCTGCAAGCAGGACCGCGAAAATAGCTGGGCCTCCAACTTCAGACCTGGGGCCTCAACCCAAGTCTGGTCGAGAGGTCTCACGTCAGAAATCTGAGGTCCGGTATCCACTATGAATGGCCGCATCTTCTTCTGGTCGCTCACATCGGCGCTCGCCGGGTTTCTTTTCGGATTCGATACGGTCGTCATCTCCGGTGCAGAAAAAACCATTCAGACCCTCTGGGGACTCAGCCCTGGCCTACACGGAATCGCGATGGCCTCAGCGCTTTACGGAACTGTAGTCGGTTCCCTGCTCGGAGGCTGGCCCGCCGACCGTTTCGGCCGCAAGGCCACTCTCCTGTGGATCGGAGTTCTTTACTTCGTCGGCGCGGTAGGCTCGGGCTTGGCGACGAACGTATCTACTTTCATCGCGGCGCGCGTGATTGGCGGGCTGGGCATCGGCATCTCAACCGTTGTTGCCCCCATGTACATCTCCGAGATCGCACCGCCCAAGCACCGCGGACGGCTCGCGGGAATGTTCCAGTTCAACATTGTTTTTGGCATCCTAGTCGCGTTTGTTTCGAATGCGCTGCTGGCGGGCATCGGCGAAAATGCATGGCGCTGGATGCTGGGAGTAGCTGCCTTCCCCTCGGCCCTCTATGCTTTGTTCTGCTTTGGACTTCCCGAGAGTCCGCGTTGGCTGCTCAGCCGGAAGGGCGACCGCGAGGCCGCACTTCAGGTCCTGCAAAGGATCGAGCCGGAAGCTTCGAAGGGCGATATCGAAGCCGAGGCAGACTCGATTATGGCGGCATCCACCGAACAAGTGTCGTCGGGGCATTTCTGGACCAGACGCCTGCAGAAGCCGATTTTGCTCGCGATCCTCATTGCTTTCTTCAATCAACTCTCGGGAATCAATGCCATCTTGTACTTCGCGCCCCGCATCTTCGAACTGACCGGGCTCGCTGCGAAAGCCGCTCTGCTGCAGTCCATCGGGATTGGCCTAACCAATCTCGTTTTCACATTCGTTGGCCTCTGGCTGATCGACCGACTCGGCCGGCGCACTCTTCTCTACATTGGATCGTTCGGCTACATCGCGTCACTCGGCCTGGTCGCATGGGCTTTTTTCACCAACCATCTTTCTATCGTGCCCGTCTGCATTTTTGCATTCATCGCGGCGCACGCCATCGGCCAGGGCGCCGTCATCTGGGTGTTCATCTCTGAGATTTTCCCCAATCGTCACCGCGCGGAGGGCCAGACCCTGGGCAGCTTCACGCATTGGATGTTCGCTGCATTGCTCACAACTTTCTTCCCCAGGATGGTCGCCTCTTTCCCGCCCGGCTATGTCTTTTCGTTCTTTGCTGGGATGATGGTTCTTCAGTTGCTATGGGTAAGCACCATGGTTCCAGAGACGAAAGGCGTGCCACTCGAGCAAATTCAGAAACAGTTGGGGATTCAATAAGAAAAATCACGCTGTCTTAAAATCACCGTGATGGCACCACAATCCCAAATCCTGATTGAAGTGTGTGTCGACTCTGTAGCCTCGGCAAGTGCAGCGGTTCGCGGCGGAGCTGGACGCATCGAACTGTGTGGCAGTCTGATCGAGGGTGGAATCACGCCCAGCGCTGGGCTGATTGAGACGACGCGTGCGGCGGTCTCGGTGGACCTGCATGTCATGATCCGGCCCCGTGGCGGAGATTTCTGTTACGAAGCCGACGAATTTGAAACCATGCGCCGCGACATCAAGATGGCGCAGCAACTCGGAGCCAATGGAGTGGTGTTCGGCATCCTCGACATCCATGGAAACGTTGACGTCGCCCGTACCTGTCAGCTCGTGAAGGAGGCCGGTCCGCTCTCTGTGACCTTTCATCGCGCGTTCGATATGACTGCGGATCTCTTTCGTGCGCTCGACGATGTTTGCGCGTCGGGCGTCAACCGTGTCCTCACCTCTGGCGGAGAACCTACTTGCCTGCAGGGTGCGGAGAAGATTCGCGAGTTTGTAGGGAATGCCGGAGACCGGGTCATCATCATGCCGGGCAGTGGCATCAAACCGGAAAACGCACGCGGTCTGGTCGACTCCACGGGCGTGAAAGAAATTCACGTTGGATTGCGAAGCGCCGTCGCCAGTCCAATGCGCCATCGCAACCTGAGAGTCTCAATGGGCCCTCTCGAAGGCCGTGAGTACCAGCGTCTGGTGGTACTGCAGGAAGAGGTCAGCAGATTGAGTAGCGCTTTGACAAGCGCGGAGAATCCAAAATAATGGCGCGCGTCTTCATCACCGGCTCTGCTGACGGTCTCGGTCGGATGGCCGCCCAACTTCTCATTGAGCAGGGCCACTCCGTCGTTCTCCATGCCAGGAACCAGAAGCGAGGACAAGAAGCCATGGCCGCGGTTCCTGGAGTGCAGACTGTCGTGGTCGGCGATCTATCGAGCATCGCCGGAGTACGTACCGTGGCCGAGCAAGTGAACAGTCTTGGTTCGTTCGACGCCATCATCCACAACGCCGCCATCGGCTACCAAGAGCCTCGACGCATCGCCACCGAGGACGGCCTGCCACAAGTGTTCGCCGTCAATACGCTCGCGCCGTATGTCCTTACGGCTCTGATCCAGCGGCCGAAGCGTCTCGTCTACCTCAGTTCCGGTCTCCACCAAAGCGGCGATGCCAGCCTGACTGATCTCACCTGGGAGCGGCGTCCGTGGCAGGGACAGCAAGCATATTCAGACACAAAGTTGCACGATGTGCTTCTGGCATTCGCGGTGGCGCGTCTTTGGCCTGACGTATTCTCCAACGCGCTGGAACCAGGGTGGGTAGCTACCAAGATGGGAGGCCCAGGAGCGACAGACGACTTGGACGCGGGCCATCGCACGCAGGTTTGGCTCGCGGCAAGCGACGATCCCGCCGCGACTGTGACGGGCCAGTACTTCTATCACATGCGTCCTCGGAAGCCCCGCCCTGTCACTCGCGATACGCGAGTGCAAGAGGCTCTGCTCGATGCCTGCAAACGCTTGTCTGGAGTCGAGCTGCCCCCACGCTAAGGCGCCGCAAGCAACATCCGTGTCCTGGGCGCCGAATCGCCCGATGACTTGAGCATGAAACGCTCCTCCTGCGATTGACACAATAAATTAGGAGAGGACAACGAGTTGCTAGGAGCCGTGGATCTCCGGTTGAGTCTGTCGCCAACCCCCGAGCGGGATTCTCAAGCATTCGTTTGACAATCAAATGACAAACGTCGCCATCCGAAACGGCAGTCAGCGTGTCCAATGTTGTACAGGGTGAAGGGAGTAAGAACATGTGGATGAGGTCGTGCGCGGTCTGTCGGACGCTTCTGAGAAAACTGAGGTTGACTGATTCCATCCGCTGTCAGTGTGGGTGGGAGTGGCGGGGACATTGAATTCGGTGTACTCGTATTGGCGCGGGTAAAGAAGGGATTGAGCCGTGGCAAAAATAATTGAGTTCTACATACCAAACAAGTTTTCGAAGCGCGTAAAGTGGCTTCCTCCGCAGGCACGCGGCAGAGTCATCGAGTTCCGCCTGCCGACGAGAAAGTCTGCGTGAAGCTGGGGCGATGAGTGGTTTTCATGTGTTCCCGCGATTCAACTCGATTCAACCAACGCCGACGAAATTAGCCCCAGACGCTCAATGCCCGGATGTTATCCTGATGTTATGGACCACCTCGAAGTGCTTCGCGAAAAGATTGGGAGTCTCCGCGCTGAGATCGCTGGGATTCAAGAGCTGAACGAGCAGTATCGCCGGGAAGGCCGACACGAACCGCAGGCGCAGGTCGCCCACATCCAGAGGCAGGAGCGGCTGCAGGCCATCCAGCAGGAACTATCCCAACTCGCAGGGCTTGGTCGGCGAGTGCTCACGATCGAAGAAAGGAAAGAAGAGCACCGTTCCCGCCTTAATCCTGTGAAGCAGGCTTCTTAGCCACGTTTCCGAGCCTATCTAACCAGCTGCAAGCTACTGAGTGACCGTGAATTCCCCAGCGCTCGTCGCCGTCCCGCCGTCCCGCCCGTCGTCATGATGGTGATTCTCCCAGTCACCGCGCCCGCCGGAACGGTCGCTGTCACTTGAGCCTCGGAGACGACGGCAAACGTCGTCGCCTTCACTCCCTCAAAAGTCACTTTTGAAGTCTGCGACAGGCTTACCTCTCTGGTGGTGCACTCTTTCGACATCGTTTACAACTTCCCAAGCCAGAGGTAGGCTTAGGCTTCGCCAAGTAAAGTGATCTGATCTCGCAACGGCAATTCCGTATTGAGGACTGTGGACTGAAAATGGAGTATCTGGTTGGTACGATTCTGGCTTTTGCCGTAGCGGGCGCCGCCCGCATTATCGGGCTGGACCGCGGGCGAGCCTTTTATCCCACGGTGCTCATCGTAATCGCCTCCTACTACGCGCTGTTTGCGGTGATGGGAGCTTCGAGAACAATTCTGGAAATTGAAATCGCCGTTGGAGTGGGATTCTCTCTATTGGCTCTGCTCGGGTTTAAGAGAAGCATGTGGCTGGTCGCGGTTGCCATAGCCGGGCACGGCGTTTTTGACCTTTTCCATCACTCGCTGATCGAGAACGCCGGTGTGCCAGTTTGGTGGCCCGGTTTCTGCGCCACCGTCGACCTGATCCTCGGCATTTGGTTGGCAATATGCCTGGTGAACGGGATGCGTTATGAACCGGATTGCAATAAGACCCTATGAATGCCGGGTCAAGCTATGGTGAACCCGAACGGAATCAGATCCACGGTTACGCGGCCTGCAGGATCGAGCTTCAATGCCCCTGTTCTTGGACCAACGGAATCTCCGCTGCCAATTGCAGATCTAGCAAGAGAGCGATCCGGCGATCCATTTGAAAGAAAGTAACTGCTTTCTTTCCAGGAAGTACTTTACCCACGATCGGACCGTACTTCTGGCGCAACTGAAGAACCGACTGTTCGATGTCTTGAGATCGTTGCCAGTACCCCAGCGCTTGCTCATTGGAGACCGATCCCCAGTTCTGGGCATAGTCTTTGATCAACGCAACTTTCGCGTCACCGATTTTTTTATATTCCGCTTGATATTGATCGTAGATGGGCCAGAAGTTTGTTGCTTCCGTGTCGGTCAACACCAGATTACTGGCGATCAGCTGTTTCTTGTCCGAGGCGAGATCCTTCCGCAACAATTGAATGTCCTGATCCAGCGAAGCCTGCCCGCTTTGGGCGGTTGCCGCCGGCGAGCCTGTTGCCTGAGCGACAACGTTGGGACAGATGGCCAAACAGATCAACGCTACCACCAGTGCTCCTAATGCTTTCTTATTCACGTTTGCCTCCATATTTTTGCAAGATTCGAGAAGAGAGTAATCGGTTTGTCAGATCATTGATACTGTTCGAGCTAACACTGGCAGTCCGCAACGGTGCACGTCTCCGAACCCAGGAAAAGATGCCATCTGCATTTTCGCCGTCCTTTCACGTGGTGTTGGAACAAATCCCCTCCACTGCGGAATTGACTGTGACATCGTGTGTCTACTGTGCTCCCAGGGGCTTGTAGTCTGAATTTGTTGTCGTTACCACGAGACTCTTGGCAGTGGCATTGAGGACAGTCTGCTGTACATAGTTGGTGCCATCCGGCAGGCTGGCGAACTGAACCGCCAATGTGACCACGTCCTTCGGATTGTCCATGTATGTATTCACGTTCACGGTGCTGATCTTCTTTGCGCCAGTGTCGAAAGAGAGCGCCATCTGATCGCCCTGCAGTGCATAGTCTTTGAAAACGATCTGCGCCACGCCGGAACCGGGAATCAACGAGGCTTTCCCGGCCTGGAAGGCCTGTTGCATGGCCTGCGGATTGGGGGGAACGTACTTCGCGAGCAGAACCTTTACGTCTCCCATGTAGTCCTTCATCTCTTCCTTCTTGTTCGCGATCACTTTCTGCTTCAGTCTTCCTCCGCTCGGAGGTGGCGCCGGCGCAGTCAGCGGCGTCTTCTGCACCTTTCCATCCGGACCATACTGGCAAGCTGATTCGCTGGGAGGCTTCGGGTCGCCCTTCAGGGTAAGTTGGGTGGTTTCCTTCCATTGATATTGGTGGAGTTTTTGCTGGTTTTCTCCAACTGATTGCTTCACCGCCGCCAATTTCTGTTGCAGCTCTGCACCTGCCCCGCCAGCCTGGGCGAATACAGGTAAGCTGGCCGTCAGCATGGCGACCATAATCAGTGAGGTGCGCTTGATCGTATTCATAATGGTGTCCTCTCTAGTTGCGATTGGTTCCCGCCATTTCCCTTGCTCACCGTTCGGCAAAATCCTGACCGAGACGTTTGCCGAGAAACCAGAGGAACAGCAGAAGACAAGCACCACCACAGTGGTGTCACTCGGGTTCGCCTATTCTGGTCGGTTCGACGGATGACCATGCCAGGTCATTGCAACAACGAAGTCTAGGAGCGCCACGCCGCCTTGGAAACTGGCAGAACTGACAGCGCTCACCCGGTTTGAGAGAACCTTGAGATTGTTCCTGAGTGATCCGTTAGGATCATTAACCTATCCCAGGGAGCGAAACGTGATTCTTCGGTAACAGCCGTCATGAGAACCACGGGACACAAGGATGTGAAGACTGCGATGCATCAGTATCCGAAGCTATTCGACAGTCTCCGAGCTATGGCACCGTAGCATCCTGAATGGAAAGACAACAAGCCGTTTGAGGCAGCGCTAGATAACACATGAAAACCTTCTCTCGCGGCTGCCCGCCTCCCTGAACTGGTGTGACTCTGAGTTATCGTGCCCGATAACTGATCGAACTTCGAGCTAATTATCGGAAGAAAAGTCGCCTAGTTTGATCCTTGGTTGGATGCCTCTGTGCCGACAACCGCGCTCCATCCATCGCCCGGGTTGTACTCCGTCATGGCAGCTGCAAGTTCGGTGCTCTTTTCTCCCAAGTCTTTTTGGTATACGGTACCGTCCTTGCCAACCATAAACGTCATGATTCCTGAATTCCTGTAGGCCGCTGGGTAGGCAAGAACGGCGAACCCGTCAGTCATCTTCCCATTCGTAATGTAATCCTTCGTGCCCCCGGGTGCTTTATCTCCCTGTTTTTTCAGAATCTGGAAGTAATACCCGTTGAATGGCTGGGGCTTGTCGCCTGCATCGGTGTAACCGACGGCTTTCGCAAAATCACGAAGCGGGCCGAGAGGACTTGGAGCCTGCCCTTCTGAAACGTTCCAGTACAACCCGTCCTGCTTGCCTTCCTCGCTGATAAATTTCTGGGTGTATTGCTTCACGCTGTCACCGTCATGAGCCTGGCTGAAGTATTGCTGCTCAGCATCGGCAACTGCACCGCAGGCAGCAATGGCGGTCAGTTCTCCCTTGCCGATTCGACGCGCCAGGATCTCATCCTTGCCTGCTGCCGTATCGAAGGACCACTGGCCCGAAGAATTCCGGCCAAGAGGAATTGGGAAAGGATAGTTGTCGGCGCCGATATACAGGATTTCTCCTCCGGCTTTGATTTCGCGCCAGCGATTCATCTGCACGTATGCGGCAACGAAGTCCTGTAGTGCGTTCTTGTCCTTCACTGCATCTCCGGAAAGCAGGACGTCCTTGGTATCTGGACCGAAGATGGCCACAAGCGCAGCCTGATCATTGGACTTTGCGGCTTCCAAAAAGGCCGCCCCTGCCTCTGCGGGTGACGAGAAGGTTTTTTGAGCCGAGGCGGAAGTGTCCGATCTGTTACAGGAGACCATCAACGTGACGCCGGTGAAGAGAGCCACGTACAACATTAGCCTGGCAACTTGCGTCAGATGTTTGAAGATAAGATATGACATAGGCGTAGCTCCGAATTGTCTTTTCTCTGCGCTCCGCTCGCCGGAGATCAGCGGCGGAAGCCTCCACCGCCGAAACCGCCGCCACCACCGAAGCGGCCGCCGCTGAACCCGCTGGAGCGCATGCTTCCCCAGCCGCGACCGCTATCTGCCCTCGAAGACCATCCGCCGGATCCGCCAAACCCACTCGAGTGTCCGTCCATGCCACTGAACGCAGTGGATCTGTCGCTAGCCGAATTGTGGTTCTGTGCCCAGGAATTGGAGGCTGAGGAACGATTCGCGTCGAAGCTTTGCGGGCTCTGTCGGTTAACGTTGACCGTGTTTCCACTTATATTCTTGTTATAGGTATTTCCGCCACCGTGATAGTTGTTGTAGTTATTGCCGGAGTGGTTGTAGTTATTGTTGTAGCCGTAGCTATTATGATAGCCGCCGTTGTAGTAACCGCCGTGCCAGGCTGAATTGCCGTAATATCCCCCGCCGTGATACACGACGGCGGTACCGTGCCAGCCGCAGTTCCAACTGCTGTAGCCCCATCCGCAACATCCACCACTCATCATCGCGCCCACTGCGATTCCGGCGCCAAACGATAGTAGCCCCGCCGCCACCATATCCCCGGTGGAATATACCGGCGCAACGTAGCCGGGAACCACGTATGGGTATCCGTAAACCACTGCCGGGTTGTACTGCGGTACATAGACGACCTGTGGGCTCGCCGACTGAATCACGATCGTTTGCGGTGACTGTTGAACGACAGTGATTTGGGGGCTGGATTTCAGATTGCCCTTTTCTTTGGCTTGCGCACGAAGAGTTTGGATGGCGTTCATCACATCAGCAGACTGATTGTGATAAGCCTCTCCCAGAGATGAAGTCCACGAAAGATTCGTCGCCAGGTTGTTGAGCACCGACGCAAACTGGGTCAGTGCCTTCACGCTCGGATCCCACGTTTCCTTGTCGACGGCCTGCATCAGGGCGCTACCGGTCAAGCTCTTGTTTTGTTGCAGCCAGTAATTCGCGATAGCAATCTGGTCTGGAAATGTCGAAGCAGCAAGAATCTGGGCCACCAACGCATCCGGATACAGTGCGATAGGCGCCACCAATGCCTCAAGCGCACTCGTGCTCATCGGGGAAGATTCGGTTGGATTCTCCGAATCCTGCACGGAAGATGAGGCCGCTTGATATCCATATAAGGCGTGTGGTGAAACTGTAACGAGAATGAAGCTAAGTGCTATCGATAGGATTTTCTTAACTTGTTCCGTGATCATATCCGAGTTTCCCTCTGAACGAATGAAAATCCATGCCTCGCTCACCATCGTGGCCGCCCTCGAATGATTTCTCGGTGTGAATTTACTCTGTTACTGGCTTAGTTAACGAGGATAGATACACCACAGCAGCCGCAGCCGTAAGTTTCACCTCGTCTTTGTCGTCTTTGAAGCCAGCAGTTAAGTCCGGCAGTACCGCAGGATCACCGCGCCGCGCCAGGGCATCGAAGGCGGACGCCCTAACCAGCCAGTGCTTGTCAGCCGTTGCCGCAACCAACGCCTTTTCGGTTCGCGGATCCGGATCTTTCGCCAGAATCTTGATAGACGTTGCTTTTAAAATCGGCGCCTTCTCCTCACTGGAATGAATCACGTTAAAAGCCTGGAGCCCGATCCCTCCAAACGGCACGAATCCCATGCCCTGCTGAAACGCCATCTCTTCCATCTCCTTAGGGTTCCTCAATAGATCGTTTAACTGCTTCTCTTCGCCTCCAACCAGGCTGTCGCCGGTTTTGCGTTGCCCAGTGAGCACGGCGTAGTAGACGCTGTATCCTCTCTCATCCCCCAGTTGGATCAGGGCTCTAGCGGCGGCCAGCACCACCGCGCCCTCTTTGTCGGTCTTGGCCGCGGCCAGCAATGCGGGAATTGCGCTCTTGGACGCCATGGCGCCGAGTGATAGAGCAGCCGCCCCACGCACTTCGGCCTCTTTATCCTGTAAACCTTTTTCCGCCACGCCCAGGGCCTTAGCATCGCGCGGAATTAACTGCAGCACTCTCATGGTGGCTACCCGCTGGTCGGTGCTACCGTTGTCGGCACCGGCTTGCAGGATTGTCCAGGCTTGGTCGGCAGGGGATTGACTCGATGCAGAAGTCGAGAGCATCAACACTGTCGCACATCCGAGAAACAGTATGACCCTTTCGAACCATCTCGAGTTCTTACAGACTTCCATCGGTTCGTCCTTGTTGATGCTTCCCTTGCACTTTGGTGCGCTTAATCCGAGCATGATGCATTCGACTGCAGACCGGCATTCCCTCACTCGCTTGATTTGCCAGGTACGCTGTTACTTTTGTCGATACACATTGGCGAGGCGGAACGGTTTTTGACCGTAGTTTTCAATCTCCAGCTCATTACTCTTATTAAATTTCACCTTGCAAAGAGGCGAGAATGTGCCGGTTCCCTTTCCATCTTTGTCGACGTCAAGCATGACGATGCCGATCTTATAGTTCGTGGAACGGGTAGAGTTGTACAGTTCCGGAAGAGAGATTGGCCGATCGGTCGCCAGCACAATGTGTTGTCCGCCATCCTTGGTTGGGTGAATACGAACAACTCGCATCCCAGTGCCGACCGAGCCCGCAGGAGCGATACGACCCTTGTCCCCGATGTCCTGCATCGCGCTGACTAAGCCATCTTGGCCTTTGTGCTTGAGGGTTGCCACGAGTTCCTCAGTTTCGCCGTCCGTGGTTAAGCCCTGCACGTAAACCGTGAGGCCAAAACTCTTTCCAGCTGCCATGCCTGCCTGACCGATTGCGGTTGCAGAAAACTGCATCGGTAGGGTCGGTTGAAACTTGGATGAGTCGGCTGCCTGTGTCGCGCCATTCAACCAGGCGACTCCGAGAAATAGTGCTAAAGCCGTAATCAGTCTTCCTGTTCGCATTTAGTTTCCTCGTGCAATAACAGCCATGAAATGCGTTTCTCAGTTGCCATTCGAAACGATGAGCTCAGCGTCCGCTGTTCCACACATCCCGTAAATTGCGCCTGACTGGCAGGCTCCCGCGGAATACTTGAAACATCCTGGCTTCTTCGCCACAACAGAAACCGAACGGTCGGAACCGCCGATGATGGCTCCGCCGGGTTCGAATGGTGACGCCGGGCCGACGTCGACCACAAATCCATTGTCTTTGGCAGTGCTGTACCATTTCACGGTCGTGCCAACTTTCACGCAGAACAGCGAGTTCCCTTTGGCGTTCGAGATGCTCGGAGTGGAAGACGCCGAGTCCGAAGTTCGTTTCACATCCACGGAGCAGGGACTGTCAGCGCTTCCGCACGTATTTGCTGCGGTGCAGAGTTGGGCCGGATTGGGTTCCGAGCAAGCGTACTTGTTGCTTTTCGCCTGAGCGGTCGCATTGCTCAGAAGTCCAGGCAGTGTGAACAACAGAGCAGCACACGGAATTGCGAAGCGTCGATAATCTTTCACAATGCACCTCACGATTTGACTCCAAGGCGAGTTGTTACTGAAGCAAGCCGCCAAAGAGTTATTGAAACAGTCTGGGCCAAAACCCGAATTGCGCCCTAATTGACGCCCGGTGTTCCTTGCCAATCGAGAACGTCAACCAGTTTCCACGAGTTTTCTCTCAGATCCCACTGCAACTGACCTTGGCTGTCGAGGACGAGCTGAGCCGCGGGGTAGAGGACCCCTGTGCTCTTGCTCTTGTCCTGATCGTTGATTTCGATTATGCCAGCGGTGAGATTGAAGGACTGAGATTGGGTGTCATAATATGCCTCCCCGAATCTGATCCAGCGATTGGTTACAAAGATAATCTTTCGGCCAGTTGCCGTAGGAATCATCTTGATGTACGAGCAGTCGTTTCCGAGTGTCCCTGTAATCTCAACGTGACCTACGGCTTTCATTTTCTGCAGTGCGTTTACCAACCCCTGGTTCTGGCCCTTCTCGTAGGCTTGAATCAAAATCTGTCGGTCCGCAGGAGTCGAATATTCATAAATATTCAATGTCACGCCGATGTTTGCCCCCAACTGGGTGCCCGTACCGAATGCCGTTGCTTCGAGGGTTTCGTACTTGTCTCTCGCGAAGCCTGGATGGCTACCAGCGATAAGCACGCCGAGTAACAGCACAGCACCTGCAATCATTTTTGTGAATCTGACTTGTAACTGCATAACTTCCTCCGATCTCTGCACGTAAGTTTCTGAACTAGCTTCAGCGACTATTCCATGATCAGATCAACAGTCCGGCTGTTCGCGACACCATTTCTATCTGTATTTCCGGTATCGGAACACTGACCGGCATCAACTTCTCATCCGGTATTTCTCTGCACACGGTTGGCGAATCCCAGTTCGTGCCAAGGCCACATTCGAAACTTGTTCCTGAGTGAAACACGCTCTGAATTCGACGACAACTGTTACTTATTACAGGATGGTCAACCAACAATTGGAATACACGAAACGGACGCAGAGAATCCCCGCACTGGTCCGGAGTGGAATCGATATCAGCACCAATTTCAATCTTCGAGTTTTCTTGGCCGGCAGGAGACAGGGATGGGATTACCGAACCGCGAGGCAAGTCAGGGTACACTGTGGCGCGGCGCCGCGCCGGCGCAGAACTCTTGCAAACTCCAAAGAGGCCGAGGGGGCGACACCAAAGATGTTCGCCCCCCAGACGCTGCCACGCCGCATAGCCACGATATCGCGTTCAAGCTCAGGCGGCGTGACGTCACGCTCCTATGCGGCCACCAAATGGTTCCTGACAGCGTACTTAACCAGTTCGGCATTGCTCTTAGCGCCAAGTACTTCCATCATCCTGTACTTGTGATACGCAACGGTCCGGCTCGACATCTGGAGGATGCTGCTCACCTCCTTCATTACTCTTCCCTCAGCAAGCAACTGCAATACCTCACGTTGCCGTGGTGTTAAGCGAGCTTCTTCATGCACCAACTTCTTGTCCTGCGTGCGCAAGAAGGCGATTGTATCCCGGGGCAGAGCCGACGCAATATATGATTTGCCTCGCAACACTTCGCGAACTGCCAAAACCAACTCGGCTGCGGCACATGTCTTCAGGACATATCCACGGGCTCCAATACGAAACGCCTCGACAGCGATATCTACGTCGGGATTCATGGTCAAATAGATCAATTTGACGAGGGGAAGTACTTCCTTTAATTGCCTTGCTGCGTCCAGACCATTCAGGATGGGCATAGCCACGTCGAGCACAATTACCTCGGGCTTCAAATCTCTCGCCGCGCTTACGAGTGCGCGGCCATCGCCGACGACGCCGACAACGTCGAACTCCGTCTCCAGAAGTCGCTTACACAATTCGGCCACCAGAAAGTGATCATCGGCAATCATTACGCGGACACGATTATTCATTTCATCCCCCTTATGCCAGCAGTTTTGTTTGACTTACTTGCAGAGCGACTGGAACTTAAAGTCAATCGATTCGATGCGAACCCCATTGGGCTTGGGTGTCGTCGGCATAGAGCTTCAGGCAGCTCTAACCAACGCTGTCTGTTCTTGAAGCAGATGCAACTCTTCTTCCGAGAGAGCGAGCATGGTTGAACCGCAATTGAAGCAAACCGTGAGCTTTGGGAATGCCCAGACTCCAGGCACATCCAAGCCCTGCATACCCGGAACGTGGATGTTTACCTCCGCGCAAAACTCCGTCTGTCTACTCGAGCTACACAATCCACACGCCATAAATCATTTCCCCCAGTTTTGCTTGTGTCGCGAGGATGCGACTCTGAAAAGCCGTTGTATGTCTGTGTGCCGCTGCGATCGGAGATTTGTGCCAGCGCCCAAAAATAGGCTCGGCAGGGGTTTGGTTGTAGACTAGCTGAGACTCGCGTCCGTCTGCGAACGAAAAGAGGAGTCGGATTCCAAACGTGGGACCTGTAAAGGCGGGGCATGTCGTTCGTTGAACTACAAGATCTATCCGACGAAGAACTAATGGACCGCCTCAAGGATGGGCAGAGCGATGTCCTGGCTGTCCTCTTTGACCGTTATGAGAAGTTGGTTCTAAGCATAGCCCTCAAGATTGTTCGCGATCCTGGTGAGGCTGAGGACGTTACCCAGACGGTCTTCCTTGATGTTTTTCGCGCCGTGGCACAATTTGACCCCCGCAAAGGCAGTACTAAGGTGTGGTTGATGCAATATGCGTATCATCGCGCCATCAACCGCCGCCAGCACCTTGAAGGCCGTGAGTTCTATAGAAGCGCGGAACTAGAAGACGACTTGGAGGTTCATCCGGTAGGGGCTGGCAAGACCTTAGGTCTGACTGTGCCGGAGGTAAAAGCGCTCGTTCGTCAAAGTATGAAAGCTCTCTCCGATCCGCAAAGGAAGGTAATCGAAATGGCCTGCTACGGCGGCCTTTCCATGCGTGAAATCGCCGAGCGGACCGGCGACTCATTCGTCAACGTCCGACATCACTATTATCGTGGCCTCCAAAAATTGCGCTCTTTCATATCCGGCGGAGATGAAAGAACTTCGAATACCCCGGGAGGAAAGTGTGCCTGAGGATCGGCAAAAAGTAGTACCCGGGCACGAGGATGAGACGCTCTGTGCCCTTGCCGCCGGGGGCCTTCTGCAAGGCACGGAACTCGCTGAGTTTCAGGCGCATGTGAGGAATTGCAACCAATGCCGCTCGGAGTATGAGAAGTTATCTGCCCTCGTCACCAGGGAGTTGCCGCTTGGCGAGGGAGGGTTTCGGCAGAAATTGGCGGAGATGAAGGCTCAGCCGCTGCCCGGTTCGCGGCAGCGTTTCCTTCGCCGGGCGCGCGCGGAGGGCGTCGTTTTCTCGGACGCGGTGAACCCTGCCGCTCAATCGGGATCGTGGTTCTTCCGCCCTTCTGCCCTTCTGGGCACAGCTACAGCGATGGTTTTGATTGCGATCGGTCTTGCGGACTACCATTCTCGCGGCTCATTGGATTCTGCCCAGGCAGGCGCCGCCGCCGCACAACAGATCGCAGAACTGAAACGCCAGAACGAAGCCCTGACTGCGAGTCTGGCTCAGTCCAACCAGAAGCTCACGACCCAGCAGCACGACATCCAAAACTTGCGGATTCAGCTGGCTGATGCTGCCAAGAACGCCGAGAACTTGCTGCGCACCAGCGATCTGGCTCGCGGCCAGACCGCTCGATCGTCCTCGGAGAATGCTCAGCTACTGGACGAGGCCCGCAACCAGCAGAAACTGCTGGCATCTGCACAAGATGAGGCCGCTCGTAGCAGCCAGTTGCGTCTCAATGACGAAGCCGCCCTCGTGGACCAACAGGCCCGAATTACGGAACTTTCCAATAAACTGCGGATTGCCAGCGCGACGCTCGATATGGAACGACAGCTTGCGGCCGCTGGCAAGGATGTCGGCGAACTCATGGCAGCACGTGAGTTACACGTGATTGACGTCCGTGAGACCGATCCGAATGGTAAGCTCACAGACGCCTTCGGACGCGTCTTCCTGACCGAGGGCAAGTCCCTTACTTTCTATGCCTTCGACCTGAATCAGGCGCCAGCCCTAAACGCAAAACGGAGTTTCCAGGTCTGGGCGGTGGCGGAATCCGCTAACAGCTCGTCGCGCAGTCTGGGCTTTCTCCATGCGGATGCCAAGGCGCCAGGGCGATGGGTCTTGAAGGTCGACAATCCCGAGCTGATCAATCAGATCCATGCCGTATTTGTTACTTCCGAGCCGGGCACCGGAAGCAAGGAACCCAGCACCCAGAAGATGCTCTACGCCTATCTCGGCGAGCCCAATCACCCATAGGGCCCTGAATTTCCACCACCCCAGGCTAGTAGTTCCTACAGTAGTATCAATTTGCGGGCAAGGCTAACCTCCACCCCGACCTTTGGACCAAGTGGAGCGCTTCCGTCGTGCAAAACCTGAGGGGGACTGGATGCGGATCCCGGTGCTCGTCGGGGTTTTGTTTCTGACCTCGATTGGTGCCTCCGCACAAACAGAAAATGCCCGGATCTCCGGACGGGTGACCGATCCGACCGACGCCGTGATTGCTGGCGCGGCATGCACCATCACGAACCTCGAAACCAACGTTTCCATAGTCACCACCACCAACCAGGACGGGATTTACGTGATCCCTGACCTGCGCCCCGCCACCTATCGAGTGACCATTCAGAAAGATGGTTTTCGCACCGTCGTTCAGCCCAGCCTGCAGTTGTATGTGCAGGACGCGGTCAATGAGAATTTCAAGCTGGCGCTCGGCTCCGTTTCAGAAACCTCCATCGTCGTTGCGCCGCTGCTGCGAACGGACTCGGTAACGGTGAGTACTGTCGTAGACCAGCAGTTTGTCCATAACATGCCGCTGAACGGCCGTAGCTTCCAGTCTTTGATTGCATTGACGCCGGGCGTGGTGTTCACCTCGCAAAACCTTGGGGCAGGACAGTTCAGCGTGAACGGCCAGTTCACGGACACGAACTATTTCATGGTGGATGGCGTGAGCGCGAATTTCGCCGTGAGCATAATCGGTCTCGGTCAAACCATGGGCGGTGCGATACCCGCATTCACCGCCCAAGGGGGCACGAACGGACTTGTTTCGGTCGATGCCATGCAGGAGTTCCGCATCCAGACGTCATCGTATGCGGCGGAATACGGGCGCACGCCGGGAGCTCAGATCTCGATCGTCACCAAGTCCGGGACCAACCAATTGCACGGCAGCGCCTTTGATTATCTGCGGAACGATATTTTCGACGCCCGCAACTACTTTGATGCGTCGCCGCTTCCCAAGCCCCCGCTTCGACAGAATGACTTTGGGGGAACGCTAGGTGGGCCGATTCTCAAGGACAAAACGTTCTTCTTTTTCTCTTATGAAGGGCTGCGGTTGCGGCTGCCGCAAACCGCGACCGATGACCTCTACACGGCGTCGGCCCGAGCAGCGGTTGCGCCGGCGTACCGGCCAATTCTGAATGCGCTGCCGCTTCCGGATCCGAACGCACCTCTGGTGGACCCTACTTGCGACAACGTCACCAATCCATGCATGGCGAACCTCACCGTTGCCTATTCCGATCCTTCGTCGCTCAACGCCACCAGCCTCCGAGTGGACCACTACCTGAACAAGAAAGTCACGCTGTTTGCACGTTACAACCACGCGCCATCTTATGGTGCGACGCGGTACTGGGAGGAATTAGCCTACAACCACTCAAACACGCAAACACTAACCGCGGGAGCTACGATCTTAGTGGGTCCCACGAAAGTGAACGACTTCCGCGCGAACTGGAGTCGGAACACGGGCGACTTCATTGTCTCTCTTACCAACTTTCAAGGCGCAGTTCCGCCACCCACTTCAGTTCTGTTTCCGCCGTCGTCCGCATTTAGCTTTGATAAAGGCGAAGCCTTGTTCTCGTTCGGACTCCAGGAGGTGCGAGCGGGGACGCAACGGATGAACGTCCAACGGCAGCTCAATTTTGTCGATACGTTCTCCTGGGCCATTGGGGTACATCAATTCAAGTTCGGCCTCGACTATCGTCGTTTAAGTCCCACGGCTCTGGAAGCTACCAGCTACGGCATTTTTCCGGAGTACTCGGAGTTAGTGGCCGGATTAATGGGCGAGGCGATCGTGAGCGCCAGCGATCCCTTCTCCGTGAACGTAAACAACTACTCGCTGTATGCCCAGGACACCTGGCGGGCAAGAAATAACTTGACCATCACTTACGGGTTACGATGGGAAATCAATCCTCCCCCGACTTCGGCGACGCCAGGGCAACCCCTTTATATTCTGCACGGAATCTTCGACTCGAATCCTCTCGCTCTAGTCCCTGGGGCCCTGTGGCACACGAGGCTGGGAAATTTTGCTCCTCGCATCGGAGCCACCTACCAGATGAATCGCCGCACGGTGCTGCGCGGAGGATTTGGCGCCTTCTATGATTTAGGTTACGGGGACGTCGGCCTCGCCGCGTTCGGCTTTCCATACTATCGGTCTGAATTTCCGCCGGTTGCTCTAGGCACGCCGTTCGACTTGTCGAACCCCTTGCTCCAGCCTCGTCCGTTTTCAACTGCTCTCGATTTGGCTTGGAATCAAGTAAGCGCGGTCGATCCGCATCTGCGTGTTCCATTGACCCTGCAATGGAATGCGGCGATTGAGCGACAGCTTGGAACAAAGCAGACTTTGTCGGCTACCTACGTCGGCTCAGCCGGCAGGCGTCTGCTTCGAGAAGACCACCTCTACCCTCCCGCAGTGGTGAGCATGGGCGCCGGATCGGTCTACGCTACGTGGAACGCTGGCAACTCCACGTACAACGCATTTCAATTACAGTTCCAGCGACACATGTCGCATGGCCTGCAGGCACTCGTTTCCTACAACCTCGCTCGATCAACGGATATGGGTTCCACCGATTCAGGAGATCTTCGCGCGACCAGCGTGAGTGACGTCGTGCTCCCACCCCTGACTCCCTCTGACTACGACTTACGTCAGTCGGTTGCCGGGGCTGTCTCCTATGAGGTTCCCTCCCCGACTTGGGGGCGAGTCGGCGAGGCGATCCTCAAAGGCTGGGCGGTTGACGGGTTGGTACGCGTGACGTCTGCGCCGCCGATCAACGTGACAGTGAGAACATTCTCCCTGACGCCCGGCCCATTCGGAACCCAGGCCGAAATCGTTCCTGGTCAACCCTTCTGGATCGCTGATTCGACGCAACCCAGCGGGAGTGCATTGAACCCGGCTGCCTTCACAGCCCTGCCGCCGGATGAGAATGGAAACCTGCCCAGGAACAGGCTGCGCAGCCCCTATTCGATCAACCAGATCGATATCGCGCTGCGTCGACGCTTTAACCTGACCGAGCGCGTGAAACTCGATGTGCGCGTCGAATATTTCAATCTCTTCAACCACCCGATGTTCGGACTGCCCGGATCGCAATGCAACCCTGATCCCGTGTGGTCGTTCGATGGAAACACTCCGAATCCGTCCTTCGGCAAGGTCTGCCCTGGGTCGACAACGAACCTTGAAGCAGGCGGCGGAAGCGGCGGGACCGGACAAAGCGCACTATACGCGGTCGGGGGACCACGTTCGGCACAGTTCACGTTGAAGGTGATGTTCTAGGCAAAACCAATCCTTGAGAATCTTGCCGGGCTCAGTACGTCCAGCCCGCATTCAGCAGGATGCCATTCACCATCAACACATTCATCAGCAGGCCGATGACGTTCCCCACGTAGATGGCGGGCTTCCGATTGAGCAAACCGTATATGACCCACAATAAGCTTGCGAGGCCGAAGATCGACCACGTCGTCAGGGATTGACCCGATGCATGCACGGTGTGAGTGAAATACAACTTGGAAATCGACGGCAAGGTGGCGAGCGGCTGCACAATTCCGGTGGCCAGCATCAGTGGTTCGAAAACTCTCAGCCAGCGCAGTTGCGCTGGAGAACCCGCGCTCGGGAAAAACATATTAGCGACTCCTTCAGGTCCGTGCGCGATCACCGCAACAGAAAGTCCGGACGCTGTGGGCAGGTCGGTATGTCGGCCGTGCGACCTGCACGCGAACTTGCGACTCACGAGCAGTTCAACACGATCGTGTCAAACTGCCTATTGTCACTTCTTACAGGGATCTCGCTGACCATCGAGCGCCGTTAACTCCCATGAAGCTTCGCATACTCCGCCTTCGCCTGCCTCAGAATGGGGATGTCGGAGTCGGCATCTTTCCAGAGCGCAAGGAACTCGTCATATGCCGGCCGTGCCTTAACGGTGTCGCCTTGCAGAACATGCGCTCGCGCCAATCCGAGGCGGGCAAGAACGCCAATTGTTTCGTTGACCACAACCCCGGGATAATCCAGGATCTTCTGGAACTCGGCCGCAGCCTCCTGGCCCCGACCCGCCGACAGATACGCTTCTCCGCGTACAAATACTGGATAGAGTGACGGCGTGAACGATGAGTCGCCCGGTTGTCCTAGCTCGAATGGAACGGCAATTTTCAAAGCTTCAATGGCGTTCACAGGATCGTTGCGGCTGAGTGCAAGTTGAGCGCGGACAGTCGGCAAGTAGTTGAACTTTACAACTGTGTCCAATGGAAAGGTCTTCGCTAGGTCATCGGCCAGCTTTTCCGCATGCGACGCATTTCCGGCCCGCGCCAGGGCCAGAGCTACTCCAAATTTCACGTCCCGGCTGGTCGATCGTGCGAGAGCCGCCTCTCCTCTCTGGCGTGCCTCGGCCGTGTTTCCGACGAAGGCTTCCGTGAGAGCCGCATCGGCGTCATAGCCTGCCGCGGTCTCCTTTGCTTCCGCTCGTTCAGCGGAAAGGATCGCTTGCTGTGAGAATTCCCGGGACTTCCTCAACTGACCGGCAGAAGCAGCGGTATCGGCTTCGGCCGCCAGCAGCATATCTTCCACCCCTGATTTACCAGCGGCCCATGCAACTTGTTGTGCTCTTCCTGCCTCGTCGTTCTGCAAGAACGCAAGCTGGTAGAGATAGAAGTGCAGGTAAGGGGAATCAAGCTTCTTCGCTTGCGCCTCTACCGCCGTTGCCCGGGCTTCCTGCAAGCGGCCCAAGCGAACGAAGTTTTGGACGAGGTTGGCATATCTCAGTCCGCTCGCGGGTTGAAGACGAAGTGCCTCGCGTGCTTGCGAAAGGGCCTTCTCATGTTGTCCCGTGTAGCCATACAGCAGGCCTAGATTGCCCACGGGCTTTTCATCGCGCGGATACACCTCTGCCCAGACCTGATATATCTCGGCCGCCTTATCCAGATCTCCGACGACCAGATCGCGATAGTAAGAATCGATGTAGAACTTTTCTCGTTCGCTGACGCGTTCACGCAATTGGTACGCTCTTCCGAGACTCTCCGCTGCCTGGTTCCTCTCGCCGAGATTCGAATGGCTCGTCCCCAATAATGCGTAGGCCATAGCGAAATTTGGGTCGAGCTGAGTTGCCCGCTCAAAAAGCGGAAGCGCCGCTTCATCGCCCTTCAGGTCCTTCGCGGTAAGCCCCAGGCTGTAGGCCTTTAATCCTTCCAGCGAGGACGTTGTTGCCTGCTCCACCGGAGTGTCGTATTTCTGTACCGTACTGAGCGATTCACCCAGCTTTCCCCGCAGGCTGGTCGCTCCCTCATTGAGCGCCTTCAGAATGTGCTCCTTGCTGTCGGACATCACCTGAACCCTCGCCAAGGACCGACCATTGCTGCAAGCAGTTGCTTTCAAACCGAGAACATACTCGCCGCCCAAGTTCGCAATCGAGCCTTCGATCACCGCAGCCCCTTGTACTCTCAGGCAAAGTTCCCGCGCAATCGCTGGTGTGAATTGCATGTCGGACAACGCGCCCATCAACCGCAAAGTCTGCTGAATGCGCTGTTCGGAAACGATGCTCAGAAAGGGCGATTGCTCCAACTGAACGGCCAAGGCCTGTTTTAAGGCATCATTGAATACCCCTTCGCCTGTACCATTCGTAAAGTCGGCCAGGACAATCGTGTCTTTGTCGGTGAGTCGCGTCCGACGGTAAATTCCAAAGTAAAGACCACCCGCGATCAGGGTGGCAAAGACAAGCATGGCGGCTACAAGAGTCTTCCAGCGACGGTTGCGCGGTCGCTCTTCTACTACAGGAACCGAGGAGGAAAAGACTGTCTTCTGTTTGCCGCTCGAAGAGGAACGCCTTGGAACCGGAATTTCCACCGATTCCGTGTCCCGCTGCGCTTCCGGGAGCAAGATTCGGCGTGAGCCGGTGTCTCGCTTCAGCCGCTGCAAGTCGGTTCGCATGTCGCAGGCATGCTGATAGCGAAGGCTGCGGTCTTTTTCCAGTGCCTTGTCGATGATTTGTTCCAGTTCGGCTGGCAGGTCAGGATTCAGCCGTACAGGCGCGACCGGAGCGCGGTTTAGAATCGCATCGAAAAGAATCGCCGTACTGTCTCCGTGGAAGGGCAGTTTTCCGGTGGCCATTTCATACAACACCGTACCAAACGAAAACAGGTCAGTGCGGGCGTCCAGATCTTTGGCCCGCGCCTGTTCCGGCGACATATATGCAATCGTTCCCATCGCGGCTCCAGTGGTAGTGAGGTCCGCGGCAGGAGATGAAGAAGTCTGCGTCGCTTGAGCACCGATCTGGGTGGCGGAGCTGGCCGGCAGGACCACCTTGGCCAAACCGAAGTCGAGGATCTTGGCGTGTCCTCGCTTGGTTACGAAAATGTTAGCGGGCTTAATATCGCGATGAATAATTCCTTCAGAATGCGCGGCGTCCAGTGCGTCTGCAATCTCATCCGCGAGCCTGAGCAAGACATCCATCTCGATCGGCTTCTGGGCGATGAGCTGCTTCAGAGTAATTCCGTCCAGAAACTCCATCACGATGAAGCATTGCCCACCGTGCTCGGCAATCTCATGGATGGTACAAATATTTGGATGGTTCAGCGCCGAGGTTGCCCGGGCCTCACGACGGAAGCGTTCCAGACCGTGAGGATCCTGCGAAACCGTTTCTGACAAAAACTTTAAAGCAACAAAGCGGCCGAGCCCTGTATCCTCCGCCTTGTACACCACACCCATCCCGCCGCTGCCGAGCTTTTCCAGGACGCGATAGTGCGAAACGTTGCTGCCAATCAGCTCTGTGCCATCATTTGTCATCCACGGCTCGGCGACGATGCGGTTTCCGTAACTTTCGGCTTCGGCAATCCAATGTCAGGAAGTAGACTTGCGTGTCCTCAGTGGCGCGAACACCCAAATTAGTGATTTGTTCGTCGAGCCTCAACGATTCGAACAACCACAAGACTGGAATCTAGACTGCGTCGTTGCCTACCGTAACTGCCAGAAGTTACAGTGCAGCCCCAGGGAATTGGGGCTGCGTGTCAAGGGGGTGAGTGATTGGCATTTACTGCAACGGCGGCGTGGTTAGTCCCATTAGGGTCGTACCGAAGAATTTTCTCTGGGCGTTGAAATTCCAGTTGATATCGCAAATCCCGCACTTGCACAGGCGTGGCAGCCGTTGAGCAGGGGATAGCCACGGTAAACTGTAACCCGCCGTTTGGCCCCGTTTGTGAGGGCTGACGACCGACGCCACATAAAAAAGGTACCCACCCTTAAGATGAGCACCCTGCTGAGAAGAGTTGCTGCTGGTGAGAAGGGGATGACGCTGGTTGCCTCCTTCAACTCCGCATCTGTGTAAGCCTCTAGCCTGCATTATTCATCAACGCTGGAAAGTGACAGAACCGTTGTTGGAATCGAGGATGAGATGCAGGCGGTGAGACAATTTTGGGGGATAGGGCAA